>Ga0255348_1000067_pt1 | contig 57378 bp, 46 predicted proteins | sample CBST25v5metaG_FD_189945 | JGI IMG/M metagenome (GOLD analysis project Ga0255348, IMG submission 189945) | Peat soil microbial communities from Stordalen Mire, Sweden - C.B.S.T-25.v5 | ecosystem: Environmental > Terrestrial > Soil > Wetlands > Peat | place: Sweden: Norrbotten County, Stordalen... | reverse complement strand
TGATGGGGCCGGCAGGGTTCGGCGAGGCGATGGGGGCAGGAGCGGTGGCGACGGTGGCGGGATCGACAGCAGTGGGGGCGGCGGCGGTGGAAATAATAGGAGTCATCAGCACGAATTGTACTGTGTGCGGGCGGGTTTGCAAGGGCAGATTGAAGACGATATGCACAAATCATCCCGGATGCGTCGCTCGATCCCCTAAACTGAGTCTTGCCCCTCATGCCCGCCTACTGCGAAGTCGCGTTGCCTGTGCCGCTTGACCGCGTGTTTACTTACGCGGTCCGCGAGGGGCAACTGCCGCAAAGGGGAGCGCGGGTGATTGTTCCCTTCCGCAACGAAAAGCTGATCGGGGTGGTGACAGCGCTCGACGCCAAGGCTCCAGCGGAGGTCGAGGTCCGGACGATTGAGGCGGTTCTGGACGACGAGCCTCTCTTGAGCGACCGGCTGCTGTCGCTGGCGGGGTGGATGGCCCAGTACTACCTGGCCCCGCTGGGCGAGGTGCTGCGCGGGATGTTGCCGCTGATGGCCGAGGTGAGGCGGACTGTTTATTACCGCATTACCGATCTGGGAAGGGATGTGCTGGCGAAAAGCGTGGAGGGGGATTCAGGGGAAAGATGTTCTTCCGGGGCTAAAGCCCGCGTTGATTTAGCGGCCTTTTCGGCAGTCAGGGCTGAAGCCCAGACCTACCAGTCGTGCCCTGATACAAAGCAATTGCCCCCTGAGACAAGACAGCTCTTCGAAACATCTTCCGCAAGTTCTTCCGGGGCTAAAGCCCGAGTTGATTCTGCTGGCATCGCGCGGGGGTTGAAACCCCCGCCTCCCTCCGTATCGAGTTTCTCTGCTGCTCTGAAGACCAGCTCGAAGCGGCGGAACAGGATTTCCGCCGAGGAGCAGGACCTGGAGCGGCGGGTGCTGGAGCGGCTGGCTTCCGGCGAGGCGGTGAAGGTTTCCACGTTGCGCACGGCCACCGCGGCCACGCTGCCGGTGCTGGCAGGTCTGACGCGCAAGAAATGGATTGCGCGCGAGAATGCCGCCGTCGAGCGAGACGCGCGGCGCATGGAACGCTTTGCTGTGCTGATTCCCGAGGCGAGGCTGCCGGCCTTGACTGCGAAGCAGCAGGCCATCCTGGCCGAACTGGCGGCCTGCGGCAACGAGCTGCCGCTGGCTGAGCTGCGCCGCAAGGATTTGCCCAGTTCCACGCTGCAAACGCTGGTGCGGCGGGGACTGGTGCGCATCGAGGAGAGGCCTGCGGCTTTCCGCATGGGCGGAATCGCGCCTGAAGATGGTCCGTTCCGGCTGGACGAGCCGCAGATGGAGGCCCTGGCAAGCCTGGCGACGGCGCTGGGGGAATTCCATGCCTTTCTGCTGCATGGCGTGACGGGCTCGGGGAAAACGGCGGTTTATCTGGCGGCGATGCAGAGAGCGCTGGATCGCGGGCTGGGGTCGATTCTGCTGGTTCCCGAGATCGGCCTCACGCCGCAGACGGTGGGACTGCTGGACGCGGCCTTCGGCGAGAAGGTGGCGCTGTTGCACTCGGCGCTGACGCCAGAGGAGCGCAGCGAGCAGTGGCGGCGCATCCAGCGTGGCGAAGCGCCGATTGTCGTCGGCACGCGGTCGGCGATCTTCGCGCCTGTTCCGCATCTGGGCCTGATCGTTGTCGATGAGGAGCACGACCAGAGCTACAAGCAGGAAGAGACGCCGCGCTACAACGCCCGCGACGTGGCTGTGGTGAGGGCCAAGCTGGAGGGCGCGGTGGTGGTGATGGGCTCGGCGACGCCATCGCTGGAAAGCTGGCAGAACTCAGTCGCGGGCAAGTATCAGCGCATTGAAATGAGCGAGCGGGTGATGAACCGCCGGCTGCCCGAGGTCGAGCTGGTCGACATGCGCAAGGAGTTTCAGGAAACCGGCGAGGAACAGCTTTTTTCACGCGCGCTGGTCGAGCAGACGCGCCAGGCTCTGGATAGGGGCGAGCAGGCGCTGATCCTGCTCAACCGGCGCGGCTACTCGTTTGCCGTGATTTGCCGCGCCTGCGGAGAAAAGCTGGAGTGCGAGAACTGCGCCATTGCGCTGACCCACCACAAGCGCTCCGCTGAAGACTCGTGCGTGGCGCGCGAAGGCCAGCGGCTGGAGTGCCACTACTGCGGCTTTCAGCGAAGGGTGCCCGCGCACTGCCCCAAATGCGGCAGCGAGCACCTTTACTTCCTGGGCGCCGGCTCCGAGCAGGGCGAGGAGCGGCTGGGCGAAATCTTTCCCACGGCGCGCATCGGCCGGATGGACCGCGACACGGTGCGCGGCCGTAGCGACCTGGAGCGGCTGCTCACACGGCTGCATTCGGGCGAAATCAACCTGCTGGTGGGCACGCAGATGATTGCCAAAGGCCACGACATTCACGGCGTCACGCTGGTGGGCGTGGTGGGCTGCGACCACTCGCTCTCGATGCCGGACTTCCGCGCCGCCGAGCGGGTCTTTCAGCTCATCACGCAGGTTTCTGGGCGGGCCGGACGCGGCGAGCTGCCGGGGCGCGTCGTGGTGCAGACCTACTACCCGGACCACTACGCAGTACAGGCCGCCAGCCACAATGATTACGCCAGCTTTGTGGAGCAGGAATTGAAGTACCGGCGCTGGATGCACTATCCGCCCTTCGGCGTGCTGGCCAACGTGCTGGTGCAGTCGGAGAAGCTGGAAGAGGCGGCGGGCTGGGCTTCTCTTTTGGGCAAGTATCTCGTCCAAAGCCAGACCAGCGGAGCTGTGCGCGTGCTGGGCCCCTGCACGGCGCCCATCGCGCGCATCAAGCGCGCCTACCGCTTTCACATGATTCTGAAATCCGCCTCGCGCAAGGCGCTGAATGCGGCTCTGCGCGGCATGCTGACCCACGCCGACGAGGCCGGAATTCCGCGCAGGAATCTGGTTGTGGACGTGGATGCCCTGCGACTGATGTAGCCAACTGCGGTGGGGCCAATCGGCTTCGGCGCGGACGGATAAGTGGCATTGGCCTTTCCGCTTCGCAAAGTGCACGAAGGATGGAAGCAGGTGCGCATTATATCTCGATATTGGAGAATTATCTTGCTGTTTTGAAATTCAATATCGGCAAGGATTGGTCCAGAGGTGATTATGCGAACGAAAATTCTCTGTGCTGGCAGCAATCAGACTGTCATAGGCTCTGAAGAACCGACAGGAACCGTAATGTGCCGGGTTTGCGGAACCAACATGTTGCCAATGAAGACGATCAATATGGAAAGTGGAGAACAAAAACATTCCGTGCCTGAACATCACATTTCTGCAGTCGTGAGGCATCCGAAGCTCCGGCCAAAGAACACATCATATCCTAATAGAAGATCACGGGGGAGCGCGCGAAATCCGAGTAAAAGATGATAGTAGTTCTGAGTCCTGGGGACTTCATCTTTCGGCGCTTATCAACGGCAGCGCAATCAAAATTTCCTGGCGGCCATCAATAATTCTCAAACAGATCTTCGTGGGTTCCGGTCCGCTCCAGGTGAAGTTTTTCTTGGGTGGCGGTATAGATCAGCACCCAATCGGGATCGACGTGAGCGTCCCGGTAGCCGGCCCAATTGAGCTTGAGCGGATGGTCCTTGTATTGCGCAGGCAAGGGCTCTGCCGCGAGCAGAAGTTCGATCAGCGTTTTCAGTTTTTCGAGGTCTTTTCCTCTTTTCTGAAGCCGCCTCACGTCGCGGTGAAATTGGCTGGAATAGCTCGGTGAGCGCATCAGATTCCCAGTTGATGGAAGAGATCGGCGGCATTCTTCGCCTCATGCACTTCCACGCCCTGGGCGGTCTTGTGCATGGTCTCTTGTGTGAGCTTGTTGGGCTTCAAGTCGAAGGGCAGAGCGTTCTCATTGGCCACGCGTGTCAGGACGATGCGCATCACGTCAGAGACAGTGAGGCCCATCCCTTCGAGCACAACAGTGGCCTTTTCCTTCACATCAGCGCGGATTCGGGAGCGGACAACGGAATTTGCGGCCATACACATATTGTAGCCCAATTGAGCTACGGGATGCGATGAACCACATAGCCGCGCACCGTTATTTTGCGGGCTCGCCGGTCTCGAGGACGTGGAGTTCCTTGCCGGGTTTGAAGCGGACGGCCTTGCCGGGGGTGATGCTGACCTCAGTGCCGGTGCGGGGATTGCGGCCGATGCCGGTTTTGCGGGCGCGGACGCTGAAGACGCCGAAGCCGCGCAATTCGATGCGCTCGCCGGCTGTCAGAGCCTGTTTGAGGCCCTCGAAGACCGTATCCACAGCTGCTTCCGCCTTGGTGCGGGGAAGGCCTGTGCGTTCGATCACATGATGGACGATGTCCTGTTTAATCATAAGGGTAACCTCGCTGGCGCAACTATCTTACTCTACTACGACCTGCGGGTTTGATGCTACAGCTTTTGGAACGATTGTGAAATGGCGGCATGGCAAGGAGACGCGCCGCGTTTTTTTGTCTGAGGACGACGTGCTGTCGAGGCGTCCAGAGTGGTTCTCCAAATCCCAAGAAGTTGCCAAAGCCGCGCAAAGTGGCTTTTTCTTCCACCCCAACGAGCGGAAATCGCTCGCTGGGGACCCCGGAGGAAAAAGCCACAAAAGGTTTATGCTTTCCCTCTTTACCAGTTGGAGGATCGCTCTACGGCCTACATTTTGTGGCCAAAAGAGGGCTTGCACATAGTCTGTTGAAAATCGCCGACGGATTTCGTAAGATGGCAGCACGATACTCGTTAACCGTGAATGAGTTGGATGCGGGAATGGGCCAGAGCAGGAAAAGGAAGAGCATGTCAATTCAGAGTGATCGCTGGATCAGGGAACAGGCCATTGATCACCGCATGATCGAACCTTTCTGCGAGAAGCAGGTGGCCGCTGGCGTGATCTCGTATGGCGTGTCCTCGTACGGCTACGACCTGCGCGTCTCGGATGAATTCAAGATCTTCACCAATGTGAACAGCGCCATCATCGATCCGAAGGCCTTTGACGAGCGGTCGTTTGTCTCGGTGCAGGCTGATTCGGTGATTGTGCCGCCGAACTCGTTCGCATTGGCCCGTTCTGTTGAGTATTTTCGTATCCCCAGGGATGTTTTGGCGATTTGCGTTGGGAAGTCAACCTATGCGCGTTGCGGAATCATTGTGAACGTGACGCCATTCGAGCCGGAGTGGGAGGGATTCGCAACACTGGAAATCTCCAACACGACGCCGCTACCGGCCAAGGTTTACGCCAACGAAGGGCTGTGCCAGATTCTGTTTTTCCGTTCCGATGAGCCTTGTGAGGTCAGCTACGCCGACCGCAAGGGCAAGTATCAGAAACAGCAGGGAATCGTGCTTCCACGGATCTAGAGCTTTTTGGAAATTGTGTAGACGGTAATTTTGCCGGTATCCCACCCATTCCGCGAATGGAAAACGCAGATCCTTCGACTGCGCTCAGGAGCGGAATGGATGGGGCACGGAAGTCTATAGCAAAAGCTAAGATGCTCTAAAAGTCGGACGCGGGAATTCCGTTTGGGCTGGTTCGGAAAGCGGCATCATGCGTGGCGATGCGGAGGCGTGTCTTCCGCACACACAGGGCTCGGTCCTGCTGTTTTTGCCGGGAGGCACAAGATGCGTTCGATCCCGAACCCTGAACCAATCCGCGTGGGTGTGTTGACAGATGAGCCGATCCGCAAGCAGGGGCTTGCGAGTATCTTTGAATACCGGCCCAGCAAAGGCTATGCCCGGCTCTCTCCTGTTTTTGGGAGCATCGAGGAACTGTTGTCCGACCCGACGCTGGGTTTTCTGGTGGTGGACCTGCACGCTCTCGCCAGCGCGGCGGAGACCATGGCGGTCATTCGCCGCGAGCGTCCCGGCATCCGGCTGATCGTTATCGGCCCGGAGGGGAATGACGGGCTGGTGATGAAAGCGATTTTGGCCGGAGCCCGTGCTTACCTCGATTTGAAGGCCGACCCGGAGGTTGTGCGCCATGCCATCGAGGTGGTTACCGATGGCTCGATCTGGGCGCCGCGACGGCTGCTTTCGAAGTTGATTGATCAACTGCTGGGAGCCTCAGAGGCCAGCCACACCAACGCTCCTCCTCACTTGACAGCCCGAGAGCGCCAAGTGCTTGAACTGATTCTGGGGGCGCGCTCGAATCGCGAGATTGCCCGCCAGTTGGGCATTGAAGAGCGCACCGTGCAGGCCCATGTCAGCCGGCTGCTGCGCAAAACGGGCGCGAGCAACCGGATCGATCTGTCGATGCGCGCACTGCATCACAGCCTGCTGCCTGGCGCCGGCATCCATAACTTCTGCCAGGGTGAGTACCGCCAGGTTGCGGCACAAGGCGCGCGGCCTGTTATCTATCAATCAACAGATGATGTTACTTAACTCCATACTCCTTCCGTAATCTTGTGCGAATCTCTAGTAACTCAGAGTATGAGTTACAGAAACAACGCAGATCTGGGGAAAGGAGTTCCCAGGCAGCATGTTTCGCATGATGCCTGGGAACTCCTCTTTTTTTTGTTTTTGACATCGACCTCCTGCTCTGTGTTGCACCCATTCAGCCCTCTCCCGCGTCTAGAGCGGTTCTCCAATACATGTACAATAGCGGGCATCATTGAAGGTGGCTTTTTCTTGAGTAAAAAGCCACTCGGCAGCATCGGTTTCGGTCTATAGCAATTGGAGAACCGCTATATCTTTGCATTGAAGAAGTCAAGGCCGGTCACTCCGGTCTTGGCTTCAACCGCCGCCATCTGCCTGGCTGAATGAACAGGCTTGAGGATGCGCGTTTGGGCTTGAATGCTGTAGCCTGTCTGAGGATGCTCCAGTGCTGATGCCCGGCGGGAGCTGGCGCAAGCAGGGCTTTTGTGAGCTTCAGAGCGATAGCGCGGAGGTCGCGGCTCTGCTTCCCTACGACTCAGGTTTGACGATTCAACAACCCCGCCGCAGACAACTGCGGAGTGGAAAGGACCAGAAAATGAAAAAGACGCTTGCTTCGATCTGTCTCTGTTTCAGCTTCATGCTTCCATCGGCCGCCTTTGCAGGCTCCACGAAGGAAAACTTGCAGGCGCGCATCAACGCGGCCAAGGTGGTTTTGGACGAGATCATGGCCACCGAGGACAAGAGCATTCCGATGAATATCCTCGAACAGGCCACATGCGTGGGCGTGGTGCCGGGAATGGTCAAGGGTGCGTTTATCTTTGGCGGGCAGTACGGCCAGGGGGTGGTTACCTGCCGCACCGGTCACGGCTGGAGCGGGCCGGTCTTCATTCGCATGGCCGGCGGTTCGTGGGGCCTGCAGATTGGCGGCCAGTCGACTGACCTGGTGCTGGTGGCCGTGAATGAACGCGGCTTTCAGGATCTTCTGAAGAACAAATTCAAGATTGGCGGCGATGCCTCAGCGGCAGCCGGCCCGGTGGGCCGCAGCGGGCAAGCTGCCACGGATTGGAAGATGAACGCCGAGCTGCTCAGCTACTCTCGCAACAAAGGGCTGTTTGCCGGCATCGACCTGGATGGCACCAGCGTGAGCCAGAACTTCGAGGACACGGAGTTGTATTACGGCAGGTCGCACGAGTTTGAGTCCATCCTCAAGGGCAGCGTTGCGGTGCCGCAGGGCGCTGTGCCGTTTGTTCAGAGCGTGGCTCATTACTTTGTCGAGGCCAAAAAGCGGTAGCCGCGGCACAGAGAAGCAAGGAAAGAGAGAGGGGTTGCCCGGCGGCGGGCAACCCCTTCTTTGCTTTGCGCCCTGGAAGCCGCGCTGGGGGGCTAAACTTGAACTTTACCTTCTTGCCATGCGGGAGAATCTAGAGTTTTGGCTGGTACTGATCGTGGCGCGCACCCTGGGGTGGATGCCGCGCGGCTTGGCGCGTCTGTTGGCAGGCGTGCTTGCCGCGAGCATCTATCGAGTCGATGGCCGCCTGCGCCGCGTGGGCCATCGCAACCTCGAACTGGCGCTGCCCGAACTTTCCATCCAAGAGCGCGAGCGCATTCTGCACGGCGTCTTCCGCCATCTTGGCTGGCAGTTGGTCGAGTTCTGCCGCATGACCCGCTACACCCAGGAGAATACCCGCGGCTGGATTCGCACCGAGGGCCTTGAGCATTACCTGGCAGCGAAGGCGCGCGGCAAAGGGGTTCTGATCGTCACCGGCCACTTGGGAGCCTGGGAGCTTTCGAGCTTCTATCACTCCCTGATGGGCTATCCCATGAGCATGGTGGCGCGGCCGCTCGACAACCACAGGCTCGACAAGTTCGTGAATGGCATCCGCTGCCTGCACGGCAACCACGTGCTGTGCAAGGACGACTTTGCGCGCGGCCTGCTGAGGGCGATGCGCTCGGGCCAGACCGTCGGCATCCTGATGGACACGAATATGACGCCACCGCAGGGCGTCTTCGTGGAGTTTTTTGGGCGCGCGGCCTGCACTGCTTCGGGCGTGGCGCGCGTGGCGCTGAAGACCGGCGCGGCTGTTGTGCCGGGCTTCATGTTGTGGGAGCCGGCAGAGCGGAAGTATGTTTTGCACTTTGGCCCGGAGATAGAGTTTAAACACACAGGAGACGCCGAGGCTGACATTCTGGGCGCAACGCAGCAGTGCGTGAGAACGACCGAAGAGTGGATTCGACGCTATCCTGACCAATGGCTCTGGATTCATCGCCGCTGGAAGACCAGACCAGAGGGCGAGCCGGGGTTGTACTGAGGAGAGATGCATGACGCTGGGCGAACTGATTGATGCCTTGGGCGGCAAACTGGCCGCTGGAAGTTCGGAACGATTGGTCGAGGGCGTCAACTCCGACGCAATGGCCGCTCCATCGGAATTGGTCTTTGCGGAGAATGCGGCGTCGGCGGCCAAGGCTCTCGCCAGCCAGGCCGGTGTGGTGGTGCTGCGTGCTGGACTTGTGGCGAGCTATCCGGAAGGCAAGTGTGCTGTTGAGACGGAGCAGCCAAGGCTTTGGTTTGCGCGCGCGGCCAGGCTGGTTGCGCCCGCGCTGGTCGCGGCAGGGGTTCATCCGGCGGCGGTTGTCGGAGTGGATGTGCGGCTGGGCGAGGGCGTGAGCATCGGACCCTGCGCGGTGGTGGGAGAGAATGCCAGGATCGGCGCTGGCACGCGCATCGAGGCGGGAGCGGTTATCGGCCAGGGCGTCCGCATTGGGGAGGATTGCCGCATCTATCCCCGCGCCGTTCTGTATCCCGGAACGACGCTGGGAGATCGTGTTGCCGTTCACGCCGGGGCAGTGCTCGGAGCGGACGGCTTCGGTTACGTGCGTGACTCGGTCACCGGCGCGTATACGCAGTTTCCGCAGCAGGGCACGCTGCTCATCGAAGACGACGTGGAGATTGGCGCCAACTCAACCATCGATCGCGGCGCCCTGAAGCAGACGAGAATCGGCCGGGGAACCAAGTTCGACAACCTGGTTCACGTGGGCCACAACTGCGAGATTGGCGAGGACGTGATTCTGGTGTCTGGAGTGGGCATCAGCGGCTCCTCGACGGTTGGCAACGGCGCGGTGATTGCCGGGCAGGTGGGCATTGGCGACCATGCGCACATCGGCCCCGGCGTGATTCTGGGCGGCCAGGCGGGGGTTCTGAGCGGCAAGACGGTCACCAACGAAGGCCTGGGCGTAAAGCCGGGAACCGTACTTTGGGGCACGCCGGCGCGCCCGCTGATGCAGGTGCTGCGAGAGCTGGCTGTTGTGGCGCGGCTGGCAAAGAAGAAGGGGAACAGAGAATAAAAAACAGGTCTGCGACAACATCTTTTCGCCGTCCAAAACGGTGTGCTTGCATGACCACCTGAATCGAGGAAAAACGGGTGCAAAATGCGCAATTTTGCGCGAAAATGCTCTGGATTTACTCCCTCTTTCCGAAGGTGAGCGGGAAGCCAATCTGGAACCAGAGAGAACCGCCGCGCGGCCTGTTTTTCACCAGAGTGTCATGGGTGTATTTCACAGTAAAGCCGCTCTGCTTGCCTAAAGAGAAGCGCGCCGCCGGACCGATGGCCAGATCGCGGCCACGATTACCGCCCGCCACCGCGATCTTATTCTTCTGGTCGTCGGTAACCTGCTGATAAAGATACCCGTTAACGCCGATGGACACTTTCCTTGCGATCCCTCTCATGGCGGCGTATTCCCAAATCAACTCGTTCCCGCTGCGATAATTTGCAGCGCCATGAAAGTTCACGAAGTAGTTTACTTTGGAGCTTGCCTCCCACCGGGCCTTGTTCGACAGGTACGTGAAGGCTCCCGCGGGGCCGATGGCGGAATTGTGCTGCCCGATATTGAGCGCGTCGCTCTTCGCATAGGACGCGCCGGGAAGAACGAAATCGCACCGATAAAACCAGTGCCAATTGCCCTTGTTGTAGCCCACGACAACAGGAGAGAGATCGACGTTGCTGATGCCGGCCTTGTCGTACTTCCCGGGCGCGATGTGCAACTGCTCATAAACAACGGGGACTGCGAAGATGCTTTCCAGCCTTCCTCCCAGCACGGGAACGCCCCAGTTGTGCGACACCCTTACCGCACTGGCGAAGACCCTCACCTTGAACTCCGGAACCACGCTCTGGCCCACGGAGTTATCTTTTTCGTTGGCAGAGTAAAACGACTCGAAGACGAAAAACTTCGTTTCTTTGGGAGGGGGCATCATGCCCCCCAGAACGGTATCCACGCCCAGGGGATAGACGGAAACGCCGTTTTCGGTTGCGTATGCTTCGCCGCTCAGCAGTAAGCCTGTGATGAAAGACCCCGCCAGGCAAAGCAAAATGACCTTGCCGCTTCTCTTTATGCTTGCTTCTCCGAAAATTCCAGACATGATTGCTTTACCTTATCGTCTTTTGCTATTGATTTGGTTCTTTTCCTTGAGGTAGTGTCCGGTCATTTGTGCAAACGATCAAGTTGAAGTTCTGGGCTGGTCGGATGTGGGCCACCCGCCTGGCAAAGAAAAAGGCAGGGAACAGGGATTAGGGAACGGATATGGCGATCAGTGGCCTGTGGTTTCCCACCCTTTCGCCAGGAAAAAGGCGAAAGGATGGGGACGGGAATGGCTTGCTGCTTCTTCGTTCCTATTTCCTGGTTTCAGAATGGCTTTTCGGTCAGGAAGGGTTCGGGCTTCAGGGAGCCGTCGCGCTGCTTCACGAGCATCTGCACCTTACCCTCGGCGGCGTCCAGCTCGGTTTTGCAGGCGGCGGAGAGGCCGACGCCCTCCTCGAAGAGCTTGAGCGAGTCTTCGAGGGCCAGATCGCCCTTTTCCAGTTGATCGACGATGGTTTCCAGCTTCTTGAGCGATTCTTCAAACGACGGCATAAGGATTACTCCAGAATGGCTATGGGACGCAATCAAAGTTGAAACGAAATCAGAGGTGGTAGAACCAGGCTACGCCGGCCAAGCGACTTCCCGGATATAATCCGCATGTTCAGCCAGTTCGCTTGGTTTGATTCCGCCCGGCAGTGCTATCAGGACGACCTGCACCCCGCTCTTTCGAGCCAGTTTCATTGCCGGCACGCAATCGGTATCCGCTGTTACCAATCCTATCGTGTCTACGCATTTCAACGCGGAATAGGACGCAATATCCAAGCCGATTCGCATATCAACACCCTTTTGCTCAAAATCAGGATTGAAGTCTGAGTCTGTAAGGGCTGCAATGCCTGTTACTGGAACTCTCTTCAGCTTATAACCGCGGAACTTTAGCACTCCTCGTCTGACGGCGAAGAGATCCTTCTTGGCTAGATCCAATAACCACTGGTCTGATCCTTCAAAAGTTTGTATCAGGCCGGAAACTGGAAGCCTCTGCTGTCCCTGATAGGGAGCACAGTCGTAATACAGCACACGAAATAATTCCTCATTCTCAGAGGGACAAATCTTTGAAAAGGACTCGATGAATGCGGGATTGTAATGCTTTCCAGCCTTCCTGGCGGCAACACGCAAAAAGCCACCATCAATCATAAGGACGATCTTTTTCATATTCGTACTTTTTCTCTAAAAGCGAACCCCGGAACTTTCGTTCCGGGGTTCGCGGGATACATGCTCGCCTACGAGCGTACGGAATACCATCATATTCGTCGTATTCGTGTTCGCTGTCAAGAGAAAAATGGAACCCATGCTCAGGTCTGTCTCACGCAGTTTTGGGCAGCACGTTGGCGAGGACTTCGGCGGCGATGCTGGGGCCGCCGAAGGAAGCGGTCACCTGCACGCCCTGGACGAAGGGCCGGACGGCTTCCAGCATCTCCTGGGCGATAAGAATGCCCTCCCGGCGGGCGGCGTTGGGGGTGTCGGCCTGGGCCATGCGCAGCATGATCTCCTCGGGCATGGAGACGCGCAGGTCGTTCTTCAGGTACTCGGCATTGCGCAGGCTGGTGAGCGGGCAGACGCCGGCAAGGATGGGAATGCGGTGGTCCTTGATGCGTTCGAGGAAGCTCTCCAGCAGGCGCAGGTCAAAGACCGGCTGGGTGACGGCATATTCCGCGCCGGCCTCGACCTTGAAGAAAAAGCGCCGCAGTTCGTTTTCGATGTCGGGCGCGCCGGGATTGGCGCTGACGCCGATGGTGAAGTTGGTGCTGACGCCGATCGCGTTCGAGCCGATGTCGAGGCCGTGATTCAGCCGGCGCACGATGTTGACCAAACCGATGGAGTCAACGTCGAAGACAGAGGTGGCGTCAGGATAGTTGCCCATCTTGGGCGGATCGCCGGTGAGGCACAGAATGTTGTGCAAGCCGAGCGACGAGGCCCCGAGCAAGTCCGACTGGATGGAGAGAAGATTGCGGTCGCGGCAGGTGTAATGGAGAATTGTCTCAATCGCGGTGTGCTGCTGAATCTGGAGGCAGAGGCTCTGCGCGCTCATGCGCGCCGAGGCCCGCGGCGAGTCAGGCACATTGATGGCGTGGACGCCCAACTGGTAGAGCAACTGCGCGCCCTCGATCTCGTTGATGCAGTTGATGCCTTTGGGCGGCACGATCTCGACCAGCGTGACGAAGCTGCCCTGATCGAGCAGAGAGCCGATGCGGGAGCGCGCGGCCAGGGGAGCCGGCGGCGTTTCAGCATTCGGAACCGGCGCTGCTCCGGTGACTTCGATGCGGGCCTTGGCGTCCAGGTCGCGCAAACCCGCGCGCATGGCGCGAATATGGTTGGGCGTGGTGCCGCAGCAGCCGCCCACGATCTGCACTCCGGCATGGATGGCCTTGCGGGCAAAGCCAGCCATGTACTCTGGCGAGCAGAGGTAGATATTGCGTCCCTCGACGGCCCGGGGCATGCCTGCATTGGGCATGGCGGCGAGCGGCAGGGAGGTGACCGGGCGCATGGCCTCAATGGCCGTGAGTACCGAGGTGGGCCCGGTGGAGCAATTGACGCCGATGGCGCCGGCGCCCCATTCGGTCAGCAGGGCCGCGGCCTGCGCGGGCGAGGAGCCGTCCAGGCAAGTGCTTTCGTCGTCCACGGTCACCATCACCAGCACGGGCAGATCGGGGGCGATTTCGCGGGCCGCCGCAAGGGCTTCGCGCGCTTCGTTCAGCGCGGGCATGGTTTCGATGCTGAGCATGTCGACGCCCGCCTTGGCGAGGACGCGAATCTGTTCGGCAAAAGCGGCGCGGGCCTCATCGAGGCCGGTTTTTCCCAGCGGCTCCAGGCGCACGCCCAGCGGACCCACGGAGCCGGAGACCCAGGCCTTGCCGGGCTGCTTATCCTTGAAGCGCTCGATGGCCTGACGGGCAATGCTCACGCCGGCGGCGTTGATCTCAGCTACTTTACCGGCCAGGCCGTGGCGGGCCAGCCGGAAGCGGTTGGCGCCAAAGGTGTTGGTCTCAAGCAATTCCGCGCCGGCCTGCAGGTACTCCTCGTGAATGGAGAGGATGAGGTTGGGATCGGAGAGGTTCAACTCGTCGTAACAGCGGTTGATGAAGATGCCGCGGGCATAGAGAACGGTTCCCATGGCGCCATCGGCGAGAACGGGGCGGTCGGCGAAGATGTCTGCGAATTGCGGCATTCTGTTGACATGCTAAGCCATGCGGGCCTGACGCGCCAGCAGGTAGGGCAGCTTTGTTATACTTCGGTAGTCATATGCTTGGGTTGGACCGGCTTGAGGCCGTTTTTTTGCGATCCGCCCGTTGTGGGCGGCAACTGCTGTCAATATTGGTTGTTCACGCCGCGGCCATGGCCGCTGGCATCCTGCGCGGCAACTCCGCGTCTTGCGTTGAGGTAAGGGATTTTGAACAAGAGAAGTCTTTGGATGAGCGCCGCCGCGGCTCTGGTGCTTGCTGCCGCGCTGGCAGGTTGTGGAACCACCACCTATTTCGCGGGCCGGACGCTGCCGCCCAGCGGGCTGACCAATCGCGTCCTGATCACGATCCAGAATCCCAGCAGCGCTAGCTCGGGTCTTCTGCAGTTTGTGGATGCCTATTACGACATTCGATTCGTGTATAACAGCAAGAGCACGGGCGCGCAATTTGCCATATCCGGGTATTCGGGCAAGCTGCCGACCACCATCCAGAACCTGCCCGAGGAGGAGATGGGCGAGGTCTACAACTCCGGCACCGGGGTTCTGACGCCCATCAGTTATGCAAAGGAACAAGCCTCGAGCGCCGTGACCGGACTGAATGGCACTTCATCCAGTGTGTTTATTACCCGGAATCAGAATTATGTTTTCGCCGCCAGTCAGGCGGCTCACGTGTTCACGGTGGTGGACCGGACGATCGGCGCCAGCTATCCTCTCAGCCTTTCTGACGTCTACCGCGTCAGTGTGAATCCTGGCGGCTCCGTGGCGCTGGTTTTTGCCCAGAACTCGAATTACGTCTACTATCCGCGCCGGCTGACGGCCGCGCAGACCCTCTCCTACTCTGGAGGACCCACCACCTGGCCCACCGGCGCGGTTGACTGCGAACCGATGAGTGGACCGGGATGGTGTCTTTTTCAGGCGCTGGATCCAGCAACGGGTAATCCATTGACCTTCGACCGGCCAGTGAAAGCCGTTTTTTCCGCGGATGGCGGCACGGCCTATGTGTTGAATTGCGGGCCGGAGTGCGGCGGCTCCAAGGCTTCGGTAACGCCGCTTCCGGTGGCGCCAATGATCTTCCTCCTCGCTCAGCAGTCGGGATCGCTGCCTACCCAGAGCGCGCTCAACAGTAGTACCATCGCCATTCCCGGCGGCGCCAGCAATGCCCTGGTTGACAGCTCCACTCTGTATGTCGTGGGCCAGGAATATACCGGCGGCTACTGGGGCGGCAACCTGACAACGGTGAATCTCTCCACAAACAAGGTTTCGCTTCCGGCGGTTCCCATCAGCGACGGCGCGCCCGGAGCGGCGAGCCGCATGATTCTGGCCGACGACGACACGCTATGGATCGGCATGACCAGGTGCACCAGCGGCTTGCGCGCCAACAGCAACCTGGCTTACGGCTGCCTGACGATGTTCAATACCTCAACCAACGCCGTGACCCTGATGCCCTATGACGGCGACGCCACAGGTATTGCCGCGGTCACGGGCCTGCACAAGATTTACACGGCGGAGGGCGGGCAGATCTACATCTACTCCACTGTTGACGGCACGGCGATCGACAACCAGTACGTGACCGTGACCGGCACGGCGTTTGATGTGGCCTACATGGATGCCCTTACAGACGACAACAACACCGTCTATTGAGCTAACAGCTAACAGCGGACAGCTAACAGTTCTCTGACCGCGTGAAGAGGCGCCAATGCTCAGTGCACCACCGTCGGCGCGGTCATTCTGAGCGAAGCGCGGCGAAGTCGAAAAACACGCGTTTTGTTGCTTTTGCGCCGAGGGTGGGGCTGTCTGCTTTTGTCCGGAGTAATTCCCTGTGAATGCTGCTTCCATCCCCGATTCCGTGACGGACTCTCCGGCTGTTGACGTGCTGGCCATCGCGGCCCATCGCGACGACGTGGAACAGACTTGCGGAGGAACCCTGCTGCGCATGGCCTCCCGCGGCCTGCGCACCGCCATTCTGGACTTGACGCAAGGCGAATCCGGAACTCGCGGCAGCGCGGAAGAGCGCGCACGGGAAGCTGCCGAAGCAGCACATCTGCTGGGCGTCGGCTGGCGGCAGGCGCTTGACCTGCCTGACGGAGCGATTGAAAACACCCTGGAAAGCCGGCTCAAGATTGTGCGTGTTCTGCGCGATCTTCGTCCTCGCGTGGTCATTCTGCCATACTGGCATGCGCGCCACCCGGACCACGCGGCCGTCGCTGCGCTGGGCTACGAAGCCTGCTTCCTCTCCGGCCTGGCAAATGCGCCTGTAATTGCCACAGCTGCGAACGCGCCGCAGGCGCCCCATCGCCCTTTCAAGATTGTCTATGCCAGCCTTTACGCGGATGTGCGCCCCAGTTTCATCGTGGACATTACGCCATTCATCGAGCAGCGCCATCAGGCGCTCATGGCTTATCGCTCGCAGTACGTCAATCAGCCCGCAGGCAGCGGACTCTTCGTTCCCGAAGAGGAGATTCGCGAACGGACTTTTGCGGAGGCCCGCCATTACGGACAACTGGCCGGCGTGCGCTATGGCGAGCCTTTCGTGCAGAAGGAAGTGGGCCTGGTGGACGATCTGACGCTCGTGCCTGTGCAATCGATCTGAAGAGTTGGGAAGACCGATCCGACCAAAGAGGGATTACAGCGCAATGGGTAAGTTGCTAAATTAAAGGGAATCTATTTTCTTTGGAGGAAATGCTTGCCTTCCTTATCTCGCCTTGCCCTGGCGCTGTCTTTCCTTGCGCTTCCGGTTCTGACTCTCACCGCACAAACCCAAGATTCCGTTAACAAGAATGGCGCGCCTTCTCTGGACGGAGTGCCCGGACCTTTGACGTGGCAGCATGCGCCCGCGCAGTGGAAGATTGACAACGGGAAGACGCTTTCGATAACCGCGGACAAGCAGACCGACTGGTATTCCTCAGCCATGGGCGGCGCGCCGAGTGACAATTCTGCCCGGTTGCTCTTCAAGCCGACGGAGGATTTTGCGCTGAGCGCCAAAGTGAATGTGGACTTTCACTCCCAGTGGGACGCAGGCGTCCTGGTTTTGTATGTGAACGACGAGGTGTGGGCGAAGTTCTGCCTGGAGATGACCATCGAAAAGCACCCGGCAATCGTCTCCGTCGTGACCAGAGGCCTATCCGACGATGCCAATTCGATCGCGATCAACGGTTCTTCGGTCTATCTCAAGATCGCCAAGGTTGGTCATGCGATCTATTTCTTCGCGTCGGAGGATGGGAAGAACTGGTCGATTATCCGCATTTTCAGCCTGGGAGACAAGCTGGATTTGCGCGCCGGATTCTCATCGCAGGCACCGGTCGGCGATCGCTGCACGACGACATTTACTGAGATCGATTACCGGCCCAATATAAAGGACCCCTGGTCAGGGAAATAGTGGATGGCTCCGCGCTTTAGAAGCTGAACCACATCCGTCCGCCCACGGCAATCAGCGTGAGAGCGAAGATGCGGCGCAGCCATAGGTCGGAGATTTGCTGCGCGCCGACGGCTCCGAAATAACCCCCGACCAGGAAGCCTGCGGCCAGAAGCAGCGCCACGCGCAGGTCCGCGTTGCCCTTGCGGTAGTACTCCAGGAAGGCGAACAGGCCCACCGGGGCCAGCAATGCGCCCAGCGAGGTGCCCTGGGCCTTGTGCTGGCTCATGCCCAGCAGCCAGACCAGAGCGGGAACAAACAGAATGCCTCCGCCAATGCCCACGACGCCGGAAACCATGCCCACGACCAGCCCAACCAGCAGAATTGTCCAGGTCACGCGCGCCTCCCTCCGGGTTCGTTGAACGAGCCCAAACAACCAGCGTAAATCATGCGTGGGGCGGGAAGAGACCCTTTCAAGGCTCCGGCCCCGCTGGAGCGTGATCACTGTTCCTGTAGTGGTGAGTTCGTGGTTTCCCACCCATTTCACAAAAAAACAAGAAGCAGGTCCTTCGACTCGCTTCGCTCGCTCAGGATGGATGGGCACGGAGATTCCTGATGCCATCCGTGAAAATGCTATAGAGCAAAACCAGAGTAAACGTGCCGTTGTTAAGAGCCGAGAAGGTGGTTTTTTCTTGAGGAAAAAGCCACTTGAGGACATGGCTTCTGGGTACATCTACTCTGGTTTTGCTGTAGCCGTCGGCTCTCCCTGCCAAATTCATCAAACGTTTGCATTCTATTTGCCCAATTGCAGTAGTCTGTTAATGATTCCGTGCGGCCTCCGCATTTGAAGTTCAACGGCCGCCGGGCGAGGGCAGAGCGGTTGAGCCAGACTATTTTTGTACTGGAAGACGACGACGATATTGCGCGGCTGGTGCAGCATCACCTGGAAGTGGCAGGATTTGCGGCGCGCCTGTTTCGCACACCAGCCAATCTGATTCCCGACGCCGAGCGGCAGGCTCCGGCGCTGTTTCTGCTGGACATCATGGTGCCCGGCGGCGACGGCCTGGACGTGTGCCGCCGCCTGCGCCAGCATCCCGCGCTCTCCATCGTTCCCATCATCTTTCTGACCGCGCGCGCCAGCGAAAATGACCGCGTTCTGGGCCTGGAAACAGGCGCCGACGATTACATCACCAAGCCCTTCGCCACGCGCGAACTGGTGGCGCGCGTGAAGGCCGTCCTGCGCCGCTTCGAGCGCCCTGCCGCGCCCTCGATTCTCAGCTTCGAGGATGTCGTTATCGATGAGGGCGCCATGCAGTTGACGGTACGCGGCCAACTGACCACCACCACGGCCACCGAGTTTCGGCTTCTGGACTTTCTGGCGCGGCATCCTAGCCGGGTCTTTAGCCGCGACCATCTGCTGGACTCCGTCTGGGGCGATGCCCGTTTCGTTACCCCCCGTTCGGTAGATGTCTACGTGCGCCGCATCCGTGAGAAGATCGAAGTCGATCCGGAGAACCCGCGCTACCTGCAGACCGTGCGCGGCGCTGGTTATCGCTTCGAACTTCCCAAGAGCGAGTAGGCCAAGAGTGAAGTCAAAAATATTCACCCGGCTGCTCGGCCTTTTTCTCCTGTTGCTGGTCTTTCAGGCCGCGGCGATGGAGTTTGCCTTCATTCCGTTTCTTGCAGGCAAAGTGCTGGAGCTGCCCGCCGGCAGAAGCGCTTTTTCTTTCAGGAATGAGATTCTGTGGTCCGGTCTGATCGCGGCGGCTGTCGCGCTGACGCTGGCTGTCTGGCTTGCGGGCCGCCTCTCCGCGAGGCTGGAGCGAGTGATTGCGTTTGCGCGGCGCGTCGCCCAGGGCGACCTGAGCGCCCGTGTCCTTCACCCTGAAGAAGATGTATTTTCCGCTCCGGAGGCTGCGCTGAACCAGGCCATCGAGCGGACGGAAGAGAAGTTTACCGAGATCGGGAACCGCCGCCAGGAGCTGGCCGCCATGCTTGATTCGATGCAGGAGGCGGTGGTCGCAATTACTCCCGAGGGGCTTGTGCGCTGGTCCAACGCAGCCATGGAGCGCATTGCCGGCACGCAGGTTCGCGCTGGCAGGCCGCTGGTCCATGCGGTGCGCGATCCCGAGGTGCTGGCCTGTATCCGCACGGCGCTGGAGAAGCGCGAGGCGCATTCCGGCCGGGCCAGGTCGCTCGCTCCGGGGCGGATCTTCGAGATCAATGCCGTTCCCATGGCCTCGGGCGGCGCGCTGGCTGTTCTGCACGACATTACTCGCATCGAGGCCGCGGAGAATACACGCCGGGAGTTCATCGCCAACGTCAGCCATGAGCTGCGCACTCCGCTTACTTCCATTCAGGGATATGTCGAAACGCTGATCGAGGAACTTGAGCCGGGCCAGGAAACCAGCCGCGAGTTTCTTGGCATCGTTCTGAAGAATGCCACACGCATGAACCGGATCACCGAGGATCTGCTGTCCCTGGCGAGCCTGGAAAGCCCGGACCACAAACTGGCGCTTCGGCCCATGCAAGCCGGTGCGCTGCTGCAGGAAGGCATTGACTCGCTGAGGGGCGTTGCGGCCGATTCCGGCGTCAAGCTGGAATCCGTTGGCGCGCTTGACGTCCTGGTCCTGGCCGATTCCGACGCCATGAACCAGGTTTTCGGCAACCTCATCGAAAACGCACTCAAGTATGCCAAGGCCGGCAAGCGAGTTCGCGTCGGCGCGCGGCTTCTGGAATCCGAAGTAGAGTTCACCGTCCGGGATTTTGGCCCCGGCATTGCCTCCGAGCACCTGGACCGCATCTTCGAGCGCTTTTACCGCGTAGATAAGGCTCGCTCCCGCGAGGCCGGAGGCACGGGCCTGGGCCTGGCCATCGTCAAGCACATCGTCCTGGCCCACGGCGGGCGGATCTGGGCCGAGAGCGAACTGGGCTCGGGAGCTGCCTTCCACTTCACGCTGCGCCGAGCGGCGGAGGGGTAGCAGACGCAGCCACCTGGAGTTCAGGCAGAGGATCAGATTTGCGGAGTCTCAAGCCGCAAATCTGATCAAAATGTGATCCGCTTAAAATGTGAATCTGGATATGACTGACTGCAGCCGGGACGCCATTTGGCTCAACTCCTGTGATGCCGTTTGCAGGCCATGTGCGCCGCTAGTGGTATCTTTGGCCGCCACAGCCACGCCGCCGATGTTTTGGGCGATGTCGCGGACCCCCTTGGCAGCTTCGCTCACGCTGCGGCTGATCTCATTGGTGGTTACCGTCTGTTCTTCCACCGCCGCGGCGATACTGTCGGAGAACTGGTTGATCTTGCTAATGATGGCGCTGATCTCCTCGATTGCCTGAACGGCGCCGTTGGTGTCTCCCTGAATTGCATCGATCTTCTGGCCGATTTCTTTTGTGGCCTTGGCCGTCTGCTTGGCGAGTTCCTTGACCTCGTTGGCAACGACCGCGAAGCCTTTGCCCGCTTCGCCGGCGCGTGCGGCCTCAATTGTGGCGTTGAGGGCCAACAGGTTGGTTTGCTGCGCGATCGATGTAATCACCTTGACTACATTGCCGATTTCTTTGCTGGACTCGCCGAGCTTTTTCACGGTTTCATTGGTCGCTTGCGCGACTCTGACGGCATCCTTGGAAACGTGAGCTGAATCGGTGGCGCTCTTGGAGATTTCTCGGATCGATGTCTGCATCTGCTCGGCGGCCGCGGCCACGGAGGAGACGTTCTTCGACACCTCCGCACTGGCGCCGGAGACGACGTCGGCCTGCACTGCGGTCTCCTCTGCGTTGCCCGCCATCTGTTGACTTGTCGCTATGAGTTCTTCGGATGAGGAGGCCAACTTGCTGGCGTTCTGGGCCATGACCCTGAGAGGGTCAACAATCATCTCCATAGTCTTGTTGATGCCTTCAACGATGCATCTGAAATCGCCGGGATGTTTGGTGGCGTCGGCGCGAGTGCCTAGTTTCCCTTCCTTGGCCGCCTTGACCAGAGCGTCCGTGTCGGCAGTCAGAGCCTTCAAGTTTCCGCGGACTTGTTCGATAGCTTCGTTGACAAACGCCTTCTTGCCGGGGAATTTGTCGAGCAGGGCCTCGAAGTTCCCTTTTCCGAACTCGGTTATGCAAGCAATTGCTTTCTTGCTCATGGCAAGCTCGCCCGCGACCATCTTGTTCACCCCCTGGGCCATGGTCTTCAGGGCGCCTCGGAACTTCTCCGGCTCAATCCAGGCGTCGATGTCTCCCTTGTCCTGTTCGTCCGCCATGTGGACCATGTTTGCCGCGAAGTCTCTGAACTGCGCTGTGATGAACTCTTTGATTTTGCCGATATGCTCGCTCTTGTCGCCGGAAATCGAAAGATCGTCCAGCCCAATGCCCACGGATTGCAGCATGTTTTGCAGGGTCACCATAATGAAAGCGTCCCCGATGGCCTGTAGATCGAGATTGAACACTTTCGAAACCGCCGCTTCGATCTGGCGAACGCGGTCTTCGTCCGGAAGATCGCGCCGCAGGTAGGCGCCCAGCACCACGTCATACTCCGCATAGGCTCCGACATACCACTTGAAAGGCAAATTGATGCGGTCGTGCACGTCGCCTATATGAAGGCGCTTTTCGAAATAGCGGATGTCCCAGTCCACCGAAGCGCCGGCGAAGACCTCAGTGAAGTATCCGGCTTGTGCTTTCTCCAGGTGGGTGCGCAAGGCTGCCAGCGGCATTCCCTTCTCTTGGGCGAAGTTCTCAAAGAACTTGCGCGTGGGGGCGAAATTGAATTGCCAGTCGTAAAAATCTCTCGCCATCTGCGCTGCCACCGACTTGGCCCAAGGCGCCATCTCCGCAAGCAGCTTGCGCTCGTCCTGGCCGAGTCGGATGAACTGCCGCCGTAATGCAATGTTGCTGTTGTCCATTCCGAATCGACCTGCGAGGTTCTGGCCTCCGTTCTGATTCCAGTCCACGACGACCTCTGGCCCCTCGGCGTAGTCAGCGCCCGATTGGACATGAGAGAGCTCGCGTTGCTTGTTTGCGTCGATGATACTTGCCGATTGCTTTTCCAAGGTTTGTACTCCTTCGTTAGGCTGTAGGCTGCGATTGAGGGCAACATGACGGACTCATGCAGGCATGGCGCAAGAAGCTGCTGCTCTTGAGCGATGCTCCTCCAAGGCGAGAACGCGAAGACCAAGCTGCCGCCATTGCGTGCAATGATGGCGCGACGTTTCACCCTGTTTCTGGGAATGTCTATTGCCTTCGGCCAGAGTCCTGTTCAACCATGGAAAGTCCGTTGATATGGAACTCGTTCGGGGGAAAGAACATCGCACCAGATTACAAGCAACTCTGGGCGCATTCTCTATGACTGTCCGAGCCGAATTGCACATTATCCGTATCCGTCCGGCAGAATACACGGCAGACGTTGGCGGTAGGCGTGTCCCTGATTCGGGCAGAAATCGGTACCCGGAACGGATTCACTCAAATTATCCGGTCAACCGGCATCCGCGTGCACAGATCGTCTATATAACCAGCAACATGCACATTCTGAATGGCTAATTAGTTTTTATGGTGAGCTCGGTGGGAGTCGAACCCACGACCCACGCCTTAAAAGGGCGTTGCTCTACCAGCTGAGCTACGAGCTCGTTCAAGACTACTTTTACAAAGTTATCACATGAGCGGCTTTGCCGCGCGGGCCGGCTCCTGCACACGCTTGCTCTCACCGTGGACAGCCGTAGATTGCTCTGCTCGTTCACTTTCGAGTCAAAATTCTCAACTGTTGCCCCAAAGCACAGGAGAATGGGGTAGTCTGGTGTGAAGATTCCCAAACGAGGGCAGGTACGATGTTTGAAGTTGGTCAGGAAGTAACGGTAATTGCGGACACGGGAACAGCTTACGATGGCGTCATTCTTGCGCGGGCCTCAGACGACAAGGGGTCGGGAGCCTACAAGATAGCACTGGACGGAAGCGTATCCGGACAAATGGGACAGTGGCACAAGGCGGGCGACGTCTTCGTGCGAGAGAAGACGGCCGACGATGCGGGATTATCTTCGGAGGAAGAGACGGGGCAGCCGGCAGGTTTGGGCTGGGCATCTGATGAGACCCCTATTCCCTGAAGACGGGTTTAGTTGAGAGATTTGAATGGAGTCCTGGCCGCCAGGAGATTCCACTCAATTTGATCTCACTTCTCGCTTCCGCTCACGGGGCGGGGCACTTTATCTGTGCCGTGCCCGGCATGTTTTCAGCCGCATCAATCGACTTGATGCCACTACCAGAGGGATGATTCAGCTCTCGCGGAGAAGCAGATGAGTTTTGGAGAGTTTCTAGGCAAGCAGTTCATCAGCGTCATTGCATGGAATGAACCGGAGAACGGCATCCTTTCCTACCGGTATCCCATGCGGGACCTGGAGATTGAGAACGGCGGCCAGCTTACGGTGAGCGAGTCGCAAATGGCGGCCTTCGTCAATGAAGGCAAAATCGCCGACGTCTTTGGCCCCGGCCTGCACACGCTGAACACGCGCAATCTTCCGTTGCTGACCGATCTGATGAACTGGGACAAGGCCTTCAAGTCGCCGTTCAAGTCCGAGGTCTACTTTTTTTCGACCCGCCTGCAGATCGACCAGAAGTGGGGCACGGCCACGCCCATCACCTTCCGCGACAAGGAGTTCGGCGCCGTCCGCCTGCGCTGTTACGGCATCTATTCCTACCGGATCGCCGATCCGCGGGTCTTCTTCAACCAGATCAGCGGCACGCGCGCGAGTTACCTTGCCGGCGACCTGGAAGGCCAGTTGCGCGACACCATCATCGGCCGCATGACCGAGGTTTTTGCTTCGAGCGATATTCCGTTTCTTGATATGGCCGCCAATCAGGCCGTACTCGCCGGCAAACTCGCCGAGCAGATGCAGCCGGCCTTCGCCGCGCTGGGCCTCGCGCTGGAACAGTTCGCCGTGCAGAATGTTTCACTCCCCGATGAGCTGCAGAAGGTCTTCGACCAGCGCGTTGGCATGAACATGGTTGGAGATCTTGGCCGCTACACGCTGTACGCAGCGGCAGAGTCGCTGGACCTTTCGGCGGCCAACACGAGCGGCGCCGCCGGCATGGGCATGGGCCTGGGCGCGGGCGCGGCGGTGGCGCAGGTGATGTCGAACGCACTCAAGCCCGCAATGTCTGCTCCGGCCGTAATTCCTGCCCAGGCGGTTGCGCCAACTCCGGCGCTTGCCGGCGGGACAGCCGCCGCCGAGGGCACCAAGTTCTGTATTGAATGCGGGAAACCCATTCCTCAGCGCGCGAAGTTCTGCGCAGAATGCGGAAAGGCGCAATGAACTGTCCCGCCTGCGGCGCTCCCATGAAGCTCAAGGCGGACATGGAGAGCTATAAGTGCGAGTACTGCCAGAACGTCTATCTTCCGGAGAAGAATGACGATGGCGTTCGCGTTCTGGCTGAGAGCGCGGACCAGAATTGCCCGCTCTGCAACCTGCCTCTCGTACATGCCATTCTGGCCAAGGTCTCTATCATCTACTGCACCGGTTGCCGGGGCATGTTGATTCCCATGCCGGCATTGGAGCCACTTATCGAGTATGTGCGGGCGACTGGGGGCGCTGAAGCCGTTTCATCTGCTCCCGACAAGGAAGATTTGCGGCGCGTGATTGACTGCCCTCAATGCCACCACCGCATGGATGCGCATTTCTATGCCGGTCCCGGCAACGTCGTCATCGATTCCTGCGAGGAGTGCAGCCTGATCTGGCTTGATCATGGCGCGATCACGCGCATCGCCCATGCCGCGGACGTGAGCACTTCGCCGGAGGCCTCGTTTTCAGAGGATTCCGATCAACAGCAAGGGGAGAATTCGAGTGGCGCCGGCGGGATGATCGTCGAGGGCATCATCGGCTCGTTTTTCCGCTAAAAACAGCGCGGTTGATCTTTGAACCTCGTAGAAATGGAAAGATGCGAAATGGATTCCGATTGGCCTGATGCCAGCTTCAGGAAAAAGCCACTTGAGTGTTCCTACCCCATCTCAACTTCCACATGATTTTCCGCGAGCAACTTCTCCGCGGGAATAAAGTTCCCCTCCAACTGCTTCCCGTTGAGAACCAGTTTCTTCACGCCCTTTTGCACTCCGGCGGGATTGCTGACTTCAATAGCCAGTTTCTTACCGCGAAAAACGCGAGTTACTTTGAACCCTTTCCAGGCGGAAGGAATGCAGGGATCGATTCTGAGACCACCATACTCCGGCTGCACTCCGAGGATGGATTGGGTAGCAGCAAAAAACGACCACGCAGCGGAGCCGCTCAGCCAGGGAACGCGCGAAGCGCCGAATCGCGGACTGTACTTGCTGTGAGTGAACTGGCAGTAAACGTAAGGCTCGATCTGCCGGACTTCGGCGCGGGTGTTATAGGCAGCGGGCAGATAGGCTCGGAAGTACTGGTACGCCAGATCGCCGTGACCGAGCAGCGTTTCGGCGATCACAGCCCATCCCTGGGTATGGGTGAAGATGCTGGCGTTCTCTTTCAGGCCCGCATTGAACAACGCGGCCCTCATGACGTTGAAGTCCGTATCGACATAAGGAGGGTCGCAAATCATGAGGCCGTACTCCGTGGCCAGATGCTCATGGACGGAGTGCATGGTCTGCGCGGCCCTTTCGTGAGTGGCATGGCCGCTGATCAACGCCCAGGATTGCGGGTTGAGAAAGATCTTGCCTTCGGCGCTTTCCCTGGAGCCGAACTTGAAGCCGTCGGCGCGATACGCGCGCAGGTACCATTCTCCGTCCCATGCATCCTGTTCCAGGCGACCATCCAACTTCGCCAGTTCTTCCTTGGCCCACTTTTCTTCGTCTTTGGCAGTCAGGAGTTGGCAGACCTCAAGATAGACAGCCAGAGCGTAGCGCAGTTGAAAGGCTACGAAGGTCGATTCGCCTTTTTGTCCCAGGCGAATGCAATCGTTCCAGTCGGCGGACAAGCCGCAGGGCAGGCCATGCGCTCCGGAGCGCTCCATGTTGAACTGGATGGCGCGCTTCATGTGGCCCTGAATTGTGTCTTCGCCCTTGTCGGCATAGGGCAACACCTTGTTGAAGAAGGAGAGGTCGCCGGATTCCTTCACATAGGCCGGGATTGCATTGAAGAGCCACAGACAATCGTCGGAGCGGTAGTCCTCTTCCCGCGGAGCCGGTTCGCTGCCTGGGTGATGATCGAACTGCCGCACGACGGGCATAGCGCCGCCGGTCGAAACCTGTCCCGTGATCATCAATTCCAATCGCTGACCGGCTTCTTCAGGGATGGTGTGCATGACGCCCAACATATCCTGGACCGTGTCCCTGAATCCCAGGCCATCGCGTTCGCCCGCGTAAATCAAGCTGGCAGCGCGCGACCAGGCATACGTCATCAGGCAATTGAACGGGCCCCACATATTGAGCGTGCTGTTCAGTTCTGCGTCCGGCGTCTCCACGGTGAGCCCGCCGATGCGCTCATGCCAATAGCTCTTCAGCCGGGCAAGTTCATTGCGGACCTTGTCCATGCTGGCGAACTCCGCCGCCGCGGCTTTTCCCTCCTCGCGGCCGCGGCCAATGCCGATCAGGACGAGGAACTCCTTCGACTCTCCCGGCGCGAGTTCGATTTTCGTCTGCAAGGTTCCGCATCCGTTGTCGCCAACGGCGAGAGAGTTAGTGCACTTTCCCTGCTCGACGACGACCGGATTTCCATAGCCGCGATAAGTCCCGAGAAAGGCGGCGCGGTCCGTGTCATAGCCAACCACCTCTGCGCCCACCAGCGCCTGAAAAGTATGACGCCCCTGGTCCTTCTCCGCAAAGTTATCCGGCATGTTCGGGATATTGACGTTGGTTCCCTGGTCGATGATGTTATCCTCGACCTCCATCTTGACGGTGTGCTGCGTGTACTGGAGATTGATCAGATCGTTCCAGGCGTCCCAGTTTCCGGCATATTCCAAGTAGGTGAAGGCGCTGAGCTTGCGCGGCTTCGCGCTCAGGTTGGTCAGCTTCACGTGCCAGCACTCGAATGTCTTTCCGAGCGGAACAAAATATGTGGTCTCGGATCGGATGCCGTCATACTCCGACGAAATGACGGTATAGGCGCTGCCGTGGCGGCACTCTGACTTGTATTGATCGAGCGGCTTGCCCACCGGCTGCCACGATGCGGACCAGTAGTCCTTGCTGTCGTGGTCATGCAGATAGATATAACGGCCCGGCTGGTCCATGGGGACTGCGTTGAAGCGCAGCCGCATGAAACGCCCCAGCGCCGCCGATTTATAGAAGCTATATCCACCGGCATTATTGGTGATGATCGCGCCATATTCCGTTGAGCCAAGATAGTTGCTCCACGACCGGGGAGTGTCGGGACGGGTAATCACATACTCTTTGTTCGCGTCGTCAAAATGTCCGAATTGCATGGCTTATTGATCTCCTACAAATTTGAAAGAGATTCCATCAGGGGCTAAAGCCCGCGTCAATATTGGATCGTTGCGGCACGACTAAAGTCGTGCCCTGTTACATAACATCGCCAGGATTAAAGAATCTTCTGCTCAATATCCAAGATCGCGGCAGTTAAGGCGTTATGATCCGAGCCGCCGACTGAATGCCTGGCTTGCAACTCGCCTTGAATCGTCTTCATCTTAGCTTCGTTGAGCGGATAGAAGAGCAGGCCCACTCCGATCAGCAGGAAGCCAACGGCGGGAAGAACCGTAAACAGGAGCAGAATGCCATGCAGGGCGCGCGGCGTCTGCATCACGCCGGCCTGGTATCCAAACTGGGCGAGCAGCCAGATAGCTATCGGTCCGCCAATGGCCCAGCCGAGTTTGTTGGACATGCCCGCTGCCGAGAAAACCAGCCCCGTGGCCCGGCGTCCGGTGCGCCACTCGGAGTAATCGGCGGAGTCGGCGAACATGGCCCACAATACCGCGGACGTTGGTCCGGTTACAGCGCTGTACAGTACCTGAAAAGCGAACATCAGCGCGATTTGTTCCGGCTTTACCCAGTAGGAAACAAAAAGGAAGAGCGAACCCAGCACCGCCAGGCCGATGAAGGTGGCCTTTCTTCCGAAAAATCGCGTGACATATTGAATCACGACAGTTCCGAGCAGCGACAGCAGTGTGCCGGCAACCATGAAGGAGGCGGCCAGTTTTTCGTTGCCCACGTAGTACTGAAAGTAATACAGAATAGCGCCGCTGCGAATCGCGACCGCGCAGACAGTCAGAGTTCCCGCACTAAACAGAATGAGCCACGGCACATTGCTTGCCAGGTCCTTCAGGTCCTGCCCCAGTGAACTTTTCTCTTGGAAGGGCTGTATCCGTTCGCGCGTGAGCGAGAAGGTCAGCAGGAACAGCGCGACAGCCGCAACGGCATAGAGGCCCATGGTCATCTGATACCCATGGGCTTTGGCCACGGCCATCAGTTCCGGCCCCATTCCGTTCCCGACTCTTCCGAAGTAGTCCACCAGGTAGAGCGTCGAAAACTGCACGACCAGGCCAGCCGCAAAGGCAAACGCAAACCGGTAGGACGAGGCGCTCGTGCGTTCCTGCGAATCGGGCGAGATCACGCCCATCAAAGCGGAATATGGAATATTGATGGCGGAATAAACCATCATCATCAGGCACAGCGTGATGTAGGCATAGATCAGCTTTCCATTCGGGCTGAAGGCGGGCGTGGTGAACGTCAACACGCTGATGATGCCGAAGGGAACCGCAAACCAAAGCAGGTAGGGACGGAACTTGCCCCATCGCGTACGGGTTCTGTCGGCGGCGACGCCCATGAACAGATCGAACGCCATGTCGAGAACACGCGTCAGCAGAAGCAGGACCGCGAGCTTCTTCAGCAGGGAGTGTTCCAACTCGGAATCGGGAGTATAGAAGAAGACGTCGGTATAAAACTTGCTCTGAAAATAAATGAAGGTCATCCAGAAAAGATTGGATGCCGCATCACCGAAGGCGTAGCCTGTTTTCTCGGCAAATGTCAGTTTTTGGGTGTCAAGCTTCATGAATCCTGTTCCTCATGTTCATTGGCCCTCATCAATAAGTACAAACAGCAGCGGCCCGGCATCGGACGGGAGTGGTCAACACGGCTTTGAGCCTGTGCGACCGCAACCGGTCATGCCTGACCTAATGTGTTCTGCACTCCCCTTGAATCGTATTCCGGAATAAGAGGCAAGCTGTCTCTGAATCGGAGTAACGCGGCACAGAGAAACCGCCTCCCGCGTGCAAGTATACATGAGCTGGAATCCGCATTTTGGGCACAGATTTGCTCGAATTGTAACGTACCAGAGCAGCTTCTGGACGTTTATATGAGCTTCCAATGCTGAAAGCGGATGGGTTCGGCGTTATTTTTGACTCGGCTGCATGTTCGAGGGCTTTGCCCGGCTATAGAACCCAATACGCGCCGCGCGAAGTCAAGAGTAAAAGTGCTGCTAAGTTCTCTATTGCCCATTCACCGCCCGCAAGGGCTTGGGAACAATTTGATACGTCCCGTAATCAATCGTCATGACTGCCGTGCCGCCAATCCGGACCTTTGTCTCGCTCCGGTTCTTATCCGGGAGCCAGAAGCCGTCTCTCTTCGCATTCGTATGATGAATGAGTGTCCGCGAGATCCAGAACGAAGGATTCCTGGAGGGCTGTGCTTCAATCTTCGCCACCGCAAAGTCCGCCTCATCCACCCATATCTTTCCCTTGAGCAGGAATACGCTCGAGTTTATGGGATCTACCTCCAGGACGTAGGCCGGACGCCCGCCCAGATCCTCCCTCCCCAACAGGTGAAACCGGTAATTTTCCTCCGTGAGCGCTGCCAGCGCCTTCTTCTGCGCGGCTTCCTTTTCGCTCTCCAACGCCCGCTTCAGAACCTTTTCACAAAGAGCTTTCGATCCGCTCTGGGAGACAATCCGAAAACTCTTTCCCGAAGAGGCGTCATAGTCCACTTCCACATCCATCTTCGCCGCAACCTTCTTGGGGAATCCCTGGTACTCCACTTCATAGTGCCGCAGCGAGTGATAGTGTTCCAGTGCTCTGGCCTGCATCTCGTCATGCTGCTGCATCCGCCCCACAATCTGCGTGGAGCTCAAGACCGCGGGCGAATCCGCGTTCTCCTTCTGCGGCCATGCCACGGCACCGATGAACAGCAGCGTCGTCGCCCAAATTGCAGTCCGGCATTGGTGCTTGATCATGACGCACTCCATCGAGATTTTCTCGAGCTCACATCTGATGTTGTAGGGCCTGCGCTTGCTGTTGCGCAGTTCAATTTGGACCAGTCAGTTCTCGCAGATGCAACGCCATGTTGGCTCACAGAGGCAGGTTCCAGTGGCCAACCTGCGCTGGATGAGGCGTTTGCTGCCCGCACAGTAGGCACCTGATCACAATCGCCAGGTAAGGGAACTCGGCAGTTCCGGCTGGTACGTCCTGCCGGCATCGTCTGCACTTGATGATGAACAGTTTGCGTGACGGGGAGGTGAATCCTCAGGCCATTCCTGGAAAACGAAGAACAAAAGACGAAGACGTGAGGCGTGAAACCTGACTCTTATCCCCTATTCGAGAATGGCTTCTGCGGAGTCTGACTTGTGTAAGAGCGGGGGTCGATGCAGAAGCTGGCGCATGCTTGTACAGGTTCCCGGCGCCCTCGCTCCATGGGATCAACACCGTTTTCACAAACGGGTCTAAACAGAACTCCGGCGTCCAGTGCCATCCGCGCAGAGGCGCAGTCACTTGCGGCGCTTCTGCATCTGCGGCTATTCCGGATGGTCAGGCGTCATCAGGCAGATGTCGGGCAGGTTGCGGTAACGCTCCGCGTAATCCATTCCGTAGCCAATGACGAACAGGTTGGGAATGGAAAAGCCCACGTAGTCCGGCTTAATCTCTTCGATGCGGCGCGAGGGCTTGTCGAGCAGCGTGGCGATGCGCAGCGTTTTGGGACGCTGCTGGAGGAATATCTTGCGCAGATAGGCGAGTGTGATGCCGGTGTCAAGAATGTCTTCGACCACCAGCACGTTCTTGCCTTCGATGGACTGGTCGAGATCCTTGATCAGTTTGACTGCGCCCGAAGAGCGCGACCCATGGCCGTAGCTGGAGGTGGCCACAAAGTCGAAGGTTGCGTCGACCTGGACGGCCCTTGCGAGATCAGCCAGAAACGGCGCCGCGCCCTTCAGCACGCCCACCATCACCAGCTTCTCGCCGTTCAGATCTCGGGTTATCTGAGCGCCCATCTCGGCGACGCGCTCGGCAATCTGTTGGCGGGTATATAGAACTTCAAGGCCTTGATAGGTGACGGCAGTCATATAAGTAGTATCGCCTGAACAGAGTGCCGCGCGGCAAGAGCGCCTGTGCAAATCCTGGCCGCTTCCTGCTGGAATCATTATGGTTGGCAGCGGCAGCCCCGTTTGCCCGGTATACTTGAGGAATATGCTGCCTTTTATCCACATCAATTTGTATTTTTGGCAACGCAATCAGCCGACTTTCGGATTGATGATGTGGCTTGCCGCGATTACAGCCGCTTTCATCATGGATCGCAGCTTTCGACGGGCGCGGGTCAGTGTGGATGGGCAGGGAGCCGACGCCGTCAGCATGGTGGCCATTGCGCTGGTGGTGGGCATCGTGGGCGCCAAACTCTGGCATGTTCTTGATACGCCGGATGAGTTCAGCTACCTGGGCTGGAGCGTGCTGTGGAACACGGACGGCTTCGCATGGTTTGGCGGTCTGGTGTTCGGCATCTCCGCGCTGCTCTTTCAGGGCTGGCGGGAGAAGATCGGCGGCTTGCGGACCTTGGATCTGGCTGCTCCGGCTGCCGCTGTCGGATACGGCATCGGGCGCATCGGCTGCTTTCTTTCCGGCGACGGCTGCTATGGCGTCGCGATCAAGCCGGTTCATTTTCTATTCTTTTCGTTTACTCCCTGGGGCATGAGCTTCCCCAACGGCATCGAACCGGTTTTCGTCCGCGTTTATCCGACTCCGCTGTATGAATTTGCCGCCAGCCTGCTTATCGGCGGATGGCTCTGGTGGAGGGGCGGCAAACAGCATAAGAGCGGCGCGATTCTGGCCCAGTACCTGATGTTTACCGGCGCTGCCCGCTTTCTGGTCGAGTTTGTACGCCGCAACCCCAGAGTGCTGTGGGGCATGTCGAACGCTCAACTGGCCAGCGCAGGCTCCGTAATTGCGGGCATCCTTCTGCTGGCATGGGTTGCCACGCGGCCGGTCACCAGAGCGAAACTACAGTGAATGTAGCCTTTTAAAAAAGTCTCCAGTGTGGCTTTTTCTTGAGGAAAAAGCCACTTGGCGGGCGTGCTTCCGGGATACACCTACTGTAGTTTCGCTATAGCCCCAAAAAGGGCGGCGCGCGGGTCGAAAATGCAGCGTAGGCCGCTGCCGCGGCGAATTCTTCTTTGGCAATAGTTTATTTATAGCCGCTTGATAAACGCCTGTGCTTGTTTCAGTTGCGGGAATAGCGCCTCATCGGCCTTGAAGTCGCGGGAATGCACGCAACGCCGCACTCCCCGCATCTTCACCGGATGCTTCAGGTGCAGCATCTCATGGTAGAGCAGGTACTCGATGGCGTAGCGCGGGCTTGACGGCCGGTCGAAGACACGGCTTACCACAATGGTATTGAGGGCGGCGTCGTAGTGGCCCAGCGACCGCTTGGCCATGCCTTCGCTCCAGGTCAACTCGGGCCTGCCCAGCAGACCGCTGAAGAAGCGCACATTCAATGAGTCGAAGACTTCCTCAAGATTGTAGAAATGGCCCTGAGGGCCGAAATAGCGCTTGTTGGCGCGTGCGCCGCGAATCAACTCCGTCTGCCGGGTGACGGCGGCGCTGGTGGAAAACCGCTTGTAGCGCAGGTTCTGCCTCGCATCGATCGGCTTTTTGTAGAGCTTGGCCAGCAGAATGTGCGCGATGGCGTGGGCGATCTGCTCGGGCGCGCCCTCCAGCAGGTCAGAGAGGCTCACAAAGAGCTTACCCTGGCGCAGGCGAATCGTGGTGTTCAGCGAGGTAAACCGCCGAAAGCGGACCGCGATAGGCGGCATTGGCGCTCTGGGGCGCAATGCCCGGTACTCTTCCTGAAAGATCGAAACAATATCAGCGGTCACTCTATACAGATTACAGCTTGCGGGGAACGGGGAGCAGGGAACAGATTACAGGGATCAGGGATCAGAGATTGACCAGGCCCGATCTCGGCGCATGAAACAAGCTGATACTCTTGCCTTTCTGCTTTTCGATTTTCCGCGCGCTGATTTATCACTTCGGCTCTGCCCGCTGCTGGCCGCGCTGGTCCTTGTGGAGGTTGAAATAATCGGTTTGCTCGGCCAGCAGGTCCCTGGTCTGGTCAGCCAGATACTCTCCGCTCTCGACGGCCTCCTTGCGGGCCAGCTCGAAGGCAGGTTCTGTGGCCAGCGCGCGCAAGATTTCAAGCCAGCGCCTGGTGCCCTCGTTTAGCGGTTTCAATGCCTTGCGGATATCGGCTTTGCGCTCGGAGTAGACGTCCAGGTTCGCGGCCAGCTCATCCATCAGCGCGGTAAAATCCTGCAACTCATCGTCCAGGCGGCGGCTGCGCCCTGCCGAGCGAACACGGCTGCTCAGTCCCTGGATGAGCTTCGCATGTTCGTCGAGAAACTGCGTGTAGAGGGCGACCCGCGCGCCGGGATCGACAGCGGCTTCGCGGATCTGGTCGATTTGGGCCTCGGTCAGCGGCTCGCGCTTTTGCCTTTGCGCACTGGAGGGCGCGGCAGCCAGCAGGCAGGCCATCATTACGGCAAAACAGCGCATTGAACGCACGGATGCACCCCAACGCTCTCATTCAACCACACTTGCTCAAGCTGGCGAAGGCGCGAAGAACTTTTTCAGCGAGCGGGAAGCCGCTGTATCCGCTCATTTGCTGAAAACTTGCATCATGGCTTCAGACTGGACCTGGTTGACTTGCGCCAGCGTCTCCTCCACCAGCGGTCTGTCCTCAACGCTGCTGGCGTGCAGCAGCCCGGCCAGGCGGAAGGCGGCGTGCCGCAACTGAATCTCTGTGTTCTTAAGCCGCCTGTGGTTGTTGGCTGCTGAGAGATGAATCTTGCGGGTCAACTCCTGAACCTGCTTGAGCATGTCCGTGGCCTTGTCCACGTTGCCAGCGGCGTATTGGCGCACACTGAACTCGGTCATCTGGCGTACCAGTTCGGCGTAAAGAAAGCACTGCTCGCTTGGAGGCGCCTGCATGACCTTGGCTGCCAGCGCGTCAATGTTCTGCTGGCCGGGGATATTTGCCTCGATTCCGGAGGCACAGGCGGGGAGCGCGCTCACGGTGAGGAAGACGAGAATGGCCGGAATTGCGAACCGCATAAGGAACCTCCCCTGCTGCGGCAATAACCCAGAGTGTGACTATAGGAGCATTTGAGGAAACTGCGCAAGCGGAAAAAGTCGGTCCCAGAGATTTGAATGCGAGCCGTCCTTCAGAGGGAGCGACGCACCAATTGCGCGCCTTCTCACTTCTTGCCTTCCAGCAACCGGAGATGCTGGCGCGCTTCCAATTCCAGATCGGGATTCTTTCCGGCAGACGAATCCAGGAAGTGATGGTAGTAGGTTGTTGCCGCCGCCTTATCGTGAAGCGCATCATAAGCCGTGGCCCAAAGGAAGTATGTGGAAGGAACTTCCGGAAGGTATTTTGACCTCATGGTAAGAGCGTGGAGCGTGACCGCAGGCCGATTGGTTTTCGAGGCCGCAAAGGCCAGGCCGACCCAGCCGTCGGCGTTGGCAGAATCCAGCTTGGTTGCTTTGTCGAAGACCGCATAAGCCTCGGCATACTTGAGAAGGCGGATCAGGTTTTGCCCATGCGCCACCAATAGGTCAGGGTCCTCGGGGCTGGCCGTCAGCAGCCCGGCGAAGAGCTTATCCGAGCCGGCCGCGTCTCCGGCGTCGGCCAGCACCTCGGCCAACATGCGAGTAATGGCTGGGTTGCCGGGGTAGTCGCTGTGCAGCTTCTGAAAGAGCGGCAGCGCCTCGGCCTTGTCCTGCGCCGCGAGCACCGCGGCCAGTTGCGCGGTCAGCGCTATGTCCTCGGGCGACTGCACAAGGGCAGCGCGCAGAAGAGTTTCCGCCTCGGGATACTGCTTATGCGCAATCAAAAGATGGGCCAGGCCCGCGTTGGCTGGAGCGGACTTCGGGTCCTTGGCCAGAATGCGGCGATAGGCGGTTTCGGCGGCTTCGGACTGACCCGCCTGGTCGGCCAGGCTCGCGGCCAGAAGCGCGTCGTCCTCGGTTTCGGGCGTGAGCTTCAGGGCCTCCAATAAATCCTCGGAAGCCTGGGCTGGATTGTCCGCGCGGTCAATCTCTGCCAGCGCGCGCCATGCCCTGGCCTTGGCGGCTGCTCCGGCCTCGCCGGGATCAAGCCGGGTGGCTGCGGCTAGCTCTGGCCGCGCTTCGGCTGGCTTGCCCTGCCGCGCCAGCAGCATTCCCAGCTCCACATGTGCCTCAAACGACAGCGGATTTGCCGCGGCGGCCCGCTGGTAAAGCCCGACCGCATCGTCCAGCCGATTTTGCGCGTCGGCGACATAAGCCGCATCAAACAAAGCGCGCGCATCGCCGGGATGCGTCGCCAGCCAGAGGTCGAGCTTGGCCCCCGCCGTCTTCCAGTCGGACTTGACGATGGCCGCTTCGGCCTCCGCCACTTCCACGGAGACGGACTGGGGCTCGGCAACCTGTGCTGCGGCCGGCGCCTGTGGTTCTGGATTCGAGGAAGAGTCCTGGCCAAACCCGGCAACCGAAGCGAAGAGCAGAACGAAAAGAGCGAAACGGAGCACGAAATACCTCATCTAACAGTTTAGCTGGCGGCTGGTCATTGGACGCGAGAAGAAGGCATCAGGCACTGAAACAAACATTTCGGATATCCAAGACGCATGCTCTTGCCGGCAGTCATGGAGGGGCTGTTGGACCAAACCGACAGAGGCATAGATGATGATGAATGTCGTTGATTCCATGATGTCTAAGTTGTTTTTAGCGCCGTGCGGTTCATCGAAAATAACATCTTCACGGGAGGGGATTGCATCCAATCGAAAAGGGACAAAGCGGACGGTGGAACGATGCTACGAACCGAATGCAAGTTGTCTGACTAATGGAGGTCCACCTATGACTTGCGCTTCGATGCAATACATTCCCCTCTCCTCGGCGTACTTGTGCCAAGATTGTAGCTGCGTTGGTAACTGCGCTGAGCAGTGCCCGGCTTGCGCATCCACAGTTCTTATGACCCTTTCAGTGGTGTTGGACCGGACAGGCGAAGAGGAGGTTGAGCAGCAGCCGGCTCTCGCATACTGCAGCGCAATGGCGGCGTGAACCTCTAAGATTCTGCTGGAACCCGTTCTGAAGTTCCGAGCCGTTTTCAAAGCTCGGATTCATGCGGTGGATCGGAAATGGCTGGATTCAAAAGGGGGACGGCAATACTCTGTCTGAGCGCTTGAACGCAGGCTACAGAGGATTGCCGCCAGGCAGAATGCGCGAGCGTTCCAAACCTGAAGAATGCTGTGCAGCTTCAAGCAGTTCTGCGCCTGGGGCTGACATTTTCAGGTTGAGCCGCGCCCTATAATGGAAAATGGCTGTTTGCGCCGTGAACCTCTCTGAGGAGACGTAGGCGAGCAGCCGATTTCTTGCCCGGTGCTTCCCATTGAATGACGCCATCATCATCCGCGGCGCGCGGACCCACAATCTGAAGAACATCTCCTGCGACATCCCCCACGGGAAGCTGACGGTGATCAGCGGAGTCTCCGGCTCGGGCAAGTCGTCGCTGGCCTTCGATACGATTTACGCCGAGGGACAGCGCCGCTATGTCGAGTCGCTTTCCGCCTATGCTCGCCAGTTTCTGGAGCGCATTGAAAAACCAGACGTGGACCTGATCGACGGCCTTGCTCCGGCCATCGCGATCAAGCAGAGGAATACAACGCGGAATCCGCGCTCGACAGTGGCCACGGCTACCGAGGTCTACGATTACCTGCGCCTGCTTTACGCCCGCTGTGGAACGGTCCACTGCGTCTACTGTGATGGCCTCGTCAAGCGTGATTCGGTCGACGAGATTGCCGAAGCCGTTCTGGCTCTGGGCGAGGGAACACGGCTCAACGTACTCTTCCCTGTGCGCCAGACAGAGCCCGCGCCTGCGGCGGAAGCCAAGCCCGCCCGCAGAGCCGTCAAATCCCCAGGCAAGCCCGCCAAGGCTCAGGCCAAGACGGCGGCCGAGTCGCCGCTGACTGAAGCCCTGAAGGCGCGCCTCGTTGAATTGCGGGCCACTGGCTTCACCCGCCTCTACCAGCGGGGCACCATCTTCGAGTTTTCCACTCCCGAGTCGCTCCTCGACCTGGACTTTACTCTGCCCGTCTTCGTCCTTCTGGACAGGATTGTTGTGAGCGCCGACGCCCGCGCCCGCATCGTTGACGCCGCTGAGATCGCCTATCGTGAGGCAGGCGAGGTGACCTTCGAAGAACTCCCGCGGGACGAGAACGCCCCGCGCCAGCGCCATCGCTTTTCCGGGGAGTACGAGTGCACGAGTTGCCACCGCCCTGGGCGTGAGCCAGACCCGCGTCTGTTCAGTTTCAACAATCCCTTTGGCGCTTGTCCGCGCTGCCAGGGCTTCGGCAACACGGTCGATTTCGACCTGAATCTGGTGATTCCCGATAAGGGGCTCAACCTCAACGAGGGCGCGATTGCCCCCTGGAACACGCCGAAGTACCGGCCGTGGTTTGCTGAGTTTCGCAAGCACGCGGCGGAACTGGGCGTTCCTCTGGATGTGCCCTGGCGCGACCTGACTGAAGAGGCGCGCGAGACAGTTTTGAACGGCAAGGGGAGCTTTGCCGGTGTCCACGGCTTCTTTGCGCAGATGGAGCGCAAGAAGTACAAGCTGCACGTGCGCGTCATGCTCAGCAAGTATCGCGGCTATGCCGAATGCCCGGAGTGCCGCGGCCAGCGGTTGAGGCCGGAAGCCCGCAGCGTGCGGGTCAATGGATTGAACATCTGCCAGGCCACCGCGCTCACCATCGTCCAGGCGAAAAAGTTTTTTGAAGATATGAAGCTCTCGCCGATGCAAGAGGAGATCGCCGGCCAGATTCTCGAAGAGGTTCGCCAGCGGCTGAATTTCCTCGATGCGGTCGGCCTCGAATACATCACCCTTGACCGGCTTGCTTCCACGCTTTCCGGCGGCGAGTCGCAGCGCATCCAGTTGGCCACCTCGCTAGGCTCGCGGCTGGTGGGCGCTCTCTATGTGCTGGATGAGCCGACCATCGGCCTGCACTCTCGCGATACCGTGCGGCTGATTCACATTCTGGAAAAGCTGCGCGATCTGGGCAATACGATTCTCGTGGTGGAGCACGATGCCGACGTGCTCAGAGCTGCCGATTACCTGCTCGACCTGGGTCCCGGCGCAGGGGAGTTTGGCGGCCAGTTGCTGGCCGCGGGCATTCTGGCGGAGATCGAGGCCAACCCCGACTCGCTCACGGGGCGCTATCTCTCTGGCAAGGTTTCCATTCCCGTGCCCACACGCCGCCGCGCTCCAGGCCGTGAAAGGCTGGTGCTGCGCGGAGCGATGGCCAACAACCTCCATGGGCTTGACGTCGAAATTCCGCTGGGGATGCTGGTGGGCATCACCGGCGTTTCCGGGTCGGGCAAGTCCACGCTGGTGCACCAGGTTCTTTATCGGGCCTTGATGCGGGAGATGGGGCAGAGCGACGGCGCTGACCCGTCGAGCGTTTACAAATCGCTTACCGGCTTCGAACGGCTCAGCGATGTGGTGCTCGTGGACCAGACGCCCATTGGCCGCACGCCGCGCTCGAACCCCATCACCTACATCAAAGGCTTCGATCTCATTCGTGAAATCTTTGCTTCGCAACCCGAGGCCAAGCGCCTTTCGCTCACACCGGGGCATTTTTCGTTTAACGTTCCAGGAGGCCGCTGTAATACCTGCGAGGGCGCTGGCACGGTCACTGTCGAGATGCAGTTCCTGGCCGACATCGAACTGCCCTGCGAGGACTGCAACGGCACGCGCTACCAGACCAAGATCCTCAATGTTGAATACAAGGGCAAGAACATTCATCAAGTGCTGCAAATGACTGTGCGAGAGGCGCTGCGCTTCTTTTCTGGCCAGACGCGCCTGCTGGAGAAGCTCGCCGTGCTCGACGAAATAGGACTTGGTTATCTGCGCCTTGGCCAGTCGGCCACTACGCTTTCCGGAGGAGAGGCGCAACGCGTCAAGCTGGCCGCCCACCTGGCCCAGGTGCGCGCCGCGAACGCCAACGCCAGGCCCTCGCAGGCCAGCCGAACCCTCTACATTCTCGATGAACCCACCACGGGTCTGCACTTCGAGGATGTTTCCAAGCTGCTGACGGCATTCCGCAAGCTGATCGACGGCGGCGGTTCGCTGATCGTGATTGAACACAATCTCGACGTGATCAAGTCCGCGGACTGGGTCATCGATCTTGGTCCTGAAGGCGGCGAAGCCGGAGGCCGCATCGTGGCGGAAGGCACTCCCGAACAGATCGCCACGAATCTCCTTTCGCACACCGGTAAATGGCTGGCGCGGGTGTTGTGATCAGCATGAGAGCTTGGAAGCAATCTGTTTATTTATGCTCTTTATCAATGCAACCCCGGCGCGCCAATTACTTAGGAGGTCCGGCCATCCGGGCTAAACGTATTGTTCTCTCGCTGCTTATGTCTTCCAGTGTGTGCTTCGCCCGGCAGCCGTCGCGCGAGACGTCTCTCAAGCTCGCCGCGGAAGTTGAAGCGGCAGAGCCATAGGCATCAGCCGTCGAGTTGTAGGGCCGAAAGCGGGAGCCTATACTGAATCGACTGCAATTAGACCGGTTCTTGCCGGAGAGGTTTGTTCATGATGTTCCAGGTTCGATTGCTTCGTTTTGTTGTTGGTGTGAGTTTCTTGGGCCTTGCCATTACGCTGGCCGGATGCGGGGGCGGAAGCGGCTCCAATTCAACGCAGACAGCCATCACTGTTACGTTGGGCAGCACGAATGTCCTGGCGCCGCAAGACGGAACGGCGGCTCCGTTGACGGTAAGCATCACCGGGGCGAGCAGTTCGGCAACTGTTACTGTCAGTGGATTGCCGACCGGCGTGACACAGCAGTTCGCGGCAACCAGCGGCGGCCCATCCGGAACGCTGACTTTTACAGGCAGCGCTTCAGCGCCGGCGGGCAGCTATTCGCCAGTCGTTCAAGTAAGCAGCTCCGGCCAGACGGCGTCGCAGAGTTTTACGCTGATTAGCGCTCCGGTGGCGAAGGTGGGCAGCGCCACGGATACGACGCTGGGCGTCAATGGCGTATTGAAGCAGTTCATGTCCACTTCATTCCAGATCGGATCATGGACCACCGATTACTTCGGGTCGGGAACAGCGGCCACGGCGCGAGAGACCACGCTGACCCAGCTTGGGCCGCAGCATATTCGCGTGCAGGTGGTTGCGGGCGCCATCCCCATGGTGGCCAATACCGGTACGGCCAGCGACTGGAGCTTTACGCTGCTGGATACGACGCTGCAACCCGTTCTGCTAACCGCCGACCACAGCCCGGAGTTGCAGATCGCCGTGGCCCCTGCCTGGATGTGCGACAGCAACGGGCATCTTGATATTGCCAATCACCTGGATGATTTTGCCGCATTTTCAGCCAATATGGTGCGCTACTACAACAAAGGCGGCTTCGACGTGAATGGCACGCACTTCCAGTCGCCGGGAAATTATCCCATTCAGTGGTGGGGCGTCTTTAATGAATTCAACGGCAATGGGCTGAGCGCCGCCGATTACGTGAAGCTTTATAACGCGGTAGTTCCGGCCATGCTGGCCGTCGATCCGAGCATAAAACTGTCGGCTTTCGAGTTTTCCGATTACGGGCTGGACACGGGAGGTGGCGGGGATCCGATGCTCTATCTGCCACCTTTTCTGGCGGCTGCAAACGCGGGCGGAGTCAGCACGCAGGTGGATGTCATGTCGACCCACTTCTATAGCACCTGCAACCAGAAAGACACTGATAGGCAACTGTTCAGCACGATCCCGCAGTTTGTGGCCAACGTGAAGTACTTCTACCAGGAACTGCAAACACGCCCCGACCTGGCTAATGTGCCAGTCTGGGTGACGGAGAACAACGTCAATGCTGACTGGAGCAACAACGGCATGAGCGAGTGCAATCCGGGTCAGGTTTTCTTGGATGACACACGCGGCACCAGCGCGTACTTTGCCGCGTGGCGGCCGTATGTGTTTTCGCAGCTGGGCAAGGCGGGCAATCAGGCTATCTACCATTGGGACTACACCGCAGACCAGCAGTACAGCGAGGTTGACGGCAACGGGAATCCGTATCTGAGTTACTGGGTGGACAAGACGCTCGGAAGTATTTATTCGTCGACAGCGGCCTCGGCGGGACCGAAGATTCTGACGCTGAACGCGACAGACACTTCCACCATTGAGACGCTGGCGACGGAGAGCAGCAATGGCGAGGTCATCGTCATGGTTGTGGACCGCGCGGTTCATTCAAGCACAGACAACAACGGGAGCGGCGATCCGCGGACGGTGGTGGTGGATCTTTCGAGTTTGGGGAGCTTTTCATCGGCCAGTCTGCTGACTATCGACGCAACAACCAGCGCCAGCAGCGGACCGGCTGCTGTGAGCGTCACGCCGGCTTCGCGCATGACGGTCACGCTGCCCGGCTATGGAGTTGCATTTTTGAGCGTGAAGCCATAGAAGCCGGTCGACAGGGGCTGCGGATGTGTTGCGCCCGGCGCGAATCGATTGCTCGCCGACGGATTTGACAACCGAGCATGTATGCAAAAACAGTGGAATAACGTTCACTTGATATGAGGTTATTGATATGAGCAAATGCCCTATGAAAAAAGGACTGATGGGTAAGGCTGTAACCGGAAAAGCGGTTACTGAGTGCCAGGACTTGAACGAGGTGTTTTCGGCTTCTCTTCCAGCTTTCGGCGGCGCCTACCTGCGGCGGGTTTACGAAGTGATGAAGCATGTGATCGAAAAGCGCATTCCGCTTGTCGTGACCTGCGCCGGACCGATTACGGTTTCCGACCAGCACCGCGCGTGGCTCATTCCGCTCATCCGTGCGGCGAACACGGCGTACATCACGGTCACCGACGCGATCTGCTATCACGATGGGCACGACTGCCTCCGGAAGCACGATGAACGCCCGATCCGTGAGGTGAATCTTTGGGGCGATGACGCCGAACTGCGCGAAAATGGCGTGATTCGCGTGACCGATACGGGCTTCGACGAACAGGTGCTTTTCGACCAGGACGCGGTAGTGACGGAGATACTCCAAAGGCCTGAGTTCCAAAAACGGATGACGACCACCGAACGCAACTATCTGCTCGGGAAGCAGTATGGCCTGCGTGAGAAAGCGCTGGGCGTTGCGCCGGGGCTGATGAGCACATGCGCCGAACTGGAGTTGCCTGTTTTCATCGGTGCGCCTGCCGATGGCAGCGTCTTCCTGAATTCCGTCAAGCTCTGGACCCTGGCGCGGCTGGGGAAGATCAAATATGGCTTCGATTACGATCTTCACGAAGACGTGTTTGAGTCCTGCGCCTACCATCACTGGGGTTTGTTCGACTCCGAAGCGAAAACGATGGCCATTCTGATTCTGGGCGGCGGCGTTCCCAAAAATTATTCCCTGCAGCCGGAACCGACGCTCTCGCAAATCTTCTTCCTTGAAAGCATTCGCGGCTATGATTACGATGCGCAGATCGTTTCAGCGCCCGTGACGGATGGCAGCTTGTCCTCGTGCGCGCCAGCCGAAGCGGTGTCGTGGGGCAAGGTCAATCCGGAGACGTACACAACACAGACAGTGAGCATGCAGGGCGATTATTCGTCCTACATGCCTTTCGTCGTTCGCGCGCTGGTCGGGAAGGAACTGCTTCATCATCCGCCGGAACCGCTTCGCCTCTATGCCAAGCGCGATGAACTCAAGAAGAAGCTGCTCGCGGCGATTGGAGACGATGAGGGCGTGATGCAGAACATCATGGACACTCTCTCGCTTCCGGCGGAGCTGAAGATTTAGAGCATTTTCACTGTTCCTGTACGGTTGAATTCGTGGTTTCCCACCCATTTCACAAAGAGCGTGAAATGGATGGGGCACGGAGCTTCCTTACACTGTCCGTGAAAATGCTATATATAAGCAGAGTTCGCACATTTTCGCAGTGCGGATGCGGACCAAATGAAAAAGCCGGGTGCATCAGGCCTCGATTCTTGAGGCTTGACGCACCCGGCTTTGTTCTGGCCTGCTCAGGCCTTCTTGGCTTCCAACAACGCATTGACCTTGGCCATCACCTGGAAGGCGTCGGCGACGTAGACAACGTCAGCCTTGCCGCGCGCCCATCCGCAGTTGGGGTCCATGTTGATGGCGCGCCGCTCGCCGACAAAGCGCCAGCCCACCACATGCGGCTCCTCGCCGTGGCAGCAGGTGGAGAGCCCCTTCGGATGACGCGGCGTCGCGCCGGTCTGGCCGACCTGATTCATGTGGGTGAGGAAGGGCAGCACCGGCTCGCCCTCGCCGCCCTGGTCTACCAACGATTTGCTGCTGCCCAGCGACGCGCCGGTGGCGTGCAGGAAGCCGAGAATCAGCTCGCCCGCCTCGGCTGCATGAACCTGGCCGTCGTGCTGTTTCTTGGTCCATCCGGCTCCGGCGACCAAAAGAAGCTTGGCATCGGGGCGGATGGTCTGCGCGCCCTGCGTGGGTGCGCGGAAGCCGCTGACCGTAGTGCGAATCTCCGGGAGCTGAACGGCGACCTGCTCGACCTGAGCCGTAGACGCTTCACCCGCAAAGGCTGCATGGGTGCCAGGATCGAGCAAAAGAAACCAGGGCCGCGCATCGCGGCTAAGAACTGCTTCAACCCGCTGGCGATAAAACCAGCGCGAGGCTTCGACGGCTTCCGCGCCGCCGAGAGCCGTAATGTGCGTGTCGATAAGGCCGCCGAGGCGGTGCGCAACACTGGCCGCAACGCGCACGAAGCGCGAAGTTCCGGGCGCGAGAACGATCGTGGCCTGGGCTGCGCGGCAGAGGGCTTCTACGGCGGCTGCGTCCGTCGCATAACGCGCCTGAGCGAAGGCCTCGCCCGAAGCGGCCAGCAAGCGTGCTCTTGTGGAGGGCAGGGAACTGGCGGCGCTTGCGGCATCCGCGGCAACAATGCCAATGGTCAGGGGCGCTGAAAGACGGGCGGCCAACTCCTTTCCGGCGGTGACGGCTTCCAGAGATGCCTTGGAGAGCGCAGAGCCGGTTTCATCTGCATGAGTCAGTACAAGAATCGTTTCCATTATTCGGCTCCAATCCACTCGACCAGTTCGGCCGCGATCTCGTCAGGCGTGAGGTCTTTCACCACGCGGGTTTCCCGCTGCTGCTTGGGCAGGCTCGCGGAGATGTAGCGCAGGCCGTTGGCTTCGAGCGCCGCCTTCTTGGCCTTGGCCAGCGCGGGCATGATCGTCCGCATATTGGCCATGCCGACTTGGGGATTGTTGCGCGGCTCGGGCAGATTTCCGGTGGCCCAGCCGAGCAAGGCCGGAGTTCCCGCGCAGACGGAGACTTGATGCTTGCCGCCTTCCACGCGCTCCAGCACTTCGAAAGAGCCGTCGTCGCGAAGGTCGATCTGGTCGACGCCCTGGAACTGGTCCGTGATGCCAAGCAGTTCGCCGATGAGTTGCAGCGTCACGCCTGCGCCGCGCGTGGCCGACTCCCAGCCGCCGAAGAGAAGGAGCTTCGACTTGTCGAGGCCGGGAAGGGCGGCGATGGTTTCGGCCAGAACGGTCGCGGTTGAATGCGCGTCAGGAAAGCCGCCAATGGGCCCGTCGATGGGAACCAGTTGGAAGGCGACCTTCTGGGCGACGGTCATCATCACCTGCTGGAGCTTGGCCTTGGGGCCGAGCGATACCAGCCACAATTTGCTGCCGGGGTTCTTCGCGGCCAGATTCGCCGCTTCATAGAGGGCGCTGGCAGCCCACGGATCGAGGACTGCGGGCAAGACCATCTCGTTTTTCAGCCCCGGACCGTTCGGCCCGGTGATTGGCTCCAGAGTTTGCAGCGGATCAGGAACGATGCCGGCGCAAACCACGATGTCGAAAACATTTGCCATGGAAGACTTCCTTTTCAATCTATTTTAATTGCTTGGGAGCCTAGTTCTCTGCCGAGTGTAGCCCGCCCGCTCCGGCGCGGAATTCGATCTTTTGTGGCAGGCCCGGCTTCTGCTTTTGCAGCCGATGAGTCAAGTCTTCTATAGGCGAAGCAACCCCATCAGTTCTTCCACTGTGAGATGGTGGTGAGTCGCAACTCGCTTGAGAATACTGGCGAGGGTGCCTGTCTTGATCGGCTGATGAGCGGGAATGACTTCGTGGTTCTCGCCGTCCCGCTGCGTGGTCACGCGCATGTGCGATCCCTTTTGGCGCGTCACTTCATAGCCAAGTACTCTCAGCGCCTTGGCCAGTTGCTCGCCATCAATGTCGCGCGGCAGTCTCATCAGGCCAGAACTTCATCGCGCACGAAATGGAGGCGGATGACCGAGGGCCGCTGCATGGTCTCGTCAAAATAACAATCGACGGCATCCTTGACCATGGTGCGCAACTCATCGAGCGTTTCGCCTTGCGTATGGATTCCATACCCCAAGGCGGAGGCAACAAAGCCGCCATCCGATTCGTCCTCGCGCACATCGAAGATGATCTCACTCATGGGGATAGCTCCATTCTGTCAGTTCAATGCTACACCGGCAGTATTTCCGCGGCAACCGCGAAAGAACTCAGTTCTCGGCCGAGTGCAACCCGCCGGAGCCGGCGCGGAATTCGATGTTATCGTGAATTCCATCAGGCGAGCGCGGGCAATTCCACAGGCAGCCGCCGCAGTGAACGCACTTTTCGCGCTCGAAGGCGGGCAGGCCGTCTTCGCCCAGCGTAATCGCCTGGCCGGAGCACATGGCGACGCAGGTCTTTTGGACGCAAGTGGCGCAAAGCGTGAGATCGCGGAAACGGACGTGATCGGCGAAGCCGGACGCAGCCTGAACCTTGCCGCCCATCAGCAGCGCATCCTGATGCGTGACCAGGAGACGCCCATCGAATGGAATCTCCGGCCAGCCGCGTTCGCTGAGCAGGGCATCGTAAAGCGGACGGCCTCCGGCCTGCGCGGCCTGGGCCAGTTCGGCAATGCGCTCGGGCTTCACTCCGGGAGCGGAAGACGCAATCTGCTCATGGGCGGGAGGAATCTTCGCCTTGAGTGAGAGCTTGCCGCCGGTCAGACCGGCCAGTCCCATGCCGATCATGCCCTTGACGAAGCTGCCATAGAAGCCGTTGCGGGCGTTCTCCGCCGCGCGTGCGCCGCGCTCAACCCAACTCGAACGCCGGCGGGCTTCGTAGGTGGCGGCAAGATTTTCCTGCGTGAAGGGCTTGCCTGCGCGCAGCAACTCGACCACGGCTTCGCCCAGTTGCGTTCCAGTTGCCCAGGCCTCGTCTACGCCAGAACCGGTGAGCATATTGGTTGAGCCGGAGCCTTCGCCGATGCGAGCATAGCCGTCTCCGGTCAGGAACGGCTCGCCGTGGCGGCCGGACTCTTCGAGCGACTTCGCGCCCCAGGAGCGCAGGATTCCGTCCTTCAGATAAGGCCAGAGCGCGGGGTGCTGGATGTAGTGCTGCAAATAGCGGTAAGTGGTGCGCGAGGGATCGCTTAGCCAGGAGGGGACAAAAATTCCCACTGAAACCAGATGATCCGGATGGACGTAGAGAAAGCCGAAGATCTCCGGCTCGGGGTAGCCGAAGCTGTGCCAGATGGTGCCGGGCTGAAGCGGCGAGTCCTGACTCGTTTCACTGGGCGGCAGTTCGATGACGAACTTCATGCCGACAGCCCACTCGTGGCGGGCATGGCCCTTGGGGAGGCCGAGCTTCTCGTCGAGCGCCTGGCCGACCGCGCCGACCGGGCCGTCGCCCACGACGGTCAACTGTGCGCGCACGTCCATCCCGGCCATGAAGCCATCGGCGGGTGCGCCGGACTTATCAACGCCCTGATCGGCGAGGCGGAGTCCTTCAACTTTCTTGTCGGCAATCAGCGGCGCGCTGACCGGCGTGCCGGGCCAGATCTGGACAAGGCCGGTGGCCATCAACTGCGAGCCGACCCACTGGTTGAACTGGCCAATGGACAGGATCAGGCCGCCGTGCTTGTTCAGGAAGGCCGGGGTCCAGGGCAGCGTAAAGGCGGAATTCTTGACTCCGAGCAGCGGTCCTGCGAGTCGAAGCAACGCATCCCCAAAACGCAAAAGCGCGGAGCGGCGGCTGGCGCCGGCGGGGTCCAGCAAATACATCACCCGCTCGCGCTTGACCTCGGTGGCCATGGGAATCTCGGCGGGGTTCAGCTCCGGAAAGCTCGCGCGGATGGCCCGGCCTTGCGTGACCACGCCGCTGACTCCGGCGGAAATGTCGTCGGCGCGCTCGTAGCAGAGCACTTGCAGGGGCATTCCGGGAACGGCTTTGCTCTCGAAGGCCGGATCGGCTGGATTCTCGTTCCAAGCCTTGGTCAGCGTGGTCAGAAAGCCGCCCATCGCGGGGCCGAAGCCGGCACAGGCGATGTCCACATCCATCGTCTGGCGGTCTATCTCCGGAGTGGTTACTTCTTCCACGCTCATGCGATTTTCCTTCTGGCCGTAACTGGTCCGGGTTCTTGGCATCCCACATCTGCCGCAAAGGACGCGGCAGATATGGGGCACCCATTCTTAGTCGCGATGAAGCCAAACGAGCGAATAGCGAGCTATTGGCCCCACCGCAGGTGGTTATGCGGGATAATCCAGCGCTTCGGGAATCATGAGCTTGGCGACTGTGGCGGCGGCGCGATCCTTGGCCAGCCGGGAGCCGCTCAGGCTGGCGGTTACAATGTTTTGCAGGCTGAAGAATTCGTTCGAGTCAGCAGACGTTTCTTCGCTGCTGGCGGAGTAACCGAAGACCAGCTCTGCGGTGATGCGGGAGACCTCGCCAGCCGCAGCCGCTGCCTGGACCTGGCATAGATCGCTGAAGAATTGCACGGTGCCTTCCAGACCCTCGCTGACCACTGGATCTTCCGGGCCGCGGGCTTCCAGCTCAAGCACATCGAGAATCTGCGCGCGCGCGGCCACCAGCCAACTGACTGCGTCGGCCATGGCAAAGGTCACGCCCTGGCGCTGCCCGTGATAGAGCTTGCGGCCCTCCGGGTCGGTGTTGTTTTGCAGGTAGTCCAGCGTCCACTGCCACAACTGCATGGCGGCAACCAGGGAGTTTGCGCCGACGCCGGGATGATGGATGGCGATCGCTTGCAGCTCGTTGGTCCAGGCCTGGAATTCTGCCTTAAAGACCTCGGAGGTCATGGTAATGGTCATCTGGCGGCGCTGCACCGCTTCCGGCCCTTCGTAAGTCGCTTCCAACTGGGCGTCCATCCACTTGCCGCCCAGGAAGCCGGGGCAGTCCTCGGTAATGCCGTAGCCGCCCATCAGGCTGACGGCCTCGCGCAGCATGTTGGCGCCGTGGCCGGTATTCCATAGCTTGGTGGCCGGGCAGAGCACATTGGCCGCGGCGTCCCGAAGGACAAACTGGACCAGCGGGTCGGCCTCAAGCTGGACGCGGCGCGGGTCGCCGGGCTCAAGCGAGAGCATCTCGATGGCTTGCTGCTCGCTCGCCTTGAGAGCTTTTAGCTCGGCTCGTCCGCCCTGGATGCCGCGTTCACTCAAGATTGCGATTTTCTGTTTCTCGATGGGGTCCAGTTCGTCGAAGAGGCGCGCGGTGGCAAAGCCCAGCGAGGTGGCCGCTTCGCCTGTGGCCCAAACGTCCACGAGGCGGTGCAGCGCGTCTTCCCGCTGCTGGATGCCCTGCTCAAAGCGCACAGAGCCGGGCGTAACGCTTTCGGCTCCGCGGAAGCGCCCGCGCTGGTAGCGAATGACCGGCTCGACTGCCGAGAGCAGCTTGGCCGCCGTCATGATGCCCACCGGCACGCGCGTGCGGCGGAAGACCGATTCGATAATCTCGGTGTGGTTGTAGTTGGGAACGATGACGCCGTCCTTGACGGTGTATCCGCCCACAATGCGGCCGGCCGGCACTTTCAGGCTGAAAATGGGGTCGCCGGTCGAGGAGAGCTGTTGAACCAGCTTCTTGGTGGGGCTTCCGTGGTCGAAGGTGCCCTCGTCGGTCTCTTCGAGGATCACCATGCAACTGCCCTTGATGCGCGGGTCGTCAGAGGCGACCGCCGCGGTGGCAAAGTTTGCGAAGGCGATGTTGGTGATGAAGCGGCCGCGCTTTTCGACCTGGAGCCAGGGTTCTTCGCCGTCTTTCCACTCGGCCACGCGAATCTTGCCGTTCAACATATTGGTATCGACGCCCACGTAGGGAATTGGCTCGGTGAGCACGAAAGCGCCACGCCAGGGCTTGCGGTCCTCGCCCGGCTGTGCCGGGGCGGAGAGGCTGTTGTAGTGCTTCGCCTGCTCCTCGGTGCCGCGCTCGTGGATGGGCGAGAGGGCCAGGAAACCGGCCAGACTGGCCGTGGCCGCGCCGGCGTCCACCCAGGCCAGCTCAAAAGCAGTCAGAGCCAGAGCCAGATTCTTGGGGCCGGTGATGAAGCCGCCCTCTTCTGGTTCCATATAGGCGGCGGTGATGCCGGCGCGGTCAAACGCCTCCATCATCCCGTCTTTTCCGGGGGTCCAGTCGTGTGTGTTGCGCTCTCCGGCCGCTACCAACTGCGCCACGGTTCCCCGCGCCACGCCGCGCGCCGACTGGACCAGCATCTGCAAATCAAATCGGTCCGCGAAGCGCCATTCAATCTGGCGCACTGCATCGCCAGGGAGGGTAAGCATAATCTTTGACTCGGGTACCACAACTGTGCCCATTAAGTTGTTCCTCAATTCGCTCTTATATTGTCCTTGACCAAGTATATCGCTGCAAGTGACAGGTATCACCTGCAGCGGCCAGCAAGACGCGCTGATCCAAGAAGATAGCAACGTTTTCGGCTCGCCGCGCGGAAAGCCGCGAACTGTCTGCCGGTAGAGGGGGCGCTGAATGGGGGTGTATCGGGGCAGAGTCCCCGCTTGAGTGCAGGCAGAGGTACATTCGCCCGGATGCTGTGATTTCAATCACTGTCTGAATTCGTTCAGAAGAATCTCCTCGAATTCGTGACCCCTGCCGGAAAGTTCCTCATTCAAACGCTTGCCTTGTCGCTGTTCGTTGGCGCCGTCGCGGCTCACGCCGAGCACAAGGCAACCGATAAGGACTGCTTTGCCTGCCATTCCAACCCCGCGATGTCCAGGCAGGTGAACGGCAGGCCGGTCAGCCTGTATATCAATGAAGAAAAACTGAAACACTCGGTCCACGGCGATCTGTTTACCTGCGTGGATTGCCACAAGTCCGCGAATGATCCGGCGAACAAGAATCTGCGGCGGCCGGCGACATGTGTCGATTGCCATGCGGACGAACAAACGGCTTACTCGCACAGCCTGCACGCCAAGGCGACGAAGACCGGCGCGGCGGCGGCCAATTGCGAGGACTGCCACGGAGGGGCGCACGAGATACTGGCGGCGGATAATGCTCAGTCGCCGGTCAATCACAGCAACATTCCCGCCACCTGCGGCCGGTGCCATGGGCAGAAGTCACTGATGGAATCAAACGGCGAGAGCGCGCAGGCATATGTTTCTTACCAGCAAAGCGTGCATGGGCTGGCCAATGCAAAGGGCTCGAAGACGGCCGCGGTTTGCACCGACTGCCACGGCGCGCACGAGATTCTTCCCGGAAACGACGCCAAGTCGCCGGCGAACAGGTTCAACATCCCGGCGACCTGCGGCAAGTGCCATACAAGCATTGCAGACACTTTTGTGCAGAGCATTCATGGCCAGGCCATTGCGCGGGGCAACGGGCTGGCGCCGGTTTGCACGGACTGCCACGGAATCCACTCGATCAAGGCGCATACCGACCCCAACTCGCCGGTTTCGGAGCAGAATGTCTCCCGAGACACCTGCGCCCGCTGCCATGAGGGCGTGCGGCTTTCGCAGGAGTTGGGCGTGCCCGCAAACCGCGTCAAAAGCTACTTTGACAGCTATCACGGACTGGCCGCCAAGGGCGGCTCGGTAGTTGCAGCCAACTGCGCCAGTTGCCACGGCGTGCATAACATTCTGCCGTCCAGCGATCCGCGCTCGACCATCAATCGCGCCAACCTGGCCTCGACCTGCGGCAAGTGCCACGAGGGAGTAACGCAGAAGTTTACCCTGACCGAGGTACACATGGATGGCAGCCGGCCCCTGGGCGCCGGTGGCGTTACGGATATTGGCTCAGTGGTGGTGCGCTGGGTGAGGTGGTTCTACCTGACATTGATCTTTGTCGTGCTCGGAGCGATGTTCGTGCACAACGCCGTCATCTGGCGCAGCAAGGCGGTGGCCCGGCGCGCGATGCAGAACCCCATGATGGTGCGCATGAGCACGAACCAGCGCTGGCAGCACCTGGTGCTGCTTGCGTGTTTCATTATTCTGGCGATTACGGGCTTTGCCCTCAGGTTCCCCGATTCCTGGTTTGCCGAGGCGCTGGGCATGGGCGAGAAGCTGCGTGGCATCACACATCGCGTGGCGGGAGTCATCCTGATCGGCACGGGAATCTATCACCTCTTCTACCTAGCGATGACTCGGGAAGGACGGCGGCTGATTCGCGACTTTGCGCCTGCTCCGAAGGACGCCTTCGATGCCTGGGGAGCGATGCGCTATTACCTGGGCCTGAGCAAGGAAAAGCCCAGCTTCGGCCGCTTCAGTTATGCGGAAAAGGCTGAATACTGGGCGCTGGTGTGGGGCACGGTGCTGATGGCGCTCACGGGCGTGATGATGTGGGCCCATGTCTCAACCGGGAACTGGTTCGCGCGCTGGTGGGTCGATGTGGCGACCGCCATCCATTTCTACGAGGCGATTCTGGCAGTGCTGGCGATTCTGGTCTGGCATTTTTACCAGATCTTTTTCGATCCCGATGTCTATCCGATGAACTGGGCCTGGTGGGACGGCAAGATGCCGGTCGAGCAGTATCGGCATGAGCATGAGTTGGACACGGAAACACTCAGGGAGGCTCAAGCGAAGGCAGCAGCTTCGGAACAGGCTGGCCCCGCAAAAGAGAATGCGGCCCAGCCAGAAGCCGGACCGCCCAAGAAATAGACCGATTTGAAAGAGCGTGCGCTGGGGGAGAGGGGTTTTCTTCCAGGCAACTGAAGAGTTGCGTCAGCTTCTACGCGTAGTCGATGGGATGCTTGGTGAGCCACTGCTCATCGCGTACTTTGCCCATGCTCTTCAACGCATGGCCGGCGACGTGTGCGCTGTAATGGCGGCTGCTCCATGCGAGGCCCGTGGTGAACCCGAGGGCTCCGCCCAACAGGCCAAACGCCATCGAGACCGGCGCGGATTTCTTCCGCCAGATTGGATAACCGGCCAACACGCCGACGCACACTCCAATGGCGGCGGGCACCAGCGCGCCCTTGACCGACTCGCCAAGAAAGGGGGAAAGAGGTTCTCCGTTGAGGAATTCTTCCTGACCGGAACGCGCTCCGTCAAGCCCGGAGTCCACCAGCCGCCGGCCATAATCAACATTGGATTTCACCCACTTGCTTACGCCCATTGAATCTCCTCACCTTCCTTGAAAGACGTACCAAGTTTATCAGATTTGCAAACGCCGGGGTTAAGACCGCATTACAAGCCGCACATTGACGTGCACAAATTGATACTCAGGCAATGGCCGATTCAAATTGGGATGCTGGAAGAGGCCGAGCAGGCGCATTATGATCATTCCACATCATCTTTTGACGGATTGCGGATCGAGATGCGGATTGCGTACGTGCTCACCTCGCTCGGCGTTGGCGGAGCGGAACGGCAGGTATTGGCGCTGGCTGAGCGCATGAAGGCGCGCGGCCATGCGGTTTCGCTCATCGTGCTCCTACCGCGTCAACCTGAAGAGTGGTCAACCACCCTCGATGCCGTTCGCCTCGACATGCGCAAGAATCCGGTGAGCCTTTTCAACGGTCTCAGGAAAGCGCGCCGTTTTCTGCGTGATTTCCAGCCCGATCTGATCCACAGCCACACCTTCCCGGCCAACCTGGCGGCCCGGCTGCTGAATCTGCGCAGCTCCACCCCGCCGCTCATCTCCACCATTCACAATGTCTATGAAGGCCCCTGGCCGCGCATGATGGCCTACCGTCTCACCGATCCTCTCAGCCGGCGCACCACAGCCGTCAGCCGGGCTGCCGCCGACCGCTTTGTGCGCCTGAAGGCTGTTCCGGCTCGCAAATGCTCGGTTCTTACCAACGGCATCGACACTGCGGAGTTCGTGCCCAATCCCGAGCGCCGCGAACGAGTCAGGGCGCAAATGGGCTTCCAGAATGAGTTCGTCTGGTTGGCGGCTGGACGCATCCAGCCTGCCAAGGACTATCCGAACCTGCTGCGCGCCTTTTCCGTCGTCCGCCAAGCCACTCCCGCCGCGCGCCTTTGGATCGCTGGAGAGGCCGAATCTCCAGAGGCCGAGGCCGTTCAAGCCCTGGCGGCCAAACTCGGTCTCGGGGCTTCGGTCCGCTGGCTCGGGCTTCGCCGCGATATGCCCGCGCTTCTCGATGCGGTCGACGGATTTGTGCTGGCTTCGGCCTGGGAGGGAATGCCTCTGGCCGTGGGCGAAGCGATGGCCATGGAGAAACCGGTCGTAGCAACCAATGTGGGCGGGGTGCGCGAGTTGATAGGCGAGTGTGGCGCGCTCGTTCCGGCCAAAAGCCCGGAAAGCTTGGCGAAGGCGATGCTTGACCTGATGGGGAGTACGCCCGAAACCCGCAGAGCTTTTGGCCGCGCTGCGCGGGAACGCATTCAAAACCATTTCAGCATGGACGCCAAGGCCGATGAGTGGGAAGCGCTCTACCGGGCAGAATTGGCGCGCCAGGGAACCTCTGATTAAGTCCTATTCCACCTCGAACATCCCCCTCAGGGGGCTAAAGCCCACGCCTATTTGATTGCGCTTGTGGCACGACTGAAGTCGTGCCCTTTCAAAACATTAACTTGTGCAGAGATTCCCTTGAATTCACCTTTTCGCAGCCATTTCTGTGTCTATCCGAGCATGGCTGCGCAGCCAAGGCAGGTGATAGCCTTATGAGTTGCCTTTCGTGGCTGTCAAAGCGGTTGCGCGGAAGGCTTGGAGGAAGTTGGATGCGAAAAGCAATTGCCGGTCAAGTGATATGCTGCGCCCTGCTGAGCGCAGCCATTGGCATGGGAGGCGAAATGGCACAGGCGCAGGCAAAATCGGCGCGGAATGCGGTGCAGGACCTGGATCATGGCTGGCAGTTCCGCCAGATCACAGCCGCCGCGCAACCCAGCGAAAACGGCTGGCTGTCCGCTACAGTCCCCGGCGACGTGCACCTGGATCTGCTGGCCAACAAGAAGATTTCCGACCCGTTCTTCCGGGACAACGAGGCCAAGTTGCAGTGGATCGAAAACGAGGCCTGGGAGTACCGGGTGAGCTTCGAGGTCACGCCTGCCATGCTTGCCCGTTCCCATGTGGATCTTGTTTTCGACGGCCTGGATGCAACCGCCGAGGTCTATCTGAACAGCACTCGCGTGCTGGATGCCAACAACAGCTTCCGCATCTGGCGCGTGCCGGCGAAGGCGCATCTGCACGTTGGCAAGAATCTGCTCTATGTCGTCTTCCCCTCGCCCATCAAGGCCGCTGCCAAGGTGGCCGCCGGCGATGCGTTCCGGCTCAAGTCCAAGACCGAAGACAAGACCTATGTTCGCAAGCCCGCTTATGAATACGGCTGGGACTGGGGACCGCGCTTTGTCACCAGCGGCATTTGGAAGCCGGTGCGGCTCGAAGCCTGGGACAAACTACGCATTGCCGACTTCGCCATTCGCCAGCGCGATGTGAACAGGGAAGTGGCTCATCTGAACGCCGAGGTCGAAGTTGAAGCCGCGGCCGCGGGTTCGGCCAGGGTGAACGTGCAGTATTCTGACCACGGCAAGCCGGCTCAGGTTGTTGCAACATTGAATGTCCATGCCGGGCTCAATGTGATTGATCTTCCCATCGAGATTCGCCAGCCGAAACTGTGGTTCCCGGCCGGCTATGGCGAGCAGCCGCTCTATGAGTTCACCGCGCAGGCGGGTACCGGCGGCCAGGTGAGCGAGGCGCGCAAGACCAAAGCCGGCCTGCGTTCCGTCGAGCTTCGCCGCCAGCCGGACAAGTGGGGCCGCTCCTTTGAGTTTGTTGTGAACGGCATTCCCGTCTTTGCCAAGGGCGCGGATGTGATTCCCTTCGACAGCTTTCCCAATCGCGTGACCACCGCGGATTACCGCCGCATTCTCAAGTCCGCGCGCGACGCCAACATGAACATGATTCGCCACTGGGGCGGCGGCTACTACGAGACTGACGAGTTCTACTCGATTTGCGACGAACTGGGCATCATGGTCTGGCAGGACTTCATGTTCGGCAACGACTGGCAGCCCGGCACCTACGCCTTCAAGCAGAACATCGAGGTTGAGGCCGAGGATCAGGTGCGGCGGCTGCGCAATCACCCGAGCATCGTCCTCTGGTGCGGCAACAACGAGACCGAAAGCGCCTTGAACTGGGATGCGCGCAAGAACCTGCCGCTCGATGTCCGTTACCAGATGTGGCAGGACTACCTCACCGAATTCAGCGGCATTCTGCCCCGCGTGGTGGCGCGGCTCGACCCCGAGACGCCTTATTGGCCCAGCTCGCCGAGCGCCGACTATGAGCCCCTCAACGACCACTACCAGTCCGGCGATCAACACGACTGGAGCGTGTGGCACGGTCGCGTGCCCTTTACCGACTACGAAAAGCACAACTGGCGCTTTGTCAGCGAGTACGGCTTCCAATCCTTCCCGGAGATGCGCACGGTGGAGAGCTTTACCGAGCCCAAGGACCGCAACGGAATCTTTACCCCGGTGATGCTGGCGCACCAGAAAAACAATGAAGGCAACTCCATTATTCACGACTACATCGCCAAGGATTACCCGGAGCCGAAGGACTTTCCGAGCTTTCTCTATGTGAGCCAGGTGTTGCAGGCCGAGGGCATCAAGATCGGCACGGAGCACTGGCGCCGCAACCGTCCGGAGACGATGGGCACCATCTTCTGGCAGTTGAACGACTGCTGGCCGGTGGCCTCGTGGTCCTCGATTGACTACTACGGCCGCTGGAAGGCGCTGCAATACTATGCGCGGCGCTTCTATGCGCCCGTTCTGGTTTCACCGCACGTCGAAGACGGCGCGCTGAAGGTCTATATCGTCAGCGACAAGACCAAAGCGGAGCCCGCTTCGCTGCGCGTACGGCTGATGGATTTTGACGGCAAGGTGCTGCTGGAGGAAACGCACGCCGTGGACGTGGCGCCGCTGACGAGCAAGGTTTATCTCGACTGGCCGCTAAAGAAACTCGCGGACGCGGGAGCGTCCAAGACCTCGCGCGTCTTTGTGGTGGCCGATCTGACCGCTGGAGGAGCACAGATCTCCAGCAACCTGGTCTATCTGGCCCCGGTCAAGGAAGTGCATCTGAAACCCGCTCAACTGAAAGTGGAAACCACCGGCGCGAAGGGCAGCTACAGGATTCGCGTAAGCTCGCCGGTCCTGGCGCGCGATGTGTATCTTTCCTTCGGCAATCTCGACGTGCAGCTCTCCGACAACTACTTTGACTTGCTGCCGGGTGCAACGGCGGAGATTACGGCAACCAGCGCGGCCTCGCTTGAGGGGCTCAAGGCGCAATTGAAGGTCATCTCCCTGACGGATGCCTTCGCCACCGATAACAAGCCTGTCATGATTGGCACTTCGCGGTAAGCCTCAACTGTGGAATCAAAAGTAAGAGGGCCGGGGCATCACGCCCCGGCCCTCTTCTTCGTTTGCTCGTTCACAAATTAGAACGCGAAAGTTGCCTGGAAGAAGATGCGCCGCGAAGCGACGTTGGAGCCGAAAGGTCTACCTGCAAGGCCTGTCGATTTTCCAACATTACTATCGAAGCCGTATAGCTTCGTCGAACTGTCTTGAACAGGGACAATCGTTCCAGTGGGCGTTCCGTAGTTCATGTTGTTGAACAGATTCTGGGCCTGCGCGCTGAAGGTCAGGTTGTACTTGCGGCCGGTTGCCGAGTCGAACATTCCGCGCGGGGGACGTCCTCCGCTGCCGCCGAAACCGCCCGGCCCGAAGCCGCCGCCCGGCCCACCACGGCCACCAC
>Ga0255348_1000065_pt1 | contig 58506 bp, 45 predicted proteins | sample CBST25v5metaG_FD_189945 | JGI IMG/M metagenome (GOLD analysis project Ga0255348, IMG submission 189945) | Peat soil microbial communities from Stordalen Mire, Sweden - C.B.S.T-25.v5 | ecosystem: Environmental > Terrestrial > Soil > Wetlands > Peat | place: Sweden: Norrbotten County, Stordalen... | reverse complement strand
CCCCCTAACCCCTATTCCCTCGCTCCTGTATCATCGAAGAGGCGCTTGCGCGTGAATCTCCGCCGTCGCCCTATGGAAAAACAATGAAAACTGGCATCATCGGCCTGCCGCAGGTAGGCAAGACATCTCTGTTCAAGATTCTGACCAAAGCCAAGCTGGAAGATCACGGGCACTCGCGCCAGGAGCACATCGGCGTGGCGCGCGTGCCCGACGAGCGGCTGGACAAGCTTTCGGCGCTCTACTCGCCGAAAAAGACCACCTACGCCACCGTGGATTTCGTCGACGTGGCGGCCATCGGCCAGGAGGCGCTGAAAGAAACCGCCTTCCTCACCAGCCTGCGCAACGTGGACGCGCTGGTTCACGTGCTGCGCGCCTTCGAGGACGACGCCATTCCGCACGTCGGCCCCATCGATCCCCTGCGCGACATCAAGAACGTCGAGTTCGACCTGATGGTCAGCGATCTGGAGCAGATTGAAAAGCGGCTCCAGCGCATGGAAAAGGACCTGAAGAAGGGGCGCACCAGCGACTTGGAGCACGAACAGACCATGCTCATGCGGTCGAAAGAGGCTCTGGAGAGGGAAATTCCGCTGCGAGAGCTGGAGATGACCGCCGAGGAAAAGCGGCTCATCAAGGGCTTCATGTTCCTGTCGCAAAAGCCTATTTTATATGTACTTAACATCGGCGAAAGCACCACACTGGGCGACGACCTTGAGGCGGCGGTGAGCCGCTTCAAGCTGGACGAAGTGGCGCTCCGGCCCAACGCCGGAGCCACGGCCATCTGCGGCAAGGTGGAAGCCGAACTGGCCGAGATGGACGACGAGGAAGCCGCGGAGTTCCTGTCCAGCTACGGGCTGCGCGAGAGCGGGCTGATCCGCCTGATCCGCAAAAGCTATGAGCTGCAAGGGCTCATCAGCTTCTTCACTGCGGGCGAGGACGAGTGCCGCGCCTGGACCATTCCGGTGGGCTCCAAAGCGCCGCAGGGCGCCGGGGCCATTCACACCGACCTGGAGCACCACTTCATTCGCGCCGAAGTCATCCGCTGGGACACCTTGCTGGAGAACGGCTCAGAAGCCGCCGCGCGCGCCAAGGGCGTCCTGCGCCTTGAGGGTAAGGACTACGTGGTGAAGGATGGCGACATCATGCACATCCGGCACAGCGGGTAAGGGCGGATGCTGAAGATTTCTCTCATTCTGGGTACAGTTGCCGCGCTGGCCGATGTGCTGGGCGGCCTCGTACTGGTGCGCGCCAAAGGCATCGAACGCTATCTGCGCTACTTTGTCGCTCTTGGCGCCGGTTTTTTGATGGCCACGGCCCTGTTGGAAATGATGCCCGAAGGCCTACGGCTAAGTCCGCAACTGGGGCCGGTACTCATCATGGTCGGCTACTGCGTGGTGCATCTGCTGGAACACACCATCAACGCCCACTTTCACTATGGCGAAGAAACGCACCAGGAAGAACTCGTCAGCCGGCACACCGGCAACTCAGTGATGGCCGGGCTGAGCGTTCACGCGCTGTTTGACGGCGTCGCCATCGGCTCGGGCTTTCTGGTTTCCGGCTGGCTGGGCTGGCTGATCTTCCTGGCCATTCTTCTGCACAAGGCGCCGGAAGGCTTCACCATGGCCTCGGTCATGATGGCCAGTGGGCGCACGCGCTCGGCGGCCTTGTACTCCGCCATTGCCTTGGCCGGAGCGACACTAGCTGGCGTGCTGGTCATCGAGCTGATCCCCAGTTGGCTGCCCTATGGGCTGCCGATCTCGGCCGGCGTAGCGATTTACGTAGGCGCCAGCGACCTGGTGCCCGAGGTCAACCGCGAACCCGGCATCCGCATGGCGCTGATGTTCTTTGCTGGAGTCGGTGGTTTTTTGCTTCTGCGAATGCTGCTGCCGACACTCTAAAAAATGCCGGCCTCAACCGCGCTTGCTGAAGCCGAATCTCTCCGCATAAAGCCGGACCAGCAGCTTGGCGTAATCCCAGCCCACTTTGAGGTTGGCCTTGCTGGCTCCCTGCGCGCGCAGTCCGAAGTTGAGCGGAAGCTCCTTGACCGAGTGCAGGCGGGCGCGGACCAGAATTTCCAACAGCAATTTAAAGCCGGTTGGCTGGAACTGCAAGCCCTCAATGCATTTGCGGCGCAGCAGGAAGAAGCCGGTCATTGGGTCTTTGGCGCGCACTCCCGGCCGTTGAATCGGCCAGGTGGCCCAGACGGCGGCCGACGAAAGGAACTTCCTGACCGGATTCCAGTTTCCCAACTGGCCGCCCGCCGTGTAGCGGCTGCCAATGGCCAGATCGTTACCGGCCTGAATCGCCGCGATCAAGTCAGGCAGCAGCTCCGGTGGGTGCTGCAGATCGGCGTCCATCACGCCCAGAATCCCCGCGTCGGTGTTCCGCCAGCCGTACAGGACCGCTCCCGACAAGCCACGCTCGCCTTTGCGCACCAGCAGGCGCACACGCGCGTCCTCGCGATGGATTGCGGAAACGATCTCCTCGGTACCGTCGCAGCTGTCGTCGTCGACGACAATGATCTCGTAGTCGATCCCGACGGGATCGAGCACGGAACGCACATGACGGAGCAGGCCGGGCAGGTTTTCCGCCTCGCGCAGTGTGGGAATCGTCAGCGCCAGCTTCTCGGCCTTGCGCGCTTCAGCGCCAGCTTGGGACCGAGGGCTCTTGGCCGCCCCATCTTCCGGCGTGTAGGATGAATTTATTCCTGTTTGCGACATGATGAGCTTGAGTATACGGCGTTGATCGGAACTTAGGCACGCTTTTTCCGGCCAACATTCTGCAGAACCCTGCCAGCACTTCAAACGGGTCGCCCGGAGCAGCGCTGACCGGCGTCGGCGAATTCCTGCTGCTGCCCGCGCTGTAAGGCTGCCCGGCATGGGACTTGTCGCGTTTACTTGACCAACTTGTAATAGTCGCCCTGCGCCTGCGCTGGACTGGTACTGAAGATGCCGAATTTCATCAGTTTCATACGCTGAAGACGAAATTTGAGAGACACTTTCAGAACTTCCAGTCCATATTTCACACTGCGCGAGAAATTGATGGAGGATGCTTCTTTGAAGTACTTCGTCGGACAAGATATCTCGCCCAGCCGGTACCCGAAGTAGATCGCTTGAGAAAGCATCTCGTTATCGAAAGAAAAGTCGTCCGAATTCTTGTCCAAAGGAAGATGCTCAAGCACTTCGCGTGTAAACGCCCGGTAGCCGGTGTGATATTCCGAAAGCTTGTAATTCAGAAGAAGGTTCTGTACCGCCGTCAGGAAGCGGTTTGACACGTACTTATAGAAGGGCATGCCGCCTTTCAACGCGCCCACGCCCAGAATTCTGGACCCCAGGACCACGTCGTAAACCCCATATGCGAGCATTCCCGCCATCGATGTGACCAATTCCGGTGAGTACTGATAATCGGGATGAACCATAACTACAATGTCGGCTCCCATGCGAAGCGCTTCTTTGTAGCAGGTCTTTTGATTCCTTCCGTAACCAAAATTCAGTTTATGTACAAATGTTGTAATCTCCAACTCGTGCGCAACAGAAACTGTCGCATCGGGGCTGTGATCGTCGACAAGAACGACGTTATCCACGATGTCATGGGGCAATTCTTCATATGTCCGCGCCAGAGTCTTCTCAGCATTGTAAGCTGGCATCACCACAACGATGTTTTTCCCATTCAGCATAGCAAGCTCCTTTTTTTCACTGGATAGAAGTGAAATTCAGGTCAATGGCTCTATCCAGTTACAAGACGCATTCACATGGCTATACGTAAGTCAGGCGCTCAACTTGCTCGCCTTCTTCTTGTTCGTATGTCTGGCGCAGCGGGTCGTTTTGTGGAAACTGTTCCTCGGCGCTGAACAACAGCCATACGCCCAGCGCAAAAATCAGGAGCAAAAGTGTGAGTTCCATCGGGAACAGGTCTCCCCAGATCATATCGGCGATATTGCAAGCGACGAAGCAGCCGACTCCTGTCACAACCGGCGCCAGCGTTTTTCGATCGCGGTATGGCGACGGCGCGGAGGTCGAATTGAATGAGACGGAAGCGCGGCCCATTTTTCGCCGCTCAAACCGCTTTTGCAATAAAAGGAGGCTTCGCCAGGCAATGAGAAGCATGGGAATGGTCAGCGGCACGTTGTCCAGAAAGGTGAGGCGCGGATTCATCATGACAGTACCCAAAAATGCAACCGGAATCCAGTTCTCACGCGACAAGCCACGACGGCCGACGCAGCGGCCGATGACCAACAAAAAAGCCATCAGCGCAACCGCCCATCCCAAGTACACCATCGTGGTTATCAGCGAGTACGGCTTCCCCATCTTCCACAGCAAAGTCCCAACAAAGCCCGCCGGGCCGAGGCCGAAGCTGTGCTGCCAGTTGCAGGCCAACCGAAGGGCCGAGAGATACCGCTGAAATTCCACCGGCCAAAGCAAATGCTGGATGGCAAGCAGCAAACCGCAAAAAGCCGCCGTCATTCCGACCGGAAGCCATTGCCGCCTGCCCACCAGAAGCGGGAAGAGGAGCAGCGTAAGCATCGGAGCTTTGCAGCTGAATGCAATGATGACGGCAACGTAAAACCAAAACCATCGATTCCGCTTCCAGCCGGGAATGGCGGCTAGAAGGACCAAGCCATACAAGATATAAGCGATATTTCCAACCAGGATGGTCACATCACCCAGCAGGCCGGGGAAAAAAGCCACGAAAGGCAATAAATAAACTAAGCCTCGTTCCTTCGCCGTGGCCATTTCGTAGCCACCCCTGAGTTGGAGCAGAAATCCAGTCCCCACCGCGCCCCCATACAGCAGGCATAGCAACCATTTGGGAAACCATGACAGGAAATGCAACAACGGAATCGTAAGCGGCGAATAAATATAGAGAAGAACCGGCCCTCGGTCACCTGCTGGGTGTGAGCCGTGATAGGCCGTCATGGCAGCGATTCCATCGGCATACGCCGAGCCACCGTGGCCAACCGATTGGATGGCGATCCAGCACTGTTGCACATCCATTCCGTAGACACTGGGAAGCATGACCGCCATGCCGCCCACGGAAATAACTGCAACCAGCCATAACAGGACAATCCATCGAATGCGTTTGGTTATTCGCTCTGAAGAATGTGTGACTGCTAAAATATTGCCAAGCAAATTCAGATTCCTTATTGGTTTCTTAAGTTTAACAGCCGTTTAGTCGTGCGCGAACAAAATCAGCAGGTCACAGCTTTAACTCCTTCTCACGCAAGGGAATAGTTGCTGCCTATGCTGGAAAGTTGTTCCCTTTGCCGGGAAGTGGCGTTGTTTCTTCGGACGTACAGTCCTTCATGACATTCGAGTCCCTTGCGAATAATCAAAAGACAATCGCCCCATGCCCGGCGTTTATCATTAAGTTTCCTCTCAGGAGTTCTCCGATGATTTGCCCTGCCCGGCGCGTCTTCTCCGCGCTTCCCGTTGTCGCCTGGATGGTGCTGGTTGCCCTGGCAATCCGCCTGGCTGTCGTTCCCTTCGTCTACGACGAGTGGATGCAGCCCTACTTTGTCACGCATTGGGAGCAGGGCAACGTCTCGCGGGCCTTGCTGGCTGGCCACGGCTTCGGCAGTCCGTTTCCGTCCAACCAGCCCTCGGCGATCATGCCTCCGGTCTATCCGCTGATCGTGGCGGCATTTTTTTTCATCTTTGGCATTCACACCACAGCCTCGATTCTGGCCGCGCTCAGCTTCAACTGTTTGCTTTCGGCGCTGGCTTGCATCCCGGTCTTCCTGATGGCGCGGCGCAACTTCGGCAATCGCGTAGCCTTGTGGGCTGGCTGGGGATGGGCCTTCTCTCCCTACGGCATCTACTTCTCGGCGGAGTGGGCCTGGTCCACGCATCTGCTGCTGCTTTGCCTCTGCTGGATGCTCTACCTGGCGCAGGATCTGGAACGCTCGCCCCGGCTGGCGCTGTGGGCCGGCTTCGGCCTCCTGGCGGGTTTTGCAGGACTTACCGAGCCCTCGATTCTGATCGTTGTTCCCTTCCTGCTGGCTTTGGCGGCATGGCGGCTGGCCAGCGCGCATAAACGCTGGTTCATGCCGGGGCTGGTGGCTTCACTGGCTCTGGCCGCCGCGCTCTCTCCCTGGATGATCCGCAACGCGCTGGTCTTTCACCGCTTCATTCCCATGCGCGACAGCATGGGGCTGGAGCTGTGGCTGGGCAACAACGGCTACTCGCGCCACTGGATCAACGCCGACCATCATCCCAACCACGACCCCAAGGAACTGGCGGCCTACAACGCGGGCGAGTTGCCCTACATGGCCCACAAGGCGCAGCAGGCGCACGAATATATTCACGCCCACCGTAGCTGGTATGCGTGGATGTGCGCGCGGCGCGCCCTTTATCTCTGGACCGGCTACTGGAGCTTTGACCGCGGCTATCTGGCCGAGGAACCACTGGATCCGCCGAACGTGGCGGTCGCCACCACGCTGACGCTGCTGGGATTCGCGGGAATCATTCTGGCCTGGCGGCGGCATCGCTTTGAGGCGATTCGCTACGGCGGGGTTTTATTCCTGTTTCCGCTGATGTACTACTTCAGCCATCCGCAGGCCTATCACATGCGCCCCATCGATCCGCTGCTGGTGATTCTTGGCTGCTACGCGATTTTGAATTGGCGCAGACAGGCTGAGGAAGATAAGCAACGGGTCGAAACTGCGGATTAAACCGGCGCGAGAAACCGCATCCTGCAGCCTCAAACAAAGCCACGCGCCCCGGCTTGACAACGGCGCAGTTGATATTACAGCACCGTCCGCCAGCATATAGGTTAAAATAGATCTAGCTGGCGGCATGTTGAGCTAGATATACGGAGTTTATGCGGTTAAAACGCTGCTTATCGGTCAACATTCTGCTGACCTTGCTTTTTACGATCTTCGGTCTCGCCGTCATGGGCTATCACCCCGGCATCGAAGACGATGGGGTCTATCTGGCCGCCATTAAAAGTGATTTGAATCCAGCGCTTTACCCTCACGACGCCGACTTTTTCCGGGTTCAACTACAAGCCACAGTCTTCGACACGTGGATCGCCGATTTTGTTCATTACACCAGAATTCCAATAGCAGCCACGGAATTTTTCTTCCAGTTTGCGTCGATCGCGCTGATTGTCTTCGCCTGCTGGTTGATTGCGCGCCGGCTGTTCAAGGAAGCGCGGGCGCAATGGGCCGGCGTGGCTCTGGTGACCGCCATGTTCACGCTACCGGTGGCCGGGACGGCGCTCTATCTGGTCGATCAGCATCTGCACCCGCGCAATATGGCCACGGCCATCATTCTACTGGCGGTTTCACGGATTCTGGCGGGTAAGAGGTGGCAAGCAGTTCCTCTCCTTCTGCTGTCGTTTCTCCTGCACCCCATTATGGGCGCCATGGGCATCTCCTTCTGCCTATTCGTCACACTGGTGATGTTGGAGCCGTTGCACCTCTGGGTGCGTTCCTGGCGAAGCGCGGAGATCGGCACGGTGGCCGCCTTTGTCCCCTTGGGCTGGATCTTCGAGCCGCCCACATTCATCTGGCGGGGAGCCGTGGCAACGCGCACCTATATGTGCTTCTACCACTGGGAATGGTATGAGTGGCTGGGCGCAATAGCGCCGCTGTTTCTGTTCTGGCTGCTTTGGTATCTTGCGAAAAAACGCAACGAAAAACGCTTGGGACGCTTTGCGCTGGCCATTTTCTTCTACGGCGTCTTTCAAATGGCAGTGGCCATGATCATCGTAGGAGTCCCGGCGCTGATGCGCCTGCTGCCCATGCAACCGATGCGTTTCCTTCAACTGGTCTATGTCTTCATGACCCTGATTGGAGGCTGCCTGATCGGCAAATATCTGCTAAAGGCCAGTGTTTGGCGCTGGGCGGTCTTCCTGGTGCTCATCAATGTCGGGATGTTTGTCTCGCAGCGGACGCTGTTCGCTGACTGCGAGCATCTTGAACTTCCCGGACGGAGTTCGAGCAATCCCTGGCTGCAAGCCTTCTCGTGGATTCGCACCAACACGCCCACGAACGCTTATTTTGCCCTCGACCCGGAGTACTTGGCCGCGCCCGGCGAGGACTATCACGGCTTCCGCGCGCTGGCCGAACGCAGCCAGTTGGCCGATAACATCAAGGACACCGCCGTCGTCACGCAGGTTCCGGAACTGGGCGAGGCCTGGGCGCGGCAGACCAAAGCCGAGAAGGGCTGGAGCCATTTCCAGACCGCGGACTTTGAGCGACTGAAAACGGAATTTGGCGTCACCTGGGTTCTGCTTTCAACTGCCCAGCCAGTGAAAATGGACTGCCCCTGGCACAATGCCACGCTCACCGTCTGCCGCATTCCCTGAGCCGGAGCGCTTCGTTCCGGCAGGTTATCATAAATCGAGAGCATTTCTTTGTTTTTGCAGATTCGGCCTGCTGATGGAAGCAGCGAAAAGGACTAGGTTTATGTCCGCGCCACCACCTCGCAGGCTGTCAGGCTTTTTCCCTTGAGCCCCTTTCTTGCGAACGGATTTTCTACGACGCAACCATGCGCCGTTCTGCCGTTGCTTTATTGCTTCTTGATGCTGTTTCCGCAAGAATGAGTAAAACATCCCTTCCGGTATGGAGACCGGATTATGCTGAATCTTTCTCAACGTTTGATTCTCGGTTGCACGTTGCTTGTCGGCCTGACGGCGGGTCTGGTCATCATGACCCGCCAGGCTCTGGCGGCTGCGGGACAGTCGAAGCTCGCCTGGTTGATGGTGGCAGCCGCTGTCATCGTGGCGGTTGCCACCATCAGCTTTGTTTTGCGGCCCATCGGCCAACTGGCGCGCGATGCCCGCAGGATCGCCGAGGGCAATCTGGAGCACCGCGCGGAGTGGAACAGCCACGACAACTTTGGCAGGATCGCCAGCGATTTGAACCGCATCGCCGTCCGGCTGCGCGAGTTGCACGACTCCGCCGCCGGAAGGCGCCAGATGGAGTTTCAGCTCTCCGACGCCGTGCTGCAATCCATCTTTGAGCCCATCATCGTGACCGATGGCAAGGGCCAGATTCTAAAGGTGAATCAGGCCGCGGCCGAGTTGCTGGGCAAGGCCGCCGGCGACCGCATGGCCCTCACCAACACTCCAGGCGGCGAAAAAATTTTGAGTGCGATCCGCGATGCCGTTTCGATGCAGAAGGCGGTGGCCACCGAGGGCGAAGCCTCGCTGCTGCCAATGCGAATCGGTAGCAGCGAACGCAGCTATCGCCTGCGCACCACGCCCATGCGGGACGCCGAGGGACGGCTGCTGGGCTCGGTGACAACGCTGGAAGACGTAACCTCCCTGCAGGACACGGACCGCTTCAAGACGCAGTTCATCAGCGTGGCCAGCCGCAAGCTGCGCGATCCGCTCATGCAGTTGCGCCGCGGCCTTTACGCTCTGGGGCAGGGGTTCGGCGGAAAGCTGCTTCCGTTGCAGGCAGAGCTGGTTTCCGCCGCCAGCGCCGAGAGCGAGAAGCTGGATGATCTGATGGGCGACCTGATCGAGGTGTCCGAGCTGGATGCCGGACGGCGTCAGTTCAAGCTGGAAGACCTTCGTCCGTCTGAAGTTTTGAACAAAGCCCGCGACCGCTTCTGCGAGGAGGCGGCCACGAAGCACCTTCACGTCGACGTAAACGCATACGCCGATCTGTCTCCGGTGCGGGCCGACCGCCGCGCGCTGCGCTCCATTCTGGACAACCTGCTGTCCAACGCAATTCGCTACACGCCGCTCGAAGGCGACATTCTGCTGAGCGCCGAAGAGATCAAGGATTCCGTGCAGTTCACGGTCCGCGATTCCGGCTGCGGCATCGCGGCCGATCGCCTGGGCAGCATCTTCGACCGCATGAACTCATTTTCGGAGCAAGGCTCTGGCCTGGGACTGGCGATGGCCCGTCGGCTGGTCGAGCAACTGGGCGGCCAGATTGCCGTCGAAAGCCGTCTCGGACATGGAACCACCTTCCGGTTCACTCTTCCCGTGGCGGCTGTACAGGAAATTCGTCATCCCGTAGAGGTGGGCTAGACCATGGCAGAGATTCAACTGGAACATCAGCAAGAGCCTGCCCGGCTTCGCGTCTACATCGGGGCGGCGCCGGGAGTGGGCAAGACCTATAAGATGCTCAACGACGCCTACCTTCTGAAACATCAGCAGGGGGTGGATGTGGTCATCGGCCTGGTGGAGCCGTTCGGGCGCCAAGAGACGATTGCCCGGATTCGCGACCTCGAGATCGTGCCTCAGCGTGTGATTCCCTACCACGGCGTGAACCTGAAGGAGATGGATCTGGACGCCATTCTCGCCCGGCATCCCCAAACAGTGGTTGTGGACGAGCTGGCTCACACCAACGTCCCCGGCAGCAGAAACACGAAGCGCTACGAGGATGTTCTGGAACTGCTGGATGCCGGCATCAACGTGATGACGGCGGTCAATATCCAGCATCTGGAAACGCTGAATGATGCCGTCAGCCGCTCGGCGAACACGGTCATTCGCGAAACCGTGCCGGATAACTTTCTGAAGCGCGCCGATGAGGTAGTGAATGTCGACCTCACCGTAGAGGAACTGCGCTTGCGCCTGCGCCAAGGCAAGATCTACGGCCCGGAAAAGGTGGAGCAGGCGCTGGCCAACTTTTTCCGCAAAGGTAACCTGAGTATGCTGCGCGAGCTGGCCCTGCGCACAACGGCCGAGCAGGTCGGGAATCGCGCCTCGGAGTATCGCCGCACCCAGGGACTGGAACAGGCCCCGATCCCGGAGAAAGTGATGGTCTGCCTCAGCACCCGGCCCGGCACCGAGCGACTGCTGCGCATCGGCTCCCGCATCGCCGGCCGGCTGGCCAGCAACTGGTACGCCGTCTCGGTGACTCATCCTGATGGCGGCAAGCATCACAGCGACCCGGAGACAACCCGCCGCCTTGAGGAATATCAGCGCATGGCGCGTGATCTGGGCGCGCGCGTGGTCTCACTGACCGACCGCGATGTTTCCGACGCTCTGATCCGCTTCGCGCAGCAGGAGAACATCTCCCATGTGGTCTTCGGCCAGTCGACCCGTTCGCGCTGGGATATTTTCCTGCGCGGCTCGGTCATCAACCGTTTTCTCTCCGAGGTTCGCGACGTGACGGTGCAGGTCGTTCCCGTGCAAAAAACGCAGCACAAATTCTGAGACGGCCCAGGCTGGCAGGAAGTTGCCGCAAGGCGGCTGGAGCGGTTGATCTACTCGCGGCTCGGGCAGTTGAAACGCGCTCTGAGAGCCACCCAAGCAGCAAAGCGGTTCCTGTGATAATTTTATAGAAGCGGTCTTGAAAGAGCTCGTAGCTCAGTTGGTAGAGCATCGCCCTTTTAAGGCGTTGGTCCTGGGTTCGAGTCCCAGCGAGCTCACCATACAAAACAAATAACTTATGCGCTCCATTATGGAAACCGCAAAAGGCCGCTGTGATACGAAAGTGATACAGAAGCATCCTCCACGGAAATGCAGTTGACTCGAACACGGGTTTGGAGTGTTGCACTGAATCGCACGCGCTCGCATTGAATTGCACATCACTTTTGTCCCACTCTGGGTGGTGCGGGAGGATGTCCCGCGCATAGTTGAAAGTTTCCAACGGCGGTTTGGTTGATGTTACTACGCCACGGCTTTCACTTCCAGTTGAGTGGCAGACTGCGATTGGCTCAGAATCGCCTCCAGAGTCCAGAGTTCCCGATAGCCCATGATCCTGCGGAAGTTCTTTTCCGTTCGCAAAAAGGCTGAAGCCATCCAGCGCCTCGCCATCGCGCCATTTTGCCAATGGGGCACACGTCGGGTTCGGATGCGCACTCCGGCGTGCGGGCTTTCGATGATGTTGGTCGTTGCCAGGCAGCGTTGCAACGTGAGCGGCACACCCAGCCGGTTGATGGTGAAGCATTCCTCCAGCCCTTCCAGCAGGCTGGCCGCCGCGGAGGGATACTCGCGCTCCAGCCACTCGGCCAGCTTGCGAATGCGCGCCATGCCCGCCTTCCACTCCATCTTCCAGGCGGCCCGCATCAGGCTCTTCACCTGTTCCTTCTGCTCTTCGGGGAGGTGGTCGAGCACGTTCCGCAACTTGTGCGCGCGGCAGCGCTGAACGGGCTGATGGGCGTAGAAGACCGCGTTGATCGCGGCCCTGAGCGCCTTCGATCCATCGATGATGAACAATCGCCGCTGCTTCGGATCGACGCCGCGCGCCACGATGTCCTGCAATAACTCCATGACCACCGTGGCGTTTTCCGTAGCGCCCTCGCGGATCCCCAGCACATGCTTGTGCCCCTCGGTATCCACGCCCACCGCGCCAATCATGGTGTGCTCGCCGAAGACCACCCCATCGATGTAAATGATGAGCAGTTTCAACTCGTCGAAGCGGCGCGAGAGCAAAGCTGCGAACTCCGCCTCCGAGGCTTCGAGCGCCGCTCGGCTCACGCAGGACTTCGACACCCCGACGGTTTCGGCCATCTCGGGAATCACGTCCTTGTAGTTACGCGTGGAAACGCCGCGCAACAGCGTGTCCAGCATGCGCGCGCCCAGCGGCGACTGGTTCTGCATCGCGGTGTAGGCAGGGATTTCGACCTCTTTGCCGCCCCGGCCTTTGCGGCGCAGGCGCGGCCGTTCAACCTGGATCTTGCGATCGCTGAGCATCACCTGGCCCGCTTGACGGCCATAGAAGACCACCCCTGCCGAACGGCGCCTGCCCTGCTGCGGCGGACCGCCCGCCACCTCGGCGGCAGAAAGTTGCAAGACGGCCTGAAGCATGGCTCGTCCAGTCACATCAATCAGTTGGTCGCAGGCTAGCCGGCTCTGCTCGATCAGTTCCACCATTGGCAACAGCCCCTGCCCGTTCTTGGTGAGGAACGCGGTCAGTTCCTGCTCGTTCGCTTGCCCTTGCTGGCGTATCGTCTGATATGGTCTTTTCACGGCGGTTCTCCCTTCACGGTTTGGCAACCCGATTCTACGGAATCAGGCTGAACCGCCGTTCAACTTTCAACTATCGATGGGACATCCTCCCAGCCAGAATGTCTCACCATATCGCACTCCATTGTTTGCCACTTGCAACTCCTTTCTCCGAATAGTGTGGTACGATCCACTGTCTCGGCTTTTGGAACACCCCGATATAAAGAATCAACAGGGATCTGCGGTATACTGGCGTGGATAACTTGCAGCATTAAAAATCAGTCTCTTGTGCTTGGGGGGGAAGACCTTTCATGACTCGCCGATTCCTGATCGCTTTCGCACTAATCGTTGCAACAACCTCGATGACCAATGCACAAAATAGTTCTACCGCATGGAAGCGTGTACTCCATCTCCAACATGGCATCAACTTGAGCAGTTGGTTTGCCCAGAGTGGGAACTATGCAATTCCTCAGTTGAGTTCCTATACCACTCCAACCGATATAGAGCATATCAAGCAACTCGGGTTTGACCATGTGAGAATTCCCGTCGATCCTGCTATTTTCCGTTGCAATGAAGACTGGGATGCTTGCGAGCACGTTCAATTCCTTGACCAAGTCATAAAGAAAGCTCTCGATCAACATCTTGCCGTAATACTTGTTTTGTATCCTGACCAGCAGTTCACACACGAGATCGCTGTGAATCCAGAGGGAGTCGACAGGTTTATTCGAGTCTGGGGCAAGATCGCCGAGCACTACGGAAAAATGGATGCCGAGAATATATTCTTAGAGCCAATTAACGAGATTGCCATGTATGACAGTTTCCGGTGGTCTGGAATCCTTGATCAAGTTATTCCAGCTATTAGAAAGCAAGCTCCTTTATCAACTATCATCGTTTCTGGGCCAGGGTATGCGGACATCTGGGATTTGATTCTTTTGCCGCATTTCAGTGATCCCAACCTGATTTATAGTTTTCATTTTTACGAGCCGCATATCTTCACGCATCAAGGAGCTGATTGGGCTTCTCCGATTTGGGTCAAGGTTCCTCACCTTCCATTTCCTTCGTCGAAAGAAGCCGTCGCCAGCTACATCGAAAATCAGGATGACCAAAATGCGCGCTGGCAGACTTTACAGTATGGGCTCGAGCATTGGGATGCTGGCCACATTGCAGCACAGGTTGACTTTGCTGCGGCATGGGGCAGGCAGCATAATGTCCCATTGATTTGCGATGAGTTTGGCGTCTATCGGAAATTTGTTGCTCCAGAGGATCGTGAGCGTTGGTTAACTGCAACGCGAAAGGCTTTGGAGCAGGATCACATCGGTTGGTCGATGTGGGATTATCAAGGTGGCTTCGGCGTTGTTTATAAGGATCGCAACAGCATTCGCGACGACGATGTAGCTTTGCGATCGCTCGGTCTGAAGAAGTAATTGATAACGCACTCTCATGCCAGAGCCTTTTTAAGGATGCTCTGGCATGGCCCTTTGTAAATCCCTCCAACCGACAAGAATGAAGCCTTTATCCTTCAGAAACTTTTGAAACTCAGGGTTGCTGACAACATCTAGGTCATTTTGCCGCCACATCGCGCCCCAATTGGTTCGATCCCATGACAGTCCCTGAAGTTCTTCGTCGTTGTAGCCAAGATTCACGCTTAACAAATACACACCTGCTGGAAGTCGATCCAGCGTCTTTTCGTATGCGTTCAGCCAATCCACCTTTGCAATTCCAGGGTCCATTCCAAGGACACTATCTACGGGTAGCATCCTCACATCAACGTCAATTCCGCCGAACTTGTACAACGAATGGCTAGAGCTAGCCTGCCCCATGGCGATTACGCGTTGATTTGGCAGGGAAATTGGCACCTTGTATTCCTTCCCTAACTTCCAGTACACGTTGAACAGCGGAGGGGTTTGCGTAATGGTTTTCATGTAGTTCCCCAGATGGGTAATCGGAATGCCAGCGCGCAGTGCTTGTTCAATCTGCGCGCGTGTTTCCTTTTCAGCATCTTCCGCTTTGGCGTGATGTTCGACATAGTGCCACGACGCCGACAGATATCCGTTGTTGTCGATCAGGCCCGATTCTGGCAATAAATTCGATACCGGACGCCAATGGCAGCATGTCCAGTCAGAGTTCAGGGCGAGGCGCACGCCCAAATCAGCATTCGGATGAGCCTTGGCCCACCGTGCAACCTCACCGAACCATGGAGCCGGGACCAGCACCTCTGCCGTCGTCACCCACCCCTTATCCAGTGCTTCGAAAGTAGCTCGATCAATCGAGTGTGCGAGTCCCAAGTCCTCAGCCTCAATCACCAGCAACCGCGAATCTTTCGGATAGCCCAAAGTCTCAGCTATATTCTTCGGCTGCTCTTTCGCTATTTGTTGCGCCGCACCGTTGACGTACATCCCCAGTAGTCCAGCCCAAACGCACAGAACTTTCATCGTCGTTTTCATCGGTCCATTGTCCTCAATCGCATTTGCTTTCAGATTCAGTTTATTGGCTCGCCCTCTGTTGTTGAGGCCATTCCATCGCACCGCCCCGCGCTGCAACACCCGGCAGCGTTACCGGCAGCTTTGCACTGTTGCGAATCTCCCCAAAAAGCGCCTTTACAGCCGCCCGTTCTGAAGTCGAGGAAACCGAAAACGTGCATACATAATTCTGAATGATAGGGTAATACAAAATCAGGTACGGGCTACCCAACGACACCGCCATCACCTTGTTGCCGCCCAAGGCAAGAATTTGGCTAAATAACTGGGCACTCGTCCCGTTCAGCCCAAAGACTTTCACTATCTTGTTGCCAGCTACTTTCTTTTTGCCCGGCAAATTCGTCATGAATGCCGCCACGACTACTTTGTCGGCATCCTGCACCACGGTTGTCACGTCGTTTGTCTCCCAGGTTGCGCGGTTGTCGTAATACACATGCCGTATCTTTACGTCTGGCCGGTAAACTTTGAACTCTTCCTCAAATACTCTCCCCAGCGGACTGCGGATTGAGTCGGTAAACAGCACCAATGCCACCTTCTCCGGCATTGCGGGTTCTCCAGAAGACTTCTCGATATGAGCGGCTTCCATCGGCAGTGCAAAGCCCTTGTTTCGTACAAGTATCACAGCGCTATCGGCCACCTGCTGCGCAAAATCAAAGTCCTCCTTGCGGCTAAAGACCTCGCTCAACTTGTTCTCATCCACATAGCGATTCTTGAAGAGTCCAGCCTTCTCCTTCATCGCCATGATGCGCGCCACCGACTTGTCGATCCGCGACTCTGAAATCTCGCCGGTCTTCACCGCGGCCAGAATCGCCTGATACACTTCATCGACATGGTCGGAAAGCATCACGATGTCCGCGCCAGCTTTCACTGCATCCACTGCCGCGCGCGCCACCGGATGTGGGTCTCCCCTGTAGAGGTCCGTCAACCCTTTCATTTCCATCGCATCGGTAATCACCACACCCTTGAAGCCAAGCTCACCGCGCAAGTAGCCTTGGATCACCTTGGCCGAGGTGGTAGCGATCTTGTTCGGATCGGGGTCGAGTGCGGGCACACGTTCGTGAGCCAGCATGATCGCGTCCACCCCGGCAGCAATGGCGGCGCGAAAGGGAGCAAACTCGACCCGGCGCAAATGATCAAGCGGCTCGTTTAGCGTGACGAGGCCCACATGTGAATCCATCTCTGTATCGCCATGCCCCGGGAAGTGTTTGGCTGTCACCAACATCCCGCCCGCATGAGCGCCATTGATGTAGGCCGCAACCATTCGACTCACCATCTCCGGATCTTCGCCAAAGGAGCGGTCGCCGACAATCGGGTTATCGGGATCGCCGTTTACATCCGCTACCGGCGCAAAGGCCCATTGGATGCCTACGGCGCGGGCCTCGCGGGCAGTGATCTCACCCAGCCTGTATGCCGCTTTGGAATCGTCGACCGCGCCCAGTGCCATTACATTTGGCATATCCGGCGCGTCCGCCACACGGGCAATGAGACCGCGTTCAATGTCCGCGCCAATCAGCAGCGGAACCTGCGAGCCAGCCTGCAAGCCATTCAGGGAGCGCGCCACAATGTCCTGCTTTGGGCGCAGAAGATTCGGTCCATCCAGATGAACCCGCACATCTACCGAACCCGCGTGGCTGAAGGTAACAGCGTGTAACTCATTTCTGAAGTCTTCGCCTTGCATATCGGCATCGTCCGCATAGACGCGAACCTGCAACATCTGCCCGATCTTCTCCTCAAGCGACAACGCAACATGGGGAGACACAGAACGCTGTGCAATAGCATCGGCACTAAGGCAAAAGTCACAGACAATCCAAAAGCCCGCCAGAAGCAGACAGAGCCAATGCGCTCTTGAACAAACCATGATCTTCATCCGCCCGACTTGAGTCTTAGAAGTGTTTCTGGGCCCAGTGCGTCGTAGGTGCCAGAAACGGCCGCACCGGAGGCCGAGCCCGCGATAGCTGGAGTGACAGTGACCGGCTGCGCCGACGCGTTCCAGGCCAGCCAGGCGTTCGTGCTCTTGGTCTGGTTGCCGTTCGAGTCGTAGGCCGCCATGACGCCGCTGTTTACCTGGTTCGTTAGAGCACTGTACCCCGCTTCCCGTCAGGTATGTTGTTGATCGTGTTTAAAGAATTCTGCTGCTGTTGAGTCTGGCCGTTATTTGGGGTTGCGCCTGAGCTTTGCCCCCAACGAATAGGCGGCAGAAGCAACAAGTGGCAACGTAACCGCGAGTTGATCGAAGCAGTGACCCGCAGGAGTACATCCGTCTCCGAAAAAGTGGCCTAATATCGAAGGGTAGTATTTTGGCGAAAAGATAATTGCAATACAAAGAATCGCCAGAGGCAACACCCACGTCCATATCATCACATTGCGACGCATATATTTCGCAAGAATGAAGCCAAGAAGTAACCCGAGCGCTGCTTGCACTGGGAAGCCGTGGACCTCTGTGAGTATCCAATGTACTTGCCTGGATGTAACAGACGGATACCAGATATGTGCAAGTGAATACAGCGATGGAATGAACAAGTTGGATAGAATGAAGACACCGATCATACAAATTACGAAGTGCGCGATTACACCGAATGTAGTCCGCAATGCTCCACCAACAAATTTTTGATTGTCGTGACCTGACTGCATGTTTCTTCGCCTCCTGTACTGCAATGTTTCTTGCTCACTCCTTGGATACATTGATGAGGCATTGAGTAATGCTAGATGCCTGATTTATGGCATCAGGAATAGGAGTTCCACCTCTCGATCCACTTGTACCTTTGGTTGAATTGAGAGGATCTCTGGGCGTTGAATCTCTAGTAGTTGAAGGTCCAACATAGTTAGGGTCCATACCAGCCAAACATCCGAGCGTTTCGCCAAGATTTGTCCAAAAGCTGGCCTTTGGATGCCCCTGCGCAATAGTTCCATTGGGATTCTGACCGTTATTATGGGCATTGCCACCGCTTTGGGGGGTGCTCATAGGAAGGAATGACTGTCCAATTGTTTCATAAGCAGAAGCGGCTCCTGAAATGTCGCCGTTGACTATTACAGATGGTGTAGTCCAATCGAATGCTACCGACGAACTAGCCTGTCCACTCCAGCTTCCGTACTGATTACCTTCAACAGCCTCAAAGACACTGGGATCAACCCATGTCCCGCCTTGTCCAGTACATCCATCAACACTTCCAGTAGAAACATCGTCTGCGGAATCATAACTTCCATTATCCCAGACACACTCTAGCCCATTTGGATCGATCAGGCTGTTCGGGTTGTTCTGGACATACGCGTACCTGTTCAGCGATTGCGGAACCTCTTGTGTGACTGCGCCCCATCCTAACGGATCGGGCGATAGCCACCTTCCCGCCGCCGGATCGTACTTGCGGAAGAGGAAATCGTAGACGCCGCCGGTAGTGTCCTGATCCTGGCCGGTAAAGCTACGGTCAGGCGTCCCCGCTTCGTTGTAGGTCTCGCCGAAGGGCGCATAGCTCTCCTTCGAGTAGACGCCATGCGCCCACGTCGTCGCCAACCGCGACGAGCCCAGCCAGTCCTTGTGCCGAATGAAGTTCAATCCACTGGCATTGTAGACTGCCGTCTCCCCACCGGGGAGCGGAATCGTAGCCTTGACCAGCGCGCCGCCCTGCACCACCGCCAGTTTGCCGCCACTGGGCGAGTAAACGAACTGAGTATAGACGCCGCCGACGCCGGTTTCCACCAGACGGCCCAGCGCGTCGTAGGTGCCAGCCACGGCCGCGCCGGAGGCCGAGCCCGCGATAGCTGGAGTAACGGTGACCGGCTGCGCCGACGCGTTCCAGGCCAGCCAGGCGTTCGTGCTCTTGGTCTGGTTGCCGTTCGAGTCGTAGGCCGCCGTGACGCCGCTGTTGACCTGGTTAGTCAAAGCACTGTACCCCGCTGAATAGTTGCCGCTCCCGCTCTTCTGGATGTTGCCGAAGGCGTCGTAGGTGAAGGTCTGCGCCCAGGCGCCGCCGCAACTGACGCTTGCCAGACGGCTCAGATCATCCAGCGAGTAGGCGCAATTCTGGTTCTTTGTCGAATCGTTCCCGTCCGTAAAGGCAAAAGTGTTCAGGCTTCCATTCGGATTCCACGTTAGCACGCCGGTCTGGTTGAAGGCCGCTGTGTTCGTGGCCGTATTCGCAAGCACCGAGTACTGGAACTGCGTCGGACGGCCTGTATTGGAATCATAGCTGAATCCGTCCGAGTCCCCGTTGCCGAACAGAACCGCTGTCGGTGCGCCGGCTGTGTTATACGAAACTGACCCAACCAGATTGAGTTGGTTCGTGGCGTCGGTTGCCAGAAATGGCCGTCCTTCGCCATCGATTCCATAGGTCATGCTGGGCATACCAAAGGAAGCGCCAGCGAGCGTTGCAGACAGCGCAGCCTGTGCTCCATTGGCATAGGAGGTGCTCTGCGTCAGGAAATATCCGCCGGAGTTCGGCGTCGATTCCCACATCTGGGAAAGCACGCCACCATTTTGATAGGAACTACTGCTGAAGATGTCGGTGAGCTTGGAGGTACAGCTTTCCGCGCAAGTGTAGGCTTCGGCAGCCGCTCCCTTTACGTTCTGCATGGCAGTTCCGCTCAGGGATGCGGCATCGTAGACCATGTAGGTCTGTGGCGTAACCGAAGCGTAGGTTCCAGAGATCACTTTGGACGAAAGTGGCCGATGGAGGAGATCGTACGTGAGGCAAGTGACGTTTCCTGCGTTGTCCACAGTCTGAACAAGATCTCCGGCAGAAGAGCTGCCGCAAGTGCTGGATGAATCGTATGTGTACGTGCTGGTTCCTGCCGCTCCAGTTCCGGCGCTCCATTCAGGAATCGTCTCCGAAAGCTTTCTGCCCAGATTGTCGTAGGCCAAGGTGCGGGTCTGCGTGCCGCTGTTTCCTGGTTGGGCGTTCTGAGCAACAGATAAGAGACGGCTAGCCCCGTCGTAGGTATATCGAGTGAGATAACCGGTATAAGCGGCATATTGGCCGCAAGCTCCGCCAGCGGGCTTTGTGGAGGTCACGACTTCGCACACCGAGGAAAGACGTCCCGCGCCATCATATTGCAGATTGCGCGACTTAGCATTTTCGCCGCTGGGAGCTGGCCGTTGCGTCACCAACACATCGTTGCCGTTGTAGCCGTAAGTGACCGAGCCTCCACCGCTATCTGTCACTAGTGAAGTCCGACTGAGCGCGTCATAATTTGTGGAGACGCCAGGGCCGCTTGTGCTATAGGTTCCCTCCTCGGCGGAATATGGCAACGAGGTATAGGAAGTACGTCCCAGCGAGTCGTATGCGACTGCAACGCTGTCGTAGGTAGATGAACTTGGGCCCTGGCGCTTCTGCGTCAAGATGGTGCGTCCCAGGCCATCGTAGGTAGTCAGCGTATCCGAGATCGAACTGCCACCATTAAAACTCTCCGAGACCTCGGAAGTGTTCGAGGACGAGCTCTGGTACGAATAGGATGTCAGATTCTGCGCTGGGTCCGTGACAGAAACCGGGCGCCAATAAGGATCGCTGCCGTAGTTATAGGTGGTCAAATTGCTGTTTACATCCGCGTTGGTGAGCTGTACGCCGCCATCGCAATTCCACGTCGCTGAAGTCGTTAGCGTAGGTACGGCGCTGTTGCCCGTCGTACTGCTGGTCGAGGTAGGAAAAGAATTTCCGCAACTACCGCTTCCGTAAGTGTATGTCGTTGTGGCGCCGTTGACATCGGTCGTGGAGGCCAAAGTCCCGTTGTCGTAATAGGTGGAGGAGGAGGTAAGCCTGACGCCTGAACTGACCAGCTTTGAGACCGAGGTCAGGTTCATCGGGCGAGCATATTGCACCTGATTCTGCGGTGTACCGGACGTTGCGATTGTGCTCGTGCCGTTGTAGGTGTATTGCGTATCCGCGGCGGCGTTGCCGGAAGCGTCATACACGGACACTTCGGAGGGATATGTGGTCTCAGAACTATTCAACGTGGCATACGACGTATTTGTGGTTTGCAGCACAGTGGAGGGCAGCGAACTGGCAGCGCTGTAATCATAGACCACGTGCGAAGTCACATTCTGAACGCTATCATAGGTATCCAGCGTGCCGTTGGAAACACCGGAACTGTTCGGCCACTGGTAGGTTTTGCGGATAGTAGTTGCACCTGTCGGCTCATCATATGAAGATGAACTGCTATTTCCTGGAGCCGTGGTTGTGCAAGTACTTGAGACACCATACCCGGTATAGCAAGTCAGGATGGTTTCCAGCAAAGTTCCGCTGGCGATTGAGCCTGAATAGATTTGCCGAGCATTCTCGTAGTAGCTATTGAGAAGACTTGGCCCATAATAGGATACTGTCGAGGTCAGTAATGTCTGATTATTCTGTGGATCGGAAATAGTCGTATAAGCGTAGCCCGCTGACGTATTGGCCCCTTGCGTACCAGGAGCGGCGAGGCCTGAGGTGTTGCGCGTGTAGGTAGTAGTGCCGTCAGGGGTAATGCGTGTCAAAGTCACAGGGGAGCCGTCGGTGCAGTTGATTCCGTTGCTGCCCCCCGTGTAGGCATAAGAAATAGTGCCACCAGTCGGCAAGGTAACGGAAGCAAGACGCCCGGTAATATTGGTGGAGTTTCCTGGCGTCGGCTCATAAGTAAATTGGTAGGAACGCCCATCGGGAAGCAGCAATTCATAAGGCAGTTCTTGCGTGTCAGGCCCATACTCGCTTATGCCCGAACATCCGAAGTTCGTTTGTACGGTATAGGATTTATAGTTGAGCTGCCATGTACTTGTCATGCCGGAGACTGTGGTCCCGGTAAAGACCACCTGCCCACTTGCCGTACTTCCCGTTTGTGTGAGCGCTGTCGTGCCGAGCGTGTCGGTAACGATTCCGCAGGCTGACGCCGTGCTTAAATTACCATTCATATCTGACTCCGTGGTCAGAAGCCTTGTAACCGCGTCACTGCTGCAAACGGCCGGAACATTTACCGTGCTCTTTCCAGATTTGTTGGTAACGACGGTGGAAAGGCTGGAGTTGGTCATAGTAAGTGCGAGAGTATAACCGTCGGAGCTGGTATAGGTGTTTGAAGAATTGCTATTTGTTGGTCCGCAGCCCGAGGATGTGCTTGAAACAAGAACTACGTACTGCGCCGAGGCGGTTGGAAAGGAGTGCGACGTGCCTTGTGCATCGACATAGACAAAGTTGCTTAACTGATACAGCGTCGCAGTATAGGTCGCTGGCGCCGAGTGCACGTTGACAGAATTGACGCAGGCACCGCCCGTGGAATGCGTCGTCGTTGTGTAGTTGACGCTACCGCCAATTCCAGGAATCGCAGCCGTGTTCGTGTTCGTGCCGAAGGCCGGCCATCCGAAATTAGAACCAGCTTTGTGCAGCCCCCATGAGGTCGTCGTACCCGATGTAGTCTGCATCCAGATAGTGGTATCGTAGTCGAGACTATAGGTGAACGGCAAGCCGCGCCCAGCTTTATTCATAATTGGAAAATTCCAGTAAACATTGAGGTTCCCGAGGTTGACGATATCCGGTCCGCCGGCGAAGCTGCCAAAAGCGGGCGTGCCCAACGCGCTTTGCGAGGATCCCATCTGAGTGAACGCAGACAAAAAGAGGACAACGCCAAGCGAGAAAAGTATCCGCTTCATTTTCAATCTCCCTATCGACTACTGGGCGCTCAGCCCGCTTGCGGTCAGCCCGCTGTTGAAGTTGGCTACCTGAATCTGAATGTCCTGCGTCAGGCTGTTGTTGAGATACTTTTCCATATGATGGGGCAGAGTAACACCATTCATCGTTTGGTAATTTGAGTATTTGACTGTCACTGGAATATCCACGCTTGCATTCTGGTCGGGATGAAGATTGTATTCGAGCTTGGCTGGCAACAATGTGGTCATGTCCAAATAGAGATCCATCTGCGTCAGATGCTGAAGAGATGGCCCATACACGGACGGCGTGCCTGGATCCTTTTGATAGGCTTGGAAGTGCATCAAATTATCTGCTTGATCAACATAAACGACCGTGATAGCTGAATTTGAAACGATCCTCGATATCACAAACGCCGGGAAAAACCAGGCCGCGCCGGTCATCACATTGTGTTGAGCGAGCGTGTGCCGCTTCCCTTCGGCGTTGATCCAGATGCCTGTCGGCGCGGAACTCCCGCCGGTGATCGCTTCGCTCGTTGTGCCGCTGGAGAAGCCAAGATCCACGCGCGCGGAACCATCAATGAGCGCCTTGAAGGTGGCCGACACATTATCGTCACTTGAACCGGCAACTACGCGAGCTGTTCCAGTGAGCGTCACATCCTGAATCGCCGTTCGTCCCAACATCGCACTCAGAGATTCGCGCAACGTAGAAACAGCGGAGGAAGTCGACTGCTGTGCCGATGCTCCACTGGAGAATGCCATTATGCCGATCAGAATTGATGCAATCAATTTGCTGTTCATGATTCCTCAATCGTCAAGATTCCTCAACCGTCAAGATAGAGACACGCATGCCCCGCTTGACTCACATCGCGCTTTCTTGCGCGGCGATGATTCAATTTCACTGCAACTAAAACCTCAACCGGAAGTGCGGGAGAATTGTAATCCAAGGTAACCAACAATTGTCAATGGGCAATTGAATATTTTGCGAAATATTTGCCTCATATGACATTCCCCCGGAATAGCTGGCATGATAAGCCGAGGCACCGAGGCCGGTGTCAAGGCTCTTGACTGCGGGACGCGGCGCGCGCAGCGCGGCCTTGACACTGGCCGGGCCTCGGCTATGATCTGCTTATCGGGGAATGTCATCCTTATCTCTTGCGCTACAAGCCTATTCCGAGTTCCTGAGCAATTTCTTTGATGGGAACAGACTGCGGCGCGATTTTCTGCATAACGGCCTCCGGTTCGATGGCTGGCGCGTGGGATACATCACGACTGAGCACCTTCCCAAGCGCAGAAGCATTGTTGGTGAAAATCTGCGCATCCTGTGCCCCACGCGAGATGGCAACATAGGCCATGCGGCTGTTGAGCAGGTCTTTCGCACCTAGTTCCGTGTCTACATGAACCAGCACGCGGTCAGCAGTCTGGCCCTGGCTGGAGTGGCTGGTCATCGCATAGCCATGATCGAGATGCATGGGCCTGTTCGGTTCAAGTTTGACCGAGCGGCCGCCGTCCATTTTCAAACTCAACCGTCCGTCGTCACCGATGCTCTCGACAGTTCCCAGTTCGCGGTTCGCCACTTTGAGGTTGTTCGCGGGCGCAGTGAACTGGACGCGGTCGCCCTCGGAAAAGCTGCGCATCTCCTCGCGGAACACGGAAACGCCCTGCTGTCGGCGCGGATCGTAGGTGCGCTCTGTGCCGTCCTGCAACTCGACTGTGAGCCGGTTATTCGGAGCGTCGATGCTCTTCACGTGTGCGTACTCACCCTTGCCAATGCCGGTTTCTTTCGACGCGCGCGAATAGCGCAGCACATCTCCAACCTCGTACCGTTCGGCCCAGGTGCGGTCAGCTCCGGTAAGTTCCTGGCGCGGCACCAGCGTTCGTATGTGGTGCTCTGCATTGCTCATGATGCCTCTGCCCTGCAATTCCGCATGGATGCACTCATTGATCTCCATGCGGGAACGGTTGTCGGGTGAAACCACCAGTGTGCTCTCCGGCGATTTCGCATACTCCTTGGCAATGGCCGCGATGCGCTCGTCGTGGCCAGGGATTTCATGGACCCGACCCTGCCAATCAAGATCCTGGATGGCCTCGCGGACTTCACCCCGCGCGAGTTGCTCGACGACCTGCTTCAGTCTTGGATCTTTTTGGCGCATGATCTCTTCGAGCCTGACCGTCTTCATGCCCGCATCCTGGAGCTGTGCAAAGGGTCGTCCGGCCTCCACGGCTTCATGCTGTCGTCGGTCGCCAACCAGCAGTACGCGGTCATTCGGATGGAGCCGTTCAATAAACTCATGCACCTGCCGGGTCGATGCCAGCGAAGATTCATCCAGCACATAAAGGCGTTTTTCGCCGGTATCGGGCAACGCGCCATGCTCAAGATGTTTCTGAAGAGTGGACGTTTCCATACCGGCTTCGGCAAGTTTTTGCGCCGCGCGGGATGTTGGCGCAAAACCTTCCACCCTGTATCCTTCAGCCTCGGCCGCCTCGCGGATCACTGCGAGCGTGGTTGTCTTGCCCGCTCCGGCAACTCCATCAAGTCCTACGATCTTTTCGCGCAAAACCATGATCTCGTCCACTGCTTGGCGTTGCGAGTTGTTCAACTCCGTGTGCCGGTCCTCGACGTCGATTCGGATTCGTGGCGAAACCAGCATTGGGTCGCTGTAGTCCCTCCGATTCCCAGACTGCATCCGCGCGATGGTCTCGCGTTCCATCTCGATCATCGACGTTGTCGTGAACTGCTGACTGCCATCCTTGCGAACAACTTTCTGAAATTCTCCTGACTCAATTCGCCGATCGAATTCCTTGCGAATATCGGCGTGCGTGGTTTCGCCCATGCCTCGCGCTAGGGCGGATTCCAAAATTGCGCGCTGATCCTGTACGGCGGACCGCTCGAAGACATGATCTCGCGCCCAGGTCACTGCCTGTTGAGCCTGCTTTCCCGGCTCGCGCATTTGATATTGCTCGTGTTGTCGCGCCTGCGCAACGACCCGGTCAGCCTGATTGCCGAATTGCGCAGCAAGTTCTCGATGACGGCGCAGGACTTCCTCCCGCGATAACAATTCCTTGTGATCGCGCGTGTGGTGTGCGGCGATCTGTGCCGCTGCAGCTCCGTCGATGCCTTGCTCGCGGAGATGTTCTTTGATCTGCTCCCGACGCGGGCTGGACGATTCCAGGTATTCTTGCGTGTAGCCTTTGATCTCGGGTTGTCCATGCTTGCCGCGCTCGACTTCGTAGCCCAGCTTTTCCAGATGCAACGCCAGCTCTGATCGGTAGACCGCCGTGGCATATCGCTGCGACACAAACATCTCATGCGGTTGCAAGGCGCGCGTCTGGCCGTTATCGCACTCGGTCACATTAAAGATGACGGCATGGGTGTGCAGCTGTGGCGCTGCGTATCCATCAACAGGCCGGGCCGTGTCGTGCTCGAAGGTCGCAGCCACGAATTTACCTGTCGTTTCCGGTTCGTGAATATTGCCGATGCGCGCCTGCGTGTATTGCTCCAGTTCGGTGAGCGCCGCACGGACACTTTCCCTGTGAGCCACACGCACGCGGTCATCGCCGCCCACAAGGGCGGTAATCGAAACCGACTTCGGCGCAGAAAAGGTCGCATCCCACCCGGCGCGATGCTCCACGCTGGTGATCTCTTTTCCACCTTTGCCCTCGTAGGTGCGCGAGACCTGATGTCGAACGAGTTGTTCCTCGGTGCAGGGATGCTGGCCTTCTGTCAGCCGCGCGAAGTGCTCATCGCCGACTGGCCCCTGCAGACCCCATTGCTGCGCGAGTTGTCCTCGCCATTCGCTGAATCCCGGCTGGTCACGGCTCCAGTAGTTTTGCCGCTCCGATGCAAACTCCCGTTCATGGTAATTGCGCGCCTGACTCGCGGAGAGCGGTTTTGAAATGGTAAGCATGGGACACACTCCTCATCCATTCGGAAGTATTTCCGTTCATTCGATCTCGTCTTTCTTGTTCCAGACAAAAGTTGTTTCCTGTGCATCATCCGCCACGCCGAAGGGCGAGAATACCGTTCGCTTTGGCTTGATCAGAGACGCGATTGGCACAGGAACCGGTTGTTCTTCCGTGGCGACTGTTCGAGTCTTATGTGCTGCCAGTTCCATCATGCGGATGTAGAGCTTTGCGATCATTGCCGACAACTTTCTGCACCGGCAAATCGTTGGATTGAACCAGGCTGTTTGCTCCAGTTTCCAACGCTCATACGGCAACCAACTCTCCAGCCAACTAGCGCCCAATAATAAGAAACAGAACACGACCAATCCACACGGCAGAGGCGGAGAGACCACGAGCCACGCATTGTTCCCGTCAAAGAACTGTCTTTCTAGAAACGGTCTGAGCGTGGCCGCCGGGAATTGTTCCTTCGGCCCCAGCATCACATCTGTCCATCCTGCCTGTCGGGCGGCTGGTGAGAGTGCCGCGCATGACCGCTCGCTGCATCGGAAACGACCTCGTCTTCTGACGCAAGCTCTGCTTGCCGGCCCGGCGCGGTTTTGTAAAACCATCGAATCGTGACCAGTGAAGACGGATCAGCGCCGGGGCGGGAACACCATACATACGCCCAGAGATAATGGCGCTGAATCGGTGTCCATACATGCGCTGCCCATAGCACGAAGGTGCCACCGATGCAGATTGTCGCCAACGCGAGAAGCCACCAGACATAGCGAGGAATCCTGAATCGATGGATCATCGCTCACAGCCTTTCGCGTCGTTCTGGGCAAGAAAATCCGCAATCAGTTTGCGCGCCTGTGCCGACTTTCTGGCATCTGCCTGATCGCGGATTTTGACGACCGATTCTGGCAGCAGCACCTTGCCTTCAGCCGTTGCCTGCGAGCCAGCATGAAAGAGGCTCAGCAGCGTATAGCGCACGGCCCACAGCTCGGCGAGAACCAATTCGGTCGGATCGGCAGGCCGCTGCCGCGCTGCACGCAGCGCCGTTTCGCGCAGCCATTCTGAAAGTGGTTGACCCGCATTTCCTGCGGCGGATTCGATCTCAAGCAATTCCGCCGGAGTAAACCGAGTGGCCGCGGTCTTCGTGCGAAAGCCAGGCTTGGGCTCGTCTGGAAATAGCGAGCCGCTTCGATGGGAAACGGGCAAACGGGAAGCGTCCATAGAAACCGCCCTCCTACCGAGTCTCTTACCGTTCTGTCGAACTCCTCTGTCATCAACGTGTTTACGTCAAAGCGCCGCTGAGCGCTTTTTCTGTTTACCGGCGTAAACGCGCGTATACCGATGTACTACGGAAAATCAAAACTCTGTGACTTGAAAGATGTTTACTTGTGTAAACGCCACGGCCTTTCCGGGCGCTCTGCAGTTCCCGAGTTGGGGGTGTCGTGTCCACCGTTCATCCGCTGCGCAAGCAGCGCCGTGCCTACAGCTCGCCATACTCCATCGCCAGCTCATTCCACACACGCTGCAACTCGGGCATTTCCCAAGCGCGGCGGAAACACTCCTTCACCGCCGCCCATTCCGCATCGCTGAAGCCGAAGGTTGTACGACCTTCGCAGCGAATCCAAATGCGCGGTTCCGGCTCGCTCGAAGCTGACGTATAGCCAAAGAAAGAGTGCCCGTTCCAGAAGGAATTCGGCACCGCACTGTTCCACCGTTCGAGCAGGGATCGGAACTCGGAAATCATCGGATAAGCCGCCATCTCGTGCATAGCTTTCCGATCTGCCGGGAAGTTTAAAAGCACGGAAAGATCGGTGACGTTTCCGGCGGCGAAAGAGAGCACGAATCCGCCCTCGAAGACCGACGAAATCGGCGACGTAGAACGTCGCGCAAGAAGACTGTTGGCAGCGGAATCTCGAATGGGAACGTGGTAAGTAATGTAGTGACCTCTGGCCGCAGTCTTCCATAACGCAATCCAGTAAGGTTTTAGCACACGATTGAGCGTCTCGATATTGCTGAAATGTTCTTCCTCCAGCAGGTTGTACAGGTTCCTCGCCGCGAACTGCGGCCACGCACTGGAACGCTGTGTTTCCAGCGAACTAATCAGCCGCTCAACCGCTGTGGGAACATCAATCTCTTCGGACGGCGAAACCTCCTGCCCGTTCTTGTTCAAGAGGGGAAGATTGCCAAGGTATTGCGCGTCGTGGCTGGCCTTCTTTGAGCGCCGTATTTTGTACGCCGCCAGAAAGGCTTCAAGAATGCCCTTCATGGTCTCGTGGCTGATAGGCATTCCCTGCATACCTTCGAGATATGTCTCCGCGCCCTGACGGATGAAATATGCAAGGACAATCCACTCAGCTTGAGAGAGCGATAGCCCAGCTTCAATCTTCTTTCGCGCCTGCACCAAAGACTTCGTTGCCTCCGCCAGCAAGTCGGCCACTTCCAGCCGGTCTTCTCGCGCAGATTCGAGCAATTGTTTGGCAACTTCAGAGGTTGAGACATTCTCGCCACTCTTGTGCGCGAGCAAATCCTTCAAACTGTCGAGCCGGGCACGCAATGCCTCGGAGATGCGCACAGAAATCACCGGTTGCTGCGGTGTGGCGGCCTTCTCGGCCATCTTTCTCCTCCTGAACGTCACAAAATATTTGTAACGTTACTAATTGACTTTAGGTCTACAGAGCGGTATTGTCAAGATGCAAGATCAGCGAGGTGCCCTTTGCGCCCTTCTTCCTCTGCCCACCACCATTTGCGAGCGATTGACGGTGGCCAACTCCTGCTTCCCTTTCAGATCGAAGCTGGGGCTTTGCCGACCTCTCTTTCAGATGAGCTTGCCGACGGCACACCAGTTTCGCCTCCTCGTCATTCCTCTCGCAAAACGCTGGGAGAGAAAGATCCTGATATGCAGGAGCGCGGCGGAACACCGAAGCGCAGAGAAAAAGATGAAAAGCGAAGGCCACCCAATAGGGCGAGTGTATCGCCGGATGCGAAACTGCTCGTGAGCCGCAAAATGGCCTCGGAGATGCTCTCCATCAGCATCCGCGGAGTGGATTACATGATCGCAGACGGGCGGTTGTCAACGAGGAGAATCGCCAATCGGGTCTTGATTCCGACTGAGGAGATTCGCAAATTCGCCCAATCCGATCATCCGAAGCGCTTGGCTGGATAGTTCGCCACTGCGAAACGCTCACGTCTTGCCTTCCTGCATATCCGTATCGCCCATCGCAATTCCCCAGAGCAGTGAACCACACCCCGAACCGTGGCCGTCTGATCGAATGACAGTGGGAGTGGACAATAACGGCGAAAAGATATGCAATCGCTCTGTCGATTCCCGCTCCGGCAACGTGTCCTCGCATTCAGTTTGCCAACTCGGCAATGTTCGGCAAAGGTCCCGGCGGCTGACTGGAACATAAGCACAAAAAGCCCCGGCGAAATGCCGAGGCTCACTTTTGGATTCATGGTTTATGCGTACACGGCGTCTTTAGGCGCTGCCCGCTTCGCCGATTTGACTCGGCCTGCATGAACAGGCGGAAGCAACTCGATGTTGCTTCGCATCTTGAGCCGGTCCGCATAACTCAACATCTTCTCGATGCTGACTTTGCTGATCCTGCCATGCAGAAGATTGCTGACATTCGGCTGGTACTCATCCAGCACGTCCACAAGCTGCCTCTGAGTAAAGCCGCGTCGGTCGATTTCCGCCAGGATTGCCTCCATGATGGAGGCCTTGATCTTCAGCGCCGATGCTTCAGACCTAGAGAATCCCAGATCATCCAGAACGTCGCCCGTGGTGATGTGACTTGCTCTGCTCATTTTGACCACTCCCATTTGGTCGATGTGCTCTATATCGTATCCAGCAGTCTTTGCCGGATTTCCTTCAGTCTGGCCTTCACCACCTCCAGATCGCGCCTGTCGGTTTTTCTGCTGTCCTTCTCAAAGCAGTGCAAAACGTGGATGGTGTCGCCTATCCGCGTCAGGTACATCAACCGATACCACGTCCGTTCGTCACCGTCTTTCAGTTCCCACACGCCCTTCCCGACTGAAGCCATGGGGCGGTGTGAGCAACGAGGGTGATTCCCATTTTGAATCTGCCGCATCGAGAATCCAAGCGTGGCCTTTACATCATGAGGGAAGCCGCTCAGAATCTCCTTTGAGTCACCCTCCCACTCGATCCTCGCCGGTTGACATTCACTGGGACTCTTCATGGCTGAAATTCAATATATAACATATTATATGTCTTATGCAACTCGGGAGCTCAGGAAGTTCGGCCTTACAGGCAGAATGTAAGGCTCTCCTTCTCTGCAACCATACGGTTTAGCTGATCGTCACCCCTTTGTGTTCAGGACAGCCATGGCATCCACCACTTGTGATGGCGCGAAATGCGCATAGCGCATGGTCGAAGCGATTGAGGCATGCCCCGCAGCCTCCTGAACTACTTTCAAATGCACGCCGGCCTGCACCAGCCGCGAGCAGAAAGTATGCCGGTTATCGTGCCACCGGTAATTCTTGATTTTTGCTTCCTCAAGTGCGGCATGCCACCACTTCTTGTTGTCAGCTTTGGCGAATACCACATCCTGCGGCGACTTGTTCGGCTGGTTTCCGGACCGATCCCTGCGTTCGAGGTCAAGGTCGCGCAACTGCTTTAGCGCCTTCGCCACGTCATCGATGATGAATGCATTGCGCGACTTTCCATTCTTGGTCTTTCGGAGGCGCATAATGCGCCGCTCAAAATCGACGTCACCCCAGCGCAGGCTGTATTGCTCTGCCCGGCGCATCCCCGACTTCAATGAAACCTCGAACTCCAGTAACCTGTGGATAGCCTGCTTGCGGAGTTCAGGTTGCTTAATGGGGTCGTGGAAATCAATACTCCGTTGCAGGACATCCCGTAATCGCTTTTCTTCCTCGGCGCTCAAAAAGCGTTCTACTCCTTGCCCCACATCGCGGAGCGGGACATCTGCAGCGGGATTCACCTCTACCAGGTCTTTCCGTCTCCCGTGCTTATACAGCATGGAAAACGTCCCCCGCATCTTGTTGACAGTGGCATTGGCCAGTTCCCTGTCCTCCTGTATCTCGTCGAGCCATGCCTCAATCTCGGACGACCTCAGTGTTGCGGCGTTCCGCTCGCCAAACACTTTTCTAATCTCGGCGATTCGCTTCGGCGGATTGACCTGATCTCGATATTCCTCCGGGTGGGCCTTCACGTACCGACCGAATTCGTCGCACAACCTGCCTACCGTGATCGCGTCAGGGTTCCCCAGCACGGCGACCTCGGCCGTAGTCAGCACAGGCCTCTTCGCGGTTTTCGGCAGGACTCCTTCACCGGTGCGCTTGATGGTCCGCGCCTTCTCAACCCAGGCGATTGCATCCGCCCTCCCCTTGGGTCCACGCCCAAAGCTCTTCCGGACCAGCTTCCCGTCAACTCTGATCCTCGCAGACCACAGATCGCTGCCCGGAACTCTCTCATAGACCCCGGTTACCGACTTGGGTCGTTTTACCATCAATGCGCTCCTGTATCACACTTGGCTCGCCGCAAGAGACCCACGCCTTTCATACAAAAGTGTGACACAAAACGGCGCGACTGTGATACAAGTGTGATACACCAACGCCGTATTCCCTGCAACTCCGTGCAGGAACCTCGTTCCAAGCAGTGAAGGAAAACCATTGTAAATAAAGCAGGTTTGCAGGATTGCGCGGCACGGTGCGACACGGTGCAAAATCTCCACTAAGGCCCTTTTAAGGCGTTGGTCCTGGGTTCGAGTCCCAGCGAGCTCACCACTTTCTTCCGGCCGCGATTTCCCCGCAAAATCTGTTTTATCCTACTCCTCTGAAGCTGGCATCGGCCGCATCTTGGCGGCCACGGGCAGCGTGAAGTGGAAGACAGCCCCGGAGCCGAGTTCGCTTTCGACCCAGATGCGGCCGCCGTGCGCCAGGACAATATGCTTGACGATGGCCAGGCCCAGGCCGGTGCCGCCGGACTCGCGCGAGCGCGCCTTGTCAACGCGATAAAAGCGCTCGAAGATGCGGTCCAGGTGCTCACTGGCAATGCCAGGGCCGAAATCCTGCACGCTGAACTCGACTTCCGATTTCAAAAGCCGTGCGCCGACGCGGATCCGCTTGCCGTCCCTGGCGTACTTGAGGGCGTTTTCGATGAGGTTGCCGAAGACCTGGCTGATGGTGTCGGAATCCGCCATCACCAGATCGTATGGCGCACCATCGAGTTCCAGAGCAAGCCCTGCATCGGCCACCACGCCGCCCAGCGATTCGATCGCGTCCTGAACCAGCGCGCTGGCAGGCGTGGGCTTGAGCGCCAGCTTGTAATCGGGACTCTCCATCTTGGCCAGGGCAAGCAGATCTTCGGTGATTCGGTTCATGCGAGTGGCATTCCTGAGAATGATGCCTAGAAACTCGCGGCGGATGTCCTGGCCAGGTTCCAGCTCTTCGATCAGCGTTTCGGCATAGCCCTGGATGGAAGTCAGTGGGGTACGCAGCTCGTGGCTGACGTTGGCGATGAATTCGCGGCGAGTGTTTTCGGCGGCCTCGATGCGCGTCACGTCGTGCAGCACGGCCAGAGCTCCGCCGGCCGGCATGGGCGCCGCATTAATCTCCAGAATCCGGCCCGGTGCCAAAGAGCTTGTACGGCCCGTGTGGACCTTGCGCTGTTCGAGCGCGCCCTTCACGCAGGCCAGCAGCTCGGGATCGCGCACGGAAAGCACCAGGGAGCGTCCAACGCGAATCTCCGTGCCGGCAATGCACTGCATCTGGACGTTCGACCAGCGAACCAGCCCCTCCGGCGTGATGGCGACCACCGCTTCCTGCATGGAATCGAGCATGGCGGCCAGCTCCTGGCGGCGTCTTTCCAGCTCGGAAAAGCGCTCTGCGAGCCGCTCGGCGGCTTGGTTCAGCTCGGCCTCCGGCGTGGTAAGCACGTCTTCCTCGGTACGGTCGAGCCGGGCGCTCAGGTCGCCGCCGGCAATGCGCCGCGCAAAAACAATCACCCGCTCCAGCCTCACGGAAACGCGGCCGGCAACCCAGACCGCGAGCGTCAGCGCCACGGCCAGCGCGATCAGCCCGGACCACAGCGTTTCATTGCCGAGGAGATGAACTGTCTTGCCCGGAGGCAGCTCCAGCACCTTATCCACGATGAACGGGACAATGACAAATTCCATCGCCGCCGCCTGAAAGGCCAGCAGCAGCAGGAAAAGGCCGAGCAGCTTGATGAACAACTTGGATTTCACGTCTGCGTCCCTACTCGCTCTTCGGGAGTTCAAAGCGGTAGCCGGCGCCGCGCACCGTCTGCACATAGCGCGGATTTTCCGGATCGACCTCGATCTTCTCGCGGATGCGGCGCACGTAGACGTCGACCGAACGGGGCGTGACAAAGCGCGCATCGCCCCAAACGGAGTCCAGCAGGTGGTCGCGGCTGAAGACCCGGCCCGGATGCCGCGCCAGGTACTCCAGCAGACGGAACTCGGTGGCCGTGGTCGTGGTCACTTCGCCGCGCACCTTCAACTGCATGGCGCTGGCGTCAATCACAACATCGTCAAAGCTGATGAGCGAAGGCGCGTCCGGCCGCTCGAAACGGCGCAGCACGGCCTTGACGCGCGCCACCAGCTCGCGAGTTGCGAAGGGCTTGGTGATGTAGTCGTCGGCCCCCAGTTCCAGGCCCAGCACGCGGTCGTTTTCGCTGGCGCGCGCGGTCATAAAGATGATGGGCACGGTACAGAGCGCCGAATGATTGCGCAATCTGCGGCAAACATCCAGGCCGTCGCCGCCGGGCACCATGATGTCCAGCAGAAACAGCGCCGGCGCCTGACGCTCGGCGTCGGGAATCAGGTTGGTCGGGGTGCGGAACAGCCGTGCCTCGTAACCGGCCACTTCCAGGTGATGCTGCACCAGCCGCGCAATGTCCGTGTCATCTTCCAGCACAAAAATGGTTTGACTCAACCGGTCTGCCCTCGCCCGGCGGCCATTGAATTTCAGATGCGGAGGCCGCACGGAATCATTAACAGAGTACTGCAAACAGGCAAATAGATTGCAAACGTTTGATGAATTTAGGCCGGAGAGGTATCCGGCAGATGACGCCCGGCAAGGCTCGGCGCTTCATCATTTACGCTGGAGGCACCGGCCCGAATGTCCATATCAGCGAGCCGTGAGGAGGATCGCATGACCTGGATGATGCTGCTGATTGGGCTGCTGGTGGGAATCGTTTCCGGCGTGGTCGGCATTGGCGGCGGCATTTTATTTGTGCCCGCGCTGGTCATGGCTGGCGAGCATGAGCCAGCACAAGGCCCAGGGAACCTCACTGGGCGCGCTGCTGGCGCCTGTGGGCATTCTGGCCTTTCTGGAGTACTACCGCAAGGGCAATGCGGACCTGCGCGTGGCCTTTCTTCTGGCCGTCGGGTTCCTGGTAGGCAGCTATTTCGGGGCCGTCGGCGCGCAGCACATCCCGGAACTCTGGCTGCGACGCATCTTCGCGCTCACGCTGATCGCCGTGGGTGGACGAATGTGGTTCAGCTTCTAAGGAAGCCCTGAAGAACACCAGTTTTGAAAGGGCAAGACTTCAGTCGTGCCGCAAGTTGCTTGAATTCAACGCGGGCTGTAACCCTTGAGGGAAGTTTCTCTAAAGTTTGGACCAAATACAGGCCGTGTGCCCCACCCTCGGCGCGTTTTTGTTCTTACGCCTAGGGTGGGAGTCCACGACTCTGTCATTACAGAAACAGTAGAAATACGCTGAAACGCGAAAGATTTTCTATTCTCCCGTCCAGGGGTTCACTTTCTTCGGCAGGTACTGAATCTCGGAAAACGTCGTCGTGCAGCGATCGCCGGCCGGCGACTGCGACGAAAAGCCGATGCGCAGATCGGGGTTCTTGCCCAGGGTAAAGGTGCGAATGATCGACCATTGCTTGCCGTCCTCCGAGGCAGAGAAGAAAATGGCCGAACCGGTCTTGATGATCCTTAAATAAACCGTATTGCCATGAATGGCGATGGAGTTGTTGTCGTCGGAGATGCCGCGGGTTACCACCGAGACAATCGCAGGATGCTTCTCGATCGTCATTTCGAAGCACAGCTTGGCCCACAGCGAGTCATTGACGACCATCGCCAAAACTCCCGCGTCCCATTGGGTGTGGAAGTCCGTCGTCACCTTCGCGCTCAAGACAAAATCCTCCGCGGGCTTGAAGAGCAGGCGCGGAGAGTTGTCAGTCTGCGCGCCGCCGAAGGGATCGGCAAACCAGTTGGTCTGCTTGCCGCCAGTGATCGAAAGCGTCTTGCCGCCATCTATCTTCCACTGCGCGGGAGCGTGCTGCCAGATCAACGGTCCCGGCACGCCGTCCAGGGACCCCACGGCGTCCTTCTGAGTAGTCACTTGAGTTTGTGCGGTAAGCGTCAATGCAGAAAGCGTGAGTCCAGACAGCACGAGAACCATACAAAATAATTTACGCAAAGGTCTCCTCCAGAGAATATGCATCTCTGGCACTATAGCAACTCATTGATTGATTTGAAATCCGTCTTTCGTCGGATTGGTTTTTCGGCATGACTGCAAGCGCTGCCAGCTCTTCAAATCGACTGCACGGGCAGCAGAGTCAGATCGTCCACCAGGCCCACTTCCTTCTGCACAAAGGGCTCGCCGTAGCGCACACCGGCCAGCAGTCCGTAGTGGCGCGCCTCGGCAAAGGTACGTTCGCGAATCTCCTCTTCGGGAACAAAAAGCCCACCACCAGCAAGCTGATCGGCGTACTGCGAACGGTAGGCCATTAGAGCCGCGTGGCGCTGCTCGATGAAAGGCGTAATGTCCACGATGAAGCTGGGGCGCACGTCCGCGTAGAGGCTGGCATAGACAATCTTGAAAGGGCGAAAGGGCTGAGCTTCTGCTTCCTCTGGCTCGTCTGGCGCCGGAGGCGCAGTTGGCCGCACGACGGGCGCCTTGGCCAAGCCGGAAAGGAAGCAGGCCTGATAGCCCAGCTCGGCGACGGCAGCGTGATCCGGATGCCGCGCCTGCCAATACGGCAGGATGACCACGCGAGGGCGCAGCAGACGCAGAACGCGCACAATTTTGAGGCGGTTTTCGAGGGTGTTTTCGACCGCGCCATCGGGCAGGTCAAGCGCTTCCCGCCAGCCGACGCCCAACCGATGCGCGGCTTCGGCGGCTTCGCGCGCGCGGCTTTCTGCGCTGCCGCGGGTTCCGGCCTCGCCTTGCGTCAGGTCCAGAATCGCCGTGCGCAGGCCGCGCGAGGCCATCCGCAGCAGGGTTCCGCCACAGGTCTGTTCCACATCGTCGCGATGCGCGGCAATGGCCAGCACATCGGCGGCGAAATCAGGCTGAGAAACTGCGTTCACAGGGAATTGCTCCGGATCAAAACGTGCACCCCCACCCTGGCGACAAAAAACAAAAACGTCGCGTGGGTGGGGCGCCCAGCTTCATCGAACAAGCAAAGGAGCTGTTAGCTGTCAACTTGTAGCTGCCAGCTTAGTAAACGGTGTTATTCCCGTCGCTGACGCCGTCCATGTAGGCCACGTCATAGGCCGTGCCGGTCACGGTCACATACTGGTTGTCGATCGCCGTGCCCGCAGCCAATGAGCCGCCGGTCGCGTAGATGTACACCTGCCCGCCCTCGGCCGTGTAGATCTTGTGCAGGCCGGTGACCGCGGCAATGCCGGTGGCGTCGCCGTTATAGGGCATCAGCGTCACGGCGTTGGTGGTCGTGTTGAACATGGTGAGACAGCCGTAGGGGAGGCTGTTGGCGGCGCGCACACCATTGGTGCACTTGGTCATGCCAATCCACAGCGTGTCGTCGTCGGCCAAGATCATGCGGCTGATCGCACCGGGCGCGCCGTCGCTGATCGAAACAGCCGGAACCGAAATCTTGTTGGTGGAAAGGTTCACCACCGTTAGATTGCCGCCCCAAGAACTGCCGGTATACTCCTGCCCCACGACATACAGGGTGGAACTGTCGACCAGCGCATTGCTGGCGCCGCCCGGAATGGCAAGCGTATTGGTGTCGAGTGTGGCTTGTGTGGGCAGGGTGCCGGACGACTGGCCGTGCAGAAAAATCAATGGCGCCAAGGGAAGCTGCGTGATCGAAGCCTTGGTTCCACCGCACTCCGGACCGCAGTTGAGCACGTAAGCCGTTCCGCCATCAGCGGAGAAGACAGCCTTGATGGGCCGATCAAATTTGAGCGGAACAGGGTTCGCCTTTGTGCTGGATGGATCCAGCACTTGGAAGAGGCACCAGCCAGGCGCATTCTGAGGTTCGCAATCGACCGCGCCCATGGGCCAGGTGCTGGCCCCGCCGGAGTAATTTGTTGTCTCCGCGGCCGTCAGTTGCCGCGGATAGTAGACGTAATTCGAGTTCTGCACAAAAGCCAGGGCCACCGAGCCGCCGTCATTGACGCTAACCCGGTACACGCCAGGAAGGCTCAGGCCGTAGCCAGAGTTGGTCGTTCTGTTGACCACCGTCAACCCGGCGGATGCCTGGCTGGCGGCAAAAGCGTAGCTCTGGCTACGCGTCACAAAAACGCTGGAGGAGAGGCCATTGAGGCCGCTGACGGCGGAGCCGGCGGTCTCCGTGGCATAGTTGATCATCGACAAGACGCCGCTGCCGGAGTTATAGATCGCGCCCAGTTGCTCATCGGGCATGTTCTGGATGGAAATGGGCAGGTTGCCGGAATATCCGGAAATGGAATACTGCGCACTTGTATTGGTGCTGTTGTACTTGAACCGGATGTCGTAATTGGCATCCACAAACTGCAGCGCGCCGGAGGTATAGGCGCTGGGATTCTGGATCGCGATCAGAACGCGATTGGTCAGCCCGCTGGGCGGCAGCGTCCGGCCCGCAAAATAGGTGGTTGATCCACAACCTGACAGCCCGGCTGAAATCACCAACGCCGCAGCAGCGCTCATCCAAAGACTTCTCTTGTTCAAAATCCCTTACCTCGACGAAAACCGCGAAATATGCCGCGCAGCTTGCCCGCAGCGTGAACAGATTGACGACGTATGCCGGAAAACAAGCGGAGCAAAAAAGCCAGCCCGGCGCCGCTGCATCTCAAGTTTATGACTCTCGAAGTATAACAAAGCTGCCCTGCCTGCCGGCGCCCGGCCCGTACGGCTAATCGCTTTTTGTCCATGCCGCCGCTTGAAGCCTGCCCCTTGAGGCGAACGCCACCACCGGAAAGCGGCAACCGCCAACGCGGGAATAAAGTTCACACTTTGCCCAAAAATGCTCTAGCATGGCAGTAGAATGTCGCAATTTACCAGCATCTTCGCCAATCGTCCCATCCTCGCCGACGGCGCCATGGGCACTGTTCTCTACGCCCGGGGCATCTTCATCAACCGCTGCTACGACGAGCTGAACCTGTCGGATCCCAACCTGATTCTGTCGATTCACGAGGAGTATCTGCAGGCCGGCGCCGAGATTCTTGAGACCAACACCTTTGGCGCCAACAGTTTCCGTCTGGCCCGCCACGGTTTGGCCGGTAAAATGGCTGAAATCAATCAGGCCGGCGTGCGCATTGCCCGCGAGGCCGTCGCGCATCTGAAAGACAAGCAAGCCGTTCAGGCCTGGGTCTCCGGCTCCGTTGGCCCGCTCGGAGTGCGCCTGGAGCCCCTGGGCAAAACCGGCTTGGAGGAGGCCCGCGCCGCTTTTGCCGAGCAGATTCGCGTGCTGGCTGAAGCCGGCGTGGACATGCTGAGCATCGAGACCATGCCTGCGCTGAATGAGGCGCACGAAGCGCTTCTGGCGGCCCAGGAGGTCGCCCCCGACCTGCCCGTGCTGGTCATGGTAACCGTCGACGACGAGAGCAACTGCCTGGATGGATCCTCGCCCGCGCAGGCCGCGGCGCGGTTGACCGAGTGGGGCGCCGGAGCCATCGGCGTAAACTGCTCCACCGGACCCACCTCGGTTCTGACTGCGATCGAAGCCATGCGCGCGGCCACTTCGCTGCCCTTGGCTGCCCTGCCCAATGCCGGAATGCCCCGCGCCGTCGAGGGGCGCAACGTCTATCTCTGCTCGCCGGAGTACATGGCAGGCTTTGCCCGCAAGGCCATCCAGACCGGAGTGCAGATGGTCGGAGGCTGCTGCGGCACCACGCCCAACCATATTCGCGCCATGCACTCGGCCATGCGCGACCTGGACGCGCACGCGCGCATTGAAGTCGCTGGCGCGGTGCCCGTCCCCGATGCCGAAACGCCGCCAGCGTCGCTCGGCGCGCGCTCGCAGCTCGGTTCGCTGCTGGAGCGGGGCAGCTTCATCACGCTGGTCGAGATCTTGCCGCCCAAGGGCATCAACTGCATGAACGAGATCGAGGGCGCGCAACTGCTTTCGCAACTCGGCGTTCAGGCCATCAACGTGCCCGACTCGCCGCGCGCCTCGGCACGCATGAGCGCGCAGAGCCTCTGCCTTCAGCTTCAACAGCACACCAGTATTGAGACGGTTCTGCATTACACCTGCCGCGACCGCAATCTTCTGAGCATTCAGTCGGACCTGCTGGGCGCCTCGTCGCTCGGCCTGCACAACATTCTGTGCGTCACCGGCGACCCGGCCAAGCTGGGCAACTATCCCGACGCCACCGAAGTTTTTGACGTGGACTCGATCGGTTTGGTCAACATCGTGCGCCGACTCAATCACGGCCTGGACATCGGCTCGAATTCGATCGGCGTCAGCACCAACTTCACCATCGGCGTGGCCGCCAATCCCGGCGCGCCCAACATCGAAAACGAGCTGCGGCGCTTTTTCTTCAAGGTCGAGGCAGGCGCCGAGTATGCCGTCACCCAGCCGGTCTTCGATCTGCGGCTGCTGGAGAGCTTTCTCGAGCGCATCAAGGATCACCGCATTCCCATCCTTGCCGGCATCTGCCCGCTGACCAGCCTGCGCAATGCCGAATTTCTGAAGAACGACCTGCGCATCTCCATGCCCGAGGAGATCATGCTACGCATGGCCCAGGCCAACACGCCCACGGCCGCCCGGCGCGAAGGAATTCTGATTGCGCGGGAGATGCTGGAAGCCGTCCGGCCTTTCGTCCAGGGCGTGCAAGTAACGGCTTCCTTCGGCGACTACAGCATCGCCGCCGAAGTGATTGCCGACACGCAGCCCAAAACCGCCTAGGAGTCATCGCCATGCCGTCGTTTGAAGATTCGCTGAAGAAACTGGAAACCATCGTCGATCAACTGGAGAAGGGCGATCTGCCCCTGGAAGACTCGCTCAAGCTCTTCGAGCAGGGCGTGGGCCTGTCGACGGCCTGCAAGGCGGAGCTGGACGCAGCCGAGGGCAAGGTGCAGATGCTTGTCAAACAGCGCGACGGCTCCCTCAAGCCGGAGCCCTTCTCGACCGAAAAGCCGCTCTAAAGGCAGGGGGTAGGGACTAGGGGTTAGATTCCTGGAAACTTGAAGTTACACCAATGCGGGAGTGCCCAGGTCCCGATTTTTGGACCTGGGAAGTCATGTACAAGAGGTACAAAATCATGCTGTCAGATGCCTAGGAAGCGGGTGCCCCACTTTCGGCACAGTTTCATCGTGCCTAAAGTGGGATAGCTCCACCTATCTACCGTCTTTTATAGTTTTTCTATAGCTCTTTATCGCTATTCCCTACCCCCTGTTTTTCTCTTTGCCAGTCGCGTCACGACCGCCATCTCCCGCAAAACCTGCATCAGCGGACGGGCCGGTGTGCCCCACAGAACAGTCCCGGGCTTGAGACCTTCGTTGGTGACGGTCTTGCCGCTCAAAACCCCGGCCTGACCGCCGAGAATCACGCCTGGCCCGATGTGCGCATGATCGCCGATGCCCACCTGGCCGGCAATGACCGCTCCGTTGCCCACGGTCGAGGAGCCGCTGATGCCGGTCAGCGCCACCAGAATCACATCCTCGCCGATCTCGCAGTTGTGGCCCACGTGGACCAGGTTGTCGAACTTGGTTCCCCGTCCAATTTTCGTTTGCTGCAACGCGCCGCGATCAATCGTAGTGTTAGCGCCAATCTCCACATCGTCTTCGATCAGCAGCGTGCCCTGCTGCGGAAATTGGGTGTAAGCGCCGGTGACGGCATCGCGCACGTAGCCGAAACCGTCCGCGCCGAGGACCGCGCCAGCATGAACCACCACGCGATTGCCCAGCGTAGTTCCCGGATACAAAACGGCGCGCGGATAAATGCGGCAACCCGCGCCGATTTGCACGTCCTCGCCCACCACCGCGCCCGCCTCGATGCGGCTTCCCGCGCCGATCCGCGCGTTCTCGCCGACCACCGCGCAGGGGCCAATGGTGACATTTTTGCCGAGCCGCACATTCTCGCCCACCACCGCCGAGGGATGCACTCCGGCCACGGGCAGCGCCGGAGCCAGCAGCCTGGCCGCGCGCGCAAACCACAGCCGCGGCTGCTCCGTCTCAACGACGCACTTGCCCTGCGGATACTCTTCAGCAAGCCCGGCACGCAGGACCACCACCCCGGCATTACCAGCAAGCGCGTTGACCGCCGCCGACGCATTCTCGGCAAAAACGACTTCCGACACCGTAGCCAATGCGGAAGAGTCAACACCTTCCACCACCCATTGCGGGCTTCCCTGCACGAGTTTTCCGCCTAGCGCTTTTACGAGTTTGCCCAGTTTCATGCGTTTCTCCTTATCGACCCGGCCATCCAATATTGATCCGGCAACTAAATACTGTCTGGGTGCCCCATCATTTCGCTTATTTTCTGGTAAAAGGGTGGGAAGCCATCGCACTCTTTATCAGCCGGATCAGTCGTACAGACCCGGTTCGCCCTCCGGCCGGGTCTTCCAGCGGCGATGAATCCAAAGCCACTGGTCAGGATAACGGCGAATCCACTCCTCGGTCACGCGGGCGCACTGCTGCGTCGCGGCCAGAATGTCTCGCTCGGCATCGCCGGTACGCTCGAAGTGCAACTCAGGGCCGAAGTGCAAAACGTACTTGTGCTCGGCTGGCTCCCAGAGCATGAAGCCTGGCAGCACGGCCGCGCCGGTTTTGAGGGCCACACGCGCCACGCCCGAGGCGGTGCATGCCTGCCGTCCAAAAAAATCCACGAAAACGCCTTGCGGCGGCGTCATATTCGTATCCATCAGGATGCCAACTGTGTGATTGGCACGCATGGCACGGAGCAATCCGCGGGCAAAGTTATCCTTAGGCACGACTTGGTTGCCGTGCAGGCAGCGAATGCCGTTGACGAACGCGTCCAGGCGTCGGTTGTCGAGCGGCCGGGCAATCACGCTCATCGGATAGCCCATCAGCGAGTGATAGAAGCTGGAAAGCTCCCACGCGCCCAGGTGGCCGGTCACGACCAGAACGCCTTTGCCGCGCGCCTTGGCGACCAGGTAATTTTCCAGGCCCTCGGTGCGAATCCAGTTGCGGGTGTTTTCAGGCGTGTAGCGGGTCATGCGGCAAAACTCGACAAGCTGCCAGCCAAGATGGCGGAAGACGCCGCGCAGAATCCGGTCGCGGCCTTCGGCTGAGAGCGCGGGCAGCGCCATTTCCAGGTTGCGATGGCCCACGCGGCGCAGACGGCCATGGAGACAATAGATTCCCCCGGCAAGCCCGCCAGCAAGCAAGCGCGCCAAACCGCGCGGCAGCCCCCCCAGGGTGCGCGCGACGGATAGAACAAGCCAGAATTCTAGATTCTCCCGCATCGTTGAAGACAAGGTATAAGTTTAGTCTCTCCGCCAGGATTTGACAGCACAAAACGAAGAAAGGGCTCGCCCGATGCCGGCGCGAACCCCTTCTGTTTCTTGAAGTTTTACGATCACTGGGTGCCTCAGGTCCCAATTCTGGAACCTGGGAAACGACAAACTCAAGGAACAAATTCAAGCTGTCAGAAACCTAGTGTTTCTTGGCTTCGACAAAGTAATGCGCCACGGTGCGGACAAACGGCACTGCGCCGGCCGGGACCGCCACATCGCCCTTCAGAACGGACTCGAAGTTGTGATGCTGGCCGTAGTAAAGTTCCGTGTCATCGGAGTTCTGGCTCACGCTGGTGCCGTCCAGATCGATGCCGGCAAACAGCCCCCGGCTGCGCGAGTAGGTCAGCAGTTCGGCGCTCAGCTTCCAGTCCGTAGCGGCCTGTGTGTGGCGACCAACGGGACCAGCCGAGGCCGAGGCGTCGCCGCCGATCTTGAATTTATTCTTCAGCAAATCCTGAAAGCCGCGCTCATTGACGGCCACCAGTACCAGATCCGTGGACTGGCCACCGATCTGCAGACCCCACGAGCCACCCGCCATGCGAATGAAGACCGGAGCGCTCCAGCCGTGGCCGGTGCGGCAAGTGACCACCCCTTGACCATACTGTCCGCCCCAAATCAGAGCGCCCTTCTTCATTCCCGGCACAACGCCGACGCAAGTAGCCTGCTCAAGAATATTCATCGGAATGCTATTGTCATCCGCAGCCATAACCTCATCCAGAACCACCTTGGCGGCGTCGATGCGCGTCTGCAGATTCTCCCTCGTGGAGCCTGCAAAGGCTGCCGCTGGAAGCATGAAACCGAGACAAAGCAATGCAAGTGCCTTCTTCATATCCTGATCCTTTCCACCCCGCTGCGCCCTGAAACTGCTGACGATCCGCCGTGCGGCGCGCAGAGTGTCCACAGACAGGCTACAGCATTCCAGCCCGAAAGCGCATTTCCCTTCCATCAATCTTTCAGATGCCAATCAGGCGCAGAATATTGAAAATCCGCATGACGTAAGCACGGCTGTCAGCACGGAAGCCCCAAGCCGGTGCGGCCGGTTCTGGATCTCCACCGCTGAGACAAAAGGAAGGGGGAAGCCGTGAAGGGGGGAGGGCCGACCTGTTGGAACGCCAAACCGGGGTTGGAGCCGGAATTGGCGTGGGAGAAGAAAAAAAAGAGGAGTTCCCAGGCATCATGGAAACATGCCGCCTGGGAACTCCTTTCCCCAGATCTGCGTTGTTTCTTTATGCAGTTTGTGGAAAGCGGCCGAATCGCACAAGATTACAGAAGGAGTGTGGCTTTAAGTAACCCCGGCCGCTGGCTCACACAGCGGCTGGAGAAGCACTCTAGCAGCGATCATTAACGCCGTCGCTCGGCACCAGCGTATGATTCAGCGCGCGCATGGATAGATCAATCCGGTTGTTCGTGCCGGTTTTGCGCATCAGCCGCCCGACATGAGCCTTGACGGTCCGCTCCTCAATGCCCAACTGGCGGGCTATCTCGCGATTGGAGCGTGCCTTGAGAATCAACCTGAGCACTTGGCGCTCGCGGTCGGTCAAGTGAGGAACGCTGGTCAGGCTGGTATCGGAGGCTTGAAGCAGATGGTCGATCAGCTTGGAAAGCAGTGGCCGCGGAGCCCAGATGGACCCGCTGATAACCGATTCAAGGGCTTGGCGCACCGTCTGGGTGTCGGCCTTGCGATCCAGATAGGCACGCGCCCCAGCCATGATCGCTTTCATCACCAGCGCGTCGTCGCCCTCGGGGCCGATGACAATCAGGCGGATTTGGGGACGCTTGTAGCGAATCGTCTTCAGTGCCTCCAGTGCGGCGGAAAGAGGCTGCAGATCGACGATCATGAAGCTCAAAGTGGCGTCGGAGAGCAGTTCGTCAATCTGCCCGAAGACCGGCGATAGCTGTACACCGTCTTTGCCGGGCTTCTCTTCAAAGAGGCTGGCAAAACCCTGCCGGCTGATCGGCTCATCGGTAAGCACGCCCACCCGAATTGGTTCAAAGCTGCGGTTCAAAATCACTTGCGCCTCCTGGCAAAATGCAAGAAGGACTTGGCCCCGTAACGGAAGGCCGAGCCTTCCGCTACGCAATACATACCGTTTTCCGCATCAGTCCAAAAGGTCTTCTACGCTGTCCTCTCCATCGCTCCAAAGAGCGCTGAAGTCTCGGCAGCGCAACATCCCTGTTGCTTCCCGCGCGTTGCCTTGCGGCCGGCATAGCCGACCTCGCAGGACTCGTTGCAGAACGGAAAAACAGAATCTGGCACAGCCCCTCGTTGGTTCAACGCCTGGCCAACAGCAACCTCGTGCTGGAGATTTTCAGTGTTGCGAATCCCTCTTGCTCCGGCTCGAATGGCGTCACGTTCGCTTGCGATTTCGCAACGCGCACAGGTCGAAAAACCAACGCAGATCGAAAATACATTCCTGGGAAAACAAAAATATTGCAAGTAAAGAAATGGAACAAAAGCATAAAGCTTCGTGATCGGCGCGCCATCCCGCACCGGAACTAACATCCGCTCGTCAAAGGCCTTCGCGTCAAGGAGGGCGTTGTTGGCATTGGCGGCAATCCAGTCCGCACTGAAAGCGCGCAAAGAACGGCCACGGGAGAGAAGCCCGGAAACCGGCAAGCCCGCGGACGCCCGCTTCTGGCTGAAAAGCTCGATCCAATGGCGCCGGACAGCCTGTTCGCTGCGCCAGAAATCACGCTGACTTGACATACGTTTCCTGCTCAAGCCCGCCCCATGCCCTGACTTGAATCCACTCAAGATTGCGATTTTCAACGCTAAGGATCACTTTCTGCATATCTTACGGAATCCGGCGGCGATTTTCAATATGCGCATGGCCTGACTTCTCCGAGGCCGCGGAGTTAGGCTGAAAAACCAGGTTGTAATTCTTTTCAAAGTCGAAACCATGCGCTTTTCAATGTGAAATCCCAAAAAAACGCTGCGTGCTGCCATCCCGGTGTTCCAGAAATGCTTCCAAGCATGTAGCATGACAACCGTGACTCGTAGTAAAGTCAAAGCAGTTGCGCCAGCGAGGTTACCCCTTTGATTAAACAGGACATCGTCCGTAATGTAATTGAGCGCACGGGCCTTCCCCGCACCAAGGCAGAGGCTGCCGTGGATATGGTTTTCGAGGGCCTCAAACAGGCTCTAACCGCCGGTGAGCGCATTGAATTGCGCGGCTTTGGCGTCTTCAGCGTCCGCGCCCGCAAGACCGGCATCGGCCGCAATCCCCGCACGGGCACGGAGGTCAGCATCACCCCCGGCAAGGCGGTGCGCTTCAAGCCCGGCAAGGAACTGCACACCCTGGAGACTGTCCAGCCAGGAAAATAATCGCGCAGCAAAGCTCCGCCCTGTCCGGTCACCTTTGCGTTGGCTGGCGGGATGGAGCTTTGTCTGCCCCTGCGGGATGGGTTTGCGGTTGATCCAGAGAGCATCTCTAGGGATTTATGTAAAAAGCTGGGCGCCCCACCCTCGGCGCGTCTTTGTTCTTGCGCCTAGGTCCACAACTCAGGCACTACGGAAGCAGCAGAAAAGCCTACCGCCAGAACGCCTGCAACGCCGGCCACACAATCTTCAGCCCGATGCCAATCAGGAGCAGCCCGCCGCAAAGTTCCGCGCGCCGTCCCCAGCGTGTGCCGATTCTCTGCCCAATTCCCATGCCCAGCAGCGTCATGCCAAAAGAGACGAGGCCGACGACAAGCGCCGAGCGCACAATAGTCGAGTTGACCATGGCCAGCGAGATGCCCACCGCCAGCGCGTCCAGGCTGGTGCCCACGGAAAGAAAGATCAGCTTCCAACCGCGTGTCGGGTCGATCATGCTGCGTTTTTCCTGCTCGCCTTGCAGGGCGCCGCGCACAATGTTTCCACCCACCAGCGCCAGCATGGCAAAGGCCACCCATGCGTCGAGCCCATGCAGCAGGCGCACGACGACGCTACCCAGACACCATCCGCCGGCCAGCATCAAAGCCTGAAAAGCTCCAAAGTGAAAGCTCAGGCGGAAGCGCTGCCGCGGCGAGGGCTCGCCCAGGGTGATGCCTGCAATCGTGGCCACGGCAAAGGCGTCCAGCGAAAGAGAAAAAGCAATCGCGATGAGTTCAATCCAGCCCATAGAATATCTACGATTCAAACCACTCAATATGAGATGGATTTCAACCCATCAAAGACGCACAAGCCAAGGCGCGGAAGGGTCTTCCTCAGGGTAGCAGAGACAAAGTGAAATGGATGGCGGTCAAATCTGCTCCATTGATCCGGCAACTAAATACTGTCTGGATGCCCCATCCATTTCCGCGTCTTTTTGCGGAAATGAGTGGGAAACGATGTCACTGTTTTCTTGCCGGATCACTAGCAGCCTCGCCTCGTGATGGCTGCCCGCTTCAGCGTTCAGATGTGACCGCTTGTCCGGCTCCCAGCCCTATCGATCGCATCAATTCCAGCGCATTGCTGGTTTTCACGACGCCGGGCTTCAATTTGTAGTCGAAGATCAACTGGCCGTCTTCGAACCGGTCATCGAAGTGGCAGTTGGCCGCTCGTTCGCCCATCGTCTCTGGAATCACGGTCAGCGCCAGATCGTGCGTGCTCACCATACCAATCGCATTCTCTCCCACCAGATTCCGCACAATCAATTCCGTTCCTGCCAGGCGGTCATGTGAATTCGTCCCTGAAAGCAACTCGTCCAACAAAAACAACACGGGAACCGGCCCCTGCGCGAGATCGGAAACGAGCTTGAGCCGGTGAATCTCGGCATAGAAGCGCGAAATGCCTCCCGACAGCGAATCCAGAACACAGATCGACGCGGCAACCGCCAGCGGTGAAAGCCGCAGCCGCGCGGCCCGCACCGGCGCTCCGCACTGCGCCAGAACGGCATTCACGCCAACGCTGCGAATAAACGTGCTTTTGCCCGCCATGTTCGGACCGCTCAGAATCATCAGTTGCCGTCCATCGCCCAGTTTGAAATCGTTGCGCACGGCCTTGTCGGCAGGCAGCAGCGGGTGCGCCAGCCCTTCGGCTTCAAACAGCGCAGCACTTTCCGGCCCAACGAACTCCGGAAACACATCCTCGGGATGCTCGTAAGCATAGGCGGAGAGCGCGGCAAGCGCCTCCACCTCTCCCAAGGCTCGCAGCAAGTCACGGATTTCAGGGCCAAACGCCTTCTGCCAGCGTTCAGCGGCAAAGACCAGTTGTGCTGTGCAGAAGGTGAACAGATTCACCAGTTGAAAAATCATGTTGCGCCGGTGCTGCAGATATTCGATGATGCGTGCCAGCTTGCGAATCGCCGCGACCGTCACAGCGCCATCTTGTTTCAGCGCGGACTGTATCGCGACCAGCTTCGAAGCGGAAAGCTTCTCCTGCTCCACCAGCGAAAGAACGCCAGCCAGCAACTCCAGATCTTCCGCTGCCCCCTCCACCGCGTCAGCCGCTCGGTCCACGCGCCCATGCAACCGATGAGCCCAGGCCATATTCAGAAGCGTCATCGCCCCGGCAACCGCGCTCAGTCCCCAGACTCCCCAACTCACCAAGCTCAGCGTCCAGAGAATCGCCAGCACCGTGGTCGCGACGCGAGTCGCCCGCGGCGCAAAGACCGGCTCCCGGTCTCCCCATGCGGCAAGCGTCTCCGGCTGTACGCCCAAACGCGCCGTTTCGCCGCGCAGAAACAAATTTTCCCGAAAAGTCACACGGTCCTTCAGATCGCGAATCGCCTCCTGACGCAGCAGCACTTCCGCAACAGGCGCCGCCGTGAGCAGCCATCGCGCCAGCGCCTCTTCACCGGCTCGTGTGCGCGCCGTGCAAAGCAGCTCAAACAGCGAAGCCTTGCCGAACAAATCCAGATCGCGCGCATACGGATGCACGGGATCGAGGAATCGCTCTCCGGTCTCTCCATTCCCAGCCCAACGGTCATCCAGCCTTGCCAGTCCGCGCTCGTAAAACTGAATGGACCGTGCGCGAAGCCGCAATGACCGGATCAGCTTCTCATGCAGCACAGCCAACAAGACGAAGACACCGGCAGGCACCAACAAAAGCTCAATCAGCGCCGTGTGGCCAAGCAGCAGTACCGCAGAGACCAGCGTGATGGCCGCAAGCGCGAGCTTGGCAAGCCCCAGCGACCTCTCGCGCCGCCGTTCCGCGCCTTGCGTCAGCTCGAGTTCCTGCAAACGACGGGAATACACCTCAGCGGGACTGCCCCCACTGGACTTTGCCGCACCTACGCCCATTCCGCTCTCCGTTGTCTCAACTCAAGACTATCGCGTCGAATTGAGCGTTTCAGCTTCCAGCAGCATCCGCTTGCGCTCGACGCCCCAGCGATAGCCTGTGAGCGCGCCGCTGGCTCCGACGACCCGATGGCAGGGCACCACCAGCGCCACGCGATTCATCGCGCAGGCGCGCGCCACGGCGCGGGTCGCGGAGGGCTTGCCCAGTTCCCGCGCCAACTCGCTGTAACTGCGCGTCTCGCCGCGCGGAATTCTGCGCAGAGCCTGCCACACGCGCAGTTGAAACGCCGTCCCACGCAAGTCCACCTGCGATGGGACCAACTTTTTGGATGATTTTACTGGACCGCTAACCACCGCCAGCGCCGCCTCCACCATTCCAGCCAGCGACGGATCGCGCTTCAACGTGGCCAAGGGAAACTCCTCGCGCAACGTCGCCTCGGCCGCGATTTTTCTGTCGGCGAGCGCCAGCCAGCAGAGCCCGCGCTCCGTTGCACCCACAACCATCCAACCAAAGGGCGTCTTCTGTGCCGTGAAATCAATCTTCTCGCCGCGGCCCCCCTTGGCAAAGCGTAGCGATAAACCGGAATCCGCATTCTCAATGGATTTGCTCATCTACTCTCCCCGTATTTGCCCGTGCCCCATCCTTGCGCCTTTTTCCTGGCGCAAGGGTGGGAAACCACGAACCTCGACCGGCCATCGCCTACAGATTCAAGCGCGCCTTGAGCGTCGCCTCGGCCCGCAAAAGATCCGCCTCGGTATCCACGCCGACAGTGTCTCGCGGCGCCTCGGCCACATAGAGTGCAATGCCGTTTTCCAGCAGCCGCAACTGCTCCAGCCGCTCGATCTGTTCCAGAGGCGAAGGCGGCAGAGCGGCAAACCTCTCCAGCGCGGCCTTGCGATAGGCATAAATTCCCAGATGCTTGCGATAGCCCGTGAAGCCCGCCCGATCACGGTCGAATGGAATCGTCGCCCGCGAAAAGTAGAGAGCGCGGCCGTCCAGAGCCGTCACCACTTTCACGGCGTTCGGGTCGGCAAACTCCTCCGGCGGGCAACGAACGGCCAGAGTCGCGGCCTCCACCTCCGGCCGCTCAAACAACGACAGCAACGGCGGAAAAAAGTCGCCGGTCAGCGTCGGTTCGTCGCCCTGAATGTTCACATAAATGTCGGCGTCGATCGCCCGCGCCACTTCCCTCACCCGGTCGGAGCCGCTGGGGCAGGTGGCCGGGGTCATCGCCACGGGAATTCCGCGCTCGCGGCAGACAGCGGCCACTTCGTCGGAATCGGTGGCCACAACGACAGGGTCCATCAGCCCGCTGGCCATGGCGGCGCGCCACACCCATTCGACCATCGGCCGGTCTGCAATCACGCGCAGCACCTTGCGCGGAAGCCGCGTGGAGCTGAGCCGGGCCGGGATCACCCCGGCAATTCGAAGCGTGCTCATGCAGCCGAGTTTATCGCATCAAGCTTGTTTTCCGGCTTCTGAAGCCCTCTCCGCGGCTCTCCCAAGCCCGGCCGAAGCAGAAACCGTTTGACCTCCAAACCAGCCGCCCGTATCATCGGTAGAGGGAGTTGCGCGCGAATGCCCTGTTCGCACCCTCTTGGCTGGTCCTATCCGGCCTGTTTTTTCCAATATTTTGCATGGCGGGGTAGCTCAGCTGGTTAGAGCGACGGATTCATAACCCGTAGGTCGGCAGTTCAAGTCTGCCCCTCGCCACCACTTCAAAACGAACAATATAAGCTTCTTACAGGAAGTTCAAAAGGACATCCCCGAGTTGAAATTCTAGGCTGGTGCATGTTTGAATTTATGCAGGCGCCTAAACAGGCAGCGGCCACAATTGATGCTCTAATTTTTCCCATATATTTTGTCCGTCATCTAGCTACCTGACTGTTACGGCCAGAATCCTGGGTGAACCTGCGATGCCATTGACAACATCCGTACTCAGTACAGCTTCAAAGTCGTGGTCCCGGAAGCCAGAGCCAACCCGGCGGCGCAACTCCTCCATTTGCTGGGGATCAACCAGAAACTCGCCGGCTGCAGCCGTTCCGCTCATGCCAATTCCCGCAACGATCATCTCGATCTGTCCGGTAGATTCATCGTGGACGCGAGCAATGATGGCAAAATCGTGCTTGACGTCGGTAAGCGGCGCTTTCGGGTCAAGCATCCAGTCCCTCATCGAGGGGTTCTTTGTGTCCACAATCCAGTATTGCTCCTGGTTCGTGCAGGCGAAGCGGTAGCGCAAAGAAGCCAGCGCTCGGAGCGTCCATTGGTTGTCCAAGCCACCCACCAGCACGACAGGCCCCTGCCGCAAGTCGTCGAGGGTGGCCAGCACGTTGGGCCGGAAGTTGGATTTGCGGTTGCGCGCCGCCAGATAATTGGAAATGCGCAGCGTCGCCAAAGCATCCGAAAAAACCACGTTCTCGTCCAGCTTTTCGTAGGCAAGAAAGGTGGAGGCAGGAAAGGATTCGGAGGCTGGAGGGACCTGCGGGATGACGTGCCCCTTGGTCGAAGCGTAATCGCTGACCAGAATCCCTGCGGCGGCGGCCGTTGCATCACCAGCTTTGGTTCCCACAGGCAGGCAGAAGATGACCGTTCGGCGGTTGGCGAGGAAAGGCTTCCATAGTTCATCGAGCGCGGATGGATAAACGCATCTCCAAAGCACTCCGGCACCCAGCGCAATCAATAGGACTGTTGCTGCGCCAAGAGTCCATCTAACAAGGGAGGAAAATCTGCGTTTGCGCCCCGGCATGGCTGACGGGACGGAGACGGGAAAAACTTCCGAATGAACAACCGCAGACTCTGCGATTTGCAACTCAGCGCCTAGGTGCATCGACTCAGATGTCTGATGGTGATCGGAGCGCTCATCCTTGCTGAAGTGGAATTCGGGCACATACCGACCTTGCGGCAGTTCGATGCGCATCTCCGAGTCGTGCGCTTCTTCGTGATAGTACTGTGCAATCCGCTTGCGGATTTCTGCGATGGTAACCCTTACGATTGGATCCGCCGCAGTATCGTAATCAGCGGGACGATCAAATACACGAACGCCAAGAAGCCGCTCCTTGAGATACTCACCCCGACCTTCGAGCGTTTCCTCCACGATAAAACGAAACAGAACCGGGTAGCGCCGGCTATTCCTGAAATGGTTTGTCTGCAACAGACGGTTCATCTGCTGCCGGACCAACGCCTTGTCTTCCTCCGTACGCGGAGTCCAAACACTGTTTTCGGAATCCACACAATTCATGAGTGTGCCTCTTCAAAGCTGACGCCTGACATAGGCCACCTTCCAGTGCTGCTCAAGAGAAACTTGAAATTCATAACCGCTACTTTCCGATCGATGCGACATTTCACGTCCATTTACATTGAATAGCCTTTGGACTATTCATACTAGGACGTGCACTGGAAACCGTCATGCATCATATGGTTGAGATAGGTCTGCACCCTAAGATTGACAGCACGCGGCGGGAACCCATCATTGGAATGAGTTACTTCCTGCGCATGGCCGTCTGTGAAGCTTTTACCTGTTCTTTACATTGCGGACAAAGTAAAGAAACTGCAAGGAGTTATCTTTTTACCTTTCGGTAAATCACCCGAAGAAGCCTATACAGCCCTGGAAACGCCTGCCTATTCTTCACGCTGACCTTGGAGTTCGTCTCGGAATGTTACGAACGATAGCTGTAGTGGGTGAATGCCCACCATCATTCGGAGGCACAAAGACTTCCAAGACAGGAGGCAACATGATTAGTAATATGCACCAGATTCCACGCAGCACAAGCCAGTGCAGGTACTTCTGCAGATTAGTAGTGCAACTGGCAGTCCTGCTTGTGTTCTTGACTTGCGGCGCCAGGCAAACCTTCGCCCAGTTGTCCACGGCAGACATTGTTGGCACTGTGACCGATAGCCTGGGAGCTGTGGTTCCCAGGGCAAACATCACGCTGACAAACCTCGGCACCCACGACCAGCGCGTAGCTCTATCCAATGAGAGCGGCGATTATCAATTCACGCTTCTGCCCGTTGGCCACTACTCGGTGACGGCGAGGGTGGCTGGCTTCAAGACCGCGACGACCTCGAACCTGGCCGTTGAAGCAGGCGATCGCGCACGCGCCGACATCCATCTGATAGCCGGCGGGTCCATGGAAACCGTAACCGTAGAGGCTACGACACCTCTACTCCAAGCCGATAACGCAACCGTCAGCTCAACGGTCACCGAAGAGTCCGTACAGGATCTGCCTCTGAACGGACGCAACTTTGTGCAGTTGGTTCAACTTGTTCCCGGCGCCAATGAAGGCCCCGGCAATGGCCTCAGCAGTGGCGGACGCCCCGACGACCGCCGCACGACCAACGGATTTTCCGTCAACGGCCAGGACGACATCCTGAACAACTATATCGTTGACGGTATCGACGACAATGAGCGCATCATCGGCACCATCGGCGTCAAGCCCTCGGTTGAAGGTATTCAGGAGATCACGGTTCAGACCAACAGCTACGCTCCCGAAGCAGGGCGCACGGCTGGCGGTGTCATCAACCTGGTTACCAAGTCGGGCACCAACAAATTCCACGGGACGGCATACGAGTTCTTCCGCAACGACAAACTTGATAGCCGGGATTTTTTCTTTACATCTGCACAAGGCAAAAAACCCGAACTGCGCCAGAACCAATTCGGTGGCAGCTTTGGTGGCCCTATCATCCACAACAGGACCTTCGTCTTCGGCGACTATGAAGCCCTTCGTCTGGTGAAAGGCGTGAACCCGTATAGCAGTTCGGTGCCCTCGGCTACCGAATACGCCGCGATCAATGCCGCAACCACGGCGAGCACGATCAAAAGTGTCTTTCCTGGTCTTTTTGTTGATGCGAAAGGCAACCCTCTTACGATTAGCACCAATGGCATTCCCGCAAACCAGTCAGTCGATAAGGTGACGCTGAATTACCTGAAGCTGTATCCGTTGCCCAACAGCGGCACGAATACCTATATGATCGCCCCGAACAAAACGCAGTTCGGCCATACCGCCGACTTTCGCGTCGATCAAACCTTCAGTCAGAATGACCACTTCTTCGCTCGTTTCAACTTCAACAAAGTCAGCGGCCAAATCCCGGCTCCCATAGGGGCGGGCGCGAATCCGCTTGCAACGGGAGATTTGAAGAATATCGCCGGAGTCGGAAATTATTGGGACTACACTGGACCTGCGACCGATAAGGCGTATCAATATGCCCTCGGATACACGCACATCTTCTCGCAGAATCTGGTGGTTGATCTGCGCGCGGCCTATACCCGCGTCAACAACTTCTCGCAGCCGAACAACTACAACTCGAACGCCGATCAGACATTCGGCCTTCCCGCAAATGGCACGTTGACCACGGCCCTTACGCCTACCGGCGTTGGCCATTGGACATTTAGTCCACTCGGCGATGGCGCGTATGTCCCGCTGCAGGATATCGACAATACTTTTCAATATTCCGGCACCGTCAACTACACCATCAGCAACCACAGCCTAAAGCTTGGCGCGGGCATAATCCGCCGACAGGCGCGGAACCTGCAAAGCGCGTTTCCGTATGGCGATTTTGAGTTCGGTCTTGCCACGGATACCACTCACGACGAAATTCTCGCGTCCACTCTGGCTGGAGCCTTCGATTCCACCAGTTACAACGTGGATTATGGAGCGGGCGGTGTCGTGAATACGCCGGACTACCGCACCTGGGAGCCCAGCTTCTTCGCTCAGGACAACTGGAAGATTAGCCCGAAACTGACCGTGACATACGGCGTTCGCTACGACGTGTACACGCCGTTCACCGAAGCGCATAACAAAATCTCGAACTTCGACTTCAACTCGGCGGTTAAGGCCACAACCACGACGGATGCGGGAAATGCCTTGCAGGTTGCAGGTGTCAACGGCGTTTCCAAGACGGCCGGAATCAATACCGACCACGCCGGCTTTGGACCGCGCTTCGGCTTCTCATACTCCCTTCGTCCCACCACGGTCCTCCGCGGCGGTTACGGAATCAGCTACTTCCCTGGCAACTACACTGCCAATGCCGATCTAAAGAATGCTCCGTTTACCACGAGCTACGCACCCAGCTGTGTCTCCGATCTCGCGGCGAATTTTTACGCAAATGCAAAATCCACCGCCACTCAGAACCCAGCCTGCAGCACTTTACCGGGCTATACTGCGTCCGCTTACCAGACAGTCTTCGATGCCGGGCTTCCGACGCCTGCCGGACAAACCATCCATAGCGCAGCTCTAGGTACGATGTTCGCGGAAGATCCTAAACTGAAGTCATCCATGATTCAGCAGTTCAACCTGCAGGTGGAACAGCAGTTCGGACCCAATGTGTTCACCATTGGTTATGTTGGCAATGCCGGTCAGCATCTGCCTGAGCTTTTCAACGACATCAACGTCCCCACGCCCGCCCAGGTTCTTGCTTCCAAGAGCACGAAATATAACGCGCCGCGGCCGCTGAATGCGACTCTTCCGAACGTTGGTCAGATCAAATGGCTGGCCAGCAAAGGCATCTCCAACTACAGCGCGCTGCAGGCATCATTCCAGCGCCGTTTCGCCAAAGGCCTTGCCTTCGACGCAAACTACACCTGGGGACATGCGCTGAGCGATATTGTCGGCTTCTCTCAAGAAGGCTATCAGGGATGGGGCGATGCCGACCCGACGCAAGTTCGTAAGATTGAGTACGGCAACGCGGAGAACGACATCCGCAGCCGCTTTGCTCTTTCCATCAACTACGAACTGCCTTTCAAGAACTTCAGCAACAAGGCAGAGAAGGCAGTTATCGGCGGCTGGCAGGTCAACTCCATCGTTGCCTGGCAAACCGGCAAGCCCGTCTCGATCACCAATACCAGTGTCAATAACGTTAGCGACGTGGCGAATCCGCTTTACGGCGGTGGCACCGACCGTCCGAACCAGGTTAGTAAACCTTTCTCAACCGGAGGTACTTGCCCCGCCGGCTCCGGCTACACCTTGCCGAGTCACCTCAAGGGTGGTGGCGGAAGCTACTGGTTCAACCCATGCGCCTTCGCGCGTCAGGACGAGGGTACGATCGGCAGCACGGCCCGCAACTCGATCTATGGGCCGCACTTCCGCCATATCGACTTCTCTCTGTTCAAGGACTTTCCGATCTTCAATACGTTGAAGCTGCAGTTTCGGGCCGAGGCGTACAACATCACCAACACGCCCAATTTCTACCTGAATAACAACGTCAACGATAGCTCCAGTGGAGCCAGGTTGGGTGATTCTAGCTTCGGTATGCTTAATGAGAGCGATCCGAACAACGTTCCGCGCCAACTTCAGTTTGCCTTGAAGCTGCAGTTCTAACAAACAATCCCTGACAAGGAAGCATAAGGATTCGCTGATCTGGTAAAAATGAGGCACAACCGGATCGGCGGATCCTTTTGACCGATTATTTATCACAGACTTACGGTATTTTTGAAAGACTCCTGATGCGCCAAGGCACCAATGCGCTGATCTCGCACCTTTGTTAAACTTATGGCTTGGCCGGACTTCTCATCGGCTACGCTCTGGCTCGGCGCAAACTAGTCGCGGCGGATCTCACCCCCAAGTGAAATCACTTCATTCCACGGTTGCCCCGTGCGTATGAGTATTTGTTGCATTTGCGACCATGGAGGGAACACGGCCCTTACACAAAGATCTGCAAATCAAGGCCATACGGTCCATGGCTTCGATTTCGTGGATGCTCCGTTAGAGCTTATGCTCGATTCCCGTATCCAGCGCAGGCTCCACCATCGCGTTGGGGCGGTCCGATCGAACAGGAATTCCGCTGATAAGGCCTTGATAATTTGTGAGGCGCTTGCCGAGGATCACCACGCCCTTGGACGTGATTTCATACTCGCGAATATCCTTGGCATGATTGCCGCCGCGCATCTTGATCACCACCATGATCTTGCGAAGCTGCCCATCAATCGATACATATCGCAGCCGGATAATGTCATCGCAAAGGAAAGAAATTGAATAGGTGCTGAACGGGAATTCGATGAAAGACTCGTCCACCTCAACCGTACTCAAAATCGTCACGCCGATTCCAGTCAAAGCGAAGATCATTCGGTAGAGCGATTCACGAAAGTCGGCGCGGAAGCCGGGCGACAGAGCCATCTCAAACCCCGCCAGAGAATCGATTACCAGCCGCTTGGCGCCTATCTTCTGCACTGCATCGAGAATCGAGTGCATGGTTTCATCCACCGAGAGATCAAGGGGGCGGAGATAGAGAATTTCGAGTTTTCCGTCTTTTTGCGGCGTATCCAGATCCAGGCCTAAGCTGGTGGCCCGCTCCGTATACGCTTCCGGACGTTCTTCAAAGACCGCTACGATCCCCGACTCCCCCTGGCGTACGCCTTCGGCAATAAACTGGGTTGCAAGGACGGACTTTCCCGTTCCCGAAGACCCGGCTATGAGCACGCTATCGCCCTCGCGAACGCCCCCATCCAGCATTTTGTCCAACTCCGTAATGCCGAAAGAAAGACGCCGGCCACTGGGTGGATTTCTCTTGCGCGCGGTCAACCCAAAGGTGCGCGAGAAAGCCTGTATTCCGGCATCGGTTATACGAAAGGTGTGCAGCCCCGGCACGGAATCCTGGCCACGCAGTTTGATAATCTGTAGCTTCCGCACAATCGAATTTCGCTCTGCCGTTTGGCGCATCCAGAACAAACCATCAGCGACAGTAAAGATGGGGTTGTCGCGCAACTCATCCTCGGCATACTCACCGATTAGGAAAGTCGTTGCTTGCCAACTGGCCAGGAACAGGGATAGCCGTTGAATGAAAGTTTGCAGTTCCATGTCGCTTTGCGGCTTCCGCACCATGGTTCG
>Ga0255348_1000062_pt1 | contig 59499 bp, 34 predicted proteins | sample CBST25v5metaG_FD_189945 | JGI IMG/M metagenome (GOLD analysis project Ga0255348, IMG submission 189945) | Peat soil microbial communities from Stordalen Mire, Sweden - C.B.S.T-25.v5 | ecosystem: Environmental > Terrestrial > Soil > Wetlands > Peat | place: Sweden: Norrbotten County, Stordalen... | reverse complement strand
TCGGAAAATCTATTTCCCCCTGGGGCTATCTGCTCGACGAAACGGAGAACGCGCAGTGCGTGGCGTGAATTCCTGTTTCTCTTTCACCAGATACTCGACGCGATTCAGCCTCCACTGCTGCTGCAAGCTGTCGTGCAAAACTGGAACCAAATTACTGTGGCCTTGAGCGCGCCCAATCGAAAACGAAGACCGCAAATTGAGCCTTTATCTTAGCGCTTATGGAGCGGCCCCCCGCCATGCTGCCGGCGCTCTGGATTTGTCCGCCTCCCCGCGCGTCAGCTACCATTGCCAGTGAAGCGCGGCAGAAGGTTTGCCGCCCCCAGGAGTAACCCCAATGCGACACATGATTCCTCTCTTCGTAATCCTGCTTTCCGTTGCCGCGTTTTTTTCCATCGTCATCCAGATTCGAGCCGCGGCTCAGAGCGCCAAAACGACAGCCGTTCCGGCCAGTGCGCCGTATAAGGACGCCAGCCTTCCGGCGGAAAAGCGCGTGGCCGACCTGCTGAGCCGCATGACTCTGGAAGAAAAGGCGACCATGCTCTCCGGCTCGGGCTGGATGGAGTCGGCGCCGATTGAGCGGCTTGGGATTCCGGCCATCAAAATGGCCGACGGGCCGCTGGGCGTGCGCTCGTGGGCGGGCAGCTCGGCCATCACCGGCGTTCGCGGCGCGAAGCAGCATGTGTTTTCCACGAGCTTTCCGGCGGGCGTGGCCATGGCCGCCACATGGGACCCGGAGCTGGTCCGGCGAGAGGGCCAGGCCATCGGGCAGGAAGTGAAAGCTCTGGGCCGGGACATGATTCTGGGGCCTACGGTGAACATCAACCGCGTGCCGCTCTGGGGGCGCAACTTCGAGGGCTACGGCGAGGACCCGTACCTCAGCGCGCGACTGGGCGTGGCCTATGTCGAGGGCGTGCAGGGCGAGGGCGTGATTCCGTCGGTAAAGCACTTTGACGCCAACAACCAGGAGTTCGAGCGCCACCGCATCGACGAGCAGATCGACGCGCGCACGCTGCACGAAATCTATCTGCCCGCCTTCAAGGCCGCCGTGCAGGAAGCCGATGCGTGGAGCGTCATGTCGGCTTACAACAAAGTCAACGGCGTGCAATGCGCGGAGAGCAAGGAGCTGTTGAGCGACATTCTAAAGAAGGAATTCGGCTTCAAGGGCTTCGTCGTTTCCGACTGGGGCAGCACCTACTCGACGGCCGCGACGGTAAACGCCGGCATGGACCTGGAGATGCCGGGCGGACAGCCGATGAAGGACTGGAGCACGTTGCCCAACTTCAAGGAAGTCGGCAACGGCGCAGGCTGGCTGACGGCGGATAAGGTGCTGGCTGAGGTGAAGGCCGGACACATCAGCGAGGCAACGCTCGACGACAACGTGGGCCGGATTATGCGCGCGATCTTCCTGAGCGGCATCTACGACCATCCGCACATGGGCGGCGGCGAAGTGAACACCCCGGCCCAGGCGGCCGTCGCGCTGCAGGCTGCGACCGAAAGCATTGTGCTGCTGAAAAACTCCGCTTCTCTGCTGCCGCTCGACGCAAAGAAGATTCACTCGATTGCCGTGATCGGGCCGAACGCCGCAGTGGCGCGCACCGGCGGAGGCGGCAGCTCGCTGGTGCAGCCGAAGTACGCGATTGCGCCGCTGGAGGGGATTCAGAAGCGGGCTGGCAGCGGTGTGGAAGTGAAGTTCGCTCTGGGCGTGGGGATGGAGGGCGAAGACCCCGCGCAGGACACGCCCGAAGCGCGCGCCCGTCTGCTGAAAGAGGCCGTGGACGCGGCGGCTCACGCCGATGTGGCCGTAGTGGTGGTGGGCCGGTACGAGAAGATCGAGCGGGAAGACTTCGACGTGAAGACGATGGACCTGCCGGCCGGCCAGAACGAGCTGATCGAAGCCGTGGAGCAGGCGAATCCGCGCGCGATTGTAGTGCTGAATACCGGCGATCCGGTGACCATGACGCGGTGGATCGACAAGACGCCGGCCCTTTTGGACATGTGGTACGGAGGACAGGAAGCAGGCACGGCGCTGGCTTCGATTCTCTTCGGCGATGCCAACCCCTCGGGCAAGCTGCCGGTTTCGCTGCCCAAGGAATGGAAGGATACGCCCGCCTACGGAAACTATCCGGGCGTGAACCTGAAAGTGAATTACGCCGAAGGGATTTACGTCGGCTATCGCTACTACGACACGAAGAATGTGGAGCCGCTGTTTCCGTTTGGCTTTGGGCTGAGCTACACGACGTTTGAGTACAGCAACCTGAAGGTGGTTCGGCGTGGGAACGGCATTAACTTCGATCCCGCATACGACGTGCTCGTGAGCCTCAAGGTGCACAACACAGGGACACGGGCCGGAGCAGAGGTCGTGCAGCTTTATGTGCATGACGGTCATTCACAGATTGATCGCCCAGTCCATGAGTTGAAGAGATTTCAACGAGTAGAATTGCAGCCGGGAGAAACCAAGATCGTCAACTTCTTGCTGGACCGCGCCGCGCTCTCCTACTGGAGCCCGGAAAAGAAGGACTGGGTAGCCGAGCCGGGGACCTTCGAGATTCAGGTGGGAGCCAGCTCGCGCGACATCCGGCTGAAGGCGCCGCTGGAACTGAAGTAGTAGGCGCCTCTTTCAGGACATGGAACGGTTCGGGCGCTGGCCTGCATAAAAAAAGACGGCGGTGGAGAAGCTCTCCACCGCCGTCTTTTTTTGCGCTCTTTCCGTGGTTACTGCGCCGGCTGGTACGGCTCGACGCGCAGCAAATCGAAAAGGACGCCGCGCTCTTCCGGGGAGAAAGCGCCCTGGTAGCGCGCGGAGTTGAGCACCGTCTGGCGCTGGTCAGGGGGAACGGCGCGCAGATCGCGGAAGGCGTTCTTCATCATGGTCTGGCGCTCCACCGGCAAGACGGCCCAGCGGTGCGCGGAGTTGTTGACCTGCATCCGCTCCTGGGGCGAGAGGCGCTCGATCATCTGGGTGCGAGCCTCGCGGCGCTGCCGCTGTTCCTCTGTCAACTGGTTGACCTGGTGCAACTGCTGGATCACCCGCTGCTGTTCGCCTGGCGCCAATCTCCGGAAGCTGGGGTCGCCGCGCAGCGTCCGTTCCTGCTCCTGCACGGGAAGATTGCGATGCTGGTTAAGCCAGTCGCCCAGGTGGCCCTGTGGGCCTTGAACAGGCGGCCTATACCCCGGATAAGTGGGACGGGCAAAGCCCGGTCCCATATACGGCGGGCCCGGATAATCTCTACCGGGCGAAGCGGGAGCCGGATAGGCGGATCGGGGCGCGGTTCCGGGGTAGCCGCCGGAGGGCGAACGCTGCGGGAGGCTGGCTTGCGGCCTGCCCTGGGGTTGCATGGCAGGCCGGCCCTGAGCTCGCGCCGAAGGCCGGCTTTGCATTTGCGGCCTGGCGGATTGGGTTCCTCCTGCCTGCGGCCGCGACGCGGAAGCGGAGCGAGACACGGGCGCGCTCGACTGCGGGCGTTGAGCCCAGGCCATGGGCACACAGAGAACTGCGGCTGCCGCAGCCATGGCCGCGCGGCCCGTCCATCCCGCATTTTGTCTCCGGCTCAACATCTTCTTTGCCCCTGCCTGCCTTCATTCTCAGCAATCGTGCCCGGATTCCAGCATCGGCAGAACTGCCTCAATCCCCTTTCAGTTATTGCTGGAAATATCCTCCAACTGGTCCAGCAGTTGGGCGTTGCTGCTCATGGTCTGCAAATCCTGCACTACGGCTTGCCCTGCGACGGCCTGCGGATGATCCCAGTCGGTAATGCCCAGGTAGGCCCCGCCGCCCACCAGAAGCATGACAGTAAGGGCCATCGCCGCCAGCGGGCGAACATGGGCCGCGGGTCCGTAAACGAAGCTGGAGCGCAGCCGGGCAAACCAGCCAGCCGGCTCTGCGGCGCGCTCTTCCCTGAGACGCGCCTGCATCCGGGTCATGAAATACGGGCTCGGTCCGGGTTCCTTCCAGGTATCCAGCAGCGACATGGTCGCCCGCAGTTCGTCAAGCTCCCGGCGGCAGCAGACACACCCGGCAACATGCTCCTGAACCTCGGCTGGCGCAGCGGCTGGATCGAGCAGCAGGTTTGCCAGCTTCGCGTCCATTCCGTCGCAATTGTTCATCATCCGTTTCATTGATGCCACCTCAATTCCCCCGCCGGTCGAACCCGGCTCTTTCCGGCTCAAACAAAATCCTTCAAACTGTCCCGCAGCGTCTGGTAGGCGCGGAAGAGCAGCGACTTGGTCGCCGACTCGCTCAGGTGAAGCACTTGGCCGATCTCGCGATAGTCCATCTCCTGGTACTTGTGCATCACCACCGCCATCCGCTGCCGCTCTGGCAGAGCCATCACTTGCGTGCGGATGGCCTTCATGCGCTCCTCGCGCACAAGACTCTGCTCCGCCGAGATTTCATCGCCGGCCACCTCCGGCTTCGTTCCGGTCTCGTCATCCGGCGCATCCAGAGAAAAGCTCTGCGCCTCCCGCTCATGGCGTGTGTCGCGCGCGTGGTTCACCGCCAGGTTGGTGGCAATCCGGTAGAGCCAGGTGGTGAACTTGGCCTGAGCCCGGTAGCTCTGCCTGGAGCGGTAAACGCGCAGAAACACCTCCTGCGCCAGCTCCTCTGCAACTGCCTGGTTGCGCACCATCCGGAAAAGGAAATGAATGATGGGCCGGTGGTATTTTTCCACCAGGTAGTTGAACGCCGATTCGTCGCCCGCTGCCGCGCGCAGCATGACAGCCGCGTCGCTCAAAGGATCCTGGCCGCCTGGCGCAGTTGACCTCTCGTCCGGCCGTGCAGCCGATCCCGCTCCCAGGGCCGGATTGTCCAGGACCAAGGTCGCCATACCATCTGAAACCCCATCCGGGCTGGAAGGTTGCGCTGAAACAGAAGTTTCCGGGCTGGAATTTTCGTTTGCCGCCGTCTTCACGCGCGCGCCGGACCGGCTTCCGTTTGTACTGTCGGCCAGGGGAACAAAACCCGTCCCGGCGAGTCCTGGAACCGCCAGTTCCATGCCGCACAACCCCGGAACAGGGCTCAGCTCCGCTTTCCCGCCGTGGGGGAAGCCGGTTGCAGACCGGATTAATGCGGATTTCCAGCGCATTGGCGGTTGTGTACAGTTCCGGACCGGCCCAGATTGGCAGCTAGGGTTGGCCCTGAAGCGTTGTTGATGTTACTCTAACCCATGGGATGCCTTGCTGGCGCGTTCGCCGCCAGCCCTCGCAGAAGTTCGCCAGGGGGCGCTTAACTCAGCGGTAGAGTGCCACCTTCACACGGTGGAAGTCGCAGGTTCGAATCCTGCAGCGCCCACCATCAACATTCTAAATAATTTACATATATTTTTCGATCTCATTTTAAGCACGGCAACCCCTTAATTTCTCAAAGTTTTCTCAAAGCAGCGTTTGCTGTTCGTACACGTCGATAGCGAAACCCCAGTAGGTGTATCCCGGAAGCGCGCCCGCCGAGTGGCTTTTTCCTCTCCGGGGTCCCCGGCGAGCGATTTTTGCTCGTTGGGGTGGAAATAAAGCCACACTGGATACTCCTGACAAGGCTGCGTCTACTGTGGTTTCGCTCTGGCTGTGAAGTTTCAGGAGGTTGTCCATTCGATCTGAACGCGAGAAGCTGGTTGTGAGAGCAATCCTGATCAAATCAACAATTTGCCTGCCAGGGAATTCACCGCTTCGGTCGTTGGCGGTATCATGGTTGCCAGATCGTAGGCACGCCGTCAGAGGCCCATTCCTCTTCAAACTGGAGATGCCAGAATATGCGATTCCCCGTCCGCTTTGCCCTCGTTGCGGTTGCCACGCTCCTACCAGCCAGGCTGTCGGCTCAGCAAACCATCACCGGTCAGGCCGCATTTGCTGATTGGGATCAGCAGAGTCCAGGCATTCGCCGCAAGATTACACTCGCTGACTTGCCTGGACCAAAGCCTGAAGAGTCCGTCAGCAACACTCCTCATCTGGTTCCACGGCCAGAAGGAGCATGGCCGATCGCACCATCTGGCTTCAAGGTCACGCTCTATGCCGGTGGTGACTCAGCCCCCATGCAACGCGCGGACAACCAGGAGAAGATGGCGCTCAGCAATGGCACTTTTACCATGCCGCGCCTGATCCGCGCCGCGCCCAACGGCGATCTTTTTCTTGCCGACTCCGGCGCTGGCATTCTATTCGTTCTTCGCGGCTTGGGACCCAGCGGCAAGGCTGCTCAGATCGAGAAGTTCGCCACCGGCCTTGATCACCCCTTCGGCATCGCCTTCTATCCCGCCGGCAACCCCAGGTACGTCTACGTGGGCAATACCACCACCATCCAGCGTTTCCCGTATCACTCCGGCGACCTGCACGCCACCGCGGCTCCCGAAACCATCGTCCCCGATATTCCCGGCTACGCCCAGCTCACCGGAGGCGGTCACTGGACGCGCGATGTCGTTTTCAGCAAAGACGGCCAGCATATGTTTGTCTCCGTAGGTTCCGGCTCCAATGTTGATGACGCCGATACCCATCCCCGCGAGTTCCATCGCGCGGACATCCTCGAATACACACCCGAGGGGAAGTTCATCAAGGTTTACGCTTCCGGCCTGCGGAATTGCGTTGGCGAAGCCATCAATCCCACGACCGGAGAGCTTTGGTGTTCCACCAATGAGCGGGACGATCTCGGCAACCATCTTGTCCCCGACTACGTGACTTCGGTCAAGGAGAACGGCTTCTACGGTTGGCCCTGGTATTACATGGGCGGCCACCTGGACCCGCGTCTCTCCGAGCCCTGCGCCAATGGCACCGGCCCCAATCCGCAAGCGCCTGCGCTTACCGCCGGCCAGGCAAAAAACTGCAAACGCGTCGACCTCGCGGCAAAAGTTATCACGCCCGATGTCCTTGTTCAGCCCCACATGGCCTCGCTGGAGATGCTCTTCTACCCATCTTCAGGCGTCTTTCCCCGGCAATACTACGGCGATGCCTTTGCCGCCGAGCACGGCTCCTGGAACCGCGCCAGACGCGCCGGTTACGAGATCATCCGGATTCCCATGCACGATGGCCGCGCCAATGGAAGTTACGAAGACTTTCTCACTGGATTTGTGACCAAAGACGGCCAGGTCTGGGGCCGTCCAGTTGGTGTTGCCACAGGCCGCGACGGATCGCTCTATGTCTCTGACGACGGCTCTCGAAGCGTTTGGCGCATCACCTACACCGGCGAGGAAAAAGCAAGTCCAGTTGGCCCCCAGGATCACTGATTGGCGCCTGGAAAGCTGCGGCGGCATCGGTGTTTTCCACGGCTACCTTTCAGATTCTCCAATTTCGTCGGCCTGGGTCAGCGAGACGCAGTCATTCGACTGGGCGGGAGCCTGTGATCAGAATGTCCACCAGCCTCCGGGCGCTTTGCTGCCAGCCAGGACCGGAGGCAACATGGGAGACGCCAATCAGCGCTCGAAGCAGGTCGAAGGGTTCAAGGTCGCTGCGAATTTCGCCGCTCTTGATCGCGCGTTTGACCAGCGCATCAATCGCTTCCTGGATCAACCCGCGAGAACCCTCGATGAGCTTTGACGGGCCTCCCACGACACTATTCAGTGCCGGGGCAATGATCTGCTTCGCTGCAATGTGGTCGACGAAAAGCAGCATCCACGTCCGCAAGGCTTCGATCGGAGGCATTGTCTCGGCGAATTTGCGCTCCGCCGCGGCCAGCTTTTCCACTTCACCCCGATAGACCGCTTCGATCAGGGCATCTCGGGTAGGAAAGTGACGATACAGGGTGCCCGTTCCCACTCCGGCCTGTTTGGCGATGTCGTCCAGGCTGGCGGCGGCGCCGAATCGGGTAAACGCCTCCTTTGCCGCTTCCAGAATTCGCTCGCGGTTCCTCTGCGCGTCCATGCGCTGCTTTCGGGGGGCGGGTTGTGATGGATTCTTCGGCATCCGTAAAAATATTTGCAACCGGAGACACCCTCCGGTTATCTTATATACTGATTCGGAGGCTTTCTCCGTTTTATTCGAATTGGCAGTCTTTCGTCAACGCCGCTTACGAATAGAGAAGCCAATCATGAATCAGGGAGGAATCGAATGCTCCAGGAAATCGGTTTGGCCGGCAGCTTTGCTTTGCCCGGCAGTTCACTCCGCGTGAACCGCATGGGCTACGGAGCCATGCAGCTTGCGGGAAGAGATGGCGACAAGTTGGTGTGGGGGCCCCCTCGAGATGTGAATGCGGCAATCGCTCTTTTGCGGGAAGCCGTGGCCAGCGGTGTAAACCATATCGATACAGCGGATTTCTACGGCCCTCACGTCACCAATCAGATCATTCGAAAGGCGCTCTTCCCCTACCCCGGCGATTTGGTCATCGTGACCAAGGTCAGCTCCCGGCGAGGCGAAGATGGGTCCTGGATTCCGGCTCTCAGCAGCGAAGAGCTGACTGAGGCGGTGCACGATAATCTCCGCAATCTCGGCCTCGATGTGCTTGACGTCGTAAACCTGCGCAGCATGTTCAATGTCCATCAACCGGCAGAAGGTTCGATCGAAGCGCCTCTCACTGTCCTGGCCGAGCTTCAGCAAAAGGGCTTGATACGCCATATCGGACTGAGCAACGTCACGCCCTCGCAGATCGCGGAAGCGCGGCGGATCGTGCCCATCGTCTCCGTTCAGAATCAATACAATCTGGCGCATCGGGACGACGATGCGCTGGTCGCCGAGCTTGCTCATGACGGCATCGCTTACGTTCCGTTCTTTCCACTGGGCGGCTTCACTCCACTGCAGTCGGATACCTTGTCTGAAGTGGCTGCGCGCCTTAGTGCCACGCCGATGCAGGTCGCGCTTGCGTGGCTCCTCCATCGTTCGCCAAACATTCTGGTGATTCCCGGAACATCTTCCGTCCAGCATCTTCGCGAAAATCTCAAAGCGGCGGCGCTCCAGCTTCCCGCTGACGCGCTTGCCGATCTCGATTCAATTCCCAGTCACAATGCCGGGGTTCCAATCGCTCGGCATGACCAGTAATCGTATTTCTGAACCAGCAAACAATCCAGGAATGGGAGTAATCACATGCGTGTATTTGTTACAGGGGCAACAGGCTTTATTGGTTCGGCTGTCGTCCGGGAACTGATCGGCGCAGGCCATCAGGTGCTGGGCCTGACGCGGTCCGAAGCGGGTGCTCAGTCTCTCATTGCAGCCGGAGTCGAGGTCCATCGGGGCAATCTGGAAGACCTCGAAAGCCTGCGCAGTGGAGCAGCCAAATCGGAAGGCGTAATTCACACAGCCTTCATTCACGATTTCTCGAAATTCAAAGAGAACTGCGAAATCGACAAGCGCGCCATCGAGACACTTGGCGACGCGCTCGCGGGCTCAAACCGCACCTTGATTGTCAGCGCCGGAATCGGCGCGCTTGCCCCAGGCCGCATCGCGACCGAAGATATCGAGGCCTCTTTCAACCCGGCGATGCCTCGCGTCTCCGAACAGATAGGCTTGGCGCAGGTTTCGCGTGGCGTGAACGTGTCGGTGGTCCGTCTTCCTCAGGTCCACAACACGGTCAAGCAGGGCCTCATCAGCTACGCCATCCAGGTGGCTCGTGAGAGGGGTGTTTCGGCGTACGTCGGCGATGGACTCAATCGCTGGCCGGCGGCGCACGTTCTCGATGTTGCCCATCTCTACCGGCTTGCGTTTGAGAAGCACGAAACGGGCAGCAGGTACCATGCTGTCGCTGAAGAGGGAGTGTCGATGCGGGAGATTGCTGAGGTCATTGGCCGAGGCTTGAAATTGCCCGTGGTCAGTCTCTCTGCGGAGGAAGCGCAAAATCACTTTGGCTGGCTCGCGCCGTTTGCGGGCTTCGACATGCCGGCTTCAAGCGCCCAAACCCGGCAACGGCTGGGATGGCGTCCGGCCGGTCCTGGCCTGATTGCCGATCTCGAGCAAATGCGCTACTTCTGAGCCTGAACAGACTGTGTGCCAGCAGCGCCGCGTTGCTGGCACACAGTTGTCTACAGCATGAGATATCCAGCTCAAGCATATGGGACAATCCGCCTCGTCCAACTTCGTTCGAATCTCGGATCAGGACCCCTCGTTCCCCAGCTTCACAGCGCTCAGCCGCTCAGAGATCTTTTCCCCGAATGGCTTGACGAGTGTCCCGGCTGATCGTTCATGTGCGTTGCGCATGAAGAGTTGCCGGATCATATCCGTTTGCTCAAAGACCTTCTTTCCATCCTTGTCCGTCAGCCAATAGTGGACCTTGGCGTTCTCCCGTCCTGCCACCGAGCCACCGGCGATCAGCATCCGTTCTGCGGTATTGCCCTTGTGCCATTCAGTCACTTCACCGTCAAGGACATACACGCGTGCATGGCTGGGTGCGGCCCCATCGACAACGTTGAATTGCCCCCCATTCCTGCTCTTGAGTTCCACAATGGCCTGGGTCTGCAAGTCCCTCATATCGTAAGGGAAACTCACGCCTGAAGCGATGGTAAAGGCATGAACCACAAGGCCGGGTTTGTCTTGCGCGCGCGCCGGAACAAGTCCCAGCAAAACTGCGAAAAGTAGCGAGATTAAAGATAGAGATCCAAGTCGAGTCATTCGATTCCTCCTGGCAAGCGGTAGTTTCAGGGTCGTGGCGCCGCGGCGGCAAGACCCTCCGCTTTCATCTAGAGAGCGCAATTCAGGGAGAAAGTGCCTCACTCTTCGACCAGGTTTATTTGTCCATCTGTGCCTGAGCTTCCAGCAGCTTGCGCAGGTTCGATTGCGCGCTTGCTCGTTGCGGAGCAGGCAGCAGGGCCAATCCTTCCTTACCCACGGCGCGGCTCTTCTCGATCTGGCCGGCAGCCCGATAGGCCTGCGCCAGCGTCAACAGCATGGGAGGCATTCTTCGATGACTCAGCGTAACGGCGCGCTCGGCGCAGGCCTCGGCCAGTACCGGCTCGCGCAGTGAAACTGGCACGACCACCGTCAGGGCCTTTGCAGCCTGGTCGAGAATCATGGGAGAAGCCTGGCCTTTGTTAGCCAGATCCTTGAAGGTGTCTATGCCTGCCCTGGCGAGAGCCGCGGAGTCTCCATAGGTGCGCAGGCGTGACCTGACGACGGCAAGACGAACCTGCGCATCGGCCAGGACCGCTTTCCAGTTCTCATTGGCGGGATCCTTCTTCAACATCTTCTGCGTGAGGTCGATGGTCTGCGTTAAAGCGTTTGCCGCGGCGCCAAGGTTGCGGGCGCCGCCTTGTGCGGACGCGCCAACGATGGGGTCGGAAGCGGATTCGTAGGCGGCCGCTGTGTCATTCAGAACTACTTCCAGGTCTGCCAGCGCGCGCAAATCCTGGGGGTCTGCTGCCGCAAGGTTCTTGTACGAAGGAACCAGCTCGCCATACAGCGCAATTGCCTCGGAGTACTCTCCCAACTGAACCAGGGCATTGGCCTCTTTGCGCACGATCATCGAGTGCATTCGTATTGTTACGAGAGCGCTTTTTTCTGCCGGGGGCAAAGCATCGGCGCGTTGCAGGGCAATCCGGAAGTCCTTGAGCGCCTGCGCCGGATCGGTGTCCATCTCAGCACTGCCGATCTTCATCTGGTTGATGGAGAGGCCGCGCCGGGCGCGAAGGAAACCGGGATCGATGCCGAGGGCGCGATCATCCAGCGCGATCGACCTCCGAAACGCTGCAAGGGCTGCTTCTGTGTCATGAAGACTGGATGTGCCCGTCTGTCCAAACTCATCGCCCAGTGTGCCGTAGGCGCTCGCCACGTCGCAGATCATGGCGGGCGGGGCATCGGGAGCAGCGATCAGACGCTCGTAGGTCTTCGTGGCTGCCTGCATGAAAACGACGGCCTCTTGCGTCCGCGCGGTTCCAAACCGGATCTCGCTGGCAGCCACCTGCGCGGTTGCCAGTGCGCGCAGGGCCTCCTTATCCCCGGAACCGTTCGGCGTCAGCGGAAGAGCGAGAGCAATCGCCTTGTCGAGACTGGCAAGCCCGCCCGCCGGGTCGCCCAGGTTCTGGTCATAGGGGTTGCCCTGGATATTTCCCAGCCGCGTATATGCATCGACCAGATCCAACTGAGTAACGCGATCGCCATGCGCATCCCTGGCCATGCGGTCAAGGTGTTCGAGCACCCGCGTGACCAGCAGTTTCTGAACGCCGGTTGACCCGGGAAGCTGTTTGATTGCCTCGTCCAACTCAGACAGGAGACTGTTGCTGAGTTGCCGCAGGTCCGCTGAGCGCTCCTCCGCTCTGCGTCGTTCTTCATTGGCGACGCGTGCCTGCCATGCCACTCCCGTGACGCCTACCAGCAGCGTCCCAGCCAGCGCCACAGTTGCCGCAAGGCCGAACCAGTGCCGGCGCATGAACTTCGTGGATCGATAACGAATCGTTCCGTGACGGGCCTCGACCGGCCGCCCGCCAAGGTATGCGCGAACATCGGCGACGAGGCTCTCCGCGGAAACATAACGCTCCTGAGGCTCCTTGCGCAGAGCCTTCGAAAGAATAGCTTCCAGATCGCCGTCAAGCCGTTTTTGCGAGTTCGCTTGATGAGGCGGACGGCGGGGCGGCTCTTGACAGATGACACGCAGCATCTCCTCTGTCGTCGGTTCCTTCAGTTCATACGGCAGAGTTTCCGTGAGCAGAAGATACAAAAGAACGCCGAGTGAATATGTGTCTGATGCGGTGGTGATGGGCTTGCCCAATACCTGTTCCGGACTGGCATACTGCGGTGTAAACGATTGGAAGCCTTCGCGCGTAAGTTCCCTGTCCGATTTGATGACAGAGGGAGACAGCAGCTTGGCCGTTCCAAAGTCCAACAGCCTGGGGGTGCCGTCGCCGGAGACAAGAATGTTGTCCGGCTTCAAGTCACGGTGCACCACAAAATGCTGATGGGCAAACTGGACGGCCTCGCAGACATGCAGGAAGAGCGCGAGCCGCTGGGCTGCGGACAGATGCTTCTCCTCGCAGAATCGATGGATGGGAACTCCGTCCACATATTCCATAACCAGGTAGAGGTCGCCATTTTCAGTGACTCCTCCATCCAGCAGGCGGGCAATATATGGATGCTGAAGGCCGGCCAGGATTTGCCGCTCCTGGCGGAATCTCTCCCGAAACAGATCGGTTGCCAGCGGCAGATCGATCAATTTGATGGCCACCTGCTGTTCAAATTGCCCGTCAGCGCGATGTGCCAGGAACACGGCGCCCATTCCGCCGCGCCCCAGCAGCCGATCCAGCACATAGGAACCGATGCGCGTGGAGATGCGATCCAGGCCGCCAGGCGATTTCAGGCGAAGACGATCCGTCAGTTGCTCTTCGGTCTCACACGCGTCCAGAAGCAAATGCACTTCGGCGGCGACTTCCGCGTCTCCCTGGCAGCGCTCGTCGATCAATTCCGCTCGCGCTTTGCCTGAGACCGCCAGAGCCTCATCGAATATCGCTTCGATGCGCAGAAAAACGTCCGTTGACTGTTTCATCGCGGCAACCCCGCCTGTGACTTGTGTCCCTTGCTTCAGATTGCGGAATCGGAATGCAGATTGAATCACGGATTCAATATTTTCTTGGCCACTTCTGGGTGGATACGGCTATAGAGCCAGCTCTTGGCGAATTTCAATTCGCGATCGACTGTGGCCTTCGAGACTCCCATCACAGACGCCGTTTCCTCGGCTGTGCAGCCCAGAAAATAACGCAGTTCGACCATCTGGGCTTTTCCGGCGTCCAGAGTGTTCAACTCATCAAGCGCCCGGTTCAGGTCAAGCAACTCGGCGCTGCCAATGTTGATCCACGGCAGATCGTCGTTCAGCGGAACCTGCTGGCTTCCGCCCCCGCGCTTCTGCGCCAGCGTTTCGCGCGCGTTATCAATGAGGATCAAGCGCATCACCTTGGCTGAGAATGTGAAAAAGTGCCGGCGATCCTCCCCCACCGCTTTCTTCTGTTGCAGCAGCCGAAGATAAAGCTCATGAACCAGCGCGGTCGCCTGCAGCGTGTCCGGGTGGCGCTCGCGGCGAACATACGCCGCGGCCACCTCCCGAAGGTGGGGATACACGAGCGGCATCAACTCATCAAACGCTGACTTCTCCCCATCGCGCCACTTTGCCAGAAGCAAAGTGATTTCTCTCCCGGCCGGCTCCAAAGGCTCTCTCCCTCGCGAGAATCGTCCCCGTGCGGTTTTGCTAGATATGCTACTACTTCCGCCGCTCCGATTGCAGTGAAAAGTTGAATTGTTCATGGAAATCCGCGTTCCGGATCGAAGCCATGAGGCATTTTCCACTTCCTTTGCGCACTCTTGGTGAATCGCCTGAAGTGAAAAACCCAAAGGCGAGGGAGGAGAAAATGCTCAATCACCTGTTCGACCATGCCCTGAATCTGCTTCGTATGCATCCCAATACGAAACGATTGCCCAACCTTGAAGGATGGACACTTCTCGTTGCCATGATTCCCTCGTCCTTTCTGGCCTGCGCAACTGCGGCTTATGCGGCTCCCCTCGCGGGCGCCTCTGCCGCCAGCAAGCAGTTGTCCGCCACGTTCGGAAAGATTCCTCTCAGTTTTCAACCCAATCAGGGCCAGGCGGATGCCAGTGTCCAATTCCTGTCGCGCGGTCCCGGCTACTCGCTCTTCCTTGTCCAGGGGGAAGTCATTCTGAACCTGGAGCAGCAGCCGGTTTCATCCGCAATTCCGCCGCCGGGCAGCAAGCCCATGGCGGGGGCAGTCGATACGCTGAGCATGAAGCTGCTTGGCGCCAATCCCGACGCGGCCGTCGCGGGGGTCGACCCTCAAAGCGGCGTCGTGAGCTATCTGATCGGTAACGACCCGAAGAAATGGCGCTCGGGCATTCCAACATACGGCAAAGTAAACTACGCGCAGATCTATCCCGGCGTGGACCTGGTCTTCTATGGCAACCAGCGCCAGTTGGAGTATGACTTCGTTGTCGCGCCCGGCGCCGACCCCAGCCGCATCGCTTGGCAGATCCAGGGCGCCAATGCGGCCCTCGATGCGGACGGAAACCTTCTGTTGAACGCGGAAAACGGGCCCGCCAGTTTCAAGAAGCCCGTTGTTTACCAGGCGGATGGCGACAAGAAGATTCCAATCCAGGGCTCGTATGAAGTAGCCGGTAACCAGGTCCGCTTCCGGCTCGGCAGCTACGACCACGCCAAACCGCTGATTATCGATCCCGTATTAAGTTACGCCACCTATCTGGGCGGGACTGGCATTGATGGCATCGGATTCTTCATCGGCCCGGGGCTCGCCAATCTTCCTTCACAGGCGATCGCTGTGGATGCTGAGGGCAGCGTTTACGTGACTGGGTATACGTATTCCTCAGATTTCCCCACCCAGAATTCTTACAAGAACACGCAGCCGGCAAAGTTGTCGGGTTCTAGCTGGCCTTCAGCCTTTGTAACCAAGTTCAGTCCCGACGGCAGTTCCCTCGTCTATTCCACGTATCTCGGTGGCAACGGCTATGACTACGGCTACGCCATTGCTGTGGACTCCAGCGGCTCAGCGTTTGTTACAGGTTCGACAGCCTCGCCTGATTTTCCTGTGACCGCAGGAGCGTTCCAGACAGTTTGCTCCCCGCAGCCGAACAATTCTGGTGGACCACCCTACTCTCCAGCCTGCAACTCCTTCAATGAGCCATCTGCATTTGTGACCAAGCTGAACCCCACAGGAACCGGCTTGGTCTACTCCACATTCCTCGGTGGTTTCGGGAACGCTGGCGCGGTTGCCATTGCTCTTGATGCGGCGGGGCGTGCCTATGTCGCTGGCAACATGCAGGAGGAATGCGACACAAACTATCTTTTCGAGTCCTGCTTCCCGACAACGGCTGGAGCGGTCATCCCCGCGAGTGCTCTCTCAACGAAGGCCGTCGGCTTCCTCTCCGTGTTTGATCCGAGCGGCGCAAAATTGCTCTATTCTACGGCTTTCGGCGACTTGATTAGCACCGGGCCGAACGCGGCTGAGGCAGGCGACACCTACGCGGTCGGCGTGACGGTGGATGCAAACGGCTACATCTACCTGGTTGGGCATACCGAAGCCGGCGATCTGCCGACCACCACCGGCGTGATCCAGCCTACCCAAGGACCGGCCTACAACGGATTCAGGTTGTATGCCTGGCGGGGCTTCGTCGCCAAATTCTACCCCATCGCCTCAAGCGGCGGTACGTCACTGGTTTACTCCACCTATCTCGGCGCGCCGGCACTGAACTCAACTTCCAACCTTGGCGATTTCATCGGCGGTGTTGTAGCGGATAGTGACGGCAGTGTCTATGTTGACGGTCTCACGGAATCGCCTAACTACCCGGTAACGACAGGCGCATATCAGACTACATGCTACGGAGCCCCAGGTAGCTCGGCCTGCTCCGCAGCCTACGTCACCAAGCTGAACTCCACCGGCAGCGCTATCGTATGGGCCACTTACCTCGGAGGCTTTTCAATTAGCGACGCCCTGGCCATGGTCGGACCCATGCAACTGGATGGAAACGGCAACGTCTACATCGAAGGCCAGATGTCCGGGGCCGACTACACCTTTCCCCTGATCAATCCCGTCGAGCCTTACGCAGGGGGGAATTGGGAGACGTTCGTCGCCGAGCTCAACCCCACGGGCTCCAAGTTGCTCTTTTCCACTGCCATCGGCAACGGTGGCACAGGCGGGGGGACCTATGCTCCTGCAGGGCTTGCGGTCGATGCCCAGGGCAACATCTATTCCGCCGGCAATACCAACGATACGGGATTACTCTTCACCCCCGGAGCATTCCAGACCCCCACTGATTTCGGCACCCAGTGCTGCGTACCTGAAAACGGCGTAGTGGCCAAAATTTCTGCACAGAGTACGGCCACGGTCGCTCTGGCCGTTTCCTCGTCTCCTGCGCAAGCGGGCCAGGCGGTCACTCTTACGGCCACCGTCACCCAGGCGCAACAATACGCATCCATGCCCACGGGGACCGTCGAGTTTCAGGACGGATCCACAACATTGAACACCGCTACCGTCAACGCCTCGGGAGTTGCGGCCTACACCACCACATCGCTCACTCCGGGCAGCCATAATCTGACTGCGGTTTACAGCGGCGACACAACCTATCCGACCGTCAACGCCACGCAAACGCTAACCGTGAATGGCCTGACGGCAACCGTAACGGTCACTCCAGCGGCGACCGCGATCAGCACGGCCGCGGCATTGCAGGTAACTGTCGCAGTAACCGGATCGGGCGCGGCGCCCACCGGAACAGTCACTCTGCTGGCAGGCAGCTACACGCCTGCAGCCACAACACTTTCCAGCGGCAGCGCCACCTTCACCATTCCGGCCAACAGCCTGACCGTCGGAACCGACACTCTCACCGTCAGCTACAGCGGGGATGCAAACTACAACTCGGCGACAGGCACTACGTCAGTCGCGGTGACAGCGGCTCCGCTGACGCCCACCGTGACAGTCACTCCGGCCGCAACAACCGTCGATTCCGGTTCGTCCCTCAGCGTGGTTGCTTCGGTCACTGGCGCCGGCGTCACGCCGTCCGGTACGGTAACGCTCTCCGGAGGAGGTTACACTGCGTCCGCAGGAACGCTGTCCAGCGGAACATACACTTTCTCCATTCCTGCCAACAGCCTCAGCGCCGGTACTGACACTCTCACCGTGACATACAGCGGCGACACAAACTACGTCGCCGGCACGGGAACGGCTTCAGTCACCGTGACACCGTCAGCATTCACCGTGGCGGCATCCACACCCGCCGCTGTCAACCCCGGCTCGCCTGCGACATCAACTGTAACCGTCAGCACCGCGACCGATTACGCAGGAAAGGTCACTCTAACCTGCGCCTTGACCAGTTCTCCTTCCGGTGCAACCGAATTGCCCACTTGTTCGGCTGGCACTTCAACAATCACTCTGACCAGCGGCACAAGCACAGGCACAGCGACCGTCACGGTAAACTCGACCGCCGCCACCACTGCGCTGATGTTGCAGAGGGGACACAAACCCAGCGGCTGGGCGGCGTCGGGCGGCCTGGTCCTGGCTGTGTTCATGCTCTTTGGCATTCCGGCTCGGCGGCGCAGTTGGCAGTCGATGCTGGGCGTCCTGGTCTTGATGATCGCGCTCGGCGCGCTGGCTGGTTGCGGCGGAGGAAACAGCAAACATGTTAGCTCCGGCAATGCAGGAACAACTGCAGGCAACTACACTTTTACCGTGACAGGAACGGGCAGCCCTTCGGTAACTCCGGCGCCTGCAACCACATTCACGCTCACCATCAAATAAGGCTGACGCCGGACTCGTCTGGCGCGGCTTTTTCATCTGCCGCAGGACGGCCGATCAATTCGACCGGCCGTCCTGCGGCAAAACCATAGCGGTTCTCCAATTGCTCTCCATCCGGAACCGGGATCGATGTATATTTTTCGCAAGGAGGAAGAATCATGCAAAAGGCTTTCAGACTGCTCGCCGTCAGCGCCTTGATACTTATGCCCGGCATTTCGATTGCCGCGGACCGCTTTGACGGTAATTGGCAAACCAAGCTCACTTGCCCACCGAAGGGAAATACCGAGGGCTATACCTGGCTATTACCCAGCGTCATCCAGAACAGCAATTTCCGCGGAGAGCACGGCACAGCCGGAGAAAAGGGCTATCTTCTGCTGGAGGGCCCGATCAAGCCAGATGGCAGCGCCAAGCTGTCGGCCAACGGTATCGTCACTTCCAGGAAATATGCGCGTGGAGTCTTTGCGCACGGCGGTGCGGACTACAGCTACGACGTCAAGGCGCAATTCAAAGATACTGAGGGCACAGGCGCCAGGAGCGAAGGCCTTGGCATCGTCGGCCGTGCATGCACGTTCGAGTTTGTAAAGCAGCCGGCAGCAGCTCAATGAGCTATAGCGAAACCGCAGCAGGTGTATCTCGTAAGCACGCCCGCCAAGTGGCTTTTTCCTCAAGAAAAAGCCACCTTTCCTGCTCTTAACAAGGGCTCGTTTACTCTGGTTTTGCTCTACTTGATTCCTGCCGCGATGGCCTTTGTCAGGGACCCGCTGGGATCGTCATCATTGAGCGCCCACACGTAGGCGCCGCCCAGCTTGTGTTTTCTGATGTAAGCCGTCTTGACCGCCGCTGAAGCGGGAGAGTCGTAGGTGTAGAAGGTCCCGCTGGCCGGATTGTAGAGCGTCGCTCCAACTCTGACCGTGTCGTACCACGCGATGAAGCCGTTCTCCCCGCTGAGTTTCTCAATCGTCGCGTAGGTCAGGAATCCCGGAGTTAGAAGCGTGTCGCAGCCAGGCGACGGAGCGGCTCTGTTCGGATTCTTGCAAAAACCCGATCCAACGGCCAGAAGCACGGGAGCGGGAGCGGCGGCATTCTGATACAAACCATGATTCACGTTCGGGACGCCCGTCCAGCCGACGGCATACAACGGCAGGCCCATCGTGTATTTGGCCGCCGGCACGCCCAGCTTCAGATAGGCCTTTACAGTCGTATCGATGTCAGGCGTGCCCCCGATCAGAGGGTTCGCGTTGGAAGCGTAAAGGGCAGAGGCTTCATTGGTTTGCTTATCCTCGGGCACAGCTAAATCGTAGCCATCGATCGTGAGGAAATCCACTTGTTCGGCAGCGGCTTTCAGATCGATGTTGGCGTATTTCCTCGGGTCAGCAGGTGAATCAAAGGTCAGAACATATTGCTTGCCAGTGCTCTTCGACAGAGCGTCGAGTTGGGTTCGGAACTCCTTCAACAGCGCCGTGAAATTCTGTTTGTCTGCCGCGGATGGAAACTCCCAGTCGATGTTGAAGCCGTCAAACAGGCCGGGAGCATGAACGCCGGCAGTGATGTTGCCTTTGACGAACAGATCGATGCACGACGAGGCAAGCGCCGCGCGTCCGCCTGGCGTTCTGGCAGCGGTCGCCCAGCCGGCAGAGTTGCCCGCCTGTCCCCCAAGCGAGATCAGAACTTTCAGGCGCAGATGCAACTCTTTAAGCTGCAGAATGGCTCCGAAATTCCCATAGAGAGGCGCAGTGTACGGTTTCCCGCTCACACTCGGCAGGGACGCATCCTGGTAGGCTGCGGAGGGATCCTCGATAGCGCACGATGGCGTCGCGGTCGGAGTCACATCGCCAAAGGCATAGATCAGGTGCGTCAGTTCATCGGCAACGCCATTCCTTTGTAAATCCGCAATGGTGAATCCGCCATAATGAATTCCCCACTCCTCAAAGTAACCCCCGACGACCTTGTCTGAATGAGGCGCTTGAGCCATGCAGGAAGAAACACATGCCAGCAGCGCCAACGAGTTCATAACTGTTCGGTAGAGGTGGAAATCTCTCGTCATCGCAATTGCCTCCAGTATTCCGCAAAGCTCGCGCTCACGGAGTTTATAGCATTTTTACGGATGGTGTATTTTCACGGATGGTGCAAGAAATCTCCGTGCCCCATCCATTTCACGTTTTTTGTGAAATGGATGGGAAACCACAAACCCAACCCCTACAGAAACAGTGAAACAACAGGCCGGGGCTTACGCCCCGGCCTTAATTGTGCAGTATTCAAACAACACTGGTTAGAAAATGAACTTCCCGGCGACCTGGATGATGCGCGGACCGTGGTCGCTCGTGACTGTGCCGAAAGAACCCCCATTCGCGGGTGTTGGATGGTCGATGTTCGTGTCAATGGCATTGAAGTTTGCGTGGTTGAATGCGTTGAACATTTCACCACGTAGTTGGAAGTTGGCGTGCCCTGCGATCTTCACGTTCTTGATCGCTGCCAGATCCCATCTCTGGATGCCAGGTCCAAGCAGCGCGCCGTTATGCTCCGTGCCAAAAGCTCCCGAAGTTGCCTTGGCGAAGGAGGTGGGGTCAAACCACTGGCCAACCTTCTTGGTGAGGTGGACAGCAGAAACCTGATTGACGCGGATCTGCGGGCTCTGCTGCTGAGCAAGGCCGATGCCGTTGTTACCGTTGACGGCAAACGGATCTTCACCCTGAGTTATCTGCTGAGAGACGCCGGAGATCATCGAAGTGATGCCGGAAAGCTCCCAGCCGCCGGCAATGTGAGCCAACACCCCATGCTGCGCCGCGAACCAGGGCAGGTCGTAGACGTAGCTGGCTTCAAAGATCTGCGGCGTGTTGGATGCCGACGGACCGTAATCCATCTTGATGTCGTAGGTGTTGGAGGATTCCGCGCCACGTTCCGTGGAACTCGTGGTCAGATCCTTTGACCAGGTATAGGCAATGCCCACTGCAAGGCCATGAGCCTTGTGATTGGCCGAAACCTGCAGCGAGTTGTAGTTGTTGGTGAAAATAGGAGACATGTTGTACATGGCTCCGTAGCCTTGGTAGGGGCGCAGGAAGTTGACGTCGTCGGCCGTATCGGCTGCGGCGCCAACGCGCGTGCCGATCTTCGGCTGGTTCGCGTCCTGGTCGCCCAGAAGATGGCGGGCCACGTTGCCCACATAGGCAATTTCAACTGTTGTGGAGGGCAAAAGCTGCCGCTGCACACTCAGGTTGTAGTTGGCATAGTTGGGGGCCTTGAAGGCCGGGGTTCCGGTCGAATACAGGCCGTTGGGTGACGGGCTGATGTAGTTCGCTCCGCCGCCGATCTGATCGAAACTGCCAATGTTGATGGTGGAAGTCTGCACCAGCGGAGGGCTATAGAACGCGTTCCATTCCCAGTCGCCGTTGAGCAAGCGGTCAAAGAAGATGCCGAATCCGCCGCGGATTGAGGTTTTGCCGTGTCCGTCTGGATTGTAGGCAAAGCCGATGCGCGGAGCAAAGTTGGTGTTGTAGTTCGGGTTGATACTGGCTCCGTAAGGGGAGCAAGAGGCTGTGGGAGCGATCACTTTACCAGCTGTGCACTCCGCGCCCGTGGGGAGAATAATTCCGTTGGCATAGTTGCCCGGATTCAGTTGTACCGTGGGGTTTGCAAAGTTGCCGCCGCCGTTGGCCGAGAGCCCGGGTGTGATGGCAACAGCATTGGCGCTGTTGTAGACCAGAGGATCGAAGTTCACCAGCGTATTTCTGTTGTCTGCGGGCGCCGGGAAGCGGCTCCAGCGAATACCCAGATTGACGGTCAACTTGTGGTTGACCTTCCAGTCATCCTGCACGTAGGCTTCGCTGTTGACGTAATGCAGTCCAGGGGTCGTATCGCTGCTTTTCTGCGAGTACTGGAAGACATTACCGAGCAGAAACTCGCCAAAGCTCCAGGATGGATCTGCAACCCATGTGCCATTTCCAAGGGCGCCCGATGAGGTGTTGCTGAAGCTGAACAGCGGATTGCCGCTGGTGCCGTTTTCCGTCTTCAGCATCTGCTGGAACTGGAAGCCGGCGCGCAGGGTGTGCTTGCCGACGATGGCTGAGAAGTTGTCAAAGAGGCTGCGATCCAGGTTACGTTCATGGTAGGGGCCGTAACCAGCATTGTACGAGGCAACGCCGGCGATGCTGATGCTGGGGTTGCGTCCGTACGGATCATGGTAGGTCCAGTTGTTGGTCAGAGCGCTGTAAACCGTCGTCGAATCGAAGTACTGGCCAGGCATGGGGGTTGCAACGTATTCGCCCTGGGCATATACGGCTTCGAGTTCATTGACCATCCGCGGATTGATCGTCCAGGTCAGATTGGCAACCACGTTCTTGCCGGGGGTGTTGGTGTTGAAATCCGACAGGCCAGGATAATCAGCTCCGGTCCACATGCCGCCGATCGATTCGCTGGGCACGGAATCCTGCATGCCGCGCATATAGAAATGCAGCGTGTCCGTGAAGTTGTGGTCGATGCGCAGAATTTCCTGCCGGAAGTCATTCTTCTGAGAGGTGCTGTAGTCGTAGTTGCTGCCAGAGTTCGCCTGGTACTTGGCGAAGATCGCGGCGTTGATCGCGGCCACATTCTGACTGGTAATGCAGCTCGCGGGAATCGTGCTCTGGTGAAGAACCGGGTCGTGAGTAATTCCGGCGCATGTATTCACGCCGGTGATGGCATAAGGAACATAATCTCCGGTTGCCGTGCCAGTCTGGTCAACCACAACCGCATCGGCGATGATGCCGCTTTCTTCGGCTGCACTCACTGCCGGCACTGAGCCGGTGAGCGGCGCGGAGATTTTCTGCCATTCCTCCGACCAGAAGAAGAAGGTCTTCTTTTTGTCGGAATTGTAGTGGCCGGGAATGTAGATGGGGCCGCCAAACGTATAGCCAAAGTCATTGTGATGGTTGACTGCGCGTGCGCCGCCACCGGCTTTGGTGAAGTAGTCGTTGGCATCCAGATCGGTGTTGCGGACGAACTCATACGCGTCGCCATGGAAGGAACTGGTGCCATTCTTGATCTGAACCAGAACCTGACCGCCGCCCGAACGGCCGTAGCCGGCGTCATAGCTGCCGCGCTGCAGGGTAAACTCCTGGATGGCATCGATGCTGGGAGCGTTGATAAGGGTGTTGTTGGAGCCGGAGTCGTTGATGTCCGCGCCGTCTACAGTCCAGTTGTTGGCGAAGGGGCGCGCGCCGTTGACGGCCAGGCCGGTGTTGCTCTCCGTATTGGCTTCGTCGCCCAGGCCCGCGTTCACAACGCCTGGTTGCAGGGTGACGAGCATGGCAAAGTTGCGATCCGAAATTTCCAGTTCGCGCAGTTGAACGCCGTCGATTGTGCCGGCCTGCGCGCTGCTGTCGGTGTCAATCGATACTGGATTTTCTTCCACGGTAACGGTCGTGCTGACGGAACCGGCCTTCAGTTCTACGTTCACCGCGTGCTTCTCGGCGACGTTGAGGACGATGCCGTTGGCCTTGTATGTCTGAAAGCCTGCTGCCGTCACAGTGATCGAGTAGGTTCCTGCCGTGAGGTTGGTGGCTGTGTAGTTGCCGGAGGTATCCGTTTCCACAACGCGAGCCGTTCCGTTGACGCCGTTGAGCGCGATCGAGATCGAGGCATGAGGAATCAGGGCTCCAGTAGAGTCCGTGACCGTGCCGCTGAGCGTTGCGGACAGTTCCTGTGTGCGTGCCATCGAGGGAAGGAACAGGAGCAAAATCGTCACCAATATAAACAGCGACGGACACCTTTTGATCAAGCTCTTCATTTTTGCCGCGCCATCCAAGGCGAGGTCGACGCGTCGCGAGGATACTGAGGGATAGGAAGAGCGTAGTTTGTAAGTCATTGCCTTCGCACCTTTCTTTTGAGACCAAGTGAGTGCCTATACGCGAGTGCGTATTGACAGGTGTGTTCCGAAGCTTTGAACAAGAAAGTCTGCCGGGTGGGATTTCACCTCGGCACGGACAGCAAAGTGGCAGAGCGAAGGGGTTGATTTCACGCTGGTGAGCGCATCAAGTGGCGCAGGCTCTCCGAATCCGGAATCGCGAAATGGAACCTTCTGTCTATGCATCGTGCCCCCAAATGTGGTTCAAAAGCGGTTGACTTACCCCACTGCATCAATCTCATGGGGAGTCCGCTTTGGTTACTGAAAACCGCGACCGAGATGTTTTGAGTGTCTTCTCCGGTTGGCGGCGTCGCAATTATTGCATTGAGAAAAACCATAAGACCATTTACACATAAAAAGCAATAGATAAATGAACAAAACACCACCAAATGGTCACAATTTTGACCCATTGGAACGAAATCCACACTTTTTGCCCCTTTTTCTGTACTTCCTTATTGCATTTTCACGGATTGTGTGACGAAGCTCCATGCCCCATCCATCCTGAGCGAGCGCAGCGGAACCGGAGTCCCCGGCGACAGCATTTCGTCGCTGAGGTGGCGAGTCGAAGGACCCGCTTCTTGTATTGTTGTGAAATGAGTGGAAAACCACAAAACTCCTGCGAGCGAATAGCGAGCGATTGGCCCCACCGCAGGTCGCTCCGTGCCCCATCCATTTCACGTTCTTTGTGAAATGGGTGGGAAACCACGAATTCAACCCTACAGGAACAGTGAAAATGCTCTACACGCGAATGACGCGGATGCCCTGCTTCTCAAAGGGCGCTACCGCCTCGTCGCTGGCGCCCGTGTCGGTAATCAGGATCTGGAACTCGTTGGCCGGACAGATGAAAGCGGGGCTGACCTTGCCGATCTTGCTGGAGTCGGCTGTGACGATGATCTGCTCGGACTGCTTGAGCATTTTGCGGTAGACAAGCGCCTCGTTGGTCTCCAGCGTGGTCGCGCCGCGTTCGGCATCCAGGCCGGTGACGCTGAGAAACACCTTATTCATGTACACGTCGTTGAGGAAGTTGAGCGCTGCGTTGCCGGTGAGTGAGAACGACCAGGCCCACGGAACCACGCCTCCGGTCAGATAGGTGCGGATTCCGGGCTGGTTGCACAGTTCCATACCAATATTGATGGCGTTGGTGATTACCTGAATCTTGTCCCGATGGCGCAGGCTGCGGCCAATGTGGGTTGTGGTCGTGCCCGCGGTCAGGCCCACCGTCTCATTGGCCAGAATCAGTTCGGCGGCAGCCAGGCCGATGCGGCGCTTTTCACCGGCAAAGCGCTGTTCGCGTGCCAGAAAGGAGCTGTCATAGCGGAAGGGCTCGTAGAGAAGCGGTTCCACCAGGGTTGCCCCGCCGTGGGTGCGCCGTATCAGGCCTCGGTTTTCCAGCCGGACCAGATCGCGCCGGATGCTGGGGGCCGAGGAGCCGACCTCGGCCAGGATCTCCTCAATGGACGCTGTGCCAGTCCGGAGGAGGAACTTGATGATCAGTTCAGAGCGGAGCGTGATGGAATCGGTCATGCCGAACTGATTTTAACCTCTGGAATAGGAGAACATGCAACCACTTTTCACTTTTCTTGATATTATCGTCCAGATTCTCGGCGCGTTGATCATCTGTCTGAACGTTTTGCCTCAGTATGATCGAATATAGACCGAGAATCCTCCCCAAGACAAGACAAACACGAGGAGGCTGTCGAGATAGCGGTTCTCCTATTGCTATACACCGAAGCCGATGCTGCCGAGTGGCTTTTTCCTCAACCGGATCCCCGGCGAGCGATCTTTGCTCGCTGGGGTGGAAGAAAAAGCCACTCTAAATACTCTTAACAACGTTACGTTTACTGTAGTTCCGCACTAGTGTACACGTATTCGGGACCGCCCTAGAGCGTTTTCGATTCAACTGTTAACAAAATGCTGGGTGGGAGAGCACAGGTCTCAATCTCGACTGTAAACAGTCAACCTGAAAACGCTCTCGGTCTCAAACCGCTTGAAGTTGTACCATTCCCCATGCCCCATCCTTTCGCCTTTTTGCTGGCGAAAGGGTGGGAGGCCACGAACCTGCAAGGTACGAAGTCATGCCGTCAGAGACCTGGCGCGATAGGGATTGGACCCTTTGTGCGCGTTGCCTGACGCTGTTGAATGATCCGCTCAAATCGATTCCTATCTTTTAAACTCCGAGCCGGCAGTTGCAGAAGTGGTGTTGGCGCCTGAACCAGCCTTTGAAGAAGTCTCTGCATGACTCGCGCTTGTCGCCGTAGGCGAACCAAGACTGAAGGCTGGCCGGACCAGTTTGTGAATTTCCTTCGTAAACTCTTTGATTTCGATGTACTGATTCTTGTCGACATTCGTGAAATGCTGCCGGGTATTAGTCGCAGGCCACCACACATCGATCGCGGCAATGCGCGCATTATGTCCCAGCCCGATGTGCTGTTCCAGCGGCTGTGAGCCGAAGGAACCGGTTTCTCCCCCTGTACGATAGATCGCTCTTGGCGGCTGGCCATCGTCTGCCACTGTAACCTTGATCTGCGCGCTAACTCCCGAGCGGTTGCTTTTCACGCCAACCAGATGCACATTGATCCAGTCGTTGTCATTGCCCGGATTCTTGAACACGCGCAAAGTGTGCGCATCGCCCGGCACCGCCCCGCCAATCTCCGCAATGATGGCTTCGTTCCCGCTGTGGTCGAGATCGGCAAAGGTGATCGCGTGTCCCTTGTGCAACTCTCCCGTTCCCGAGGATGCTGTAATGTCCACAAACTGCTTTCCGTCTTTGTTAAGCAGCAGTGTGTGCGGCACCAGCGCGGTATAGGAGGGGTTTCCGCTTCCAAGGTAAATCGAAAGAAATCCATCGTTATGAATATCGCCAAAACCCGCGCCCATGGGCATGAATACCTTGTCGAGCCCGACCTTTTCGGTAACGTCTTCAAAGGTCCCATCATGCTTGTTCCGGTAAAGCTTCAGCGTTTCGGCGTTGTGCGGCAAGCCGAGGTAGGTTTTCATCGATTCGCTAACGGAGACGTGGTAACTTGTCACAAAAAGATCGGGCCATCCATCATTGTCGTAATCCATAAAGAATGTCGAAAAACTGACAAGGGGAGCCTGCACGCCGGCCTGCCGCGCAACATCGGTGAATGTTAAATTACCGTTGTTGTGATAAAGATTGTTTGCTCCAAACAAATTCGACACGTAGAAATCGACGTAGCCGTCCTGGTCGTAGTCCGCGGCTGTTACACCTTTGGAGAAAGCAGTCTGATCGATTCCAGCCGAGTGAGATATGTCTTCAAATGTGCCGTCCCCCTTGTTGTGAAACAGTTGACTGGGAGAGTTTTCGTTGGCAACAAAAAGATCGAGATAGCCGTCGTTGTCAATGTCAACCCAGACCGCGGAGTTCGTCTGGGCTACGTTATCGGCCAGCCCGGCCGCTTCCGTAACATCTGTAAAGGTTCCATCGCAGTTGTTCCGCAACAGGGATCTTCTTTGCGCGTACTCCCATCCCCCGCGCGGAATAAACAGGTCCATGCAGCCATCGTTGTTGTAGTCCACCTGCATGATGTTCAGCGCGCCAAGCTGGTTGGCGACCCCGGCCTCAACCGATCGATCTGTGAAGGTCCCATCGCCGTTGTTGTGAAAGTATTTGATTGGATCGCAGGTCTCCATGCTGGACACAAATATATCGAGCAATCCGTTGTTTTCGAAATCGTCAATGGCCAGCCCGCCTGCCTCGCGCATGACATTCAAACCTGCCGCGGGCGCAACATCGACAAAGCGCCCAATATCTTCTTTCGACTGAAAATCGCTCAGCGGAATGCGATATGCCTCGGGAACGCCATCCGGATACTCGCCCAGAGTTGAATATGCATAATTGAGAAGCCACTTGACTTCAATGTCGTCAGGAAATTGCGTGAGATATTTCAGGAAGAATTGAATTGCCAGTCGTGATTTGTCCTTCTTCTTGTAGCTTTCTTTAAGATTCACGGGAGGGAATAGATCCGACTCTCCGGAGTTGCGATAGACTCCGTTTTCCATCTCCGCCCAATGCAGATAGGCTCCTCCAAGAACCTCTTGAAGCCGCAGCGCCTGAGGAAGCGTAACAACCTGACCGACAGATCCCATGCCTCCGCTGACTCCGCCATCCGCCTTTTGCTGTGGGTTCGGCGCAGAGGACAAGATCATCTGATATGCAATTTCGAATTCTTTGACGGCCTCCTCCATGTTCCCCATATATGCATCAAGCTGGCCGATATACATGTGGGTTTGCTGGATATCGGTTGCGCTATAGCCATCGGCCGTTCCAGACATTGATGCATGGATAATTTCTTTCAGGTGATTCATGGCCGCGTCGTAAGACTCGGTTCGCAGTTCACAGCTTTGCCGAAGGTTGCGAGCCCAGCCTTCGGGTTTTGGCATTTTAGAAAAGACTTGATCGGCTTCGCCAAGTCCGGCCACTGTTGCCCCATATCGAATTTCGCCGCTCGCAATCATCTCCCGGATCTGCTTTGCGTTCATGTCTTGCGTGGCCGGGGCCACTGGCAGAATCTTCAGAATCGCAAAACCAGAGGAGACGGAAACAATCCTGCTGAGTTGTCCGGTTCTTAAACCGGCCACGGCGTTCCGCAAGTCAGGGCGAAGTTGAGCAGGACTCCACTTCCCCATGTACCCGCCGTCAAGCGACGTAGGATCGATCGACTTTTCTTTTGCGAGCACACTGAAGTCCCATCCGTCATTGAGCTGCCGCATGATGTCGGCTGCTTCATTCTCGGTCGCTGTGACGATGATCCCCAGTTCCATCGGCTGCGCAGCCGCGCTCTGTTGGGCTAGGGCCTTTCCGGAAAAGCACGGCAAGAGCGCGAGAACGAAGATGAAGATCTTTCCGATGAATCGATGACTACAGCGTTTTTGATTCTGCTCTTTACAGAAACCGGGCAGCAAGGTCAACATGTGAATCGAAAACGCTCTGGCGATTGAACAAAGTTGCATGGGTTCCCCAAAGACCGATCTGAATTGTTTGTAAATGTGTGAATGAAACTAAGATGCTATTTATTTTTGTGCCGCATGTCATGAACCGAATGATCGATAGATAGTTCGTTCATCCGGACGGCTGGCAATGTCAGCTTTATGAACGAGACGAGCGATCATCCATTCGGATGAGCACGCGCATGGGCCATTCGATGGATGGCGTAATCATCCAGATTACCGATGAAGAATAGAACCAGAAACAGCACAATAGCTTCTTAGCAATAATTGCAGCGGGAGATTTCCCATTGAAGCTTAAACTATTGTTGTGCGCGGCTGCTTTTGCAGGATGCAAGCTGGTGACAGCGCAGGGCGGTCACGACGTTACACTCCCGACTTCACTCGCAACTCTATTGCGCGAAGCGGATGCAAGCAACAGCCAGATAAAATCGGCTGATGATGCATGGCGGGCGTCAGCTCACGCGGAACAACAGGCTTCTTCGCATCCTGCCCCTGAAATCTCATTTCAGTCGTTCAGCGTCGGCAGCCCCAAGCCGCTTGCCGGATTCAGCAACAGCGAGTTTGCGTACCTAAGCCTGGGAGCTTCACAGGAGCTTCCGTATCCAGGAAAGCTCCGGCTTCGGGGCGAGGTCGCAAACCGTGAAATGGAGACGCAGAAGGCTGGCGTTGCAGTGACACGCTCCTCGGTGGCTGAGCAGGTCAAGCTGCTCTATCTGCAAATCGCTTATTCCACTGCTGCAATTGCATACCTGGATCGTATCGATTCACTGCTGCAGTCGGTGATTCAGGACGCGCTTTCTCAATATGCGCTGGGGAAGGGAAGCCAGTCGGCGGTTATCAAGGCGCAGATGGAGCGCACGCAGATTCTTCGTCAGGACACCATGCACAATCAGAATCTGTGGCAGGCGCAGGCCCGCCTCAAGCAACTGTTGCATCGCACTCAGGATTCTGCCGACATCCTTCCCGATCCGCTGACCGCAACGCCATTCATGATCGATCCGCAGGAACTGCAAAGCCAAATGCGCGCGAGCAATCCCACGCTCATCGTGGACGCTCATGCCGTGGACAAGCAGAAGGCGCAGTTGGCGTCCGCAAAGCGTGATGACCGGCCAGACTTCAGCCTTGGCTACGCCTTTCAAATTACCGGGGAAGATTATCGAAACCGGTTTATGTTCTCGGCGGATGTCCGGCTTCCGAACCGGCGCCGCGTAAAGGCAGAAATTGCCCAGGCCGCGGAACAGGAGACTCGCGCAAGACACGAGATGGATTCGGATGTTCAGCAGAAGTTGGCTGATTTGCAGGAGCAATACATTGCGGTAAAAAGCACCACGGAGCTGCTCAATGAATTCAAGCAAGGACTGATGCCGCAAGCGGAGGCCGTGTTTCATTCCGAGCAGTCAGCCTATCAATCCAACAAGCAGGAACTTGGCCCTGTGCTCTCCGCGCTGTTGGACATTCTTTCGCTGGAGAGCGATTACCAGCAGGCGCTTCTCGATCATGAGGCGGCTCTGGTGCGCTTAGAGACCCTGACTGGGAGAACAATTCGATGACTGCAATAGCACAGAAGAACTTATTTACGGCGACTCTGGTGTGGGCGGCGCTCGTGACTGCCGTGCTGATTGTTTTTCTTCTCCGTTCGGAGATGAGGCATCCTCTGACACTCTTCTCCTTCTCTCCCATCGTTGCTGCTTCCAGTGCTTCAGTGGACCAGCCCGCAGCCATGTCCTCACATTCGATGGATGCGCCGCTAGCTCCCATTCAACTAACTGCCGAGCAAATGCGAAACATTGGCATGACAACAGGAACCGCGGAATACAAGGACATGACCGACGACCTGAGAGCCACGGGCACGGTCGCCATCAACGACCGTCTTCTCTCTTATGTCCAGGTAAGATTCTCCGGTTCCATACGCAAGGTGTTTGCGAACGCAACCTATCAGTACGTGCGCAAGGGTGAACCGCTTTTTACCATCTACAGCCCGGAATTGGTGGCCACGCAGCAGGAATACCTTCTTGCCAACGATAATCAGCGAGCCCTGAGCAGCAGTTCGATCCGCGACGTTGCCGCCGGTGCGCGTTCTCTTTCCACTGCGGCCGAGCATCGGCTCGCACAGTGGGAGATCCCGGAGAGCGAGATTGCAGAGTTGAAACGAACGCGAAAGGTGCAGACTGACCTGACGATTCAGTCGCCGTCTTCCGGCTATATCACGGAACGGAATGCGCTGCCAAACATGTACGCCGAACCTGGCACGCGTCTCTACACCATCGCCGACCTTTCGCGCGTGTGGGTCAACGCGCAGGTATTTCAATGCGATGTTGGCCGCCTGAAGCCAGGCGATCAGGCCGCGATCACCGTTGATGCTTATCCGCAGAAGACCTTCAATGGACGTGTCGAGGAAGTCCTTCCGCAGGTCGATGCGGCAACTCGAACCGTGCAGGTGCGGCTCTCGATCGACAACACCGGTTTGCTGCTGAAGCCGGGAATGTTCGTCAACGTGGATCTGAAGTCCATGCTCGGCCGAAGCCTTGTGGTTCCTGCTTCCTCGGTGCTTCAGACCGGATTGAAACAGATTGTCTTCCTGAATAAAGGCGAGGGACGAATCGAGCCAAGAGAAGTTGTTCTGGGCCCGCAGATTGGCAGCTATTTCGTTATCTTGAAGGGACTCGACGCGCATCAGTCGATTGTGACCTCCGCCAATTTCCTTATTGACTCCGAAAGCCAGATGCAGGCTGCTTCCGGATCGGCAACGCCATCCGCGCAGAATATGGACATGGCCGTGGCCTCGGGGGCACAACAGTCAATCCGAATCGCGTTTTCGAGTAATCCCGACCCACTGCAAAAGGGAAACAACACGCTCTACGTCAAGCTGACCGGCAACAATGAAGCTGCTGTTTCAGGCGCTGAAGTTGCGGTCGCGTTCCACATGGCAGCCATGCCGGAGATGGGCATGGCCGCGATGAATGAATCCGCTGCGCTCACTGAAAAGTCCGCGGGAGCCTACCAGGGACTGGAGAAACTGCCCTGCGGCGGAACCTGGCAGGTTGCCGTCTCGGTGAAGCAACATGGCCAGTTTATGGCCGCAAAGAAGTTCAGCATCAACGCAAAAGGCGGTATGTAAGATGATCTCCCGGATCATCGAACTGTGTGCGCGAAACAAGTTTCTTGTATGCGCGATTGTCGTATTGCTGACCTTCGCAGGCATTTGGTCTGTGAAGCAGAATCCGCTGGATGCTTTGCCGGATGTCTCCGATGTGCAGGTCATCGTCCGTACAAGCTGGGCCGGCCAGCCGCCGGATATTATCGAGGATCAGGTTACATATCCCATTGTCACCAGTTTATTGGCCGCGCCACGCGTGAAGTCCGTGCGGGCGCAGACAATGCTCGGCGACTCATATGTGTTTGTCGTATTCGATGATGGCACAGATCTGTATTGGGCGCGTTCGCGCGTTGTCGAGTACCTGCAGCAGATTGCCGGCCGCTTGCCTGAAGGGGTAAATCCAGTGATCGGCCCGGATGCAACTGCCGCGGGCTGGGTCTTCGAATACGCCATCGTAGATAAGAGCGGAACGCATAGTCTTGCCGATCTGCGCAGCCTGCAGGACTGGCATCTGCGCTATGATCTGGAAACCGTGCCGGGCGTGTCGGAAGTTACAAGCATCGGAGGATTTGTCCGCCAGTACCAGGTGCGGCTCGATCCCAACAAGCTGCTTGCATATAAAATACCTCTCTCTACCGTGATTGACCGTGTCAAGGCCAGCACGAACGAAGTGGGTGGCCGCGTCCTCGACCTGAACGGCGCTCAATACATTATTCGCGGACTCGGCTACCTGAAATCGACCAATGATTTGGAGACCGTTGCTGTTGGCAGCTTGAACGGAACTCCCGTCTTGCTGCGCGATTTGGGCACTGTCGGCTTTGGACCCGATATTCGCGAGGGCGTGGCGGATTGGAACGGCGAAGGCGAAACAGTTGGCGGCATCGTGGTGATGCGCCAGGGCATGAACGCGCTGAAAGTAATTGACGGAGTTAAGAAAAAGTTCAAGGAAATAGCCTCTTCTTTGCCGCCGGGCGTCCAGATTGTTTCCGGGTACGACCGCTCCGGACTTATCAACGAGTCGATAGCAACCCTGCATCGCGATTTGCTTGAAGAGGCAGTCATCGTCAGTGTTGTCGTCGTTGTTTTTCTCTTTCATTTCCGCTCGGCGCTGATTGTAATTGTCATTCTGCCCATTGCGGTGCTCGTTTCCTTCATTCCCATGTACTTTCTTGGCGCCACATCCAACATCATGTCGCTCGGTGGCCTGGCGCTCGCCATCGGGGTCCTGGTTGACGCCGCCATGGTTATGGTCGAGAACGGCTATCGCCAGCTATCGGTGCGTCAAGAGGCCAGTTCGCTTCCGGTTTCAAATTCAGAGCGGGTAAAGATTCTTGTCGAAGCCGCCAAGCAGGTTGGGCCGGCGCTTTTTTATTCGCTGCTGATTATCATGGCTTCGTTTCTTCCTGTGTTTCTGCTCGAGGCGCAGGAAGGACGAATGTTTCGTCCCCTCGTGTGGACAAAGACTCTTGCCGTTGGCTCCTCATCCATTTTGGCCATTACTCTGGTGCCTGTGCTGATGGTGTTTCTGATACGCGGCAAACTGCGGCCCACCAGCGCGAATCCTGTTTCACAATTCACGCAGGCCTTGTATCTTCCAGTAATTCGATTCTGTCTCCGGCATCGATTTCTGACCCTCGGCCTGAACCTGCTTTTTCTCGGCGCAACTCTGCCAATCGCATACAAGCTTGGAAGCCAGTTCATGCCTCCGCTTTATGAGGGATCGGTTCTCTATATGCCGGCCTCGCTGCCAGGCATATCCATCGAGCAGGCCAAGACTCTTTTGCAAAAACAGGATGCGATCTTGCGCTCCTTCCCCGAGGTGGCCAGCGTTTTCGGCACTGTCGGCCGGTCGGATAGCGCCACGGATAACGCGCCGCTCGACATGTTCGACACAACCCTCATGCTAAAGCCGCGCGAACAATGGCGGCCTGGCATGACCTACGACAAACTGATTCAGGAGATGGACACTAAACTCCAGTTTCCCGGCATCTCCAATACCTGGACCAGCCCTGTGGAAGGCCGGCTGGACATGGAGCTCACAGGCATCAAAACGCCGCTGGGAATCAAGGTGCAGGGGCCAAGCGCCGATGGAATCGAACAGTTGGCCGGGAAGATTCAAAGTGTGCTTGCGGCCATGCCGCAACAGCGCTCTATCTTCGCCGAACGCATATCGGAAGGGCTTTATATCAACGTCGAGGTTGATCGGGACGAGGCATCGCGTTATGGGCTGAGCGTGGCGGATGTGCAGGCGGCTGTCTCGTCGGGCATCGGAGGACGGAGCGTAGCCGAGAATATCGAAGGGCGGGAACGCTATCCAATCAACGTGCGCTACGAGCAGGACTTTCGCGATAGCGTGGATCGAATGCGTGCGGTTCTGATCGAGACTCCGTCGGGCGCGCAGATTCCACTGGGACAAGTCGCGCGCGTCTCGTTCTCGAAGGGGCCATCGATGATCAGAGACGAGGACGGCCAGCTCACCGGCTACATCTATATCAATCTGAAAGATACAAACTACGGCGCATTCGTTGACGAGGCCAATCGGCTGCTGCGTGACAAGATTGCCTTGCCCGCGAACTATTCATTCACCTGGTCTGGCGAATATCAGTATGAAAAGAGAGCCAAACAGCGGCTTGAGCTGATTGTGCCCGTGGTCTTTGCGGTCATCTTCCTTCTGCTTTACATGGTCTTCCATTCCGCGCTGGAAGTGATTGTCCTGATTGTTCCAACTTTCTACGCGCTGTCCGGAGGATTTCTCCTGCAGTGGCTGCTGGGTTACAACTTCAGCGTCGCTGTGTGGGTAGGATACATATCCCTCTTTGGAATTGCCGTTGAAACAGGTGTCGTCATGGTGGTCTATCTGCACGAGGCGCTGGAGCGTCACTTGAGCGCGGGAAATATCCGCTCCTCTGCCGACATTGAGGCCGCCGTCATCGAGGGGGCCGTTCAGCGCCTGCGTCCGAAACTGATGACCGTGCTCGCGGTTCTTGGAAGCCTGGTGCCCATACTCTGGTCGACCGGCGTCGGCTCCGATGTTATGAAGCCCATTGCGGCGCCGATCGTTGGCGGCATGATTACATCAACCATTCACGTTCTGATTCTTGTTCCTGTTTTCTTTGCCTGGATGAAAGAGCGTTCGATGCGAGCGGGCCGTCTGCAAGCATAAGATGAATCGAATGAACAATAACTGATGCGTAAATCAATCTTTCGATGGATATGTCGAATCCGCCCTTTGATGGACGCGCCAAATCGACTTTCACAGTAAGATTTGATTTCCCCCGAATGGAGAGTATCAGTGTGTGCGAGCACGGGCGTAAAAAACTGATGGCGAACGTCAGTGTCTTGAGGAGCGCGCGGAGCCGAGAGCCATTGCCGCGGGTGCTTGATCTTAATGCGGATGCTCGCATCCATTCCCGGATATTCTCTCATTTCATTCAATCCAGATGCCATAAATCAATAGCATTGCCAACTGTTATTGATTCGGCCCTTATGCATTGCAACACTGTTTGGGTGCCCCACCCTTGCGACGCCTTTGTTTTTGTCGCTAGGGTGGGGGAGCACGATGCAAATCCTTTGGGCCGGATCAATAACCAGGACCCAAACATATTCGTTGGGGCATTGCGCGCATTTCAATCGCCGCATGGACGGTGGTGCGCGATTTGAGTGACCTTGTTTCAACTTTTGGAGGCTGTTGAATGGGAGTACGGCTACTAACAAAATGTTCCGCGATTATGGCGCCACTCGCATTGATGCTTGTTTGTGGCTTTACGCCGGAACCAGTCCAGAATCCCGATGCGGACTACATCGTAACCTCGGCGTCAACATACGATCCGCTGGCGGCGCTGAGAACAGAAGAGCGTTTTCCCAAAGGCGCGCAACTGCTCCTGGTTCACGCAGGCAAGACCGAACCACTCGTCGAGGGTTTTGCGGCCACTGCGGACGCGGATGTTTCCTTTGATGCGAAGACCGTACTGTTTGCTGGCAAAAAGACCGCGGGAGATCCTTGGCAGATATGGGAGTTGACGCTTGCCGGCCATTCGCTGCGTCGGATTTCGACGGATGCATCGGATGAGATTCGTCCCCTCTATTTGCCCGGCAACCGTTTTGTCTATGCGCACCGTGTCAACAATATCTATCGGCTGGAAACAGCGCAATTGGATGGCACTGCGGTCCAGCCGCTTAGTTTCCTCCCCGCCAGCGCAATACCCGCATTTGTGTTGAAAGACGGGCGAATTCTTTTCGAGTCTGGCTTTCCTCTTGGCGCTGGATCGGCGCCGGAGCTGTTTCTGGTTTATTCGGACGGAAGCGGAGTCGAGTCCTACCGCTGCGATCACGGCACGGCTCGCTGGGGAGGAACGCAGTTAGCCTCTGGCGATGTGGTCTTCACGCACGGCGCGGCACTGGCGCGGTTTACATCGCCATTGGCGACGGAACAGCGCATTGCCGCTCCACGATCCGAGTACGCCGGCGCAATTGCCGAGACGTCCTCGGGCGCATGGCTTGTGAGCGCGCGAGCAGGCGCTGGAACACACTACGCACTGAAGCTGTGGAAACCGGGAGCGGCGGCGCTGCAAACATTGCTGGCCACAAGCGGCGAAGACATTGTTGAGCCGGTTCTTGTTGCAGAGCGGAAAACGCCCAAGCGTCACCCCTCCGGCCTGCACGACTGGAACAACGCCAATCTGCTTGCGCTGGATGCGCGCCTGTCGCGCGAGGGCAATCTTCGCGTTTCGCCTGCATCCGTGCGGCTGGAAACGCAGGATGCTAAAGGCCACACTGTCGTCACCGGCACGGCTCCGGTAGAGGCGGATGGCTCCTTCTTTGTGCAAACTCCAGCCGACAAACCGATTCGCTTTGCGCTGCTTGATTCCAAGGGCGCGGTTCTGCGTCAGGAGCATGGATGGTTCTGGATTCGCCGCGGTGAACAGCGCATCTGCGTCGGCTGCCACACGGGGCCGGAGCGCTCGCCTGAAAATCGCGTGCCGGACGTGCTGCTGCACACCATGGCGCCAGTCAATCTTACCGGCGCGAAAGAATCGCGCGTGACGCAGCAAATCACGCCAGGGGGCAACTGAGATGAATTATCGTTTCCTGCTCTTATTAAGCGCAGTCTCCATGGCTGTTGCGCAAACCCCAGCGGTGGGGCAGACGCCGCCTGCGCCGCAGAAGAATGCTGCCACGCAGACCTCCTCTGCGCCGCCTGCGCCGGTGATTCGCTTTGAAGATGCGAGCGACAAGGCGGGCATCAACTTTACGCACAGTTACGGGTCGCGCGTGATGGCTTCGCTGCTCGAAGATACCGGCGCGGGCTGCGTGTGGCTTGACTACAACAACAGCGGCCTGGAATCGCTTTACGTAGTGAACGGACGGCCGCTCGATGACTCGATGCACCCGTTCCCGCTGAAGGTAAAGCCTGCAACGCTGCCGCACAATCATCTCTATCGCAACAACGGCAACGGCACTTTTACCGACGTGACAGAGAACTCAGGACTCGACCCCGATATGTATGGAATTGCGGTGACCGCGGCCGATTACGACAATGACGGCTTCATCGATCTGCTGGTCACCGGCTACGGCAAGACCATTCTCTATCACAACGACGGCAATGGGCACTTCACCGATGTTACGGCCAAGGCGGGAATCAAGGTGGACGGCTGGGCCATCAGTTCGACGTGGCTGGATTACGACAAGGACGGCTGCACCGATCTATTTGTGGGCCGCTATGTGAAGTTCGATCCCAAGTACCACGCCTACTATGCGCCGGACGGTTATCCGGGGCCGCTGGACTACGCGGGAGATACAAACAAGCTGTATCACAATAATTGCAACGGAACCTTCACCGATGTTACCGATAAGTCAGGCATCGGCGCCTATGTGGGCCGGACGATGGGAGTCACGGCGGCGGACTTCGACAATGATGGCTGGGACGACATCTATGTCTCCAACGACCGCACCGAGAATTTTCTCTTCCACAACAAACATGATGGAACCTTTGAAGAGATTGGCAGCGATACGGGCACGGCCTACGGGCAGAATGGCGAATCAACTTCGTCGATGGGGCCGGTCTTTGTCGACATCGAGGGACGGGGATTGCTGGACCTGTGGGTCACCGACGGGCGCTACAACCGCTTGCTGCTGAACACCGGGAAAATGAGCTTTGAAGACTTGGGCGCAACCAACGGCGTCTCGCAAGCGAATGCGCAATACGCTAGCTGGGGCACGGGAGTTTACGACTTCGACAACGACGGGCTGCTCGATATTCTCATCTTCCACGGCGCGCTCGTTCAGCAGATTTCGGAGGAGCATACACTCTTTCGCGGAATTGGCGACGGTAAGTTTGTGGATGTTTCGCCCGATGCAGGACCGGTGCTCAGTACGCGCACGACAGCGCGCGGCGCATGTTTTGCCGACTACGAAAACAACGGGAAAGTGGATGCATTCGTGGTCAATCTGGGTTCAAAGGGAACGCTGCTGCGCAACGTATCCACCAATACAGGCCACTGGATTGCGATCAACTTGAAGGGAACGAAGAGCAACCGCGATGGCATTGGCGCAAAAGTGGAAGTCTTTGCGGCGGGCAAGCGCCAAACAGCAGAACGCGTGGCGGGGTCGGGCTATTTGTCACAGAACGATGAGCGCTTGCATTTCGGTTTGGGTGCGGCGGCAACTGTGGACAAACTCATCGTTCATTGGCCCAGCGGACGCGAGCAGTCGCTTGAAAACCTGACCGTAGATCGCGTGCTTACTGTGGAGGAGCCTAAATGATCCGGCAAACGCAAAATAAACTTCTGCTTAAATTATGCGCAGCATTTCTCGTCATAGGTGTGGCCTTGCTTACGGCTGCGCTGTGGATCAGCAGGCCCGTTCGCGCAGCCGCGCAGCCGGACACGAGCACTTCAGACGACTACGCTTCGCCCCTTGAGGTTTTGCTTTCGCCGGACGGAGCGCGGCTGTATGTGCTCTGCGAGCAAACCGGCGAGGTGCGCGTGCTCAATGCGGCCAGCTTTGCGGTAATCAAAAACATTCCAGTAGGCCGCGTGCCGCGTGGATTCTCACTTTCTCCCAAGGGCGACCGGCTGTTCGTGACGAACTCCTGGGACGACACGCTCTCGGTGATCGATACCGCTTCGCTTGCTGTTGTAGCCACATGGAATGTGGGCGCGGAGCCGTCGAGTGTAATTGAAAACCGATCTGGAAAGCTGCTCTTCGTGGCCAATCGAATCAGCAGCGACATTGCTGTGCTCGATGCTCAGACCGGCGAGGAACAGAAGCGCCTGCACGGCGGGCGCGGCGTCAGCTACCTGGCGCTTACGCCGGACGGAAGCCGCATTTACGCGACGCATGTTTATCCGAACATTCTGCCGCGGCGGACAGGATTGGAAAATCGCATGGCGCCGGAATCGGAAATCACCGTGATCGATGCGGAGCGCGCCATCGTGCTGGACCGCGTGCCGCTGCATGCCCTCGCCGGCGTCTTTCATGTGGCCTTCTCCACCGATGGCCGTCTGGGTGTAACCACCGGTTACCACCCCAAGAACCTGGTGCCGCTGGCGCACGTCGAACACGGCGGCGCCTTCACGTATTCACTCGTATTGTTCGGCGCGGATTTGAGAAAGGCAGATCTGGTGGAAGTGCCGCTGGATGAGCTGGAACGCTATGCATCGCAGCCTTTCGACGTAGCCATTTCACCGGACAAATCGCGCATTTACATAACTTGCGGCGGTTCAGAGATTGTGACGGTGGTGGACGTTCCGCGGCTTCTGCGCTACATCCACACACACAACGAACCCCTCACACAGGATCTCTCCGCCAGCTCTCACTATGTTGTGACGCGCATCCCCGTGGGACTGAACCCACGCGGGCTTGCGCTCAGCCGCGACGGCCGCAGGCTGTTTGTCGCAAACCGCCTCGATGACACGATAAGCGTAATCGACACGCGCATGAATCGTGTGATTTCAACTCAGGCGCTGAACGGCCCGAAGACAATCTCCGCCTTGCGCCACGGCGAGCAAACCTTCTATACCTCGCGCTATTCGTTTCAGGGGCAAATGGGCTGCGCCAACTGCCACATTGATTCCACTTTCGACGGAGTTACCTGGAACCTCGAGCCGGAGGGTTTTGGCCGCGCCATCGTCGACAACAAGATGCTTGAGGGCATCAAGGGCACGGAGCCGTACAAGTGGACCGGAACCAATCCGGACATTCCCACCGAGTGCGGGCCGAGGACAGAGAAGTTCTTCTGGCGCTCGGAAAACTACGACAACGCCACGCTCGCCGATCTGGCAATGTACGTTCGCAGTCTTTCTCCACGCCCTAATCGCTGGCGGCAGGCAAATGGCGAGCTAACGCCCGCACAGGAACGCGGCAAGGCGATCTTCGAGCGCTCCGTGGACAAGTTCAAGAATCCGATTGCTGAATACAATCGATGCTCTTATTGCCACAGCGGGCCCAAGGGCACGAACCAAAAAATCTTCAACGTGGAAACCCGCAAGCCGACGGACAATACCGGCCTTCTGAAGGCGCCGCCGTTGACCAATATCGCGCTCACCGCGCCCTATCTGCATGACGGTTCGGCTCGCTCGCTGGAAGAGATATGGACGATCTACAACCCAAACGACAAGCATGGCCGGACCAACGACCTGACCAAGGATGAACTGAACGATCTGATCGAGTACCTCAAGTCTCGATAAAGGGGATGTGATGAAAAAGCTCTGTATGATCGCAACGCTAATAGCCGTCGCAACAATGGCATATTGCGCGCCTCCAGCGTCCGTGTCTAAGCCTGCAAGTGAAAAGCAACAGTCCCACGCCGCGCAAGCAGCGTCTGCCGCACAGCAGGTGCTGCCGCGTTTTCGCTTTGAAAACTTCACCACCGCCAACGGCCTGCCCAACAACCACGTCTTTGCTGTGCTCGTCGACGGAGACCGCATTTGGGCGGGCACGGAAAATGGATTGGCTGTTTACCAGAACCATGCCTGGAAGGTCTACACAACCGCGGATGGATTGGCGCATCGCGCCGTGATTTCGCTGGCTCTGGACAGGAATACGGGCGATGTATGGGCCGGAACGATGGGCGGGCTGAGCCGCATCTCCGGCGGACACATTGACAGTTATACGCAGTTGAACTCAGGGCTGAGCAACAACGTCGTCTACAGCATCTCGATAGTAGGTGAGGATGTTTGGATCGCCACAGCAGCCGGTGCTTGCAGATTAAACCTGCACACGAATCAGTGGTCGCTCTACAACGAGCGCAACACGCCCATGTTCGAGATATGGTCGTATGCGGTTTCCGCCGCGCCTTCCAAAGTCTTCTTTGGCGTTTGGGGAAGCGGTGTCCTCGAATACAACCAGAAGACCGCTAAGTGGACCAGGTACGACGACCCCGATGGCGAAACCGAGACAGTGGTGATGAAGGATCAGGGCCTGATCCACGAGATCGTCACTTCGGTCAGCTATATGGAGCAGGACAAGGTTTTGTGGGTGGCCACATATTTTGGAGATAGCCACTATGACGGCCGCTACTGGCACAACTTTCTCACCAAGGATAGCGGCCTGCCTTCTAACTTCACCAATTATGTGAAAGGCGTGGACGGCAAGCGCGCATGGTTCGGCACCGACAAGGGGCTTGCATATTATGACGGCGTGAACTGGGCCGTCTATCGGCCATCGCTCACGGACGGCAAGCCCGAAATGACGGTGCGCAACGCAAAGGGCATCGTCACGCCTGTTACTGTCACCACCGCTCCGGCGCACAACTATATACTCGGCATCGACTTTCAAGGCAACGACATCTGGGTTGCCACCGCCGACGGACTAAGTCACGGAATTCGTCAACCGTAACGAAACACGATCGCCATGACGGCATAACTCGGATTCTGGGAGCCAATGAATGTTCTGGACGGATAAACAAGCTGAAACCAGCAAGGAGTTGTTGTGATGCGCAAAGGATGGATGTTGGTTATGTCAGGTATCTTGGCTACTGGCATGGCGGTTCAGTGCCCAGCCCAAAATGCGGCCAGGAAGACGGATACAAGCTCGGGGAAAAAAGTATGTGAGTGTGGCGCGCATCCGCCAGGACCGCCTAGAGATCGCGTCGTATCCCCATATGCTGGCACACCCGAGGACCTGAAGCCATTCGGCAAGTTTACGTCGAGTTATGATGTCAACTACATTAAACCCAATATCTACATGGGCGCGGCGAGGAAGATTCCCGATCCAACCGATATTAAGGAAGTTCGCATCGGATTTATTGGTCCAGTCGAGCACACCACCGATCAGGTCTTTGGGTTGCGAATGCTGCACGGCGCGCAGATGGCAATCGACGAGGCCAATGCCCGCGGCGGTTATGGGGGCAAGCCCTTCAAGCTGATGGTGCACAACGACTACAACAACTGGCAGCGCGGCGCGGTCTACGGCGCTGACCGGCCCACCGACCCCACCATCTGGGGTTCGCCCTCCGATGAAGCCGTGAAGATGATCTACGATGACGAAGATTGGGCGATCTTTGGTTCGATCAGCTCAGAGACTACGCACATTGTGCTGCGCGTCGCGCTGCGCGCTGAGATTCCCGTGGTCAACTCGGAGAATACCGATCCCACCGTTCCAGAAACCACAATTCCGTGGTACACCGGCGTGCTGCAGGATGATCGCCAGCAGTCCTATACGCTCGCCCGGCACATCTTTACTGAACTGGGACTGAAGCGCGTGGCGCTGTTCAGGGTAAACAACCGCTATGGGCGCTTTGGCGTCGGCAAGTTTCGCGATGCCACGCGCCGCCTGGGCCACCCGCTGGTAATCGAGCAGAAGTATCTGCCGGGCGACACGGATTATTCACAGCAGTTGAAGGTAATTCGCGATGCGCGAGCAGATGCGATTGTCATATGGGCCGATGAGGATCAAACGGCTCTGTTTCTCAAGCAACTGCGAGCTGCCGGAATGAAGCAGCGTGTCTTTGGCGCATATCGCACTCTGGGGCCGACGCTGCTGGCTGAAGCAGGAGACGCAGCCGAGGGCTTCGAGGCGGTCTACCCCTACGATCCAACGCGCAACGATCCGCAATGGATCGACTTCAACAAACGATACGAAGTCAATTTCCATGAGATGCCGGATCATTTCGGCGCTCTGGCCTTCGACGCGATGAATGCGCTGCTCGACTCGATTTGCAAGGCTGGTCTTAATCGCGCCCGGATTCACGACGCTCTCGCCAACATAGAAGACTATGACGGCGTAACCGGCCACATGACCTTCGATCCCAACGGAAAGAACGTGGCGCCACTCTACCTCGGCACGGTACACAACGGCGCAATCACTTACCGGGTTGCCACGATGGAGAAGACACCCGCACCATCCGCGGCGCAGCCAGAGCATCCCGCTGCCACACAAGTTCCGAGTGCGCCGCAGGGTGTTTCCGCGATGCCAGCGCCACAGGAACCTCATGCGCGGATGGTTGTGGATGGCGCAGACTACGCCGGGTCGCATCAGAAGAGCCCGTCAACCGGGCCGGTAAGCATCGCCATCTTCGGACCAAAGGCGGCCATGGTTGCCGCCTCGCCGGAGATGCAGGCAGAGCTTACGTCGAGCGCGATCAAGGGGCATGAGGTCAAACTGCTGCCAGTCGAGAACGATCAGAATTTGGGAGCCGCTACCACGGCGCTGGTTCAAGCGCTGATGGATGGCCATGCGCTGGCCATACTCGCGCTGGACAAAGATGCAAGCCACCTGGCTGAGCAAATGGCGCTAAGGAGCTTTGTGCCGGCGGTAGAGTTGGATGCCGAAAACACGCTGACCTCATCGAACATTCCTTGGGTATTCAGGCTGCAGCCGGATACAACTCCTGCCACTGCGTTGAGGATGCTCTTGGCTGCGGAGTGCCGCAGCGGGGCAAATCCTGAGCGGCTCAGAAATGTGCTGGCTTCGGACGAGGGCATCTCCGGCGTTGCATTACTGCCTACAGGTGAGCCGCGCGCGCAGAAAGAAAATCGAGTTTCAGATTTTTCCAGGCAGTGATTGCGAAACCTAAACAGATTCAGCGAATGAAATGAGACCACGCAAACGCATTCAGTCAGTGAAATCAGTGGGTGCCTAACATCAGATTATCGCTGCAACCTGTGGTGGAAGACAGCCTCGATCCTTGTAAGGATGCGCTTTCCGCCGCTGCAACATAGTCTCGAGCTATCCACCCAGAAAGGACCATGACGGATACAAGCGTCGGAATAATCACGATGCTGGTCCCTGCCGAGGGCATCAATTTCGTGAAATTGATTTGTACTTCACTTGAGACTTTAAACCGTAAGAAATCTGGTCTTGTTCAATGAGCACAGCAACTCCGGCCGTTCGACAATCCTTTCGCGTTCATGTCATGCGTTTGCATGGACCCGAGCAAGAGTTGACAGTGCGAATACTGATCGTTGAAACCTTGCATGGACATCCTATTTATGAAGGATATGGGTCCTGGCCTCAATGCGAGCATTGGATGGCGCAGCTCTCAGGTTGGCTCATCCGCAGAGATGAGTTGATCCAAGTCCGAAAGCGTGTCGAACAGGATCGAATGGCGACGATCAAGCAAATCAAGACTTCACTTTGTGAAATGGAATCCCTGGGACTTCTTCGAGTCGATAGCTGAACAGGCAAGGCATCAGACCGCAGCCGCTCACTGCTGGAACAGCCGCGCCAAAATGAAAACGTGCGTGAACGTAGCGCGCGTCCTCCGCAGTGCAAAGTGCACCTCCCGATTCAGAACTGTACGCTCAAACTCGCAGAGGCTGACCGCCCGCGTCCTGTCAATGGCTTGATCTGGCTCATCCACATGCTAGCCATGAAGTCATCGAAATTTACCCCGCCCAGAGGCAATTCATAGTCTTTGTTCAGCAGATTATCGGCCGCTGCGCTCACCCTCAGACCCCCTCGTTGATAGCCAGTATGCAGATTGAAGAGTGCATAACCGGGCGTAGGCTGTTCAAGCCGATGAGGGTCAACATTGGATTTGCGATCTACGATCTGAACGCCCAGACCGGCCGTCCATCCTTTTAACTCCTCGTCGATGGCAAGGCGCAGGTTGAGCGGCATCATCTGATAGAGCGGCGTCGAACTATCAAGTCTTTCGCCGTGCAACCATCCGGCACTGCCGCTGATCTTGCCCAGCCCGAAGTTGGAATTGTTCCAGATCACAGTGCTGCCGGAAAGATCGCCTCCGTAAATTCGGGCGTTGTGATTAGCGAAGCGCAATTGGGCAAAGGTGCTCATCCCGTACATCGTGGTGCCCAGTGTGTCCACATCGATGTAATCCTGAATATAAGTCTCGAAGGGCGTGAGCTTGATCTCCCACGCTTTGCGCGTCCGGTCGTGCCAGATTGCCGTGCCGCTGAGAGTATTGGCGATCTCAGGCTTGAGGCCTGCATTGCCCACGTAGTAGTTGCCGTCGCCAAACCAGCCAATCATGCCGCTGGCCATCATATTGGTTGACCATGCATAACGTTCGTAGAGATTGGGAGCGCGAGTCTTGCGCGCGTAGCCAAACTCGAAGGTGCTTTCTGCGTTTGGCTCGTAGCGCGCCAATGCCGTCGCGTCGAGGTCCGCGTTCGTGTGGGCGCGGCTCAATGTATTGAAGGCATCAGCATCCATGGCATACATATCCGAGTAGCCCTGCACCAGTCCTGCATTGGTCCAGACCGAATCGTTGCGCAGACCCACGAGAGTCGTCCATTGCGCGTTCCACTTGCTTGCTAACTCAACAAAACTTCCCAGTCGGATGCGGCGTCCGTCGTTGATGTTAACGAAAGTGTTCGGTCCCATCATCGGCGCCGCGCCGGGAACCGCGGGCCAGCGATCGTCGAGAACAAAGCGATGCAACTCGTTGCCGAGCCGAAGGGCTTGGCGTTCGGTCAACGGCAGATCGAGCTCGACGGAGTAGCCAATATCTCTGCCATGAGTATTCATCGGCATATTCATAGGCATCGGGAAGGTGGATTTGTCATGTCCGATGTTCATCGAGTGCCATGTGTTCTGCCAGAACAGATGCGTGTCGAGCACGCCGCGGTTAAGGCTTCCGCGGTAATGGAGGTTCAGCGATTCCGCATAGTTGCGCACCAAGTCCATCTGCGCGTTGACAAATCCCTCGTACGGAGTGTGATGCAAACTGGCCTGGATGGCGACGAGGTTGCTCGCTCCTTGCGCAGCCAGGGTCACTGTCTGCTCGGTACTTTGCGCGTAAGTGGATGTTACCTTGTGGCCGCTTCCATCGGTGTAATCGTCGTTGGTGGCCCATGCTCCGGTGTAACCAATGCCCAGATTCCTGCTGGCGATCCAATCCGATACAGAGCCGCCATAGTTCTGGCCGTTCGAGTGATAGAAGCCTGTGGAACTGCCTTCTTCGTGCAGCCGTTCGCCGGCACTGGCAAAGACGGGTTGACGGGATTCGATGGAGATCGTTCCGCCAAGACTGTCGCCGCCCAGGCTGACCGGTGTAATTCCGGCCATCACCGTGACCTCCGCTGCGTCAGACGGAGCTATATAGGAGAGCGGCGGATTCATGTGGTTGGCGCAGGCGGAAGAAACCGTCATGCCGTCGACAACGAGTTTGGCTCGCTCATCCCCCAGCCCATGAAGAAACGGAATGCTGGCCAGTTGGCCGTTTTCGTGCAGGCTGACGCCGGGCGTGCTTGCCACCAGTTCGGCCGCACTGCGGCTGCGCTCCAGGTCGCCTGAGTCGATTTTGTGAAATGTTGCGGCAGCGGGTACGATTGCGGAACCACTTACTTCCACACTGGCTTGCACCGGGGCAATTCTCAGCGTTACCTCGACGGCCGTCTCGGTTCCGCGCTCAACAACAAGATGCGCAACGACTGCTACAGCAAAGCCGCTTGCCGTGACAGTAACCCGATAGCGTCCTGCCGGAAGCTCGCTGACGAAAAATCGTCCCAGTGAGTCTGTTTTCGCGGATCGATTCAAGCTTTGCGCGAGGCTCTTCACTTCGATGTCTGCACCCGGAACAACTGCGCCGGCGGGGTCTTTCAGGACACCGCCGATGCGGCCGGTCGCGGCTGAACTGGTAACAGCATCAGAACTTTGTTGGGCATGAATCATGTTTGTCTGCCCGCATAGGCAGACGGCCGGCAGCAACGCCAGCAATAGCTTGCATTTCATGTGCTCTCCTCTTGTTCGAATAACGAGGAACAGCGGGACAAACCGAGCCTGTCCCATTCGCCAAGCATCTCAGGCAGTCAGGCGAGAGGAGGGCCGCGCTTTGGATGGCTGCGGAAAGAAGAAATGCGATAGAGCGCCTCAGTCTGAGGCGCTATCGCCGGATGGCGAACCACGTCCGCAAAGAACTGCTCCCCAGATTCCGGCTTGAAGATTTGAGAATGTACAGCACGCGTGCCGGCCGGACAGCAAGGGCGCTTTTCCGAGACTGACGTGAAGCCTTTTTGCTGGCCGCCGCGCCGCTCCATCATGCGCATCATGCAGTGATGCGTGCCGTTTCTGCGGCAGCAGGCCGGAAGATATGCTTCCGTGTCTGACGCAAAAAGGGGCGCGATCAGCGTCCAACTGAACAATATCATCAGCGAAAGTGCAATTACGCGCCGCATTGTCAAGAATCATTCTATTTGTAAATGGCCATTTTACAAATACATCAAACGATTGAGAATTGAGATAACCGTTATTACAGGAAGCCCATCAAAGTCGTTCGCCTCGTCTAACAGCCCGTGGTGAAAGTCGCGTTTTGAAAGGGCACGGCTTCACAGGCTGCGGAAAAGCTCATCCGCGGAGGCAAGAGGCGTCAGGGCACGACTGGTAGGTCAGGGCTTCAGCCCTGACTGCCGAAAGTAGTTTAAAAACAACGCGGGCTTTAGCCCCTGAGCGAATGCTCGATGTGGAACAGAACTTAAGCAGAGCTTCCCTGACAACCAGCTAATAAAGCGCTTCGTTAATCTCAATAAGTAACGAGTTATCAAAAAATGGAATGACAATTCAACCTTTCGGTGGACGACGGTTTCTTCCTGGAAGAATAAACTTCTGCTGAAAGGATGATTGACGTGGAAGATAGACGCAAACAGGCTGGGCGGCGGGCTTTTTTGAAGGCTGGCGGATTCGTTGCGGCAGGCGGCGCGCTTGGGTCGCTTGGTGCGCTGGCGATTGGCACGGGCGTCGGCGAAAACCAGAGAGAACGCGCGCGGTGGATCAAGACCGTGGACAGGCCCACCCTGTCTGAGAAGACCGCCGATTACAAGCGCTTTTCGGGCAAGGATATGTTTGCGATCTACGTGCCGTTGAAAACTCAACGCGACGGCGTTGGTTCGTTTGAAGCGGAGCAAGCCTCCAAGTCCAAGCGCTTGGCCGCATGGATGAGCGAAAGGAAACCCGGATTCAGCTTGCCCGATCAACAGTTGAGCGAAGGCGCATGGACTGTGATGCGCAGCTCCAGACCCGGCACAGGCCTGTTGTCGTGGACACGCCCCCCCGCGCGCACACCAGCGACACCAGCGGAGCCAGGCGCCCAGCGCTATACAGCTTCGCCGGAGGAAATGGCAAATACCGTGAAGGCCGCGGCGCGACTCTACGGCGCGCGTCTTGTCGGCATCGCGCCGATGAACGAGAACTATGTCAACCAGCAAGTACCGCGGGAAGATGAAAAACAAATCGATAAAGATATTGTCTTCGAAGATATCGATGTGCCCTCGGTAACTGACACTAAGTTTGTAATTCCCCGCAAGATGAAGTGGGTGATAGCCATTGCGATCCCCATGGATCTTGAGCTTCTTTCTCGCGCGCCCACTGCACTGGGCGATGCGGCGTCGGCGCTCGGCTATAGTCACTCCGCTTTTGTGGTCTCCTCGCTGGCTGTATTTATTCGCGGTCTCGGCTATGAGGCCATACCCTGCGTGAACGATACCGCGCAGAGCATACCGTTCGCAATTGATGCGGGCATCGGCGAATTGAGCCGCCTCAACAAACTCGTCACTCCAGAGTTCGGCCCCGCGGTTCGCTTGTGCAAGGTCTTTACCGATCTGCCCATGGCATACGACAAGCCCATCAATTTCGGCCTGGTCGAATTCTGCAAGACCTGCAAGAAGTGCGCCGAAGCGTGTCCGTCGCGCGCTTTGTCGTTTGACAGCGAACCGAGTTTTAGGACCAGGGGGCCGTGGAATAATCCCGGACACAAAGCTTGGTACGAGGACTCCTACAAATGTTTTGAGTACTGGCAGAAGTCAGGGTCGGCTTGCGGCGTGTGTCTTGTCAGTTGTCCTTACACAAAAGGCAATCAGGCATGGATTCACGAAGGTGCGAAAGCAGCGGTGTCAGTTGCGCCGGCCACGGACGGCGTCTTCCGCATCCTGGACAATGCCTTCGGCTATGGAAAGCAGCGCGACCCCGAACAATGGTGGAAGAATAATTCGTCGTCCGAAAGAAGAGGATGACCATGACCAACGCGACCGATGTTTTCACCATCACGATTCGCAGGCGCCGATGGTGGTTTTGGGCTCTGGCCGGATTATGGCTGTTGCTGGAACTCTTGTTGCTGCAAACTGCCTTGGCCAGCGTGGCGGAAGGCGAGCCGCGCGCGGCCACCATCAGTGGGATTGCCGCTATCGTCCTGGCAGCCGCTGGCGTCTTGCTCTGGTTGCGTCGCGGGCAATCTCAAAAGCCCGGCGAGCCGAGCGCGCAACCCGACGACGCTTCCACGCCGGTTGAACCTCAGGGGCAGGGCTAACTCCGATGGCTTGATCGGCTCTCTCCGCTGCTGGTCACATGCACTGCCGCCTGCTCCTGAAGCGGGCAGGCGTACTCGCATGCCCCGCAGCCTACGCAGCTGCTTGTGTCCACGTGCGGCTGCTTCAGTGTCCGCGAATTGCCCTCCGCGTCCACGACTTTTGCATCCTCGACACAAATCGCCTTGGGCGTCACCGGGCACCACTCCATGCACACGACGCAATCGGTGGCCTTGGCCCACGGCAGGCAGAGGCTCTGGTCATAAACTGCCGTCCCCAGGCGTACCGTCGTGGACGGATCACCGTTCTCCGCCACCCAGCCTTTTTGCCGTTGCGTCAGTTTCTGAATGGCGCCCGTGGGACAAACCTCAGTACACAGCACACATTCCGGCTCGCAATAGCCGATCTTCGGCGTCACCACCGGGCTCCACAAACCCTCCAGCCCAGCCTCGTCGAACGTGGGCTGCAGCGCATGGTTCGGGCACACCCTCATGCACTCGCCGCAGCGGATGCACCGCGAGAGAAAATCAGCTTCGCCCCGAGCGCCCGGTGGCCGGATCAGCCTCGCGTTGCGGCTCTTGCCCAGCGCGGTCTGGGCGCGCAGGATGGGTACAATCGCCAGCCCGGTCACCACTGCGGCCAGCGCCTTGCGCCGGCTCAGACTCGTTCCCGCAATCTCCGGCTCCTTGCGGAAAAAGCGGAACTGCAGGCTTCCGCGCGGGCAAGCCTCAACGCAGTTCAGGCAAAGATGGCACTCCGCCTTGTGCCACGGCGCGCTCCCGATCGGATCGTCGCCGCCCTGGCAGCCGATCAGGCAGCGGCTGCACTGATTGCAGGCGGCCTCATCTTTGTGCAGTCCCAGAATCGACCACCGCGCGGCCAGGCCCAGCAGAGCGCCCAGAGGACAAAACGCGCGGCACCAGAAGCGAGTTATCCGCAGATTCATCCCCAGCAATGCCAAAAATGTTACGCCCAGCACTAAGTCCAGCCAGTAATGAGGCACATAGACCACATAGAATTTCTTGCTGGCCGCGACAGGAAGAATCGACAAACCCGTCGATCGCACAAACAGGCTGAAGGGATCCATCCAGCCCACGATGCTGCTGCCCCAGAGCGCTGCCATGATCCCGGCGATCAGCAGAAAATATTTAGTCGTTTGCCACTTCTTATAGCGATTGGACGCAATCAACGTTTTGCTCTGCCTGGATTCCGAACGGATGCCGCCGACAAACTGATTCAAGCTGCCCACGGGACAAATCCATCCGCAGAAAAAGCGTCCCAGAAAAAAGGTCGGAATCAGGATGAGCAGCGACCATGCCAGCCCGCGATAAAGAGCGTGCCCTGCCAGCGCATTCACCACGGCAGCCAGCGGATCCAGTTTGAAAAAGACATTGACCGGAAACTTCGGCCGTCTGTCGGCGTCAGAGAAGTCGAACAACTTTGTGCGCGCAAGCAAGCCCACAAATAAGATAAAAAATACGATTTGCGATATGCGGCGAAGTCGCGTCGCCAATGGTCTGCCCTCCAGATCCCATAACTATTTCGGCAACTTTAGCAGAATTGACGAAAAACACGCCTCGTAAACTCAAACCAGACTTCGGCTTCTGACCGCTCGAAGTTGTACCACCGTTGGGTGCCCCCGGTCTCGATTTTGAGACCGGGGATCCGCAAACTCGATGGAACTTCTTAATCTTGTCAGAGTCCTAGAACTTGAAGCGCATGGCAAATTGAAACGCTCGCGGGCCACCCGATCCGAAAACTCCGCCTGCCGTGCTCACTGGCTTTCCAAAACTCGACGATAGGCTGGAATTGTTACTGTCCGGCGATAACGTGTCGGCGAAGCCGGAGTAGTTGAGATTCGAGGTGCCAAGGATGTTGGTGACGTTGAAGATATTGAATGCTTCGCCCAGCGTTTCCAGATGGATGCGTTCCCCTAACGCGAAGTCGCGGCTTAGGCGGAAGTCAGTTGAATTGAAGCTATCGTTGAAGCGGGACTGATCGCTCACCAGGGGAAGCATCACATTCGCATTTGTGCTTGCTTCGTAAACGCCGCCGGCTGCGTTGCTGGCCTTGATGAACGCATTCAGTTGCCGCGCGTTGTGAAATTCGCGCCCTCCGGCATTCCGCTGCATTGTAGGCACACGCTCGCTGCCGTCCGGCAGAAGAATGTCCATGGGAACACCGGAAGCAATGGTCCAGGTTCCTGAGAAGCCTAACTTGTAGGGCAGGTTCGCGACTCCGGAGAGAATCAGGCGGTGGCGTTGGTCGTTTGTAGCCGGTCCATATTCGCGGCGCAGATTCATCGGATCGATAGGTGAATACTCGAATGGAATCTGGTCGTCGTTGGCGTAGTTGAAGGCCTTGGCGAGTGTGTAGGCGGAATAGAATTCGCCATGCGAGCCGAACCGCCGCCGCGCTGTAATCCATAAGCCATCGTACTTTGTATTCACCGCGGATTCGACGTCAATTACCTCGTCTGGGCCTTGCGTGACCGGATTGTAGACCGATCCGACAGGATTGCCGATGATAAAGCGCGTGCCAAGGTTATGAACGCCATCCACCGTGACAACAAAGTTCTGCCCAAGCTGTTTCTGGATGCCAAGATTGAACTGCTGAACCATCGGATTGCGCAGATGATTATCGATAACATCGATTCCCGTGGATCCCGCGCCCGTAAATAGAAACCCGCTAAAGGGACTGGAAAGAAGCTGCGGTGCTCCAGCAGCGAATGTTCCGTCAGAATTCAGGTAAACGGGAGCGCCACTCGAATCGGTGACCACGTTTCCGGCTGTAACATTAAGCGCCAGCGCGCGTCCGTCAAAGCCCTTTTCCAGAGACATGACTTCAAGCGTAATGCGGTCGTAATAGATGCCGTAACCGCCATGCACGCTGGCTGTCTCGGTAGGGGAGTAATTGAATCCCACGCGGGGACCAAAGTTTTTGTAATCGCGATGACGGCTGCCATGGTAGAACGACTCTACGATTGGGTTCCGATTCCCATACCAGCTTAAATTGTTAAGATTGCTATCTAACTCCCAGCGGAGCCCCAGGTTCAGCGTAAGCCGTTTTGCGGCCTTCCAATCGTCCTGGAAAAAGAGTGCGGAGTGGTAGTTATCGTCGTTAGGCAGCAAGAGCGGGATAGTAGGCTTCGAGCTGCGCAAGGCAACTGCAAACAATAGATCATTGTCATCGACTTTGCCATCTCCGTTTCTGTCGAAATCCGGAAAATCCTCGACTGCCTGGATGTTCCCCTGCTGGAATACTGCCAGATAAAAGTCGGCATCGATGCTCTGCAACTCCCAACCGGCGCTGAATGCGTGGTTGAACTTGTTCCATGAAAGAGTGTCGTCGAACTGCAGGCGGAATTGCCGTGTCTGCTGTGGATCGGCATACGAAGCGCCATCATCGAGGTCGGGGTAAGTGATTTGCGGCGTTTGCGAAAAGGGATTGGTAATATTGACAAAATTGTTATCTGCAAAGCTGAGGCGGTTGATGAGTGTGGGCCGGAAGATATGCACCCAGTCAGCCATCAAGCCTTGAAGATGGTTAGTCGCTGTTTGCCGGTAGCTCGCGCTTCCCAGCGCGCGGTCCAGCTTGCTCTGGCTGAGATCGTCTTCCAGTTGAAGAGACTCGCGAAAGCCCACCCGATCTTTCTGAGTTACCTGCCAGTCGAGCCGCTCCGTGCTCAGAAAATCATGAAGCGGAGCCGTGACAAAGGTTCTGCCAATGGTCTGCGTTGTTGTGTTGCGCACTCCCACTAGGTCTGCGCCCAATTGCTGGCGGTCTTCTACCGCAACAAACCACCACGCTTTGTCATGCTTGATTGGGCCTCCGATATCGCCGGTGTATTGCTGGCGATGGAAGGCAGGCGTTTCGTGAATCGACGGATCATAGGTTGCCGGCAGCCCCTGAAGGTTCTTATCCCTCTCGTATATTCCGACCTCGCCATGAATCGTGTTCGAGCCTTGCCGAGTGACTACATTTGTAACGGACGACCCGGATCTGCCCAGCGCTGCTGAGAAACGATTCGTCGCAATCTGGAATTCCTGCACTGCATCCTCGGGGATATTCACAAGAGAGCCGCCAACCGCATCGTCATTGTTGTCCGCGCCATCGATGGACACATTGCTGCCGCGTCCTGCCTGACCTGCTGACGAAATCACGACCGTATTCACCTTTGTCGGATCGAAGTTGGGCGCCGGTGCGTTCCCCGGCACCAGCAGCGACAGTTCAAGGTAGTTCCTTCCATTCAGCGGCAGATTGGCAATCTGATGCTCGTCAATTACTCCGCCATCCACGGAACTCACGGTATCCACTTCGGGAACCGCCTCGGATGTAACTTTGACTTCTGCCTTTGTTCGCGCGACAGTCAGCTTAATCGGGATATTCAGTGACTGACCCACCTCCAAATCGACGATCTGGTTGAAATCCGAGAAGCCCGATGCATCATGCACTGACAGCACATACCGGCCTGCCGCCAGATTCGTAAACGAAAAGCTGCCGTTCTTTTCTGTCGTGAACTTGCGCACGGTGCCCTGATCAGAATTCGTCAGGATTACCGTAGCGGAACTGATTGTGAGCCCATCGGGATCCGCTACGGTTCCACCAAGGGAAGCCGCTGCCAGTTGCTGTGAGTTTGCAGGCATTGTCGAGAAGAGTGTGAGGGTGAAGATGGCTATAAAGACCGGAAGAATCCCCCGGATTGCGTGCATGGCATGATTGTTCATCAAAGTCCTCGAGAGGTTTTGCGGCCCAATAATCGACGAACCGTTGCTCCGAGTATTCAATTGTGTGAAGTATCTCGTCGCCCTTCATATGGTGGAGAAAAACTTCCATCATGAGAATGATGCGGCTATTCCTTCAGCAGTGTTTAACTGGCAGTGGAGTATCGTTGTTTTACTTCGCCGTTAGGATGGCTTTGGAGAGGGCCTCGCCTGTCGAATCGGAGATATTTCTTCGTCTGCGCTACGTCTATGACAACTTGAAGTTGTACCAGCGACGGGTGCCCCTGGTCCCGATTTTGGGACCAGGGAAAGCACGAGCCAGAGGTACAAAACTATGTTGTCAGAGGCCTATGCCACTACACCTTTTCGATTTTTGTCTGATGCCATCAAGCCGCTGAAAAATGACTGCGGTTTCGGTGTATAGCAATTGGAGAACCGCTCTATTGCCGGGCTGCCGCCTTCTGGCTCGCGATCCATCCGTCAATCCGGTCGCTCAGCACGTCCAGCGGCAAAGCTCCAGAGCCCAGCACCTCGTCATGGAAGGCGCGCAGGTCAAACTTGTCCCCCAGCGCCTTCTTCGCCCGCTCGCGCACTTCCAGAATCTTCAGCTCGCCAACCTTGTAGGCCAGAGCCTGGCCGGGCCACGAGATATAGCGGTCCACTTCGGTCTGAATGCTGGTCTCGTCCATCGCCGAGTGGTCGTGGAAGTAATCGACCATCTGCTGGCGGCTCCAGTGCTGCGAATGGACGCCGGTATCGACCACCAGCCGTATGGCCCGCCACGCGTCGTTTTCCAGCCGTCCATACTCCGAGTATGGGTCCTGGTAGAATCCCGCGTCCTTGCCCAGCCGCTCGGCATACAGTCCCCACCCCTCCGTATAAGCCGTATAGTGCTGATATTTTCGGAAGGCCGGCACCCCTTCGAGTTCCTGCGCGATGGAAATCTGCAAGTGGTGGCCGGGCAGCCCCTCGTGGTAGGCCGTGGCCTCCGCGTTGTAAAGGTTGCGGCTGGCGGCGTTGTAGGTATTGATCATCAAACGCCCCGGCCTGCTGCCGTCAGGCGCGCCAGCTTCGTAATAGGCGGGCGCTGCGGTTTTCTCCATGTAATCCGGAACTGGGTCAACCTCGAAGTTTGCCTTGGGCAGCCGTCCGAACAGCTGCGGCAGCCTGGCCTGCATCGGCCCAAGATAGCCGCGATAGGCGTCGAGCAGCGCCTCGGCCGAGGCCGGATGCAGCTTGGGATTCGTCTTCAGACTCGCCCGGAAGCTCTTCAGGTCCTGAAAGCCCAGCTTCTGCGCAATGGTCAGCATCTCGGCCTCGTCGCGCTTCACCTCATCCAGGCCGATCTTGTGAATCTCCTCCGCGGTCAGATTGGCCGTTGTGTGGTGGCGAATCAGAAATTGGTAGTACTTCGCCCCGTCGGGCAGTGCGGAAATGCCCGGCTCCAGGCGTCCCGCGGGGATGTAGCTGACCTCCAGGAAGCGCGCAAACCGCAGGTAGGCCGGCTGCACCTCCTTGCCGATCGCCTCCAGCATCTCGCCCTTGATCCGCTCCCGCTCGTTGGCCGGAATGGCCGCCGGAAAGCTCTTCAGCGACGCGGCCAGCGGCGAGTCTTCCGGTTTCTGATTGGCCAGCAACTTCACTTCTTCCAGCGACTTTTCCAGCAGATACCTGGGCGGCACGCGGTGGTCTTCCATGCCGATGGACAGGTTCGTGCTCACCTGCTCGAAGGCTTTGGGAATCGCGTGCAGCCGCGCGATCCAGTCGTCGTAATCCTTTACCGTGGCAAAGCTCAACCGGGCCGCCAGTTGCGGGTAGGTGGTGGCGATGCCGCCCTCCATCTCCCACTCCTTGAACTCCGCGGCCTCCTCGTCCTCGGCAAACTGGCGCAGCAGCAGATCGCGGCCGGTCTTCTCCTCGTTCGTCAGTCCCGCCGGGTCAATGGCCATCAACTGCGTCAGAATGTTCTCTTCGCGGCCCAGCCCGTCGTTGACGGCCTTCACCGAGTAGTCGCTGATCTGGTCGTTGTACCGCTTGTCGCCCAGAATCGAGGCAAACTCGGGATCGTGCTTGAGCTGCTCCTGCCAGTACGCCTCGAAGATTGCGTTGAGAGCCTTGCGGTTTCCCTCCACTGAGCCAGCCTGAGCCGGAGCGCTGGCCGGCGTCTGCGCCGTGAGCGCTGGGATGGGCGCAAACAGAAGAAACGCTGCAACAAATAGGGCGGGAAGCGGAAATCTTTTCAACGGAGCTGGACCTCGGTGTGGAATCTTGCCTTGCGTTGAGTTTAGAGCAACGGGCCAGGCGGGTCGAGGCAGGCAACACTTCCATCCGATGCGCTACACTTATTCTCCGCAGGGCAAATCACCGGACAGAGCATCATGAACCTCACCGGACAGAGCATCATGAACCGCTTCTAAGCGGCGAGCGAAGGGTGCGGCGATGAGAAAGTCTCCAAGGATGCAACGATGAAAATGCTTCCAGATTCAGCCGCCGTGAGAGATCGCCTGAGACGTATTCTGCGCCCGCGCACCAGGTGGGGCCGCGTCGCTCTGTGGTCCGGCGGCCTGAGCGTGTTTCTCATCGCCGTGCGCTGGCTGACCGGCTCTGCTTCAGAACCGAAGGTGAGCGGCTGGGCCAAGCTTTTTGCCTTCGTCTTTGCGCTCTGCGCCGCCCGGATCGCCTTCCGCTGGCTGCGCCGCAAGATCATGTGGCGGCTGCGCCATCGGCTGATCATTGCCTATGTCTTCGCCGGCATCATCCCGATTCTGCTGCTGTTGATGATGGCTGGGGTGGGGAGCTATCTGTGCGCGTGGCAATTTGCCACCTATATCGCGACTTCGGATTTGGGGTCGACGCTGCAGCATCTGGACGCGTCGAATAATGCCCTCGCGGCGCAGTTGCGCACACTGGAGCGCGCCGGCAATCTGAATGAACAGAGCGCCGGGGAATTTGCCGCCGTTGCCGGCGAGGATTTTCCGCGGCGGACCGTTACCGTGTGGCAAGGCAAGAACGGATTTCTGCTCTCCGCCGACGGCAAGCCCCTCAAGACTCCTCCCGGAAAGGTGCCTGACAGCATCAAGGGCAATTTCGCCGGTTTCGTCCTTGATGCAGGCCTCCTGCATCTGCGCGCCGTGAAGCGCTACGACGAGGGCGGCCTGACGCTGACGGTGATCTCGAACGTCCCGGTCACGCCGGAACTGCTTCGCTCGGCAAGCTCGCGCCTGGGCACGGTGTCGTTGCGGCCGCTCGATCAGCGCGGGCAGCTCCAAATTTCGCCGGAGACAAAGGAACCAGCCGCCAGCAATGTTGTGGAGACCGGCCGCGTTTCGCCCGCGCTGAACCGGTTCGACCAGACGTTTCACGTTTTTTCCGTGTTCAATGCAATCGAATGGAAAACCGGGGAATCACAAACCGCTGTCATCAGCATCGTCACCCGGCCATCGATGCTCTTGAGCACGCTGTTTGCCGCGCTGGGCGACGACGCCAGAATCCTCTGGTACGTCGTGCTCGCCATTGCGGTCCTCTTTGGACTGATGGAGCTGGCGGCGCTCTATGTCGGCATACGGATCTCGCGCAGCATCACGCTGGCCGTGGCGGAACTTTACGACGCCACGCAGCATGTGAATCGCGGCGATCTCACGCATCGCATCCAGATTCAGAAGCGCGACCAGATGGCGGCGCTCGAAGAGTCCTTCAACTCCATGACCGACTCGCTGGTCAAGCTCGTTGCCGAGCAGCAGCAGAAGCAGCGGCTTGAGAGCGAACTTGCGCTGGCCTATGAAGTGCAGGACCTGCTCTTCCCCCATAAGTCAACCGAGCTGGAGTCGCTGGAGACCTATGGCGTCTGCCGTCCCGCGCGCTCCGTCAGCGGCGACTACTACGACTTCATTCCCCTCAGCGGCGACGACCTGGTGCTGGCCGTGGGCGACATCAGCGGAAAGGGGATTTCTGCCGCGCTGCTGATGGCCACTGTTCATGCCTATGTTCGCGCCTTCTCGCAGGTTTCAGAGAGAAAGGCCGCGACAGCAGAGCTTGTCGCCGGAACATTCGCCGCGGGAAACTGCCACATGCGCTACGGCGGAAACGACGCCGGCCAATTGCAGCTTTCTCCGGCCATGATGATGGCCGCGCTGAACAATCAGCTCTTTCGCTGCACCCCGCCAGAGAAGTACGCAACCATGTTCCTCGGCTGCTATGACGCGGCAGCGCGCCAGTTGCGGTATTGCGATGCCGGCCATCTTCCGCCCATTATGCTGAGCGGGGATGGAGCGGTCTCGCGGCTGGAAATCTCGGGCACGGTTGCCGGTCTGTTTGATGGCGTGGCCTATGACGAATTCACACTCGCGATGCAGCCGGGGGATCTGTTCGTGGCCTTCAGCGACGGCGTCACCGAACCGGAAAACGACTCAGGAGAATTCGGCGAGGATCGGCTGATTGCGCTCATCCAGGATCACCGCGACAAGCCGCTCTCCCAAATTGGCGGTCTCATCACGGGGGCTGTGGCAGAGTGGATCGGCGCCGCGGAGCAGCCCGATGATGTGACAGTCGTCCTGGCCCGCGCCCGTTAAACGCCGGGTGCACAGCATGGGCTGGCAGGGTTCCATCCCTTCTGACGGCTAATTGGCTGGTGGCCAGGTGCACCATCCAGAGTTCTTCCGAACCATAATTCCCACAGAACTCCGTGCCCCATCCATTTCACGTTCTTTGTGAAATGGGTGGGAGACCACGAACCCACAGGCACGAAATCATGCGGCCACAGCGCCAGCCTCCTCCACACCGTTCTCCCGTCTGTCCGCCCCACAACCCGCAACTTTCCATTGAAGACCGACACACCTCTCTTCGAGCGCCGGGTGCCCCACCCTCGGCGGGTGGCCCCGATCTCAAGAGGGATTCTTCCTCGCTGCGGGTGCCCCCGCTCGCATTTGGGGACCGGTGCTGAACGCAATTCAAAATCTCAGTTCATGCCAAATCTTCTTCCCGCTCACCCCTCCGC
>Ga0255348_1000060_pt1 | contig 60563 bp, 43 predicted proteins | sample CBST25v5metaG_FD_189945 | JGI IMG/M metagenome (GOLD analysis project Ga0255348, IMG submission 189945) | Peat soil microbial communities from Stordalen Mire, Sweden - C.B.S.T-25.v5 | ecosystem: Environmental > Terrestrial > Soil > Wetlands > Peat | place: Sweden: Norrbotten County, Stordalen... | reverse complement strand
TTGTAGTTGAGCTGCGGAAACGGAGCTCCCCGGGCGATAAAGCCGCCGAAATTCTCGGTGAAGTTTTTGTACTCGCTGAGCGCCGAATAGCTCAGCGGGCTTAGCGTGTCGGAATTTTCCCCCATGATCGGCGCGAACACAATGTTGCGCGGCAGCGTTACATAAACGTCGAAGGACGAGTAATGAAAAACGCGATTCCCCTGATGGTCGAAAGCGATATTCTGGTTCGTTTCCAGCCCGATGCTCTGGAGCGTCTTGTGCTTCGGATACCACTGATAGCCCGCGTACGTCTGGGAGTCGCGAAAATTCGAGGACTGAATGAATCCCAGCTGGCTCTGAAAGCCGGTGCTGTAGTCCTGGAAATTCGAATTGAAATTGAAGGCGTGGCCATAACGCGCCGCCATCAGATTCCAGGTCGGCCCGGCGGAATAGGTGGGCGGCGTTCCGCTGTCCACGGTGCCCTTGGTCGAGCTTTCCACCCATTGCCCCACGCCCGTCCATTTGTCGTTGAAGCGCACCTTGGCGTCGACGCCCCCGATGCGGTTCCATCCCTGGCCAAACTCCTCGTCGGTATAGAGCAGCCCGATGCTGGAGGCTTTGCCCAGGTCCTGCGAAATCCGTCCCACGGCGATGGCTGCGTGCTTCCCGTAGAGCCGGTCGCCGCGTTCGACGGTTTCGCCTGGCTCCCGGTCGTCAATGGCCAGCACGCCGATATTGGTGTGACCCAGTTTTCCGGTCACCCGCGCCCCAAACTCCGGATGCACGATGTTCCGCGTGTAGAGCAGAATGAGCGGCGAGGGCGTGGTGAAGTAATTGGCGTTCTCCAGAAAAAACGGACGCAGCTCGGGAAAGTAAACCGGATAGCGCTGATTAACGGTGAACTGCGGCTGGTCGGACTCGATGTTGCTGAAATCCGGATTGACCGTGAAGTCGAAGACGATCTTGTCCTTGAAAATGGCCTTGGCCTCGCCGCCGGCCGTGCCTTCAAAGTGCCGTGAACTGAAGTAGGGATCGAGCGGGTCCAGAGTCTCAAGCGTGCGCTCGTTCTGGCCCAGCACATACGGATTGATCTGCACATTGTGCGAGCCGGTCACTCCCGCAATGCCCTTGAGCGTGCTTTCCTGGGTGAGAGTGCCGGAGACGTTGGCTGAGATATGCGGCCAGTTGTCCGTTTCGCTGTTGCGCGGGAAGTTGCGGATGAAGACCACGCCCCAGTCCGAACCGGTGGCCGGAAAGCGCAGGCTGCGAAAGGGAATCGCCATCAGCGCCATCCAGCCCTCGCGCGTCACCTGTCCTTCCGAGTCCCAAACCTGGTCGTAGCTGTAATCCTGCCCAATGCCCTCGGTCCACGCCGCGTCGGCCTGCACGCCCACGGGATTCACGGTAAAGAGAATGCCCTTGCGCCTGTCCCGAAACGGATCCAGCAGCACCGACACGTTGTCGTCGTTCAGCACATTTTCGCGCCGCGCCAGGTGTCCGCGAATCAGGCCTGCATGGCGATCATGGCAAATGAACACAAAATACAGCGTGCTCTTTGTGTGCCCCATCCAGACTTCGGTCTCTTCCGTCGCCGGCCGTCCGTCGCGCGGATAATTCTGAATGAAGCCGGAGATATGCAGCAGCTTGTCTCTCAGCTCCGGCCGCGGCGTCATGCCAGCAAAGTCGGACAGGCGCACTCCTTCGCTGAGCAGCGGAACCTTGTGGTCATCGGCCGGCAATGGCGCTCTCAAGTCGCCGGCAGGCTGCGCTTTGGGCGCTTGCGCGGGAAACACATCTGGCCTGTTGCTTTGGGCAACCAGAACCGGCCCTGCAATCATCAATAGACACACAGCCGCTTCCCGAGCCCAACATCGCATACATTCATAGTACGAAATGCCCCTCCAACCGTTTCACGCCGCGCCTTCAGGCCCCTGAATACAGCGGCTCAATCGTGGGTCTTCACAGGTTGCAAAAGACTCATCCAGAGAGGCAAGAAGCGTTTGGGCACGACTTCAGTCGTGCCGTAAATGCTGGAAATAAATGATGGGCTTGAGCCCCTGCGGGATGTTTTTCGCGCTTCTCGCTCGAAAACAGTCCTGTTTCAAAAGCTCTGTTTTGTAACAGTTCACGGGCGCCATTGCCGCCCCTGGACTTCTTTGATCCGTGGGGCGAGGTGCTTCTGGAAAAGCCCCTCGCTTTCCATCACAATCTACTACTCGTCGCCTCCGTCAGCAGTTTTCGAGGCCGCAAACACTGGCTCATTCATTCCATGCTCCGGATCGTACTGGTGCTTCACCATCCACGCTTTGAGATCTTCCGACTTCACCTCTCCGAGCAGGCCGTTGCGCCTGTGATAGGCGATCCCATCCTTCATTTCGACCTTCAGTTCGCAGGTATCCGCAGCATTTGGCTTGCCCAGCACGGGCAGCAGAATCTCCAGCGTTCTGCCCGGCTTCCTCCAGCGCGCCATGTACGTCTCAAAGCCGTCGGAGTTCCTCAAGCGCACCCCGCAGCGATAGCCGTATTCGAAGCCGCGCGGCTCGCCATTCTCATAGAGATTCGCCCGCCCCTCTCCGTCCACGTAATCCAGAATCTGGTGCGAGTAATGGGAATGCCCGTTATGTGCATAAATATGCACTCGCAGCGGAAATTCGGCGGCTCTATACCCACTGGCCAGCGCGACAGCAGAGAACAAGAAGCACGAAGTTAACCCGATAAGAAAAAAACTTGCAGTGCGGCGCATGATGATTCCTCCTGAGTGTGGCCGATGGCCTGTTGTGAATTACTGCTTACTCTCTTGCGAAGGCCTGCCAATAGCCATTGGCAGACGGTAACGAAAAAGGCAACTGAAACTCATGAACCATGAGCTTCTTCATGGCTTGTCGGTAGATCCTGCATCGACAATGCCTTTGAACAGGTCGCCAAGGTTGACGTCGTTGGCTCCCGGCTTCTTCGGCGAGGGCTTCCAGTCTGTCGGCGCAACCGTCAGCCGCACAGAGTCAACGTCGGCGTCGCCCAGCAGAACATCGGTGGTGTCGCTGCCATACTTGCGCAGAATCTCCGTGTTGGGAAGATTGATTCCCATAAATCCGGGAGTGGCGGCAGGGATATTCTTGCCGTCGGCGGCATCTCCCACGGTCAGCGTATAAGTGATGCCTCCGGGAAGATACTCGAAGTGAAAGCTGCCATCGTCGCGAATGGCGGCCACCTGGTGCAGCGCCGGGTTGCTTTTGCTGGTCAGTGCGACACTGCCTGTGTTGAGCGTATGCGCGTCGGATTTCGAGTAGACGTGGCCGGTAATGTTGCGCAGCGCGTGGGTGGAAATGGTGATCTCCTCGCCGGAATGCTCCTCGCCCGCGCTCACTGCGACGGCCTTCGCATCGGCGCGGCTGAAGGTATCGCCGGAATACACAGCCAGGTTGATGCCGCTTCCTCCATCGCCGATGTTGCTGGCGGTGATGCCGATGGAAGGAGCGTTCAGAAAGGCGCGCAACGCGTAGCTTCCGGGAATGAGACCAGTGATGCGGAAGCGGCCCAGGTCGTCGCTTCTGGAAACCTGAGCTGCTCCGCTGATGGCCAGCGCATTGTTCATCGCGGCCGTCGCCGCCTCGCTGGCGCTGTCGGGCGTGCCGGGCTTGATCACGGAAAGCGTCCATCCGGCCGCGGGACTGCCATCGTCGTAGATGAGGCGGCCGCTGATCGCCGCGCCCCGCTCCAGGCTTAGCTCGGCGTTGGCGGAGTCCGTGCCGCTCACGGTCACAGTCGGTATCTGCGCGATACGCGCGCGGATAGCGGGATCAGAACTGGCGAAATCCTCGTCGGAAAACTGCGCGAAGGTATCGATGTAACCGGGATAGATTGCGTGAACGTAGTAAGTGCCCGGCTTCACGCCGGCAAATCTGAACTCCCCATTCAGGCCGACCGTGGAGGCGTTCATCATATCGAGCGCCTGGGTCATCCCCTTTGACGCGGCGGCCATGGCCTTCTTCTTGTCTTCGTCGAGCGGTTGGGCCGCGGGGGCAGCCGCGCCGCTCTTGGCTGCCATCTTCTGCAAGTTGTCTTGAAAACGCTTCATGAAATCTTCGCCGCTGTGGTCGCCCTCGGTTGACTTCAGCACGACCTTCGCGAAGCGGGCGGGGGCGTTGCTGTCGGCGCAGAAAACGTGGCCGGTTACCGTGCTGCCCACAACGTAGGGCGTTTGCTGCCCCTGTGAAACTGCGCAAATGCCCGCCGCTGCCAGCAAAGCCATCCATATCCCCGGAGCAATCCGCCTTTTCTTCACTATCTTCATCGCAGTTCCTTTCTATGCGTGAATGTATCGATTTCATTGTTGACAGGGAAACAACTCGCAAAGCATCTCCAAAAACTTTCATGCAAAACTCTGGCGCCGCGGAGTTTAGTTCACGCCTGCGCTCTGGACCAGAAGCTGAACCTCCACTGTGGTTTTGTGAAGAGCGTCGGTCGATGAATAGACCGTAACCTGCTTGCCGATGGACACGGTGGGGGTAAGGATGTATTGGTGGATGCCGACGCCCGGCAGCTTCGGCAGTCCTTCAGGCACATCCATTCCAAAGGTCTGCGTGGAAATCCTCAGAGCCAGATAGATCGACCCTCCCGATCTTTTCAAAGCGAGAATATCCACGTCGGTGTTGCTCTCTAGGTAATCCTTCTCATCGCTCGCGCTGGCGTGAAAGCGGGCGTCGTCGCGGATCGCCGGCAGAGTTTCATTGGTAGTTGCGGCCAGCGTGTAAGTCTTGTCTGAAGAGAGTTTCCCATGGTAAACCCTCTTGAAGTTGATCGTGATCTGAAGTGGCTCATGGGCGGGTTGCCGGGCCTTCTTGCCGCTTTCAGCCGCCGCGGCCCTGGTCTCGGCCTTTGCTGAAGCCCCCTTGCTTGTCCCGGCTGTCTGCGCGCAAAGCATGGGCGCGGCCATCAGCAGGGCGGCCAGAATCATTCGTGACATCGGCATCGCTATCTCCTAATTCAAAACTCTGATGTAAATCGGAGCTATCGTGATTGGCTTCAACTCAATCGGTTCGGCGGCCAGGGTCTCTTCCGTGGCAGCTCTGCTGGCCGGTTGAGCGCGGCGTTCAAGTTTCGCTCTGGCCAGCCCTCCGGTTCCCATCGCAACACTCGCGGCGGCAGGCGTTCCAGTCCTTTGCGCGGGACCGGCAACGGCCACAGATTCACTCAACGGCTGAGCCGGATGCTCCATCACGGCGACGGCAGGATGCCGCGCCTCGCCGGCTCCCGGCTGCATGAACCTGAGCCATGCGGGAACCGCCGCCAGCGCCAGCAGCAAAGCAGCCGCGGCCACCGCCCCTGCCAGTCTCCATCCGGAGAACCAGGGCAGCCTCTCGGCGGTCACCGAAGCCAGAATGCGGTACTCCAGCCCTGGCCGAGTCTCGCGCGGCGTATAACTCGCCAGCGCGCGATCAATCAGGCCGTCCAGCGGATCATCTTCATCCTTCATCGGCTTCTCTCCTTTGCTCCAGCAAGTCCTGCCTGAGCTTTTGCCGCGCCGTGTAAACCCTGCGCCGGACGGTTCCCTCGGGCAGGCCGAGCATTTCGGCAATTTCCACCAGCTTCAAATCCCCCACCGCCAGCAGCGCCAACGGCTGACGCAGCTTCTCCGGCAGCGCGCCGATGCGCTCATGAAGCCAGCTTTCCAGTTGCCGGTCCATCGCCGACTCCTCGGGATTGGCCTGGCGGCTCTGCTGCTCCACAAGAAGTTCCTGCTCCCGCTTCCGGGGCCTCTGCTGCCGCACCGCCAGCCTCCATGCAACCCGCGCCAGGTAGCCCCGCTCATCTTCGATTCGCTTCCAGCGGTCTCCCCTGTAAACCTGAAGAAACGTCTCCTGGACCACATCTTCCGCATCAGACGCATGGCGCGTGATCGCCAGGGCGATGCGGAAAATGAATTGCGAATGCCGTTCGACGAGTGCCGCAAAAGAGCCCGCTCTGGATGCGCCCTCGCCCGCTTCCTCTCGCACAGGTTCTTCCCGGCCCTGAATGGGGTTCGCATCTGGCATTACTACCAGTAAAGAGCATGAAAGCGGCGAAACGTTCGCCCTTTGGGAAACTTTTCTTCGGAGTTTCGGCAGACGCTGTGGGTGAAGGTTCCCGCTAGAGCGAAACCACAGTAGGTGTATCCCGGAAGCACGCCCGCCAAGTGGCTTTTTCCTCTCCGTGGTCCCCGGCGACAGGTTTTCGTCGCTGGGGTGGAAGAAAAAGCCACACTGGATACTCCTAACAAGGCTACGGCTACTGTGGTTTCGCTCTATCCCAGCTCTCAAAATCAAAACCCTGGGCACCCGCCCATACGGCGCGGATTTCTGACTCCTAAAGTTTTAGTTGACAAAAATGTTTTATGGCTTTAAGGTCCTAGTTGTTTAGGAGGTACCGTGCCGCCAGGACGCAAATTGAAAAAGCAGTTGACTCCTTTGGAACTCAGAATCATGCAGGTCTTGTGGACTGCCGGGCCATTGCCGGTTCAGGCAGTACAGCAGAGGCTCGGCGATGAGCTTGCTTACACGACGGTTCAAACCATGCTGAACGTGCTGCAGCGCAAAGGGCACGTTTCGCGAACCCTCATCGGGCGGGCATACGAATACCGGCCGCTTCAGAATCGAGAGGCTGCGATGGGAAGCGCGGTGCGCGATCTGCTGAATCGCATGTTCGATGGTTCGGTGGAAGGCCTCGTCATGAACATGCTTCGAACGAAGCAGATCGATGCCGCAAAACTGGACGAACTAGCCAAAAAAGTCGCAAGCGCGGAAGGAGAATTGAATGCAGACCGCAAGTAGGCTTGCCGTTGACTACGCAATCAACGCGCTGTGGCAACTGCCGCTTCTGGTTCTGGCCGCTGAAGTGACAGTGAGACTGTTGGGACGGGCGGCCGGAAAAACCCTTTTCCGGATCTGGGTGGCCTGTCTGTTTCTTGCGCTCACGGTGCCGGCGTTGCCCTTTTTGCATGTGCCGGCGCATGTACTCAATTACGGATCGACCCACGGTCCAGTGACCGCACAGGCAAGAGCAGGAGCGCCGCATCTGTCCTTCTCGGGAGGACAATTCGAAAGACCTGCGCAAATCGATCAGAGAACCGCCGGCATCCCGAACCTGATTCTCAGTTGCGCTCTGTTTTTTTATTTGGCTTCGGTTTTGTTCGCCTTGATCCGGTTGATGTGGGGCCTTGGGAAAACCCGCTCTCTGCTGCATTCAGCTCAGGCCACGCTTCTGAAGCAGGAAGAGCGGGAATCCTGGGAATCGTGCATGAAGTTATTTGGGAAAGCGCGAATCAGGTTGATGTCTTCCAGCAGGCTGGCTGGTCCTGCGACTGTCAGTTGGCCGGGTCCCATTGTGCTTTTGCCGGCCAAGTTACGCGACGAGGACGCGAACGAAATGACCGCGGTGTTTTGTCATGAGTTGGCGCACGTCCAGCGGAACGACTTTCTCTACAACATTTTCCTTGAGTTGTTCGGAGTCTTGCTCTTCTACCATCCTGCATTCCACTGGATGCGGCGCAGAATTCAGGAGACGCGGGAGTTGGCATGTGACGACATGGCGGCGGATGCAATGTCGGGCCGTCATGTCTATGCGCAAAGTCTTTTGCGGCTCACACAGAAGATGCTCTCTGCCGCCGTTGTCCCACAACCTGGCTGTGCCCTCGGAATCTTCGAGGGAGAAATTCTGGAGAGACGGATTATGAACCTGCTTGAAAACAGATCGAAGCATAGTGGTCTTCGTGTTCTCACTTCCCTTGCCGCTGGCCTCTGCCTGTTGCTCGGAACCTGCTTGTTGAGCGCCAACCTGGGATTGAAACTGGTGAACGCGCAAGCAGCGATTCAGGCAAACGGCGCTCCGTCAGGCTGGTTGCTGGCTGGAGACAAGCCAGCCAATTACCAAACGGGTATTGACAAAGCGGTGATTGAGAACGGGCAGCCGAGCGCCTATTTGAGATCGGCCGTGCCGGTTACCGGTGGATTTGGGACGCTTATGCAGTCAATCAACGCGGCTGATTACGCCGGGAAGCGTGTTCGCATCCGCGCGTGGGTCAAGTCACAGGATGTGGCCGAATGGGCGGGAGTCTGGATGAGAGTCGATAAGGATAAGACGATGGCTGCCTTCGACAACATGCAGAATCGCGCCATCAAGGGAACACAGCCGTGGACGGCATACGATGTGGTCCTTGACGTACCGGAGGACGCAACGGGCATCTCCTTCGGCGTGCTGCTGGCCGGGGCCGGTGAAGTCTGGATAAACGATGTGAGTTTTGAAGTGGTGGGGAAGGATGTCCCGGTTACAAGTCCAGCGCCAGCTCAAGCACCAGCGTTGCCCAGTCATCCGGTCAACCTGAAATTCACTGAGTAAGGCAGTCCGGTAAAGGCGGAGATAGTGCTCATTGCCTTCACCGGCGAACAACATTCTTCGCTGATGAGCCACTTGCGAAATTCCATGGAGATTGCAAGAAGCGTCAGTCTGAAGGCAATTTTGCAAGTAGCTCTGATGACCGCCTGTTCGGGGAGTGCGTTCCCAGGCTGTAGCCCGGCGCACTCCTCGAGCTGCTCCGCCGTTTCTTCCGAATTTCCAGCACTTGGACAGCCCCCACTTCCCGCCTTCCACATCCCCGTCCCCTCCTGCCTTATCCTCAATACAGCCCCCATGATCGACTTTGCCCAAACCGTCAAGCAGCAGGCCGACATCGTCAAGGTGATCGAGGGCTACATCCGCCTGCGCAAGGCGGGCGCGCAGAACTATACCGGCCTTTGCCCCTTCCATAAGGAAAAATCGCCGTCGTTTTCCGTCCATGCGGTCCGCCAGTTCTACCACTGCTTCGGCTGCGGGGTTTCCGGCGACGTCTTCTCCTTTGTCGGCAAGATCGAGAACGTCGGCTTCCCTGAGGCTGTGCGGATTGTGGCCGGCAAGTGCGGCATTCCCCTGCCCAAGCGCGAGTTTTCTTCGCCGGAAGAAGCCGCCGGAGCCCGGTTGCGGGCCAAGCTGCTGGAACTGCACGAAACCGCAACCGCCTGGTTCCAGGAGCAGTTGGCCGGGCCGGAAGGCGCCGTCGCGCGAGAGTATTTGGCAGGCCGCGGCCTCACGCCCGAGGGAATCAAGACCTTCCGCATCGGCTACGCGCCCGACAGCTTCAACGCCCTGCGCGACCGGCTCAGCGGCATGGCCGATGCTGAGACCCTGCGCGCGAGCGGCCTGTTCGCCTCCAAAGAGCACGAAGACGGCACACAGGGCTCCATCTACGACCGCTTCCGCAAGCGGGTCGTCTTCCCGATCTGCAACGAGAGCGGCCGCGTGATCGCCTTCACGGCGCGCACGCTGGAAACCGGCGACAAGGCTGGCGCCAAGTACATCAACTCGCCGGAGACGCCGCTCTACACCAAAAGCCTGGTGCTCTTCAACCTCGACAAGGCGCGCAAGGCCATTCGCGAGATGGAGTTTGCCCTGCTCGTCGAGGGCCAGATGGACTGCATCTCCGTCTACCTGCGCGGAATCAAGAACGTGATCGCGACCAGCGGCACGGCCTTCACCGAGCAGCAGGTGGCCCTGCTGCGCCGCCACACCTCGCAGCTAGTGGTCAACTTCGATCCCGACGCCGCTGGCTCGAACGCGGCGGAAAAATCCATCGCCCTGCTCACCGAAGAGGGCTTCACCATCAAGATCGTCACCCTCGACGGCGGCCTCGACCCCGACCGCTACATCCGCGAACGGGGCGTGGAGGCCTACACGGCAGCGCTGCGCGGTTCGCGCCGCCAGTCCGACTACCTGATCGAGCGGGCGCGGGCTTCGTTCCCCGGCGCCAGTGCGGAGCAGAAGGTGAAGGCCATGAACTACCTGCTGCCGCACATCCGCCGGATGCCGGAAAAGCTCGCCAGGGAGCAGTTTGCCGCTGACGCCTCGCAGAAGCTGGGCATCGACTCGGCCGTCCTGCGCGAGGAGCTGCGCCAGGCCGCGCTCCGCCGTCGCGACCACGTCGAGGCGCGAGCGACGGCCCTGACCGAGGTCGAGCGGGTGCTCTTGCGCGCGCTCTGCATCGACGACCCGGAGTTCGAGCGCTCGCGGCGGCTGGCGATTGAAGCGCTGGCCCAGCAACCCGCCTGGTTTGAGCACCTTGGAGCTTTCGCGGCCCTGCAGGCGCTGGCCGGTCGCGCAACCCGCGACCCCATGGACGTGGTCGAGGACCCGGCGCAGCGGGCCTTGCTGGCCGAGGCGCTGCTGGCAGAAACCAAGCCGCCCGAGGAAATCGAGCTTCAGAGCGCCCTCCAGGAAATTCAGGAGCGGGCCATCGAAAGCCGCCAGCGCGATCTGCGCACGCTGATTTCCGAGGCCGAGCGCCGCGGCGACTTTGCCGAGCTGGCCACCCTGACCCAGCAGAAGCTGGAACTGGACCGCGCGCTGCGGCAGTTGCACAACCAGAACCCGCCCGAGCGCTAGCCGCCTTCCAAAATGCGCGCAAAGTAGAGAAATCTGGAAAAGCGATATAATCCGGTCCATACGCGCCTCTGCCGCGCAAGGAGTGCCCATGCTCATCGAACTGAAACCCGCGCAGCAAAAGCTGCTTGATCGGGCTGCCCGCTCCGGCATGAGCCAGGAAGAGGTGCTCGATCAGGCCTTTGCCGTCCTTCAGCAGCAGTATGGGAATGAGGACTGGATGCTGGCTGATAGGGATGGTCTTGCCGTCCAGATCGAAGAGGGCTTTGCGCAGGCGGAGCGCGGCGAGCTTGTGGATGCCGGGCAAGCCGTTCAAATCCTCGACGCCCGCCGGACAAAACGGCGCATCGCCTGAGAAATACCGACGCCTTTTCAGCTCACCCCGCAAGCGCTTAACGATCTTGGCGAGATATGGGATTACATTGCGGCAGACAATGTAGATGCGGCAGATCGCGTTGAATCAGCGATTTTCTCGGCATGTAACAGCCTTGCCCGGCGCCCCCTGATGGGTTCCAGGCGGAGCGAGATCACACCCCTTCCAGTCCGATTCTGAACCGTAACCCGTTTTCCCAACTTCATCGTGGTTTACCGTCCTGACACCAGGCCTTTGCAGGTTATCGCTGTGCTCCATGGGAAGAGAAACCTGAAGGCTCTGCTTGAACAGTCCGAGCGCTAGAGCCTCCAAAACGCGCAACCCCAGCCGCGCCACCGCAAAACCTGCGTCCAATCCTGGTTTTCAACGTCAAATAGATAGCGTTGCCAGAGCGGGCGGAAGGCAAGAGTGCCTGGTCCGGCTGTGAGGTTGACCGTAAGCCCTTGAGGTTTCTCGGATTTTGGGCTGGCAATACCGAGTCCGGTTGTGGTAACCTAAGATTCTCTGTGCGGATGCGCGCCCCTTTGCCCCAACTATGAGCCTCGGCTCGCGGGCGACCCAGGTGAAACCTGAAGCGCTAGTCATCCTGTTCCGAGCAAACCCCCGAAACCGCTTTTTTATGCGGATGACTTTAAGTCCGTGTGCGTATGCGCCGAGTTTCCCTGTTTTCACAAGGGATTTTTTTGGCGCGGCCTGGACCAGCCGTTGCACCGGCGCGCTGGACGGTGCTGAATCTGCTTTGCAGAAGAGAGTAGGAGCATTTTGGCGAGCGACGATAAATTTGAACACGATCATGAGCATGACGACGAGCACGAACACGATGTTGATGCTCTGATCGAAGTTGGCAAAGGCAAGGGCTATCTGACCTACGGCGATGTGAACGACATTCTGCCGGATGACATGGCCACTTCCTCCGCGGATCTGGATGACCTGATCACCACCATTGGAACCCAGGGCATTGACCTGCTGGACCACCCCAAGTTCGGCGGCGACAAGGAAGCTGAACTGGAAGACGGCGACGACGTCGAGCTTGACCTGACGCCCGGCACTCTGGAAAAGACCAACGACCCGGTGCGCATGTACCTGCGCGAAATGGGCACCGTCCCCCTGCTTACCCGCGAGGGCGAAGTCGAAATCGCCAAGCGCATTGAGCGCGGCCAGTTGCGCGTGCTGAAGGCCATTTCCCGCTCTCCGATTGTGATTCGCGAGGTCGCGGCCCTGGGCGAGGACCTCAAGCGCGGCGTGCGCAACATCAAGGAAGTGGTGATCTTCGACGACGAAGAGCTCACCGAAGAGATTGTGCTGGCGCGCGTCAAGGCCACCGTGGCCCGCATCGACGTGCTGGTAAAGCACCAGAAGAAGATTGCGCAGTTGGAAGAGAAACTGACCGCGCCGACGCCCGGCGTCAAGGTCAAAGCCGCCGCTGCGCGCCACACCCGCTGGCAGATCGCCCGCGAAAAGGTGCTCGTCTCCCGCATCGTACGCGAACTGAAGTACACTCCCATGGAGCGCAAGCGCCTGCTCGACAAGGTCAACAAGACCGTCGACACCATGCGCACCCTGGAGCGCCAGATTCGCTCGCTCGAGCAGAAGCATGAGGCCAGCAAGAGCGAGGAGCTGAAGAAGGAGTACCGCCGCCAGCAGAAAAACTGCAAGGTCGATCTGGAAAAGACCGAGGCCGAGGCCGGCGTCAACATCCCGGAGCTGAAGCGCACGCAGCGCGAAATGATCCAGGGCGACATGGATGCCGATCAGGCCAAGCGTGAGCTGATTGAAGCCAACCTGCGCCTCGTCGTTTCCATCGCGAAAAAGTACACCAACCGCGGCCTGCAATTCCTCGACCTGATTCAGGAGGGCAACATCGGCCTCATGAAGGCGGTCGATAAGTTCGAATACCGCCGCGGCTACAAGTTCTCGACCTACGCCACCTGGTGGATTCGCCAGGCCATCACACGCGCCATCGCCGATCAGGCCCGCACCATCCGCATCCCAGTGCACATGATCGAGACCATCAACAAGCTCATCCGCACCAGCCGCCAGCTTGTGCAGGAGCTGGGCCGCGAGCCGTCCAGCGAAGAGATCGCCAAGCGCATGGACATCCCCGTCGCCAAGGTGCGCAAAGTGCTGAAGATCGCGCAGGAGCCCATCTCTCTGGAAACCCCCATCGGCGAAGAGGAAGACTCGCATCTGGGCGACTTCATCGAGGACCGCCAGGCGGTTTCACCCTCTGAGGCAGTCATCAGCGTCAACCTGAAGGAGTACACCTCGCAGGTTCTGCGCACCCTCACGCCGCGCGAGGAGCGCGTCATCAAGATGCGTTTCGGCCTCGAAGACGGCTCCGAGCACACGCTGGAAGAGGTCGGCCAGAGCTTCCAGGTCACCCGCGAGCGCATCCGCCAAATCGAAGCCAAGGCCCTGCGCAAACTCCGCCACCCCAGCCGCAGCCGCAAGCTCAAGGCCTTCGTCGACGGCGTCAAGGAAGGCATGTAACTCGGCAGAAACTTAGCCGAAGATTAGTCCTGCAAAACGAGCCGCAATCCGCAAGGGTTGCGGCTCGTTTTGATTCAGCCTCATTTCACGATTCGGCCCAACTGAATCAACCCTCCACATATCTGTCATTCTGAGCAAACGCAGCGCGTCGAAGAACCTGCATTTACCGTTGTTTTGAAAGGGCACGACTGCCGCTGAAATCCGCATAATCAACGGGGCTTTACAGCATTTTCTCGGATAGTGCAAGGAAGCTCCGTGCCCCAACCATTTCACGTTCTTTGTGAAATGGTTGGGAAACCACGAATTCGACCCTACAGGAACAGTGAAAATCCTTTAGCCTCTGCCATGGCAAAACCCGCCCGCAACGCGCCACTGGAACCAATGCTCACCTCGTTTCGCGCTTTCCTCGCCAACCCAGCCGGGTGCCCCATCCTTGCGACGTATTCTTGTCGCAAGGGTGGGAGACCACGAACGTGAATCCGCCTGTTCTGTAAGAGCATCTATCCGGTCCGTACCGGTTCACCTTGCCATTCGAGGTAAGCCGGTCGGCCTCGCCGCCCTGGCGGCTGACGGTCCAGATGTCGTCGGCATAGCGGAAGGCGATTCTGTCCTGGCTGAGGGAAGGATGGCGAAGCAGGCGCAGCGACTGCCAGGGCGCAGCGGCGGAAGAGTCCTGGGCGGAAGCAGGGAGTGAAAAAAGCGTGGCGAAGATAAACAGAAGAATGGCGAGCCTGGAGTGGACGCGGATCATGAAACCTCCGATGAGTTGATGGATCGCAAAAATCGAAGTCAAAAAAACGCAGTTCTACATGTCAATTTGTGCTACGCGGGGCGGTGGCCGAAAGTTCATGATTTGATTGATTTGCAGGGATATTCTCAGGCGCTGGAACCTGCCGGCGCCGCTTTGCGTACCAGAGAATAAGAAATTGCCGGGGGCGGAATAGTCTTTTGGGGCGAGAAGCGGCCTGAGGGGCTGGTGTTGCGTCCATAAGAAGAGCGGTAATTTGCGTACACTGGGAAGTGGGGGCAGGAAACTGGCTCCGCGCCGCAGACAGGGGCGCAAGTTTCAGAGACGCAGGATTGCGGCGAAACCGGAGCGGCCGGAAAGGCCAGTTCTTGAACAGAAGGCAGGACGATGCTATTCAGTGAGGCCATCAAACTCGCGCTGCAGTCTTTGTGGGGCAACAAGATGCGCACCATTCTGACGCTGCTGGGCGTGGTGATGGGCGTGGCTTCGGTCATCATGGTCATCACGCTGGTAAACGGCGCCAACCGGTACGTGGCCACGAAACTCGTGAGCCATGGCGCGGACGTGGTGACTATCTCGCGGATGGCGGGCGTGATTTTTTCCGCCGAGGATTACCTTCGCTATCAGAAGCGCAAGATTCTGCGCATCGAGGACTTTGAAGCGGTGCGGGACGCCTGCACGCAGTGCAGCGAAGTTGGCGCGCGGCTGGACCGCAACACCACGGTGACCAGCAACGGACACTCCAGCAACGATACCGACGTGCGCGGCATCACCTGGACAATGCTTTCGCTGAACAATATGGACATCGTGCTGGGGCGGGGATTCACCCCTGCCGATGATGAGCATGGAACACACAATGTCATCGTGGGCTATGACATTGTGGACAACCTGCTGGGCGACGGCGATCCCATCGGCAAGGAGATTCACGTCGGCGGCATTCCGTACACCATCGTGGGCGTGGGCGACCGCGAAGGCAAAACGATGGGCCAATCGCAGGACAACTGGGTGGCTGTGCCTCTGAGCACATACCAGCAGACATACGGCTACAACGACTCTCTGGACATTTACGCGCGCGCGAACGGCGATGCGGCGACGATGGAGCGGGTGATCGACGAGGTGCGCGTGCAGATGCGCGCCCGCCGGCATAATGCGCCGGGAACGCCAGACGACTTCGAGATCGAGACCAACGACACGTTCATGGACATTTACAAGCAGATCACCGCGATCTTCTTTGACGTGGTGGTGGGCATCGCTTCCATCGCGCTGGTGGTGGGCGGGATTGTGATCATGAACATCATGCTGGTGAGCGTGACGGAACGGACGCGCGAAATCGGCGTGCGCAAAGCGCTGGGCGCGCGGCAGCGGGACGTGCTGCTGCAATTCCTGATAGAAAGCGGAACCATGGCCATGGTGGGCGGAGCCATCGGCGTGGTGTGCGGCATCGGCGCGGCCAAACTGATTACGGCCATCATCGGATTTCCGGCCAGCGTGCAATTGTGGAGCGTGCTGGTGGGCCTGTTCATGGCGACATTCACGGGCATCTTCTTTGGCGTGTACCCAGCGAGCAAGGCCGCGAAGCTGGACCCGGTGGTGGCTCTCAGAGCGGAGCTCTGAGAGCAGCTGACAGCTAACAGCCAGCAGCTAACAGTTGACTGCCGTTGGCAGTTTCGGCTTGGAATGAGGTATGTTTTAGCTGTTAGCTGTTTACTCTTTGCTGTTTGCTGTTAGCTGGAGAGAGGCATATGTCGCAATCGTTTCGGGACTTGCTGGTTTGGCAGAAGGCGATGCAATTGACGGTGGCGATCTATCGCTTGACGCAGGGTTTTCCACGCGAGGAAATCTACGGGTTGACCAGCCAGATCAGGCGTGCCGCGGTTTCGGTGCCCAGTAACATTGCAGAGGGACAGGGAAGGCTGAACTCCGCAGAATTCCGGCAGTTCCTCGGCATCGCACGCGGTTCAGTCTGCGAGGTTCAGACTCAACTGGAAATCGCTCGCGCTCTGCAATTCGGAACACCTGAATTGCTCAACGATGCGGAGAGTTTGTCGCATGAAGTGGGAAAAATGATTTATTCGTTTCTGGAATCGCTGAAGGACCAGATTCGGCAGAACTGATTACTGTAAGCTGCCTGCTGTTAGCTGTCAGTTTACCAGGAGCACCATGGCGCAAGGACAAACACGCGAATCCGTCAAAATGGCCATCGACACGCTGAAGGCCAACAAGCTGCGCTCTGGGCTGACCATCCTGGGCATTGTGATCGGCGTAACGACGGTGATTACGATTTCGTCGATCATCAATGGCGTCAACAACAAGGTCGCGGACTTTGCCGACTCGATGGGCTCCAATGTTTTCTGGGTTTTTCACTTTCCGGTGATTGGCGTGCGGCCCACCACCGAGCAACTGACTCGCAAGAAACTGACACTCGACGACGTGGCCGCGCTGCGCACGCTGCCGCACGTGGTGGCGGCGGACGGCGGCCTGCAGCATGTGGGCCAGTTCCGCGTCGGCGCCGTGTCGGTGAAATTCAACGGCAAGAAGGTGGCAGGGACGATCCTGACCGGCAGCAGTGCTTCGGTGGGAGATGTGAATGACCTCACTTTCCTTGAGGGCCGCCTGTTTACCGAAGCGGAAGACGAGCGCGGGGCGCACGTTTGCGGCCTGGGCTACGACACCTGGCACGAACTGTTCGGCAACGATTCGCCGATTGGCAAAGAGGTGAACATCGAGAGCGGGATGTACACCGTCATCGGCGTAATGGACAAGCGGAAACAGCCCTTCGGGAGCGGCAAGAATCCGCAGGATAACCAGGTCTATCTTCCGATGGGAACCTTCCATAACCTGCACCCGGAAGACAAGGACCTGTGGGTGAGCGTGAAGTACGACGACGCCAGTAACAAGGCGCTGGTGGAGGAAGAGATTCGCGAGTTGCTGCGTGTCCGCCGCAAGGTGAAGGTGGAGGCGCCGGACAACTTCGAGATTTTCGGCCCGGACTCGCTTACCAAGCTGTGGGGCGACATCACGAAGTATCTGGTGATTTTCATGATCGGCGTTTCCTGCGTAGGGCTGATGGTGGGAGGCGTGGGAGTGATGAACATCATGCTGGTCTCGGTGACGGAGCGAACGCGGGAGATCGGCATCCGCAAGGCGCTGGGCGCCACGAAGCACAACATTCTCACGCAGTTCACCACCGAAGCCGTGACCCTATGCGCCATGGGCGGCATTATCGGCGTTCTGCTGGGCGCCCTGATCACATGGATCATCTCCATTTTGCCGATTCCTTTGTCGCCCAGCCTCTCGACCACATGGATTCTGATTGGCTTCGGCGTTTCCTGCGCCATCGGGCTTATCTTCGGAATTTATCCAGCCTGGAAGGCGGCGAATCTGGACCCGATCGAGGCGCTGAGGTACGAGTAAAGCAGGGACTAGGGACTAGGGACCAGGGACTAGGAAATAGCGGGTGGCCATAGAGGCGAGAGCCCCACTTTCGGCACAGTTCCATCGCGCCTAAAGTGGGATAGATCCACTTAGATACAGCCCTTTATCGTCTTCCTATAGCTCTTTACCCCTAGAGCGTTTTCACAGTTTCTGTAATGTGTGGCTCGTGCTATCCCACCCTAGCCACAAGAACAAAAGCGTGGCGAGGGTGGGGCACCCATGACATCACATTATCTGTGAAAATGCTCTAATCCCTAGTCCCTAGTCCCTAATCCCTAGTCCCCGCCTTTCAGCTACACTTACGGCAGTGATGGCGCACATTTTCGCACAATTATTGGAGATTCTGACTACGGTTCTGACCGTGGCCGGGATGGGGTATTTTGTGGCCGCATGGATGGCGGCAAGGGTTTTTCTGGCGGAGCGGAGCAGTCCGCTCGCAGCCTTCGCGCCTGGCGTGAGCGTGATGAAGTCGCTGAAGGGGCTGGACCCCGGCATGATGGACGCCTTCCGCAGCCATTGCCGGCAGAGTTACACGGGCGAGTTTGAATTGCTCTTTGGGGTTGCCTCGCTGGACGACCCGGCTGTAGAGGCCGTCGAGCAACTGAAGGCTGAGTTTCCCGAGCGGGCGATCAGGCTGATTGAGTGCCCGGAACGGCTGGGAACGAACGGCAAGGTCAGCACGCTGGCGCAACTGGCCGCTCACGCGCGCTACGATTTTTTGCTCATCAACGACTCGGACATTACTGTTGGGGCGCGCTATCTGGAGCGGGTGATGGCGTGCTTCGCGCCGGCGGAGGACGACAACGGCAGGGCCGCGCAAGAGGTTGGGCTGGTGACGGCGCTTTATCGCGGGCGGGCGCACGGGACACTGGCTTCGAAATTCGAGGCGCTGGGAATCGCGACCGATTTTCAGGCGGGCGTGCTGCTGTCGAAGTGGATCGAAGGCGGACTGCGCTATGGGCTGGGCTCGACGCTGGCGGTGCGGCGAGAGGCGCTGGACAAGATTGGCGGACTGCAGGTTCTGGTCGATTATCTGGCCGACGACTACGAACTGGGCGCGCGCGTGGCCGGGGCCGGTTACCGCGTGGCGCTGTCGGGCGAAGTGGTCGAGACGAACATTGCGGCTTACGGCTGGCGCGGCTTTCTGGAGCACCAGTTGCGCTGGGAGCGAACCGTCCGCGACTCGCGGCCGTGGGGGTACGCTGGCCTCATCTTCACGCATGGGCTGGGGTGGGCGCTGGTCAACCTGCTGGCCAGCGGAGCAAGCGTGCTGAGCCTGAATCTGCTGGGAGTGAGCTTTCTGCTGCGAATGGCTCTGGCCGTGAAGGTGGGGGTCGAGGTGCTGGGCGACAGCCAGGTGCTGCCGAGGCTGTGGTTTGTGCCGCTGCGCGACCTGGTCGCCATGGGAGTGTGGGTGGCGGGGTTTGCGGGCAACACGATTGTGTGGCGCGGAGAGCGGTTCAGGCTGAAGGGTGGAAAGCTGGAAAGAGTCAGCTAAGATTTCCCGTGCCCCTTTGAGTTCTTGGAGAAGCGTTGACGTCTCCGAGTCAGTCAGCGCTAGGCACAATTCTGGCCAGAAACTCAGCGGCTAGCTTTGGTTCGCCTGGGGCGTTTGAACCCCGAAGAGAGCGTAGATGGAGAAACTGTTCGCAGTTTTCGTTGGCCTGACCGAATTCCAGCCGGATCGAATTAATCTCCAACGCCAAATCCAACAGCCTTTTCGCTTCGGACCAGCTCCAGTATCGCCCCTCAGGGTCGAGATGATCGTTCTGCCCCAACAAGCCATATCGGCCCTGAGCACATTCGCGAAGACAAAAAAGAAGGAGCGCATCGAATTCACTCTCGATTTCTGCGAGCCTCATCTCCCGAATCTTTTGGCTCTTCGTCATTTAACTATTTGACATCCTGCTGAGCTCTGAGCAGCTTCCTGTTGACTGTTTACGGTCGAGATTGAGCTCTGTGCTCTCCCACCCTTTCCGCAGAAAAAAGCGGAAAGGATGGGGCACGGAATTCTATGGCAAAAGCAAAAAAGCGCTAATCTCCCGTGGTTTCCGCGACGGGGTCCTGGGCGGTGATGGCGGCGCAGTCGATGGAAAGGCAACCACCGAGCTCGGCGAAGCTCTTGTCCCAGAGTGGGTGGTCTTCCGCGGCGAGGGCGGTCAGCGCATAGCTGGAAGTGCGCAGGATCTCGTACCAGATGTTCTGGGCCTGCCAGAGGTTCAGTTCGAAGGGCAGCTCAGCCAGCAGGCGGCCCAGCGCCAGCGCGCGGTCCAGCATCTCCAGTGAGCCGGAAGACATTTGCAGCTCGATCATGGCACGCTTCATGCGCTGGTCGGCAAGGTAGGAGAGGGCGGGCGTTTCCAGCGAGACCTGATCGGCTTTGGCGAGGGAGAGGAAGGAGCGCAACTGCGCCTGATCGATGGAATCAGCCTCAAGGGCGCGGCGCAAGCCCACGTTGATGGCAAAGCCGGCCGTCAGAGTCAGCGCCGGAGGCTTGGGCAGGCCGGCCTGGGAGAGATAGTGGAGCAGGCTGGCGTGTTCATCGTAGATGGTGGTCAGGGAGTTCTCGATGTCAGAGAGCGTGGCAGTGAGGATGATCTGCACAATGCGGCGCTGCTCGTCGGTGAAGAGCGAGGTGAGCGAGTAGTCCATGTGGCCGTAGAAGCGGTCGAGGAGGCGAATCACCTCAGGGAAATCGGCGCGCTGCACGTATCCGGCAGCCTCGGCGGCGAAGGCCTCGAAGGCGGCCGCGTTTTCCGGCGCATAGGCTTTGACGGCGGCGGTGATGTTCTGGTCGCCGAAGTGCAGGACGGCAAAAGAGAAGCTCCCCTGGTTGCCGGTGATGGCGCTGACAACCTTGGCGCGGCCCAGGGCGAGGCGTCCGCGGCCGGAGGTGTACACATCGTAGGAGTTGCGCCAGACACGGAAGCAGAACAGGTCGGTCTCCTCGGCAAAGGAAGAAAACATGGAGCTGATGGCATAGTGGGCCGCGACCTGTTCGAGGCGCAACTGCCTGGCAGTGACTTGCTCCCTGTAGATTTTGGCGCCGTCGCCAGCCGCGGCCAGGTTGGAGCGGGCTTCGGCCAGGCGGGCCAGAAACGCCGGTTCCAGGGCGGCGGCCGCTTCGCCGGAAACTTCCCTGGCCAGTTGCAAAACCCGCGCGGCATAGGCGATTACCTGCACGGTCTCGATGCCCGAAATGTCGTCAAAAAACCAGCCGCAGCTGGTGTACATGAGCTGGGCGTGGCGCTGCATCTCCATCAATTCCAGGGCGCGGGCGCGTTCCGGCGCCGTGAGAACGCGGAGCTGGTGGGCGCGGAAGAACCGCTCGACCGACTGCGGGTTGCGGTCGAGAATCACCTCGATGTATTCGTCGCGGGCGGCCCAAACGTCTTTGAAGAGCGCAGCGCCTTCCCGTTCGGTCAAGGGGACGAGGGCGTCGCGCAACTCGTCGAGAGCCTGGCGAAGCGGCGCGCGCCACTCCTGGTTCCAGCCGGGCTTGCCGCCGTTGCAGCCGCAGTTCGAGCGCCAGCGCTCGATGCCATGGGCGCAGCTCCAGGAGGTGTTTTCGACGATTTCGGCCTCGAACTCGGGGGGAAACTGCTCCAGAAAACTGGCGTAGTTGGTCAGCTTGACTGTGTTGTCCTGTTCGAGGAGGCGCAGAGCGTAGGCCAGCGCCATTTCGCCGTACTTGTGGTGGTGGCCGTAGGACTCGCCGTCGGTGGCCACATGCACCAACTGCGGCTGGGAGTCGTCTTTGAAGCCCTCCTTGAGACGCGCGGCAAATCTCTCGCCGGAGTCGAGCAGCCCCTCGAAAGCGATGGCCCGCGAGATGGGGCCGTTGTAGAAAAAGACGGCGATGGAAAGGCCGGATTCGAAGCGCACCAGATAGGGGTGGGTGGTATCGACCGTGGCGTTGGGCGTATCGGTCCAGTTTGCATCGTCCTTCAAGGGGCGAATGCGCCGGCATTGGTGAGGGGCGAGCACGGTGAACTTGATGCCCTGCTGGGCCAGCAGTTCCAGTGAGTCGTTGTCGGCGGCGGTTTCCGCCAGCCACATGCCTTCCGGCGGCGCGCCAAAGTGCTGCTGATAATCGGCGATGCCCCAGCGAATCTGGGTGATGCGGTCGCGGTGGTTGGCGAGGGGCAGAATGACGTGGTTGTAGACCTGCGCCATGGCGGAACTGTGGCCCTTGAAGCTCTTGCGGCTGCGGCGCTCGCCATCGAGAATCATGCGGTAAGCGCGCGGCGCGTTCTCGATCAGCCAACTGAGGAGCGTGGGCCCGAAGTTGAAGCTCATGCGCGCGTAGTTATTGACGATGCGCGTGATCTGGTTCTTGCTGTTGACGATGCGCGCAGCGCCGTTGGTCGAGTAGCACTCAGCGCAGACGCGCTCATTCCAATCGTGATAGGGAGCGGCTGTATCCTGCGTTTCGACTGTTTCCAGCCATGGATTCTCACGCGGGGGCTGGTAAAAGTGACCGTGAATGCAGATGAAACGCTTGCCGTTGGCCATGGGGATCGTGATCTCTTGCCGGGGAACCGGCTTTGTTCAGATCATTGTAGGCTGGATGGCCCGCCTGCCGCTGCCTCTTTTGCCAGATCACAGGCCCGCCAGAGGTACCAACTGGCCACGGAACGGAACGGGGCCCAGCGCTTTCCCCTTTTGAGCAGCACTTCCGGTTTGGGCAAATCATCGGCGGCCAGAGGGCGGGTTTTGGGAAGGCGCAGGAAGGTGAGCGCGAAGCCCTTGCGGACGCCATAGTCAGTTACCGGCAGCACGTCGGGCCGGCCCAAGCGGAAGATCAGCAGCATTTCCACGGTCCAGGGGCCGATGCCGCGCACCTGTGTGAGCCGTTCGACGATCTCCGCGTCGGTCATTTTGCGGATGGCCGGGCCGGTGGGGACTGTGCCGTCGAGCGTGTGGGCGGCCAGGTCTTTCATGGCGCGCGCCTTGTTTGCAGAAACGCCCGCTGTGCGCAGGATTTCGTCGGAAGTGTCGAGGAGCTGCTGCGGGGCGGGGTCGGCGCCGCCGAAGTGCTCGCGCACTCGGGCGTGAATACTGGCCGCGGCCTTGGCGTGCAACTGCTGATAGAGAATCGACTCCAGCAGCGAGGCAAAGGGCGAGGGTAAGGGATCGAGCTTAAGCGTGAAGGGGCCGGCGCGGTCGATGAGCGCGCCCAGTTTGGCGTCCGCAGCGCGTAAATGCGCCACGGCCTCAGCGGGATCGAAGGGAAGTTTCGGGCTCTTGCCATTGTGAATCATTGGGGAACAGTGTACCGCGTTGGGCTCCGCTGCGGAGGGACGGGCGGATACTGCCAAATGAGCTGTGCCCGCTGCACCCCCACCCTTGTAGAATCCAGGGCAGAGACGGACGGGGGAGCCAACGCCATGAAGATGCGGCCGGGAACACAAACGGGATTTCTGCTGTGCGGCAAGGAATGGAGTGAGGGCGAAGCGCTGGATGTGCGCTCGCCGTGGGATCAGGGGCTGGTGGGACGAGTGACGGTGGCCACCCGCGCCGACGCGCGCCAGGCGGTGCGTCACGCCGTGGCGAGCCTGCGCCGCACCCGCGCCCTGCCCCGCTGGAAGCGCCGCGAGATTCTGGAGGATGTGGCCGCGGCGCTGATTGAACAGAAGGAGCGGTTCGCGCAGCTTATTGTGGCCGAGGCGGGCAAGCCGGTTCGCCTGGCGCGGGCGGAGGTCGATCGCGCCGTACTGACCTTCAAGACGGCGGCCGAGGAGACCTCACGGATGGGCGGCGAAAGCATTCCGCTGGACCTGATGGAGGGCAACGAGGGCCGGTGGGGGCTGGTGCAACGCTTCCCGATAGGGCCGGTGCTGGCCATTACGCCCTTCAACTTCCCGCTGAACCTGGTGGCGCACAAGCTGGCGCCGGCAATGGCGGCCGGCTGTCCGGTGATTCTGAAGCCCGCGCTGGAGACCCCGTTTACGGCGCTGGCGCTGGGCGAGGTCATTCTGAAGGCCGGATGGCCCGAGGAGGCGCTGGCCGTGCTGCCACTGAGCAACGCGGATACGGCCTGGCTGGCCGAAAGGGAAGACGGCATCAAGCTGGTCAGCTTTACCGGATCGGCCAAAGTGGGCTGGGAGCTGAAGGCACACTCCGGACGCAAGCGGGTGTTGCTGGAGTTGGGCAGCAATACGGCGCTCATTGTCTGCGGCGACTGGCCTGATATGGACGATGCGGCCGTTGGCGCGGCACATGCGGCTTTTAACTATGCGGGCCAGTCCTGCATCAGCGTGCAGCGGGTGTTTGTGGAGCGCAAGGTTTTCCAGACTTTTCTGTGGAAGGTGGTGGAGGAGACGGCCAAGCTGGCAGCGGGCGATCCGTCCGCGGAAGCCACCGAAGTAGGTCCGCTGATCCGGCTCGCCGATGCCGGGCGCGTGGAAGCGTGGATCAAGGAGGCGGTCGAGGGCGGCGCCAAGCTGGTGGCTGGGGGCGAGCGCCACGACTCCGTGGTGACGCCGGCCATTCTGACCGGAACCAAGGCGGGCATGAAAGTGCGCGACGAAGAGGTCTTCGGCCCAGTCATGGCCATTGAGCCCTATGACGACTTCGAAGAAGCGCTGGCCGAGGCCAACCACTCGAAGTACGGCTTGCAGGCAGGCCTGCTCACCCGCGATGTTGGGCGCATACTTAAGGCCTATCGCGAGCTCGAAGTGGGCACCCTGATCGTGGGAGACATGCCCAGCTGGCGCCTGGACCCCATGCCTTTCGGCGGCGTCAAGGAATCAGGGTTGGGACGCGAGGGCATCCGCTCGGCCATCGAAGAGATGACCGAGCCGCACATGCTGGTGATGACTGGGATCGGATAGAGCCGGCAGCCTAAGCTTAGTTTTTGGCCTTGGCTTTCTGTGCCGCCCAGCGCTTGCGCTGCGCATCGGCAATGCGCTTGCGCGCTTCAGGGCTCAACACGCGGCGCTTCTTCGCTTTCTTGGCGGGAGCAGTCTTTGCGGCCTTTTTGGTCTTGCCGGTGATGTGCTCAGTTACCTTGGTGGCAGCTTTGCCGGTCGAGGCCAGCAGCGAGCGAACCTGCGTGAGCTTTGCAATTTCCGAGTCGATCTGCGCAAGAATAGAATCAATCGTCATAAGTCCAGCATAACTCACATATTCTCAGTTGCACAACCGTGCGGCTCACATTGCCATCCCGAGCCTCTGCGATCCAAGGAACCTGTGAACATATGCCATTTTCAAAGCAGGCATTCCCTCAAGAGCTAAAGCTTAGGTGATTTTGCGGCTTTTGCGGCACGGCTAAATTCGCTCGCTGACACGAAACACACTTTCATCGCTTCCTGTCAAACCCGGTTCATTTGGGTTCTCTGTTACGTTTTTGTTACACTAAGAGGTATTGGAAGCGGCTTTTCCGGCTGGATATGTTTGGAATCGTCCGGTTCGGCGCCGCATCCAAGGTTTGAATGACTGCAACAACCCCGTGGATGGGGGCTTATCTGAAGCGTGCGGCAGCTGGGCCGGTTTCTTCAGTGTGGTTAGTGCATCCACTGCAGTCGTGCTTTGCTTTCAACATCCCCGTCCGCTGCCCTGCCAGAAATCTGGAGGGGCGAGCTGGGCTGAAGGCGGAATACGGTGAACTTTGTTCTTGACGATCTAGCGGAGGCCTCGCTGGAGGCTGGAAGCAGCTGTAGCCTCGAAAACTACCTGGCTCTTCCCGACCATACGATGGACGAGCGGATTGAGCGGGCGCGCGCCAAACTTGGCTCGACGGCCCTCCTGCTCGGCCATCACTACCAGCGCGACGAGGTGATTCGCTTCGCCGACGCCACCGGCGACAGCTACAAGCTCTCCCGCATCGCCGCTGAAACCGACGCAAAGTACATTGTGTTCTGCGGCGTGCACTTCATGGCCGAGAGCGCAGACGTGCTTGGCCACGAGGGTCAGCAGGTCATCCTGCCGGACCTGAACGCGGGCTGCTCGATGGCCGACATGGCCGAAATCTCGCAGGTCGAAGCCTGCTGGGAAGCGCTTGAGCGGCTCGGCCTCACGGACGATACCTTGCCGCTGACCTACATGAACTCAACGGCAGCTATCAAAGCCTTCTGCGGCGAGCGCGGCGGATTGGTCTGCACCTCGTCCAACGCTCGCGCCGCTTTTGAGTGGGCCTTCGCGCGCCGTAAGCGCATTCTCTTCCTGCCGGATCAGCACCTGGGCCGCAACACGGGCTATGCGATGGGGATCCCGCTGGAGGAGATGGCTGTCTGGGACCCTTGGGCCATTCAGGGCGGCCAGACGCAGGAGAAACTGGCGGCCAGCCGCATCCTCCTCTGGAAGGGCCACTGCGCCGTCCATCAGCGCTTCCTGCCCAGCCACGTCGACGCGGCGCGCGCCAAATATCACGGCATCCAGGTCATCGTTCACCCCGAGTGCCGCTGGGAGGTCTGCCAGAAGGCCGACTCTCTCGGTTCCACCGAGCGGCTGATTTCCCTGGTCGAGCAGGCGCCCGCGGGCCAGATGTTCGCCGTCGGCACGGAGATTCACCTGGTCAATCGCATGGCCCAGCGCTTTGCCGCCGAGGGCAAGCGCATCATCACTCTGGACGATACCGGCTGCCTCTGCACCACCATGTACCGCATCAGTCCGCAGCATCTGGCCTGGGTTCTGGAAAATCTGGTGGAAGGCCGCGTGGTCAACCGCATCCAGGTCCGTCCCAGCGTCAAGCACTGGGCCAAAGTCGCCCTCGACCGGATGCTGGAAGTCTGATCGGCTGGCGTTCGGAGTCTTACAGACACGCAATGCAATGGGTGCCCCATATCTGCCGCGATTTTTTGCGGCAGATGTGGGAAACCACGAATCCCATGCGAGCGAAAAACGAGCGGTTGGCCCCACCGCAGGTGGTTTTTGTGGCTAGTGTGGGATAGCACAATCCCCGCATTGCCAAATCGATGAATCCGCTCGATCACTTCTTCTTCAGCGCGCGATGGCCGATGTCGCGCCGGAAGTACATCCCATCGAAATGAATCAGCGCCATGGCCTCGTAGGCGCGGCCCAGCGCCTCTTCCAGCGAGTCCGCGGCTGCGGTAACGCCCAGCACGCGGCCTCCGGCGGTTACCAGCTGGCCGTCCTTCAGCGCAGTGCCAGAATGGAAGACCTGCACCCCCGGAACTTTGGCGGCATCACCGAGGCCGGTGATGGGAATGCCTGTCTTATAGCTGCCCGGATAGCCGGATGAGCTGGCGATGACGCAGGCCGCTGCGCCCTGACTCCAGCGCAGTTCGGTGTCCGCCAGCCGTTCTTCCGTGCAAGCCACCAGCGCTTCCACCAGATCGCTTTCCAGGCGCAGCAGAATGGCCTGCGTCTCGGGATCGCCAAAGCGTGTGTTGAACTCCAGCACCTGAGGACCGCGCGCGGTCATCATCAGCCCGCAGTAGAGCACGCCGATGAAGGGTGTGTCCTCGCTGGCCATGCCGTAGACGGTGGGCTGGGCGATGTGGCGCAGAATCCACTCCGTCATGGCCGGATCGAGCATCTGGTCGGTGGAGTAGACGCCCATGCCGCCGGTATTGGGACCAGTGTCTCCCTCGCCGATGCACTTGTGGTCCTGCGCGGGAACGAGCGGCGCCACGTGCTTGCCGTCGCTGAGGCAGAGAAAGCTGATTTCGTCGCCCTTGAGGAATTCCTCCAGAATGACCTGCGGTTCCGCCTCGCCCAGCAGCGCGCCGCTGAAGAGGTCCTTGGCGGCATCGAGAGCGATCTGGCGCGATTCGCAGATCAGCACGCCCTTGCCCGCGTGCAGGCCGTCGGCCTTCACCACGATGGGCGCATGGAAGAACTCGATAGCCTTTTCGACCTCGCCCTGGCTCTTGCAAACCACGTAGCGCGCGGTGGGAATCTGGTGCCGCTGCAGGAAACGCTTGGCGAAGCTCTTGCTGGTTTCCAGCATGGCCGCCGCCCGCGTCGGCCCGAAGACGCGCAGGCCCTTCGCCTGCAGGGCGTCCACAATGCCCAGTGAAAGCGGCACTTCCGGCCCAACAATCGTCAGCCCCGGCTGCTCGGCCTCGGCCAGTTGGACCATGGCGTCCACGCTCTTCAAATCCACCGGAACGCAGCGCGCAATCCCACTGATGCCGCCATTGCCCGGCGCGCATACCACTTCCGTCACCTGTTTGCTGCGTTTCACAGCCCAGGCCAGCGCGTGCTCCCGGCCCCCCGACCCCAAAATCAGAACCTTCATTCAACCGCTCCCCGTGGCCCGCGCGTTTGCGAGCCTTCAACAGGTTATCCTCGGCAACCGGGGTGTGGAAAGTCAAACCGGAAGGAACGGGAAGGGCCAATCGACGTATAATTCTGCCATGCTGAAACGCCTCTACATCGACAACTTCCGCTGTTTCGTCAACTTCGAGTACAAGCCGGAGCGGAAGCAACTGCTGCTCGGCACGAACGGCAGCGGGAAATCATCGCTGCTGGAGGCTGTGCGTGCGATCAAGGAGTTCGTACTCGAAACATCAACTGGGTCGAAGACAATTTTTGATTCCACCACTCGCACCCGTTGGCAGAATGTTCCTACTCAGGTTTTTGAAATCGCAGGCGAGGATAAGGGGAGGAGCTTCTCTTACCGGATCGAGACAACGATAAGCGAAAAAAGCGGCGTAAATGAGGTATCTGCGGAAATTTTGACCGTTGATGGAGCAGTTGTCGTTACAAAATCGAAAGAGGGAACCAACCTCGGCGATGGACCGGCAAAACTGGTTCCTGTTTCGCCCAGAGTCAAAGATATTTCGCTCGTTCACTTCGCAAAGGACTATGAAAGCGTAAAAGCGTTTCTTCAGTGGATAGATACGCTATATTGCTTGCGAATAAATCCTGCGGCAATGGTTGATTCAGCAGTCAGCGAAGCAAAGTTCCCAACCGAAGATTTTGCAAACATCGCTTCCTACTATCGATATCTGATTCAAAACGACCCGGAAGGAAATCTTGGGCTGATAACCGATCTCAAAGAAGTTCTCGATTCATTTCAGACGTTTCAGTTTGAAGATAGCGATGCCGGGCGGCGATTGATCGCACGCTTTGGCTCTTCCAGCACCAGCATCAACTTTAGTTTGAATGAACTTTCCGATGGTCAACGCAGTCTCATCGCGCTCTATATGATTCTCCACTTTCTCATTGCCAAAGGGAACGCGGTATTTCTCGATGAACCGGATAATTTTATCTCTTTGCGCGAGATTCAGCCGTGGCTGTTAGCAGCCGAGGATGCGGTTGAGGAGAGCAAGGGACAACTGATTCTTATCTCCCATCATCCGGAGATTTTGAATCAATGGGCACAGGAGTATGGCGTGCATTTCGTTCGGGAGGAAAATGGCCAGGTGCGGCCGCCGAAAAGATTCAAAACTGATATGGATGGCCTTTTGCAGCCGTCTGAGGTAATTGCGCGGGGATGGGAGAATGAGTAGCCCTTCCCAGATTCATATTCTCGTGGAGGATAAGCGCCAGGAGATGTTTATCAGGCGATTTCTTTTAAGGAGAGGTTTTGATAAACGGAAGATGGTTTTCTCTCCTGTGCCTGAAGGGCGTGGAAGCGGCAAACAATGGGTGCATGCGAATTTTGCGAATCAAGTGCGAGTTTGTCGGCAAAGAAATAGCCGCGCTTCAACTTCTATGTTCGCTATGATGGACGCGGACGAATTGACCGTCGCAAGATGCCTCAGCGATCTAGATAATGAACTCGTTCAATCCACCCAAAAGCCTTTGGATAAAATCCATGATCCGATTGCAAGACTGATTCCCAAGTGGAGTGTTGAGACTTGGATTCTATACCTAAGCTCAATTGGAGCCTCCGAGCCTTCTATAAGCGAGGACATCCCCTATAAAGGTTCAAAAACAGAAGAACAGTGGAATGAATTAATCCCGCAGGCTTCGGCAACTCTTGACGCTTGGTCAAAATCGTCTGCTGCATTGCCCGCGAACCTGATCGACTCGCTCCGGCGCGGCCTTCAAGAGATCCCTCGCGCCCTTCCAGCGGGGCGGTAACACCCCATGGTACAAAGCCGAATCAAGCCGTACTACCAGGAAGAGGCCGAGCGCACCGCGCGCGAGCGGCAGCAGGGCATTTACCGGCGCAACCAAGTTATTGGCCTCGTGCTTGTGGCCGCGGCAGTTCTGCTTGTATGGCTTCTGCGCACCAATCCGAAGTGGATCTTTCCGCCAGGATGGTGGCGGCCATGAGTTCTGCGCTTCCGAAAGCAGCCCTGAGCGCGCATCCTGACCCGTTGGCGGTTCTGTTGCTCGGCCCCACCGGCAGCGGAAAAACTGCGCTGTCTCTGGCTCTCGGCGAGCGCTTCGGCGGCGAAATCGTCAGTTGCGACTCGGTGGCCGTCTATCGCGGCATGGACCTGGGCACGGCCAAACCGACCAAAGAGGAACAGGCGCGGCTGCCGCATCACCTGATCGACGTGGCCGACCCCGATCAGCCCTTCACTGCGGGCGAGTACTGCCGCCAGGCGCGGGCATTGCTCCGCGAAATAGGCAGCCGCGGCCGCCTGCCCATCGTGACCGGCGGAACCGGGCTTTATCTGCGCGCCCTCACTGAAGGGCTCTTTGCCGGTCCCGAGCGGCAGGACGGTTTGCGCGACCGGCTACAGAAAAGCCGCAGGAAGCACGGCGAAGCCTGGCTGCACCGCCTGCTTCAGCGGCTCGATCCGGCCTCGGCCGCGCGCATCCACCCCAACGACGCGGCCAAGCTGATTCGCGCCATCGAGGTCTGCCTGGCCGCGCACCGGCCGCTCTCTGAAGTGCAGGGGCGCGACCCGCTCGTGGGCTTCCGCCTGCTGCGCATCGGCCTCAATCCGCCGCGCCATGCGCTCTATGACCACCTGAACCGCCGCGCGGCAGCCATGTTCGCCGCAGGGCTGATTGAAGAGACTCGCGCCCTGCTTGCCCGCTACGGCCCAGTCAAAGCGCTCGACTCTCTCGGTTACCGCCAGGCAATGGCCGTGCTGGCCGGGACCATGAGCGAGGAAGCTGCCATCGCCGCCGCCCAGCAGGGACACAGGAATTACGCCAAGCGCCAACTTACCTGGTTTCGCCGCGAGCCGGAGGTCCACTGGATCGAGGCCTTCGGAGATGAGCCGGAGACGCTGCGCGTGGCGGCCGAACTGGTGCAAAAGAATCTTGAGTAGCTACGGAATCTGGGTGCCCCACCCTCGGCGCGTTCTTGTTTTTGCGCCCAGGGTGGGAAGCAAAATGAATCTCCAACGCATCCATTAGACTGAACAGTGAAACGCGGCGCTTGCTTCACGCGGGCCGCGTCCGGGAATGGAGTTCCCCTTGGCTGAGACACAAGCAGAGACGATTTACGACGTGGCGATCATCGGCGGCGGGCCGGCTGGGTACACGGCGGCCATTCGCGCGGCGGAGTACGGGCTGAAAGTCGCATTGATCGAGCAGTCCGCCAAGCTGGGCGGCACCTGCCTGCACGTGGGCTGCATTCCCACCAAGGCGCTGCTGTTCAACGCCGAGATATGGGACCACCTGCGCCACGCGGCCGAATTCGGCGTCAGTTTCGCCGAGGGGGGCACTGGCGCGCCCACGCTCAACTGGGCCGCGGTGCTTGCGCGCAAGGACGCCATCATCGCCAAGCACGTCAAAGGCCTCGACTTCCTGATGAAGAAGCACAAGATCGCTCGCATCGAGGGCTTTGGCCGCCTCACCGGACCCGCACAAGAAGGCGTACACACTGTCGAGATCGCCAACGCGGGCGGAGAAACCAGCCAGATCCAGGCGAAAAATGTCATTCTCGCCACCGGCTCCTCAGCCAAAATGCTGCCCAGCCTCGAAGCCGGCAGCCGCATCCTGACCAACATCGAAATTCTGGCACTCGAGCAAGTGCCCAAGTCGCTAATCGTCATCGGCGCCGGAGCGGTGGGCATGGAGTTCAGCTCCATCTTCCGCGCCTTCGGCTCTGAAGTGACCATCGTCGAATATCTGCCGCGCTTGGTTCCGGTCGAGGACGAAGAAATCTCCAAAGAGCTGACGCGCCTCTTCAAGAAACGCGGCATCGACGTGAACGCCGGCGCGCGGGTCGAGCAGGTCGAGGAGACCGAAACCGGCGTGAAAGTGACTTTCACCGGCGCCAACGGCAAGCAGCAGGTGAAGGAAGCCGAAAAGGTGTTGGTGGCCGTGGGCCGCGCCGGGCGAACCAGCAACATCGGCGTCGAGAAAACGCGCATCGAGCTTGAACGCGGACTCGTGAAGGTCAACGAGGCGCAGGAGACGGCCGAGCCGGGAGTCTTTGCCATCGGAGACATTGTCTCCGGCCTGCCGCAACTGGCGCATGTGGGCGCAATGGCCGGCCTCGTTGCCGCCGCCAAAATCGCAGGCAAGCCCTTCCGGCCCATTCGCCGCGACCGCATCCCAGGCTGCACTTATACCGAGCCGCAGATCGGTTCCGTTGGCCTCACGGAAACGCAGGCCAAGGAACAGGGCCACGAAGTCAAAGTCGGCAAGTTTCCCTTTGCGGGTAACTCGAAGGCCACCATTCTAGGCAATCACGACGGCTTTGTGAAGGTGATCGCCGAGGCCTCGTCCGGCAAGATTCTCGGCATTCACATTCTCGGTCCCCAGGCCACGGAGTTAATCGCCGAAGCGGTTGCCGTGCTGGAGTTGGGAGGCACAGTGGAGCAGTTGATGTTCACCATCCACGCCCATCCCACGCTGGCCGAGTCCCTGCTCGACGCCTACGGCGCGGTCGAGGGCATGGCGATCAACGCGTGACGCGCCGGGTTAGCAAGTCAGAAGCGGGCCATCCTGAAGGATGGCCCGCTTGCGTCAGGGCTGAACCTTGGTCGGACTCATTTTGATTTTTGGGGGAGTGGCAGGCGGCGCCATGGTTGTGACAACGCTCTTCGCGGGAATCCTGATCGCGGTGGGCGGAAGCAAATAGGCGTCGCAGCCTCCGCCATACTGCGAGCAGACCAGGCGAACCTCGCGCAGCAGACGCGCTTTGGAGTTGGCCGGCAAGAGAGCGCCGAGCCTGTGCTTTTCAAGGGCGGCAGCCATGGACGCCATATTCTTGTCCCCGCTCAGGAAGCGGGCTTTCACAGGTTTGCCTTCTTCGTAAGCAACCGTAAACAGAGCTTCTCCGGTAAGTTTGCTGGTGGGGATGAAGCCGCGAAAATCGGTTTCCTTGTCCAGCTCCGCGCGCAAGCTGCCGTTGTACTGGCCATGATTCAGCGCGGTCGCGGTCAGGGGCTTGCCTGTTAGTTTCTGGTAACTCGCGAGGATGCGGTCATGCAGATTGTAGCTTGAGGACAAAAGCGAGTAGCTGATGCCTGCGCCGGTCACACTGGCCAGCTCGTACTGATGAGCGGCCGCGGCCTTTTCGCTTTTTGCCTCCAGCAGCCGGCCCAACTGGTACCCGGTCATCTGATCCAGATTCAGACGCCACGCGGCGCGCAGATACGTTTCGGCCGTAGGCAAATCCCTGGTTTCCAGCGCAGCCCAGCCCAGCTCGGTCCACGCAAGGCCAAGCTGATGCGACCAGTAGAGCGAGTGCGCGTCATCGGGAGAAAGCGCAAGGGATTTTGCCTCAAACTCATTCGCCGTTTTGTGGCAAAGTTCGAGCGCTCTGGCCAGGTCTTCCGGAGTGGCCGCCGGGTCCGCCTGCAGAATGGTGGCAGCATCGCGCAAGGGCTGCATCGCTGCCTGCATTTCGTCCAGTCGCGCCTTATCGGCCGCACTCAAGGTCATGTTCTGTTTCGGCAGGTTTTCCACACGCGTCAGGCCGGGCGGCGCGATCAAGACCGTGTGATTCCAGTCATCAAACATGCCGCGGCGAAAGGCGAGGTACTTCTCCCAATCTACAAGCGGAACATTTGCTTTCTTGACCAAAGAAACCCGCTCCGCCGTGAAGGTTCCGTCTTTGAAGCTGTATTTTGCGTGGTACTCAAGCCAGTCTTCCTTGAGATCGACATTGTCCGGGGGCGTCATAGACCAGCCTGCGGGCAACTGCACTTTGGCAAGATAGGCGGTCTTGCCCGTGTAACCAAGTTCCGGCTCGTCGGCTGGTCTCTTCTCTTTCACGCCGGGCCCCAGTTCACCACCCATCGCCGGCAGCGGCGGGTCGATCCAATGCGAGGTGTCGTGGTCGTTCCACTCATGAAACTTTTCCCGCGTGTAATCAAAAGAAAACTGAAAGGGCTGACCGGTCTGTTCCACATCGGAGACTTGCGGATTGGAAACCTCTCCGCCATACCCCTCCATCTGCGCGATATTTTGCGTCAGTTCCTTCCACTGGGACTGCGGAACCCGCCGGAAGCCTGTGCGAAACAATACTCCGACGTCTCCATCCACGGTCTGGGCCAAATGGCCGGTGAAAAGGCCCTGGTCGGAGAGCTTGCCCTCTATCTGAATTTGAACCACTCTTGGAGAAGGCAGGTCGGCGGGCGTGCGTTCCAGGTACGCGGGCTTGCTGCCGGGAACGGCCAGGGCCTGCTTATCGCGCAACCCAGCCATCAGCACGCCAATGGGCGCGACCTCCGCCGTTGAATCCATCCAGATCAACTTGCCGCCCAGCGGAACCAGCGTGATCACATGGTCGAACTGCGCGGGCGAAGGCACGGCGGGGTCCAGTTCGCGGGCGCTGGAAATCAGCACCGGCCAGGCTTCGATGCCGGCGGCTTTCAGCTCCGTAGCCAGCAGCGTGTGCTTGTCCTTGCAGTCGCCGTACTCGTTGGAAAGCACGTCGTCGGCCGGGTGCGGCTGGTAGCGGCCAATGCCGAAGTCCAGGCCCACATAATGCGTGTGCAGCGCCACATCGTTGAAGATGGCGCGCACCTTGTCCTCGTCCGTGGTCAGCCCTTTGGTCAGCGCGGCTGCCTTGGCCTGAATGGCCGGCGTGACCACAATCCGATCGCGCTGCAAGGACTGGTACCAGGCGCCCACCTGCTCCCAACTGGCGAACGTGGTGGCCTGCACCGAGGGCTTCCAGTGCTTGGTGGACTTGGGCGGCGCGTCGGGATCGGGCCGCGCCATGTTGGAACTGGTCCAGTGATAGAGCTTGCGGCCGTTGGCGGTGGTTACGGTTGGCTGCGAGTCGGCGCTGGCCACTGTCACAGACTTATCGGCTGGCAGGTCGAGGTCTAACTGCTCGTCGAGAATGATGAGGTTCTTTTCAAAGGAATACTCCAGCCAGAACTGGCCGGGAACCTCTGGCTTGAGCGTGCGAAACGTAACCTGAGATTCGAGCGTGTCGCCCACGCCCAGGCCTTTGACGGCCACATGCTTCTGATGGATGTCGGAGTACATGGGCGCCTGGCGGGTCACATCGGCGGGCATGTCCTGAATGTTGTAATCGGGCGTGATCACGACCGTCCCGTCCGGCTTGATGACGCGTACGTAGCCGACATCCACCTGCTGGTTTGAGGCGGTGTAAGTGAAGGTGAGCACGGCCATCTCTTTGACGCCGGAGTCGGCGAGGACACGAACCCTGGAGGTTGATTCGCGGATGCCTGTGCCGTCGGCCTCCATGCGATACCGTGTGTAGACCTTCTCCAGGACCAGCCCTTCTTTGGAGAAATCCGGCGCTTTCGCCGCGGACGCTGCCGCGACCGGTTGGTTTTGAGAGGGTTTGTCCTGTCCTGTCGCGAAGAACGCGCCGCTAAGACAAACAGCCAGAACAAACAAGAACAGGCCACGGAATAAAACACAAAAAAAGCGCATCGGCAGAACTTTCGTGCAGCGCATAGGAGGTGTCACCCGCTTATTGGAACAATACCAGAGTTTAGAGCCGCGAATCCAAGCCCAGGCTTCCCTGCGCCTATAATTGAAACAAGACCCCAATCCACGGTTCCGGACGCGCGCTGGATCCTATGAGCTGGCGCGGCGTGCCGGTCGAAGGAGGATATATTGGCGCAGTCTTCCGGCGACTCGAATCAGTTGCAGCCGTCACCCAAGTTTCCCATCACCGTGCAGCAGCAGCCCGCGACGATTCCTGTCCAGGCTGGCAGCGGTGTGCTCGGCAATATCGGCGACAATGCCATCACCGGGCGCGCTGAATACATTCGCCAGAATACCGACGAAGAGATGATCTGGCAGGAGTCGCCGTCGCTGGCTCTCTTGCTGCCGCGCTTTATCAAGTACGCGGTTCTGATGGCGATCGTGCTGATCGCCTGCTCGGCGGTGAAGAACTACGTCGGGGAGCATCTGTTTGCGCGGCTGGCTCTGGAGCGCGCCGGCATCCAAACCTCGGCCGAAAGCCGGCCGGCCGCGCTGGCGCGCAAGGCGGGACACAAGCTCAAGAGTGCGCGCCACGCCCTAGACCAGTCCGCCGATACGGCCTCGTCCGACGCGACAACGGATGCTGCGCCGGAGGCGGAATCCCCGCGAAGCGAGCCCGTGAGCGAGTTCGACCGCATTCTGGCTATGGTGAAACTGGGCTTCGGCGGGTTGTTGGCGCTGCTGTTTCTGATTTACCTTTTGAAGCTTAAGACGACGAAATACTGCGCTTCAAGCCAGCGGCTGATTGTCGAGGAGGGTTCGCTGCATTCGGTGAACCGGCCCTACGAGCTGCACGAACTGGGCGATGCCGTGATCGTGAAGCCGCTGCTGCTGCGCCTCTTTGGCGTATCGAATCTGGAGATCACCAAACCGCCTGTGAAGCTGTACGGGCTGCGCAACGCCGATTATGTTCGCGACCTTCTGCGCCAGGGCGGACAAATGGAGGCATCGCGCGTGGACAAGATCCGCTTCAGATAAAGAGTGGGCAGCCTCGCGCCTGTGTTCTCACACATGAAACGGCCCCGCAGTACAGCGTGCTTCTGCATACTGTACTGCGGGGCCGTTTCATGTTGCAAAATTGTTAGCGCAGTGCCTCGCGAAGCGTTTTGGTGCTCTGATCCAACGTCTGTCTTGCTGTGTCGAGAACAAGATGCTCACGATTCCAACGAACATATTCTCGGGAAAGTACTTGATCCCATGTCGGCAATTTCAATCCAGGAATATTTGTAACGCGCGTTTCTACGCGCTGCCGATGTTCAATCGTGTCGGAGCATTGGACCTCGATTTCGATTACACGGACCTTGGCGTGGATGGCAACTTCCCTCCATGCATCGCGCGTGAGTTGAATCGGATTCACCGAGTCCGCAATAACAATCCGGCCAAGACGGAGATTGTCTTCAGCGAGCGCGTATGCGACCCGGTATCCTGCATCGTTGAGAGGCTCCTCGACAACACCGGAAAACCGGATCGCCTGTTCGATGGTATCGATGCACAGATGCACTGCACCGATTTGAAAGGCCAATTCTCGTGCAATAGTAGTTTTTCCGACGCCGGGCAGCCCGCTAAAAACTACGAGTACTGCACCCATTCCGCCTCCCTGATCCGAACTACTGATTTTACAGTTCCATCGATTGGCTCTCCACCAGCGCCTTGGCTTTGGCAATAAACTCGGCCAGCGGCACGGAGCCCTGGTTGCCTTTGCCGCGGGTGCGGACGCTGACCGCGCCCGATTCCTGCTCCTTGTCGCCAAAGACCAGCGTGTATGGCGTCTTCTGGTTGGCAAAGTCGCGGATCTTGCCGTTCATCTTCTCGTTGCGGTCGTCCACTTCCACGCGCAGCCCGGCAGCCTTCAACTCTGCCTCCACCTTCTTCGCGTATTCGTGGTGCCGCTCGCTGATCGGCACCAGACCCACCTGCACCGGCGCCAGCCACAGCGGGAAAGCTCCCGCGTAGTGCTCAATCAGCACGCCGAAGAAGCGCTCGATGGAGCCGAACAGAGCGCGGTGAACCATCACCGGCTGATGCCGCTCGCCGTCCTCGCCCACATACTCCAGCTCGAAGCGCGCGGGCAGGTTGAAGTCGAACTGCACCGTGGAAAGCTGCCACAACCGGCCAATCGCATCAACCAGCTTGATGTCGATCTTGGGACCATAGAAAGCGGCTTCGCCCGGGATCGTCTTGTAGGCAATTCCCTTGCGGGTCAGAGCGCTCTCCAGAGAACTGGTGGCCAGCTCCCAGTTGTCATCCGAGCCGGCGTAGTGGGCGCGGTCGTTCGGGTCCCAGGTCGATAACTCGACCTTGAATTCCTTGAAGCCGAAGGTATGCAGTACCGCCTCGGCAAAGTCGATGCATGCAACCACTTCATCTTCGATGTGGCTGGGCATGCAGAAGATGTGCGCATCGTCCTGCGTAAAGCCGCGCACGCGCAGCAGGCCGTGCATGGTTCCAGAACGCTCGTAGCGGTAAACATTGCCTAACTCGGCGTAGCGCGCCGGCAGGTCGCGATAACTCTTGGGCGAGTTCTTGTAAATCAAAATATGGAACGGACAGTTCATCGGCTTCAGGCGATAGAGCGCGTCGTCCAGCTTCATGGGCGTGAACATGTTATCCGCGTAGAAGCCCTCGTGGCCGGAGGTCTGCCACAGGTTGATGCGGGCCACGTGCGGCGTGTAGACCAGCAGGTAGCCGCGCCGGATGCACTCCTCGCGCATCCAGTCTTCCATCACCTTGCGGACCATTGCGCCCTTGGGATGCCAGAAGATCAGTCCCGGCCCGGCCAGCTCCTGAATGCTGAACAGGTCCAACTGCTTGCCCAGCAAGCGATGGTCGCGCTTGGCCGCTTCTTCCAGCAGCGCAAAGTGCGCATCCAGTTCCTTCTTGCTGAAAAACGCCGTGCCGTAGATGCGCTGCAACTGCGGATTCTTTTCGTCGCCCAGCCAGTAGGCGCCGGCCAGGCTGGTCAGCTTCACAGCCTTCACGCGTCCGGTCGAGGGCACGTGCGGTCCGCGGCAAAAGTCCACAAACTTGCCGCTGCGGTAGAAACTCACCTGATCGCCGGGCGCGGTGAATTTGGTCACGAAGTGGGTCTTCATGAAGTCGCCGTCGCGGTCAAACTCCGCCAGCGCCTGTTCGCGTGGCTCATATTCGCGGACAAACTTGTCGTCCCGCGCGATCACTTCGCCCATCTTGGTTTCGATCAGCGCCAGATCCTCGGGTGTGAAAGGCTTTTCGCGATAAAAATCATAGAAGAAGCCCGCGTCGGTGGCCGGGCCGTGGCCCAGCTTGGCCTCCGGAAAAAGCTCCAGCACCGCCGCGCCCAGCACATGAGCTGCTGAGTGGCGCAGCACCGTCAGCGCCTCGGGGGCCTTCTCGGTCACCAGTTCCAGCCGCGTGTCCGCGGTGAGCGGCGTCGTCAGGTCCACCAGCCGCGGCGCATCCGCGTCTTCGGCGGCATACATCTTCGCCTCCGCCGACGGGTCGCCGGTCTCCTCCTTGCCGCTACAGTGGCACTCTTCCTCCTCTGGCGGCGCGGCGGCAACAGGCTTCAGCCACGCGGCTACACTGGCCGCTGCCAGCCGCGGCGAGATCGAGTTGGCAATATCAAGGGGCGTTGTCCCGGCGGGAACTTCGCGAATCGATCCGTCGGGCAGGTGTACGGCAATTGTCTGCGTGCTCATGATGGTTGGGCTTCCTGTGTCTTTTGCCAGAATAAAAAACAGTGCAATATAACAGGATAGTTGCCGCAGGCCGTGCGCGTCGAGGGCGGGCTGCTGTACGGATGCCGGATGGGACTGGAAGCGGGGAGCTGAGAAGTCCTTGTCCCGCAAGCCGCTTGCTAAATTCAAAGTCGAGTGTGAGTGGCGTCGGGTTTGCAAGAGCCACAGTTGCTTGCAGATCATTTTGCCGCGTCGTCGCATAATAATTCTCAGGTGCATTTTTCCCAGTCGTCCTCCTTGTCTTGCAAAGGAGCCACTAACTCCTTATCCTGGACGATTTTGCGGGCAACTCTTTTGTTATGACGATTTTGCAGCGAAACACTGTCCGTAAGCTCATGAAACCAGGGATTTTACGCCCAAAATACGGGTGGGGGGGGTAGGTCGTATAGGATGCCGCTACGCCTCGGAAAAGGCCTTGGCGCCGGAGGGGCAGCGGAATCCGTAATGCCGATCTCCAGGTGATTTTGCAAGCGGCTCCCGCGTGCGGAATATCTACTATTGAAGAGAGAAAGGGGCGGAAATGCGCTGGATTTGGCTACTTGGCTGGTTTGGACTCTGCTTTGCGGTGGCGGGCGTGGGCGGTTCGTGGACGGCGAGCGAGATTCCGGGGTGGTACCGCACTTTGGCTAGGCCGGCCTTCGCTCCGCCGAACTGGATCTTCGGCCCGGTCTGGACGCTGCTCTACGCGCTGATGGCCGTCGCGGCCTGGCAGGTCTGGCTGTTGCCGGCATCAGGCCTGCGCACCTGGGGACTGGTGCTGTTCCTGGTGCAGTTGGCTCTGAACTTTGCCTGGTCGTTTATTTTCTTCCGCTGCCACGCCATCGGCGCGGCCCTGGCGGAGGTGGTCGTGCTGTGGGTGGCCATCGGAGCCACGACGCTCGTCTTCGGCCAGGTCGCGCCTTGGGCGGCGTGGCTGATGGCGCCCTACTGGGCCTGGGTCAGCTTTGCCGCAGTTTTGAACGCTGCATACTGGCGGCTGAACTAATACAACAGTTGCAGATAGCGGTTCCGGAGGGAGCAGAGGGCTTCAGCCCTCTGAAAAATAGGCCAAATTTCTGGGCCTTTAGGCCCGGAACGGGGCGATTCGAAGCCATTGCGAGCGCTTAGCGAGCGTCTGGCCCCACCGCAGATGGTTTTTCCTCGTGATACTCCACTTCGGTGTTGATGGCCCAGATGTTGTCCTTGCCTGCGACGCCGTTCACAATGTTTTCGACGGCGGTCATGGCGGTCAGCATGGAGTGGTCCTGATTGTTGTACTTGTGCATTCCATTGCGGCCCACCAGGAATAGATTCTCAAAGCCATCGGTGTAGTTGCGGATCACATCGAAACGGTCATAACTTCCGAAATACGCCGGATAAGTCTTGGGAACGTGAACGACGTGCGAGTCTTCCACATCCTCTGCCTTGAGAATGCCGATCTTCGCTATCTCCGCGATGGCGAACCTGGCCATTTCCTCATCAGGGAGTTTCCATAGCGGGTCGGTATCGTTGCAAAAGTATTCCAGTCCAATCCAGACTTTATCCCGGTCGCTGACCAGCCATGGGCTCCAGTTATTGAAGATTTGCAGCCGTCCGACCATAACATCTGGCTCTTGAATATATATCCAGTTATCCTTGAGCGGGGAGCCATCCTTCTCGTGAATACTGAGCTTGCTGGCAAGCAGGCCGACAGTAATAAAGTCGCGATACATCAGGCCTTCGCTAACTTCAGTTACCTCGGCAGGAACCGGCGAACTGATAGCGCGAATCAAATCGCGGACGGGCATGGTGGAGAAGAAGTAGTCGCCCGCATAACTCACGCGTTCTCCGGCCTCATTGACGCCCTCGACCGAAACCACCTTGCTGCCGTTCACATTGATGCGGTCGACGCGAATGCCGAAATGAATTTCGCCGCCGCCCTTGCGAACGATGTCAGCCGCATGTTCCCATAGCTGGCCGGGGCCAAACTTGGGATAGAGGAACTGTTCAATCAGCGAGGTCTCGGTCTCTTTTTGCGCGATGCCGCCGGAGCGCTTCGGGGCGAAGGTCTTCTTGAGAAAGTGCTTCACCACGCCCGTCAGCGAAAGTCCCTTGATGCGCTGCGCTCCCCATTCGGCGCTGATCTCGTTGCAGGGCACGCCCCAGACCTTTTCGGTATACGACTTGAAAAAAGTGAGGTAGAGCTGCTTGCCGAAGCGGTTGATGATGAAATCCTCAAGCGTGCGCTCCTCGCGCTTGGGCAGCACGGCCGAACGCATATAACTCAGGCCGCAGCGAACGGTGCGGCTTATGCCCATATTTCTGAAGGTAGCAGCGGTCAGGCTGATCGGGTAGTCGAAGAAGCGGCGCAAAAAATAGATGCGGCTTTTGCGCTGGCGGACCAGCATGACCAGATCTTCTGTTTGAGGATCGTGAGCCGGGGCAGCAGCGGGAATATTGCTCTGCTGTCCCTGATAGCGCAACTCGACATCTGGGCTTGAGCCGGCCTCAACCGGCATCAGCTCCAGCCACCACTGCATGACGCGGTCCGACTTCGAGAAGAAGCGATGGCCGCCAATATCCATGCGGTTGCCCTTGTAGCGAATGGTCCGCGAGATGCCGCCAACATCCTGGCTTGCCTCCAGCAGAATGGGCTTGATGCCTGTGTGCCGTTCGAACTCGATAGCCGCAGTGAGCCCGGCTGGGCCTGCCCCGATAATGATTGCTGTATTACAAGTCACAGAATCTCCTCGCCTGAATGAAGAAGCCTGCGCGCAAAGGGAATGCTCGTTACTCCGTCGACTATCTTCCAATTCTATTCAACAGGGCGCGCGGCCTTCCGGGGATTTCCGGTGAAACAAAAGAGGCTTCCACAGCTTGGTGGAAGCCTCTTTCTTGTTGCGCTTGCTGCAATTTCCCCTACTTGGCTTTCGGTCCGGCGGCGCGGATCTCATCCGAGGCGTCGAACTTCGCGAAGTTCGCTTCAAAGCGCCCCGCCAGTTCAGCGGCCGTGCTGTCGTAGGCTTCCTGGTCTGCCCAAGAGTTGCGCGGGTTCAGAATCTCCGACGGAACCTCGGGGCAGCTCACCGGAATGTGCAACCCAAAGGCCGGCTCGGTGGTGAACTCCACCTTCTCCAGCAGACCGCCGAGGGCCGCGTTGACCAGCGCGCGGGTAATCTTGAGGGCCATGCGCTTGCCCACGCCGAATTTGCCGCCGCTCCAGCCGGTATTCACCAGCCAGCAGTCCGCGTTGTGTTGCTTGAGCCGCTTGCCCAGCATCTCGGCATAGACGTGCGGCGCCAGCGGCAGAAACGGCGCGCCAAAGCAGGTCGAAAACTCCGGCGCCGGATCCTTGCCCATCCCGGCCTCGGTCCCGGCCAGTTTGGCCGTATACCCGGAAAGGAAGTGGTACATGGCCTGCTCCGGCGTCAGGCGCGAAATCGGCGGCAGCACGCCAAACGCGTCGGCGGCCAGGAACATCACGTTGCGCGGATGGCTGCCCACGCCGGGAATCACGGCATTGTCGATGAAATTCACCGGATAGGCCGCGCGCGAATTCTCCGTGAGCTTGGAATCGAAAAAGTCAGGCTCCCGCGTCTCCGGGTCCAGAATCACATTTTCCAGCACCGAGCCAAACCGGATCGCCCGGTAAATCTGCGGCTCGTGCTCCTCGGTCAGGTCGATGCACTTGGCGTAACAGCCGCCCTCGAAATTGAAGACGCCCGCGGGGCTCCAGCCGTGCTCGTCGTCGCCGATCAGCTGCCGCGACGGGTCGGCCGAAAGCGTCGTCTTGCCGGTTCCCGACAGGCCAAAGAACAGAGCCGTCGTTCCGTCCGCGCCCACGTTGGCCGAACAGTGCATCGGCAGAACGTCGCGCTGCGGCACGATGAAGTTCATCACGCTGAAAATCGACTTTTTCATCTCGCCGGCGTATTTTGTTCCGCCGATCAGCACGATCTTGCGCGTGTAGTCCACCAGAATGAAGGCGCCTGAGTTGGTTCCGTCGCGCTCCGGCACGGCCTCGAACTCCGGCGCGGCAACCACCGTAAATTCCGGCACATGCGTGGCCAGTTGTGCCGCCGTGGGCCGCACAAAAAGCTGGTGCACAAACAGGGAGTGCCATGCGTACTCGCTGATGACGCGGATGGGCAACTGATACTCGGGGTCGGCGCCGCTATAGAGATCCTGCGCAAACAGGTCGCGGTCTTTCAGGTGCTCCACCACCCGCTCCAGCAGCGCTCCAAATTGCTCCGGCGAAATGGCCTTGTTCACCTTGCCCCAATGCACCAGTTCGTGCGTCGTCGCGTCGTCCACAATGAACTTGTCTTTGGGACTGCGCCCGGTACGCGCGCCGGTCACGGCCATCAGTGCGCCGTTAGCCGCCAACTGCGCTTCGCCGCGCAGCAAAGCGGTTTCCACCAGCCGCGCCACAGACATGTTTGCATGCACTCGCGGACCCGCCGCCAGCGCCTTTACCGACTCCACTCCAGAGAGACCAGCCATTGACAGTACTCCTTCCAAACGAATCAGGGATTAAAAGTGGTCGACTACCTATTGTGCCATTCAAACCGCATTGTGGGAAAGGGCCTGGACAAGAGCAGCCCTCGGGGAGCAAGATGTGCGCCAATCCCGGATCGCTCCATTGCAGCGCAGTGAATCCGGCCCCTGCGCCTTCCAGCATTCTATAGCGAAGCCACAGTAGGTGTATCTCGGAAGCACGCCCGCCAAGTGGCTTTTTCACCAAGAAAAAGCCACACTGGATACTCCTAACAAGGCTACGGCTACTGTGGTTTCGCTCTAGCGGAGCCGGTAAGAGAACATAAACTCCGGCGCCTGACCGACCACCTGCGAGGTGACCAGCGAGTCTTCCAACAGTTGGGGCGCCGTATCCGGCAGCTTGTCGTTGGAGAGCAGAAAACCTCCCGGCTTCAGCATGAGAGCTATGTTCGAGCGCAGCAGCATCTGGTCGAAAGCTCCGTAATACAAGAACACATTCGTGCCAATCACCAGATCGAATTTCTGATCCGCGTGCATCTCCAGGCGCTGGCAGACCACGTCCAAATCGACAGCCTGAATTCTGCGCACGATCTCAGGCCGGATTTTCACCGCCTTTGTCTGCGTTGCCGCGGCGATGGCGCCGGGAACAACAACGGGCGGCACGGGGTCGCCGAGGCTGCTTCCCAGAGCTTGCCAATACTGGATGAAATGGCCGCGGTATTCCGGCGAGAGCGGAGCAGCGGCTTTCCACGGCAGTTGAAGGACGTACGGAACCCCCGCCACAGCCCGCTGACGCGCGCGCCGCACATGCTCGGTCACTTCCGGACTGATGTCCAGCGTGTACAGTTCCACCGTCTTCGGGTCTGCCAAGCCGATCCGAAAAAGCGAATCGAGCACGGCGAAGGGCTGGTTTGTTTGCGGAGGATAATAATCGCTTCCATCTTCCTTGTTTGTGAAGTCAAGCCCAGGGCCGACAATCGCCACCCGCTTTACCGATCCCGGCTTCAAAAGCCCGGCTTCCATCAAATGGCGCAGATGCACGTCAATGAGAAAATCCGGCCACAGATTGGTGTCTAGAGAGATGCCGCGGTCCTTGAAGATTTCGAAGGGGTTCGCGCCCTGTGGCTGGTTGAGGTACTGCACAAACTCATCCCTCATGCGCAGCAGGTTGGCGAGCAGGTACCCCTTCAGCTTGCTCACCGACTCCGGAGATTGCAAAGAAAATCCCTCTGCCTCCACAAATGAGCGCATGTGGGCGATTCGCTCATTTTCGCCCGGCAGAGCCATGGCGTCCGCCAGGTCGTTAACGCGCTTGGCCGCGGTCTCTCTGACGCTTTCGTCCTTGTCGTAATCAACCAATTGGCGATTGCTGATGGAAGGCTGCCTGGTAAAGTTCAATCCGAAGCGCAGGAAGTTGGTGAGCGTATCCTCCTCGCCTCTCACCAGCCGCAAGCGGATTTCACGATCATGCTTTTGAACCCAATCGGGCCACGCGGCGGCGGTCAATGCTTTTGCGGCTGCCGCTTCGGAGGCTCCCGCAGCCGGAATCCCTTGAAGGGCCGGTTGCGCCTCCTGGAAGGACGTAAACCTCGTTTGCAGACTCGTCTGACCCATGGCGACAGGCGTGGCAGAAACGACGAGGCAAAGAACGGCTTTTGACAAGAATCTCGATGGGATTTTCATGGGCGCTTTCCGGCTCTATCCTACCTCAGCCGCTGACCGAGCAGGGATTTCGAATTCAGGCGTCTGCTTTCGCTATCTCAACAAGAGCCGCGCAATGGCTTCATCATGCACACGTTATCCGCGCAGTCCCATACGGTAAGTGATGTGTGTCACGGCTTGGGAAAAACATCCTCCGCGCAGCGGCCGGTAAAGAAAAACTAGTGCTTTGGCCGTTTGAAGTCGTACCATTCTCCGTGCCCCATCCATTTCATGTCCTTTGTGAAATGGGTGGGAAACCACGAATTCAACTCTACAGGAAAACTGGTAGTGCTTTAACGTCGTACACCGTTGCTTATTTGCAATCTCTACGGGATTTTGCAAGAGGCTCCACGGCTCAAGATATTCTGGAAATCCGGACAGATTCATTCTGAGCCGAATTTGCCAGCTTATCGTTGTGCGCGGTTTCTGTGTTCTCGCTTCTGCTCATACATGAGGGCGTCTGCTTTGGCCAGCAAGTCCTCGATGGAATCTGCGCCAAGAGAGGCGTCGCATTGAAGAATCCCTATGCTCAGCGAGATCTGGTACGTCCGGCCTGTCTTGCTGACGCTCTCTTGTATAGCTCCGACAAGCCGCTGCTCGAACATAGTCTGGGAATCCAGCGCCAAATCGGTGGTCAGTACGAATTCATCGCCCCCTATTCTGGCGATAATATCCGTCTTGCGAAAACATTCCTTCAGCGCGTCAGCAACAGTCTGGAGGGCCCTATCGCCTTCTTTGTGCCCGTAAGTATCGTTGATCTCTTTGAACCGGTCAATATCGATGTAAAAGATCTGGAAAGAGGATTTCTTGCGTATCGCCAATTGCCACTGGTGCTCAGCAAGCAGGAAGAAGCCGCGGCGGTTATAGAGCCCTGTAAGATGGTCGGTTACGGACAGAACGCGCATGCGCTGCCGCCGGACGACAGCCAGCCACACTGACATGCCGAGAATCACGAGAACGAGAAGCATCACAACCCACAGCGCATGGGCCGCGGTCCACCAGGGCGCGCTCTGGATGACAACAATATCCTGCGGGGAGCGCATCAGAATATTGAATGGCACTTCCTTGCCAGGGTTGATTGTGTAGGAATCCACGATGGCGCAAATGCCGGTGACGCGAACCTTCGAGCCAAGGGGAATCTCGACCATGGGCGAAAGCGCGCCGGCTGTGAGAGGGTGGTGATAGATGGCAGTGAAAAGGCGGCCATCGGCGGCCAAAACATACTCATCCTGGATAGCCTCACGGACATCGGCGACAATCACTCCTTCGATGGAGACCAGATCGTCCTGGTGGCCGTCAGCTATGTTGGCGCTCCAGAAGGCCAACTGATGCCAGGTCGCCGGTTGCGGTGTAACGGGCTGAAAGACGTGGTTATCCTGGATTTCGCCGTCGGTCAGGGTCAGCAGCCGGTCGCGCGCTTCCGGAAACCCGGTTGCATCCGCCTGATCCCCTATTTGCAGTGGTTCGCGGGTATGGGTAGAAATCCAGAGACTTTTGGGGCCGTCCTGCAGCACAACCGCCGTGTCAGGCTGGTAAAAGGTGATGGTTCCATGAACCCGGACCCTCGGCGTGAGGCCGTTCGTGTGAGGGACGGCAATAATCCGGTCCATGGGTGTGACCGGAAGGGACCAGGGATTGGCGCTGGCGCGCTTGAGAATCTTCACGTCCGCCAGTGAAGAAACGTAGAGCACCACGCCGGTCTGCTGCATCTTGTCGTCGAATTTTCCGGCGGCGATGCCGGTGACTTCCACCTCGGCATCCAGCAGGCCTTCGAGCGCCTCAGCATCGTTGCAGTCCAGGTATGCTTCGATATGGCTGCCTTCAGCAAGCAACTGCACGCGGCTGCTGCGCACCGGAGCCAGCGGACTGACCAGCAGGTCCGCAACGCGAACATGGGCGCGCACGACAACCAGCCGGGAGTCGTGCTGGCCGCGTATCAACTCATCGAATACGGTTGGAACCGCTTCAGGCATGGCCCCGTGGTGGAGCAGGGTCACACTGCGGGCAATCACGATGGGGTGAAAACTGGCCGTCGTAGTTCCCTTCACCAGAACGCGATCGCCGGGGACCAGGGTGGGGCCTCCGTGGAGATGTACAAAGACCGCGGAATCTTCCTCCTGTACAAACATGAAGTCTTCATAGCCACGGAAGTATGTAACGGTGCCTTCGAAGGCCACCGGCAAAAGATGGCTGGCCTCAACATTGCTCAGAGAGTGGACCGCCCGCAATGTAGTCAGCGTGGCAGGCTCCGCCGCACCCCAGGCAACGGCAGCCCATCCAAGAACAATCGTAATTGTGAGAATCAGCCTCTTCATCCGAGAATCCAGCAGAACTGGTGCTGCGTTATCTGGCTCCTTAGTGCTTGTATCGGCAGTGCGCGGCAAGAATCATCAGGACAATCACCAGGCGTGAAAGAAGCCGCGCTTCCAGAACACAATATCTTTTCGGCAGATGAGGCTAAACTGTTCATTTCTTATGAGCGATCCTCTGCTGAAAACTCCACATTCCGGTTCTTGTCCGATCGTGTTCCGGGATGACGCTGGATGGGTAGAACGATCCGGGTTGTGCCATCCACTCATCAAAAAGCCCGCGCATTTCCATGTTCTACATGGCCAATTATTGCGCCTTTCAAGCAGCGGAAGCTGATCCGCTATAAGTCGATGATGCATTTTTTCATTACTTTGGTGCGCCTTTGTCCTCCAAGCCGAAGAATACATCCAGACGGCGAATATCGCGTGAACGCTCAAATACAGCGCTGCTGGCCGCGGCGTCGAGTTCGAGCGCTGCAACCGTTTGAAGAGAGCCATCGGCGCGGGTAATCTCGATTCTCTGAGGCCCGGAACGATGGGCCACGACGGGTGCCTGGCATACTGTAAACGTCATCGTGCCGGGATCAAGATCCAGGCTGCATTTCCCTCCGTCAAGATCGTAGAAATCGAAATGCTTCGCCTCCGTCAGAAAATCTTTCTGGCGGACCAGATGCGGGCGGAAGCCTAGCCGTCCGTCCGCGACAACGACGCCCATTTCGCCGAGCCGCGAGATGATGTCTTCCTTCACCTGGCCGGTCATGCCCGGCTGCTGCGCTCCGGCAAATCCCGGCGTATGAGAGTAGGGGTCGGTGGGAATTGCGCCGTAGAGTTCCGGCGGCTTGTGTACGCCGATGCCCTCGCGAATCTCGCCGTAGTGGCTCCTCAGCCGCTCGATCACGGCGGCGTCCTCACCCGCGCTTTCGGCCCGGCTTAACCCCTCCTGCACCGCCAGCAGCAGCTTGGAAACCATGTGCCAATAGATGCAGCCCAGCCCTTCGTACTTGTAGAAAGTGCCGGAGCGGCCGGTGAACGACTGGTGGTCGAAGACCTGCTCATAGAGCGCGAGAATGCGCTCGTTCTCTTCCTTCGCCAGGCCCAGGGCAGGCAGCGCCTTTTTCAGCAGCGCGGCGTTGCGGAAGGCCGCGTTGAAGTGCGCCACGCCGTTTACGTCCCGCGCCACAATGCGGCGGTCCTTGCGCGCGATCATCTGCCGCAGCGGCTCCGACTGGGCAATGGCCTCGGCGGGGATGTTGTTCTTCTCCAGGAAGCCCGGCAGTTTGCGGTCCGGATAGAGAACGTAGCTGTTCTGGTCGGCGCGGTAGAGGCGGCTCCGGCGCAGCGCGTCCAGCAGATCGGCCGACTCCGGCGCCGAGAGCGCGCCAGAGCTGAGCACGGCCACCTGGCCTTCCAGCATCTCGTAGAGCCGGCGAATCGCAATCCCTTCGCCTTCCGCCTTCATCAGGTTGTAGGCGTGATAAAGCCCATCATCCCGGCGGTTGGCATGGATCGAGTGGTCGATGTGCCGGACCGTCAGCTCGCAGAAGCCGGCCAGCTCCGCAAGCTCCAGCGGCGTTTGGCTGCCAGAAAATCCATGCGCGTAAAGCCGTGCCCGATACTCGCTTCCCACCGCGCCCAGCGCGTCCAGCATCCGCTTGCGCTCCGGGTCTGAAATCGCTCCGCCAAGCAGGCTTGCGTTCTCCGCCAGGATTTCCGCCACGCGATGAAAAGCCTCGGCCACTTCGGAGGAAACCTCGATTGCGGGCTCGCCGGCGGCCGTGAAAACTTCCCGGCACAGCGACAGCAAGCGGCGCAGGTAGCAGAGCGTTACCATGGAAACGCCATAGCCCACCAGCGCGTTGTTGGCGTCGTTCCACTCCGGCCGCTGGGTGTTCATCCAGAGGCCGCCTTCAGGAATGAAGTTGAAGAGCCGGGCCAAGGCCAGCACCAGCAGCTTTTCCGTCAGGTTCGCGCGGGCCAGTTCGCCGTCCGCGTCCGCCAGCGCTTTGCCGTCGGCGCCCATCAATGCGGCCCGGCTTTGAATCTGGCGGTTGAGCACGGCGTCGAAGTCGATGGTGTTCTGCGGATCTTCGAGCAGCGCCGCGTATGGCTTGATGCGGTAGGGAACGTTCGCGTAGGTGAAGACGCGCCTCCGCAGCAACCCGGCCAGCGCGCCCGGATGGTAGCGCTCTGAAACTTCCAGCAGCTTCAGAAGGTAAGCCACCTGGTGGTCGCCCCAATAGCCGATGCACGACCAGGCGTCATGCGGGTCCAGAACCTCCCAGTCGTAGCCGTCGCGCATGATGCGATACGGATTGTACCCATCCGCCGTGGAGGAATCGGCAAACTTGAAAATCATGCTCTCGACGTAGCCTGGATAGGAGAGCGCCAGAGCCTCCCAGTTCTGGAAAATGTCGCGCCAGTTGCCCTGGTAGTTCAGAATCTTCTCGCCCTGGTCGTTCTTCACCTGGATAGAGAAGATGTTCCACGGCCGGCTCGGATCGCCGTGCCGGCGGCTGAAGGTCAGCGGCAGGTATTCGTATGCCAGCCTCTCCAGATCGGGATCGCCTTGCGCGCGCCCGAGTTCCAGAAACCGCGCGTGCGGAAGGCTGTCCGGCAGCGCCTCCAGAAACGCGCCTTGCCGCTCCGCCAGCGGGCGATTGGCCTTGACGAGAAACGCCTTGAAGTCCGCGCTGGAAATCTCGTAGCCGCCGTCGGGAATGCCCCCGCGCATGACGTTGAACAGAACATTGGAGAAATGCCGGCTGCTGCTCAGAGCGTCGCCGGTGCATTGCAGCGCGTCGGCCGCGGCCATCATGCGGACCAGGTTCGCCGTCCCGCTTTCCACGTCCTCGTCGAGCTGCGCCCGCAAGTTCGCGCCGGAGTGGAGAAGACGAATCAGCGAGGCCACCTGCGCGGAGTCCTGCTCGACCTCGGCCACGATGCTCCACTGCTTGCTGCCGCCCGCGGACAGCTCCAGCCGGGCGTTGAGAAAGTAGGCTCCACGCCGCCCGCGAATCAGTGTTTCCTCTTCCAGAGCCTCGCCCTGCCGGAAGCGGTCGAGCTGCGCCACGCAGAGCAGTCGGCGCGCCGGTTCGATCCCCTCCGACCACACCGTCGTCGCCTGCAGCGCTTCATTCGGCTCGGGCCGGTCGGCAGGCACCGAGCTCAGCCTGAAGAGCCCCAGCCCGGTCTCCGCAACCAGTTCGTTCTCCTTGTAGCCGTCGGCCAGTGTGCTGAATTCCTGCTGAAAACGGCTCGTCAGCCCGGCTGGCGCCAGGTTTTGAATGCCGTCCAGAAGATCGATTTCGACCGGCTCCGCGCCCTGGTTGACCAGCGCCGCGCGGCGCACAAAGCCGAGCCGGTTGCTCAGCAGCCAGCGATAGGAAAACGTGAGACCGAGGTCGTGGTTGACCTCCTCGAAAATAATCTTGTTGCTGTAGATGCTTTTGAAGAGGCTGCGCGTGATGCGATACACGCCCTCATAGCGCCGCGAAAACGGCTCCCACAGCGACGTCCTTCCGCCGCGATTGACCAGCAGAATGGTCTTGGCCCCGGTCAGATTCTGGCTGTCGTAGATCCGGTCGTCGGTGGTGTAGGGAAACAGCGCGCGGTCCGGATCTTTGCGGCCGGCGGTCAGCGCGCCGGTCGAGGAAATGAACATCCAATGATCCGAGTCGCCGGTGATGCTCATCAGGAACGGCGCCATGGCGTCGTCGTTGACGATGCGGTAAAAACGCTCGCCGCCAATTTCAATCTGACCACCCTCGGCTTTTCGCGCGCCGCGATGCAGGGGCGTTTCTCCCACAAATGCCGTGTTCATCGTCAATCCTTTGATTTCGACCGCACGCCTGCGAAAACTCGCCGGCTGAGGTCCTCGTTTTCTGTTGAACCGGCAGAATGCTGACTGGAAAGCTGCCGATTCAATCGTTTGAAATCCTTTAGAAAACTATTTTCTGGAAACGCCTCGCTGCGCGCCTCTACTTGGCGTCAGCCGGCGTATCGTAACTGGGCGAGGTTGGTCCGCTGGGCATCAGCTCCGGATACAACCCCTGCATCGCCAGCTTGGCTTTGCGCCCTTCGGAAAACAGCCCCCAGTGGCCCTCGGTCCCGCTTCCCTTCCAGGGCTCGTCAAAAGCCTCGAAGTAGAAGGTGGTTACATTGTTGGCCTTCGCCCAGGCGGTCAGCTCCTCGTAATACCGCTTCTGCTTCTTCTCGTCGCCGGCCCGCGGCACATGCTGATTTCCCACGGAATAACTTGCCCAGCCCGCCTCGCCGATGACAATGGTTTTTCCCGGATGCGCCTTGCGCACGGCCTCGTAGTTCCTGATCGTCGAAGCCATTGCCGTGTCGATATCCTCGCGGCCCCACATGGGGTAGCTGTGCATCAGGATGAAATCCACGTGGTCCGCCAGTTTGGCCTGCGGCTGCTGCCAGTAGAGAACATCATCGGCCACAGTGACCGGGCACTTGACGGCCTTCCGGACCTGCTCGACATACTCGATTGCCTTGTCCTCGGTCAGCTTGTGATCGGACCATGTGACCAGAATCTCGTTGCCCACATTCACCGCTATCACAATCTTGTTGTATTTGTTCGCCAGACGGATGGCGGCCGCCACCTGCCGGGCATTTTCGCCTTGCTTGTCTGGATGGCCGTCGAGCCAGATGCCCAGCAGCACTTTAATTCCCAGGTGATGGCGCTGGATCACTTCCAGCACGTCCTGCGAATGCTGATCCCCGCCATAAAGCCGGATCAGCGGCCAGTTCTTCTTCAGAATCGTCAGGTCTTCGAGAATCTGCGCCTGGGTGGGGAACTTGTACAGTTGTGGATTCTGCCCCGCGCGATAGCCGGAGTAGTCGATGGCATTGCCGTACCACTTCTGCACGGTCAGGTCGGGCTTTGCCGCTCCCAGCCCGGCTGCCGGCGCAAAAACCGGCAAGCCGAGGGCCAGCGCGCAAAGCAGGGCTTTCTTCTTCAAGACGCTCTTCATGCTTCAATCTCTCCCCGGCGCGCCTTCAAATCCGCCTCGATTTTCACCATCAAGGTGTCATTGAGCGGATAAAGCGCCATGGTAGCCGCGGCCATCACCAGCATCACTCCCGGAATCCAGCTCATCGAGAGAATGATTCCATGAATCGAGCGATCGGTCTGCGCCACATTCGCCGCGTACCCGTAGAAGGTGAGGATCAGGCCCAGCATCCATGCGCCCACGGCAAATCCGATCTTGGTGGCAAAGATCGCCGAGGCAAAGACCAGCCCGGTATTGCGCCGTCCCGTCTTCCATTCGGCATGATCGGCCGTATCGGCGAACATCGCCCATACCAGCGGCGAATTGAAGCCGATGATGAAGCTGGAAACGATCTGCAAGGCGAACATCAGCCAGATATCATCCGGCTTCGCCAGCGAGAACAGCATGACGATCAGCCCGCCGCCGCCCAGCGCGAACATGAAGAGCGGCTTCTTGCCGATAAATCTGTTCAGATACGATGTCAGTGAAACGGCCACAATAAATGCAAAGCCGTTTGAGAGCAGGAAGAGCCCGATCAGATCTTCGCGATGGACAAAATACTTGAAGTAGTAAGCGGTGACCGAGCCTTTCACCGCGAAGGCCGCCAGCGTCAGCAGCAGCACGCCCACCAGCACAATCCATGGCTTGTTGTCGAACAGGTTGATCACATCGCGCTTGATATTCGGATTCTGCTGCGCGGGCGGAGTCACGCGCTCCCTGGTGGTGGCAAAGCAGAGCAGCAGCAGGGTAATGGCGCAGATGCCGTAGACCACCATCGTCAACTGCCAGCCGCGCGTATCGCTGCCATGGCCCAACAGCTTGACCAGCGGAAGCGTGCACCACTGCACCAGCATCCCGGCGGTAAAGGCGCCGATAAAGCGAATCGACGAAATCGAAGTCCGCTCCAGCGAGTTGGGAGAAATCACCCCCATCAGCGCGCTGTAAGGGATGTTCACCGCCGTGTAGATGAACATCAGCAAACTGTAAGTGACGTAGGCGTAGATCAGCTTGGCCCCGCCGCCCAGATTCGGCGTGGTGAAGGTCAGCACGCCCGCCGCCGCAAAGGGCAGCGCTCCCCAAAGCAGATAAGGTCGGAAGTGGCCCCAGCGCGACTTGGTCCGGTCGGCGATGGAACCCATCACCGGATCGGCAACCGCGTCGGCAAAGCGCGTCACCAGCATCATCATGCCGACCGCGGCCGCCGAGATGCCAAAGACATCGGTGTAAAAGAAGACCACATAAAACTCGAAGGTCTTCCAATAGAAATTCGAAGCGGCATCTCCCAGTGAGTATCCGATCTTCTCTTTGAGTGAAATTCGATCTGCCAACGGAACTGTCAGTTTTGCTGCTCGCACCTGGCCTTACCTCTCCGGAGCGTCCTGAAACGCTCACTTCAAAAAATTGAATCGCAAAATCCGCTGGAGATCCCGCGACACGCCTGGGCCGGCAAGAAACAACGGCACTGGCCCTGTTGCAGAATATACCGAAGTCTCGGCTTAGCAGTTGGAATAAATTCGCGCGTACTGGACCTGCATGGTAAAAGGGAATGGAGCGCTGAAGCGCGAACTTCCCGGTCCTGAGCCGGTGACGATGCTGTTGCCCCCTCCGCCATTGCCCGCGTCAAGGGAACTTAGTGCGAAACCAGAGTAAGCCTGCCCTTACCAGCAGTCTTCAACGTGGCTTTTCTTGAGAAAAAAACCACTTGGCGGGCGTGCTTCCGGGATGCACCTGCTCTGGTTTCGCCGCAATCTCATCAGGTTTGCCATGCGAGTTCTCTCTTTGCTTTCTTCATCCGGTCCCGCGCTCCGCATTGGCCTGCGCTCGGTGCGCGAGTTTGCAAAAAAGCTCCGGGCAGCCGAGATGCTGGCTGTCCGGAGAGGTTTATGGTTTTTGTCAGGAGATTTATGAGGTCAAGCGCGCGAAAAAACAGTCCAAGTGCCCGCCAATGCCGCCGTTTTGGGTGAGGTAAGCGCAAACAGCCCCAATAGAACCAGAATTTGCCTTGCGTCATGGAACCCGTAAAGCCTCACCGAACTTGCTGCCGCGGTGCGCACCTGTCGCCAGCTCGGCGTGCTTATCGAGCCGGAAAGTGAATCCATTCGGATTAATAAACCGGTTTTGCAACCGGTTTATTAATCCGGTTTAATTCGATACGACACTTTACTGTTTTGCTCATACCTATGTCAAGCGCCTTTTGGTACTATCGGTTTGTGAGTAAATCAGAACGTCATGCCGGCAGCCCCGCCCCGTCTCCTGGGATGCCATCCAAGCCCATTAGTTTGCGCGACCTGGCCGCCTACCTGGGGCTCTCCCGCACGACCGTTTCCCTGGTGCTCAACAACTCGCCCGTTGCCCAGGCGCTCACGCCTGAGACGCGCGAACGCGTGCTGAAGGCCGCGGCCGAACTCCACTACAAAGCCAACTATTTCGCGCGCATGCTCAACAACAAGCGAAGCCAGATGGTGGGAGTTCTTTCACCCGATTTCGGCGAGGGATACGACTCCCAGCTACTGACCGCCATTGAGCGAGTGCTGATCAATCGCAACTATCTTTACTTCGTTTCCAGCCATCACTGGGACAAGGCCCTCATCCAGCAGCGTCTCCAGGTCTTTGCCGAGCGCGGCGCCGAGGGCATGATTTTGATCAACACCCACGCCCCGTCTGGGTCGGCGCTTCCGATGGTTTCCATCGGAAGCTGGGAATGCGATTTTCCGGCGACGCGCATTACTGTGGACAATGCGTACGGCATTCGTCAGGCGCTGGAGCACCTGCATGCGCTGGGACATCGGAAGATAGCTTTCCTCAGGGGACAAGCACTATCGAGCGACGCCGAAGCGCGCTGGACCGCATGCATAGAGGCAGCGCGTGAGCTGCATTTGCGCATCGCCAAAGAGAATGTGGTTCAACTAATGCTCATCCGCGATGGGCTGAACCCCATTCGCGAGGGTTATATCGCGTGCAGCCAGTTGCTGAAATCCTCGCAGGGATTTACCGCCCTGGTGGCGTTCAACGACCTGTCGGCCATCGGCGCTATCAACGCTCTTCGCGACGCAGGCAAGCGGATTCCGGAAGACGTTTCCGTGATTGGGTTCGACGATATTCAAGCGGCGAGCATCATCCAGCCGGCCCTGACAACGATTCGCCAGCCCTTGGAACGTATGGGCATGCTCGCCGCAACGGAGATTCTGGCGCGCATTGAAAACCCCGCCATGGAACCGCGCAACATCCTGCTTAAACCGGAGTTGATGATAAGACAGTCAAGCGCCGCTTGCCCGCAGAGCGCCCTGAGCGCTCACGAAGGAATGTCCAGAGTCCGATCCGCGCCAAAGGCGCGCCGCGCCACTGGTGAGGTTTAAGCAGGGCGGCCTCCGGCCCGGACGCAGGAGAGCTAGAGCGGCTCTCCACTCGCCGCAGCCCGGGCAGAACGCATCTTCTGAAGAAAGGGCTTCCCTAGGAAACTGTGCCCATCATCCAGACTGAGCAGGCGCTCCAGCATGGGCGGAGTGACCGTGAAAGCCAACAGATCCGGGGGCAGATGAATGCGCATGGCAATATCCACCGCTCCGATAATTGCCTGCGCCTTGTCCAGGGAGGGAAACAGGCTGAACATCTGGCCACAGCCGGAGCCACATGGGGCCAGAACCGGCTCCGGATCATCGGGATGAGCGCGGTAATTTGCGCCGAAAGACAGCACGCTCAGTTGGTCGGGCGTGACAAAGAAGGTCACTGTCTTCAAATACTGGGCCATATTCTCGCGGACGGGGCCGATCAGGATGTGACCGTGGACGGGATGGCTCACTGGACGGGCGTCGAGCCATGCCTCTGTAAGCGCGCTCGTTTCCCACAGCCCTTCCTTGTCCGTCAGGAAATTCACCATTACCTCCCGGCTCGGGAAGCGGCCGGTGCCGGTCAGCCAGTATCCGCTGCCTGGGCAACCCTGACTCGCGCCATCGATCACCAGGGTCTCGCCCCGTTGCCAATCCTCGTAATGGTCAAAAATGCATCGCCTCAGCCGCACCAAAGGCGCGAACAACTCCGGATCGGGTGCATCGTAAACTCCAATCGGACGGGCGCCAATCCCAGTCTCCGCGCAGAATGACTCCAGTGTCATGGACATAGCTGTCTATCCTTCTTTGAGCATTCGCTTTGCCGCCGTTCGCAGAGCGTCTGTAAAAGTCTCTGCTATGGCAGGCAGGCCGTCATCGCGCAGGATGCCGCAGCGCTGCAGAACTTCCGGTCAATGGCGTTACTGGTCATTGCGATTCTTCCACGGTTGATTTCCGGGCGTCAATCTCAGCTTGGCGGCAGCTGTTTTCTTCTTCCCTTTGCCTTTCATCAAACGGTCCACGAGCCAGAAGACGGCATAGTCCTTGAGCGGCTTACGCCGTGAAGCCCCCCAGCTTTGCCGGGAATATTTGCAGTCGTGCCCTTTCAAAGCATCAGCTTGTTCAGAGGTTTCTTCGCGGGCGGTCGATTCTGAGCTTTCACCTACGCCTGGGGGTATTTTCTGCCGAGTGTGATTGCAGGGGCTATTCTGGGTGGAGGCGAGCTATAGCAAAACCAGAGTAGCTTTACTCAGAAGCAATGTCCTCAAGTGGCTTTTTCCTCAAGAAAAAGCCACCTTCTTGGCTCTTAACAAGGGCACGTTTACTCTGGTTTTGCTCTAAAATTCGCCGAACGCACAGCCAGCGCCGTTCGCGCTGACCTACAGGAATTCCGCGCATGACCAATATCCCCGATGCTCCCCGCACTCTTCGCCGCGACATTCTCTTTGCCTTCGTTCTGGCTTTGGCTTGTTACGTGGCGTGGCTAATTCGCGATGTGCTGGTGCTGCTGTATGTGAGCGCCCTGTTTGCCGTGGTGCTCAACCCCGTGGTGCACGCCACCTCGCGGCTGGCGATCGGCCGCTGGCGGCCGTCCAAGGGTTTAACCGTCTTTCTTCTTCTGCTCATTGCGGCGGGAGCGCTTGCCGCCTTCGGATTCCTCGCCCTGCCCCCGGTTCTCGACGATCTGCAAGGGTTTGCCCAGGAGATGCCGGCACGCCTGCCGGGGCTGCTGGAGAAGCTGAAGAATGTTCCCCTGACGCAACACCTGAATACCGCGGAGATCAGTTCCCGGCTTCAGGATTTCGCTGGCCAGGCGGCAACCTATCTTCTGTTTTCCATCAGCGACTGGGCGGGCAAGCTCTTCGATTTCGCCATGGGCTTCATCCTTACCATTTATTTCATTCTGGAAGGCGACCACGCCTACCAATGGTTCCTTTCCTTTTTTCCGCGCGAACGGCGCGGACGGCTCGACAAGACCCTTCAGCGGGCGGAAATCCGCATGGGCAAATGGCTGCTGGGCCAGGGCAGCCTGATGCTCATCATGGGAGCTGTCAGCACGATCGTCTATCTTTCCCTTCACGTCCGCTATGCGTATGCGCTGGGCGTGCTGACAGGAGTGTTCAACATCATTCCCGTGCTGGGCGCCGCCATCTGCATCGTGCTGGCCCTGTTTGTTGCGGCCATCGATTCATGGGGTCGTGTGATCGGCGTCGCTGTCTTTTATCTGATCTATATCCAGATTGAAAACTCATTTCTCACGCCGCGCATCATGAAGAAAAGCGTAGGCCTGCCCAGCCTGGCCATCCTGGTGGCCCTGGTGATCGGCTCCGCGCTGGAAGGCGTTCTGGGGGCCATGGTCTCGGTGCCTACCGCCGTGCTGGTGGCCGTGCTGCTGGATGAATACCTGGTTCGCAAGGATGCGGCGGAGCCGGTCGAACGCGCGGCGGAGTGAGTTGGCGGCCTTCCATCCTTTCCCCCCCGCATGGGGACGGTGACCGAAGCCTTCATCACGCCGCCGTTGGAGAAGAAGCGAACAGAGTTGTCGGTCAGGGCCGCTCCAGCAGGCGTTCGCTGCGCATCTCCTCGCCTCTAAAAAAGGCGAGCTTTCCGGGGATGCAAGAGAGGATGGTTCCCATGTCGCCGCCCGAAATCTCCTTCATCGCGTCTTCGAGCGGCATTTCCTTTCCGTCAAGTTGGCTGGATTCTGAGATTACCCAGACCGTCTTCCCAGCCCCCTTTTGCCGCAATAATGCAACGAGTTCGGCAGCGGTGTGAGCCGTGCTCGCCGGGATAGGATGCGCGAACCTCTCGTCTAGCCACTTAAAATGCGCAAGCTCATCGGTGAATGTTCGCCTGCGCTTAGGATGAGCAAGAAGGTAGGCACAACGCTCTTGCCTGTCTTTCAGAATGAAGGCTCGAATCACACCCTGCTCGTGACTTTGGGATATTTCTGTCATGCGAAAATCATAATTCTGTTCACGAATTTCCGGTTCAACAATTTGAATTGGTCAGGGAGCCTCTGAACATGTTGATGTTTTGAAAGGGCACGACTTCACAGGCTGCGGAAAAACTCATTCGTAGAGGCACGAAGCGTCAGGGCACGACTTCAGTCGTGCCGTAAGTCGCCTAAATCAACGTGGGCTTCGGCCCCTGAGGGAATGCCTGATGCGGAAGAGAACTTAATCAGACATTCCTTAGCTGAAATTACCCCGTAATATGGGGCTATTTCCCAGCCTCTACTGCGACTTCCACTGCGGCTTTCATCACACCGCAGTCAGAGAAGAAGCGGACAAGATCGCCGGTGAGGGGTTTCAGGCTTCCTGAATTGAGAACAGGGGCGCTCATCTGAGCGGGGAGAACAAACATAGGTTGCGCGGCGCGGGCCAGATGAATTTCGCCGGAGCCCTGGGCATCGAGAATCAGTGCGGTGAGCTTGCGGGCCAGATCGAGCGGGAAGCTTTCGGCTACAAAGACCATCTTGCCGCGAGTGGTGATGACGACCGGGCCCTCGCTGGTGGAGTAGATATGTTCTCCGGAAAGCGCCGCGAGAGTGGATTCTGCGTGGTCCGAGTCTTCTTCGGAGGACGGCGCCGGGGGCGGGAAGACTTTGAATCCCGATGCGTGATTGGCCCCGCCTGGGTCCCCCGACTCGAGCTTGACGCCGGAGTATTTGCGGCCTAGCTCATCGGCGTAAAGCCGGGCGAAGGCCCGCGCGGAAGCGGCATTCTTCCAGACGGAAAGGTAGAAGAGGGCGATGGAATTCGTGCTGGCTTGCTCGGCCGCAGTCTTTGCGCTGAGCCGCTGGCCGGCCCAGTAGAAGCCGCCGTTCCAGGCCGGGGTCAGGTCGCGGGCAGCCTGGTCGCCGCCGAAGAGTTTGGTGAGAATGCGCACGTCAAGCTGGCCGATCTGGCCAATGTCGTAGGGCTTGTAGAGATTGTCGACCAGAGGGTGGATGTTGGGCAGCAGGGGAATGGCGGGCGTGTGCCTCTTTTCATACTCGCGCGGATTGAGGATCTCCCAACTGGACGTGGGCGGGTGGTCGAGGGTTCCGGCAAAGGCCGCCGTACGGCCCTGATCCATCCACACATCCTGCTCAAAGCTGAGGCCCTCGCGATAGGGAAAGAGCATCGACTCGGAGAGCAGCAGAGGCGCGCGCGCCAGGACGGGCGAGTTTTCAGAGCCAACCATCTGCTGTTTGACGACGTCCAGAACCTCCGGATCTTTCACCAGGCTCATGCCCATCGGTTTGAGCATGTAGTCCATCGTGACGGCCGTGGCCTGGCCCTCGACAACGGCATCGCGCGCTGTGTCGATTTCGTCTTTGGCCAGGTGGTCTATGTCGCCGGCGGAGTTGAGCGAAACATCGTCGGGGGTCTGGTTGGACCATTTTTCGAGGTCGGAGTGCTGGTCCTGGAGGGCGTGGGTCAGTTCGTGGGCCAGCACAGGCTTCTGCTCCTCAATGGACACCCAGTCGAGCATATAGACGGTCTTGGTTTTGGAATCGTAGTAGGCCTCGACCTGCTCCTTGAGAAGCTGCAGCAGAAAAGGCTTGAGGGCAAAATCGCGGTCGAGGAGCCCGAACTTTTTGAGCACGATCTCGTCGCGCTGCATCCGCCGGGCGCTCTGGTCTTCCTCGAATTTCGACTTGACGTAGCTTTCAACGGCGTCGCGGGAGGTAATCTGGCGCTTCACCCCGCTCTTGATGGGCAGGCCGGTCTCGTCGGAGGAGAACTTGATCAGCTCATCGACGAGAGCAAAGAGCTGGCGCTCCTGCTCGGGTGTAATGCGGGCTTCAGCCTTGCCGGAGGGTGGAGTTTGAACCTGGGGAGCGGCTGCG
>Ga0255348_1000059_pt1 | contig 60577 bp, 44 predicted proteins | sample CBST25v5metaG_FD_189945 | JGI IMG/M metagenome (GOLD analysis project Ga0255348, IMG submission 189945) | Peat soil microbial communities from Stordalen Mire, Sweden - C.B.S.T-25.v5 | ecosystem: Environmental > Terrestrial > Soil > Wetlands > Peat | place: Sweden: Norrbotten County, Stordalen... | reverse complement strand
AATTCGAGTCCGGCGCCGGCGCTACTACAGTGGAAGTATCGCTCACCTTCGCTATTGGCCAGTAGCAGCGGCTGCGGAGGTTGAACAAAGCGGCGGTCGCATACCGCTGGACCCGTGTATTTGCAGGTTTGCCGGGTGAGAATCCTTTGTCTTTCAAGTAAGGGGAGCCCGGCAACCTGTAGTCCTCCGCTTTTATGCTTCCTTTGCAGCCAGCGCTTGCAGAGGAAGCAACATTCCCATGCCGTGCCTCCTCCAGGCCTCTGACGCTCCTGGCGCACGTGCTTGCGTTTTCGTTGAAAGCGGTCGTAACCGCCTTCAACCCGCCATCACGGCAAACATCGCTCCTGGCCATTTGCTGTCGACGATAAACGGTGAGACAGGCATTTTGGCCATCCTCCATCCGATTCTTCCTGAAAGACTGTCTGCTCTCATAACGAGCTTCTCTCACTCAGATAAAATCTCTATTCTATTGAAAAATAATAACTTAAAGTAATTTTCAAGAAGCTGCCTTCTCGTTGCGCTCCCACTCCAATCAGTAATCAAATCCTAAAAATGGATTAATGCAGCCTCCCTTTGCCGCCGATAAACCTAGCGAACAGGTTGAAACTTTGGAGATGTCCAATGAACAGCATTCGCTTTGATCCTACTTCAAACAAGTTGCAGCGCAAAGGACTGCGACTGATTCAGATAACGGCATTGGCGCTGATGGTCGTTTCGGCCATTCCCGCCAGGGCGGTTGAGCAGCGCGCCGTCAAATCGCGCTTCGCGCCCGTCTATCCCGAGATTGCCAAGCGCATGAAAATCTCCGGCGTGGTTCGGCTCGAGGTCACCGTAGATGCGGAGGGCAAGGTCACGGATGTGAAAACGCTCAGCGGAAACCACATGCTTTCGTCCGCTGCGGAAGAAGCCGTGCGCAAATGGAAATTCGAGCCCGGACCCGGCGCCTCCACGGTGGACGTGTCGCTCGATTTCGCTCTATCCCAGTAGCCGGAACCGCCTGAGACGCGCAAGGGAGTGCTGGAGGAGCCTCTACGATCGGATTCGCGCTCGCGGCAACCGCGGGTCTTTCTTTCAGAAGAGCCGCCAGCGTTCCACGGGCCTTGTGCGAAAGCTGACGGCGGAGCAGTCAAATGGCAGTCACTTACGCTATGCCGAATTCGGCCCACTTCTCGGAGGTCTCCGGCGCTGTCGCGATTTCCGCGGCGCTGATCGATCCGGATGAACAGCGCCTGCTCGAAGTAGCCGGCGCTCTGGCTGGATTCCCCGGCGTAACGGTGCGGAAGTTTTCTTCCTTCCCCGCCGACCTCGATGATTTGCCCCGCATGCTGGCAGAGCATTACGACGCCATCCTCATCGGCCTGGACAGCGATCCGGAGTACGCTCTCGATGTGGTGGAGAGCCTCTGCGCCAGTCAGCCGGTGACCGTGATGGTCTATTCCGCGCAGACCAATCTGGAGATGGCGATTCGCTTCATGCGCGCCGGCGCGCGCGAATTCCTCACCCTGCCCCTGCTGCGAGCCGACATTATCGGCGCCCTGGCACGGGTTTCCATCCGCCATTCGGCCAGTCCGCACGCCAAAAGAACATCCAGAAAGCTGTTCCTGTTTCTCGGCGCCAAAGGCGGCTGCGGAGTCACGACCATCGCTTCGAATTTCGCCGTGGCGCTGGCCCAGGAGTCCGGCCTGCGAACCCTCCTGATCGACTTCGGCTTCCCCCTCGGCGACGTGGCGATCAACCTCGGGATTGTCCCCGAGTACTCCACCGCCAACGCCTTTCAGGACCCCAGCCGGCTCGATGCCAATTTCCTCCGTTCTCTGCTGACCAGGCATAGCTCGGGATTGGCGGTTCTCGCCGCTCCAGGCGAATTCTCTTCCGTCCAGGCCTCCACTGACGCCATTGACAAACTGCTGGCTGTCGCTCGTCAGAGCTTCGATTTCGTGGTCGTCGATGCCGGCTCCAGAATCGACTTGAGGGAGACAGCTCTCTTCGATGAATCCGCCATCCTCTACCTCATCACTCAGGTCGGCGTTTCGGAGCTGCGCAACTCCAATCGCCTGATAAGCCAGTTCTTCTCCGGGCGCGGCCGCAAGCTCCAGATTGTGCTCAACCGCTACACGCCCCATGCACTGCTCTTCGATGACGAACAGATTGCCAAGGCCCTCACCCGGCCTGCTCTCTGGAAGATTCCCGACGATTATGCCGCCGCGCGGCGCACCCGGAACACGGCCACTCCGGTCGTGCTGGAGAGCTCGCCCCTTTCGAAGGCCATTCGCCAAATGGCCAGAACCGCCTGCGGCTTGCCCGCCACTCCGGAGAAGAAAAGGGGCTTCTTCCTGTTCGGAAGACGAAAAGACAAGCAGCCTCGCCCGGAGCCATCCCTTAAAGCCAACGGCTGGCCTCTTCCGGATTCGCCGCGTGAAGAGGATGAATGGTCTCTTCTGGAGCCCTCGCGCAAAACAGCGAAGGCCGCGGCAAGATAGGCCAGGCCTCTTGCCTCCCGCCGCGGGAGTCGATGGATGATCCTTCGTCGAGATGAGAATCTTGCTCGACTCCGCGTCCGGAATTGGCGATTGCACGGCGCAGACAACCCAAAAAAATGGAAATATCCGGAGCCCCAGCGGCCATCACTGCATCTAAAACTTATATTGGTATCATCTGTGTTTGGAGAGCTCTGAGCATTTGGCTGTTTCACGCTGGCTTGGTTGTGGTTGTATTTAATTGGGGGCAATTCCACTATGCCATTTCTTCTCGAGCCGACTGTGGCTCATGACACTGAAGTTCTGTCCATCGCACTGATCGGCCCCGATGAGTCACGCCGCAACTTGATCCTGGCTGCTCTTGAAGGATGCTCGAATGTGCGGACCCACGAGTTTGTTTCCTATCCTGCCACCCTCGCCGAGTTGCCCCGGATGCTGGACCAGGATCATGACGTCGTCATGGTTGACCTGGACGCCAACACCAAACTCGCCCTCGAAATCGTGGGAAGTATCTGCGGTGACAGCTCGCGAACCGTGATGGTCTTTTCAGCGCAGACCGATCATAACCTGGTGGTGGAATCGATGCGCGCGGGAGCACGCGAATTCCTTTTTCTGCCCCTCTCCTGCAACGAATTGACCGGTGCTCTGGAACGCGTGTCTACCCGCCGTCCCGGGGTTCGCCCCAAAAGCGCGGTGGGAAGTTTCTTCGTTTTTATGGGCACCAAGGGCGGCTGTGGAGTCACCACCCTCGCCTCCAATTTCGCAGTATCACTGGCCAGGGAGTCTCACGAAAAAGTCCTGCTGATCGACCTCGGCCTTCCGCTCGGGGACGCGGCGATCCACCTGGGAATCGCCGCTGAGTATTCGACTGAGAACGCTTTCCGCGACATCGGCCGCCTGGATACAAATCTTCTTTTTACGCTGCTGAATAGGCATAGCTCGGGCGTCTACGTGCTTTCGGCTCCCGCAGAATTCCCTGTGACCGCTGTCAATCCGGAACAGATCGAAAAACTGCTGGCAGTCGCCCGCCAGAGCTTCGATTATGTCGTCATTGATGCCGGTTCCAGAATTGACTTGATGAATTCAGATCTCTTTGACGTGATGGGCACCCTTTACCTGGTCACCCAGATCGGCGTCTCCGAACTGCGCAACGCAAATCGCCTGATTTCGCAATTTTTCTCCACTCGGGGCCGCAAGCTCCAGATCGTCGTCAACCGCTATGTGCCTCAAAACATGCTCTTGGATGAAGAGCATGTTCACAAGGCGCTTACCAGGGCGCCCCAGTGGAAGATTCCCAACGATTCTGTCTCTGCCCGGCGCACCAGAAACACCTCTACCGTTTTGATGCAGGAAGATTCTCCCATTTGCGATGAGATCCGGAAAATGGCTCGTAAAGCCTGCGGCTTGTCCGAAGAGGACCCCCCGGCGAAGAAGAGCATCCTGAGCTTCTTCGGAAAAAAGTCCTGATCTTTTCCCAGCTGGCGCTCAGCCCTGGAATCCATGCATCCGAAGCCGATTGCGGCGCGGCAAAAGCCGCGCCGCAATCGGCTTCAAGTTAATCGGGCCTCAGCCTATGAAGGTGGCTTTGCCCTGTTCATGATGAGCTGGTTTCCCCTTACCAGAGCAGCTTCAGGCTGAACTGGAATTCACGGGATGGACCTACCGTCGTGATCTTGCCGAAGTTGGTGTCCGTCATCGTGCTATCGGGATTCAGAAACTGCGCATGATTGAATGCGTTGAATGCGTCGGCCCGGAATTGCAAGTTCGTGGACTCGTGCAGGGCAATCAGTTTTCCGGCGCCTATGTCCCAATTGTTGACTCCCGGCCCCGTAATAATGTTGGTGCCGGAGTTTCCGAAGTGATTCGCCGCGGGCGTCGTAAAGCAGGCCTTATCGAACCAGTAGTGGCCGTTGCTGCGAACGTCCTTGTTCTTCAGGCTGGACCGGCCATTACAACTCTGGTCGGCGCGGAATTGCGTCATCGGATCCATCGTCGTACTGCTTGCGGCTAACACCGTGAAAGGATTTCCCTTCGAGAAAGTCGCAATCGTATCGAGAGTCCAGCCACCGACGACGCGGTTCAAGGCGGGAGAAATCCCGTTCAGGTATTGTTGTCCTCTGCCCAGCGGCAAATTCCAGACGCTGCTTGCCACCAGTCGCTGCGGAACATTGTATCCGGCCATTCCTCTGTCGCAACTGAGGCAGGTGCCTCTCTCATTGATTCCAACCGGCGCCCCGCCCTGTTCGGTGTTGCTGAGGACTTTTGACCAGGTGTAATTGCTCACGAAGCTCAGGCCATGGGCAAACTGCCTCTGCAATTTGGCGACGAACGAGTTGTAACTTGCGCTTCCCTCGTCGGCCGCCTCGTAAATGTAATTGAACTGTTTGTATGGACGAACCGCCGGATCGCAAACGTATGAGCCGATAGTCGAGCAATCGTCGGCATTCCACCGTATCGGCAGCTTGCGCGATTGCGACCCGATGTAATCAATCTCGGCTATCGTGCTCTTGCTCAGCGTGTGCTGAATCGCCAGACTCCATTGCTCCAGATAAGTCGTGCGCAGCTTGCTATCCAGCGCAAAAATCGTACCGCTGAGGTTATTGGCAAAGGCTCGCGTGATGGTCTTCTGAGTCATGGGCGGAAATACGTTTTGTCCGAGCACATAAGTGGGTGTTACGGCAGACTGATTGGTGATGGATTGAACGATCGCAACCCCCGGCGCGGTAATTGCGAACAGTTCATAAATGGCATTCTCCGCCGGATAATAAATACCTCCGCCGGCCCGGATGACTGTTCCATGCAGGAAACCCGGCTGCCACGATATTCCCACGCGAGGAGCGAAGTTGTTGAGATCGATTTTGTAAACCTCTGGGCTGATGTCGCCTAATGCTGCAAACTCTGCCTGGCCGGTCTGGAAGTTAAATGCATGAGGATACAATTTATCCTGTCCTACCGCGCTGGGTGGTGTGCTCAAATCCCATCCGAGGCCAAGATTGAGGGTCAGGTTTGGCAGAAGCCTCCAGGTGTCCTGAGCATAGGGCGTAACCGCTGTCCAGCGAAAATGCGTGCGCGGCATGGATGTTACGGTGCCGGTCTGGGGCATGCCCAGCAGAAAATCGGCGAAGGAATTGCCCGTGCCGGACACCGGCGCCAATGTCCCGGCGCTATTGGGAGCCAGTTGCGCGGTATAGACCGGATTGAAGTACACGCCGCCGCGGGAATAGAAGTTCGAGCTCTCCTGGACCGTCCGAACGTAGTTGATGTCAACGCCGAAGCTCATCTCGTGCTTCGCCTTCAGAAGACTCACGCCCTCATGCATCTGGTATTGGTTGTCGATGTTTCCGATAAGACCCTGGGCGCGGCCGAACGAAGGAGTCGAGGAGGTAGCTCCGGATGTGTTGAAGCCGCTCAGGTAGATTCCAGGCACTCCATTCGGATCCGCTGTCCCCGTGAAGCCCATCTTGCCCTGCACGTCGGCCAGGGTGGCGCCGGCGTTGAATACCGAGGGGTGAAGATATCCCAGGCGAAACTCATTCACAAGATGAGGCGTCAAAGTGCTGGTCAGCTGCGTCATGAAGAACTTCGTGCTCAACGGAAAGCCATAACCCGCAAGAGGGTACAGGGCTGCGTTCACGGTCGGTGAATTCTCGTTTACATATTGGCCATACAGCGCGTTTTTTGCGTTGATGTTCACATCGACGCGTCCCCCATACTGATCGTAGTTATCGATGGTTACTGGGTTGCCGATGAGGTTTTGCGCGGCATAACTCGGAGCGGATAAATAATAAGCGAGCAGATCTGTTGCCATTGAGTTGATACGTTTTTCTGGAATGATGTTTCCCGCAAACGGCTGCCTTAGTCCTGTGCTCGGATCATAGCTGTCCGGATCGTAGATGACGGTGCTTAGTTCGGAGAAGTTTCCGCCAAACATCTTTGCCGAAGGGACGGTGGCTTTTACTGTATTGGAAAGGACCTGGCGGCGGCCTTCGTAATGGGCAAAGAAGAACGCGCGGTTTTGCCGGATGGGTCCGCCCACCGCGCCGCCAAACTGGTTGCGGTGAAAGGGACTGGCGCTGGCGCCCGGAGCATCAAAGAACTGCCTGGTATCGAACGCCGTGTTTCTGACGAATTCAAAAACCTCTCCATGCAGGTTATTGCTTCCACCCTTGCTTACCACGCTGACGACGCCGGCGTCATTGGGCGCCTCCGAAGGCAGAAAGAAACCCTCGTGTATTTTGAACTGGTCAATCGCGGCGACGGAAAGATTCAGCGATGCCTGCCCCAGACGGCTCCCCGCCGTGGACATGCCGTCGATTACAAACCCGGTGAGGTCCTGTTCGATTCCATCAATGATGATGGTGCGGTCAGGATGGCCGACCTGAAGAGTCGTGAAATCGGAGACGGTTGTACCGGACGTTTGCGTGGCGCCGGACAGGAGGCCAAGTTGCAGGAAATCGCGGCCATTCAAGGGCAGCTCGCGAACATCCTCCGGCTCGATCAGCGTGCCAAGCTCGTTCGAAGTGGGTTCCACCAGGGACCCGGAACCGGACGCATCGACAAACACAGTGGTTGAGGCCGCGCCAAGTTCCAGAACTACATTCCGGGTCGCGCGCTGCGAAACCGTAACACTGAAGTTAGTGGCGGAATAGGACTTGAATCCAGTCTTGGAGACTTCGAGCGAATAGACCCCCGGCTGGACGGATGGAAAAGCGTAGACACCCTCATTGTTCGTTCGTGTTGCGAGTATGCCTCTCGTTTCCGCATTCTGCAGTTTGACGTCACAATCCTGAATAATGGCGCCTGTGACATCCTGGACGATGCCCTCGACAACCGAGGCGCTTGACTGACCAAATACAGGGCGCGAGAACGCCCCAAACATGCAAATCATAAGTACAGTTGCGATACCGGCTTTTTTCATTTCGATTTTTTCTCCGTTCGTTCGGATACCTGATGCCGTTGATTATTCCGGGAGGGTTGCCCCTCAAAAGTGCTGGAGACCACGCCTCGAATCGCTGTGGTTGCATCCTGTGCGCAGGCTTCTCTGCTCGCGCACTGCGGCTGGAAGACGCGCAAAACCCATGCGGCAAGATGAGACACGCAGATACAATCATTGATGAGTTAGTTATGAATTCGTAAATAGTCTATGTTGGAACTAAATCGCGCGCATCGCCATAAGGATGGGTTCAAACGTCCACATGTTGGAGGAGAGCGATGTCCACATATTGGAGGAGATTGACGTCCACCAGCAGTTGTGGCTTTCCTCTGCAGAAGCAGGAGAAGCGCTCTATTCGCGGCCGAGGCTGAAGGCCATGGCGTCGAGGGAAAGGGAGCGGAGGAGATTGCGGCGCATGCCCTGCTCGACTTTGTCGAGAGCGCGGGCGGCGCCGTCGATCCAATCGACGTTGAGTCCCTGGGAGAGGCGGGTCAGCTCGGCCTCGATGTCCAGATTGCGGATGAGTTGGGGAGTGCCAGCGACAATGAGCAGCAGGTCCTCGACGAGGCTGCCGAGGGCGCGCAGCAGGTTGACGGTCTTCTGCTGGCCGTCGGCTCCGGCGCGATAAGTCTCAGTGGCGTGGAAGAGCTGGGAATAATCCGGCTCACGCAGGGCGGTGCGCAGGAGGATGAGAGCGTCCTGACGGCTGGCGAGATAGACGCCGAGATCGAGCGAGAGGGCGCGGCCCACGGCTCCTTCGGACAGGCGCGCGGCCAGGGCGCGGTCCCGCGGGTTGAGCTCTGGGCGGCGCTGGGCGAGCAGGGCTTCCAGATCGGAGACGGGAATCGCCCCCAGCCGGTAAACCACGGCGCGGGAACGGATGGTGGGCAGCAACTCCTGCGGATTCTCGGTGAGCAGAATCAGAGAGGTGTGACTGGGCGGCTCTTCGAGCAGCTTGAGCAGGGAATTTGCCGCCTCCTTCATGAAAGCCGAAGTGGTGAAGATGGTGAAGGAACGGCGAGCCTCGACTGGAGGGCGGTAGTAGGCCACGTGAATGGCCTGGCGGACCTGGCCGAGCTTGATGAGCAACTGCGGCGGGTCGGGGGGGATGATGAGGACGTCGGGGTGTGTCTGGATGAGGACGCGGGTTTCGCGCTTGTCGACGTCGCGCATCTGCTCGCGGGCCTCGACCGCTTCGGCGACGCGCTCTTCGAGATTGGCCGAGGCGGCGATGCGCGTGCAGTTCGAGCAAACGCCGCAGAAGTCGGGCAGGCCGTCCGTTTCGGTCGGGTGAAGGCAGTTGACGGCCTGGGCGAGCATCAGGGACAAGGTGTACTTGCCCGCGCCGCGCGGCCCGGCCAGGACGAGCGACTGGGGAAAACGCCCCGCGGCAATGCTCTCGCGCAGGTGAGTGACGGTGGCCGGGTTGCCGAGAAATTCTTTGAAGCCCACGAGTTGAGTTTAGTGCATGCGGGGAAGCTGAGGTCCGAGGGTTCTCACCCATTTCAGAAAGAACGAAGCTGAAACGCAGATTCTTCGACTCCGCTGCGCTCCGCTCAGAATGACGGGGCACGGAGCGTGGTGGCGCGGCCCAGGTGTTGGAAGCGGGAGGTTGGGGCATCGGCCCGAAGAATATTTGTCAATGACGCTTGACATGGTTTGAAAAGATGTGTAAAGTGTAATTGTCTACATGTAAAGGAGACCAACCATGGGATGCATAACCAACAATCCTGCCGCACGGCGTTACTACCGCCGCCTGATCGTCACGCTGCTGCTTTATGCAGCAAGTCTCGTTGTGTCCATCGGGGTCTTTATCCACTTCCGCCCAACCGGGCCGCTGGCCTACGCGCTGGCCATCCTTCCCGCGATCCCGGTCATCGGGATACTGGCCGTCTTTGGCCTTTACCTGGCCGAAGAGAAGGATGAATTCCAGCGTTTCATCGGGGTCCAGGCCATGCTCTGGGGCATCGGGGGAACCTTGGCCGTGACGACAGTCTGGGGCTTTCTGGAAAACTTCGTCCATGTCCCGCATCTGCAGTTAATCCTGGTCTTTCCCATCTTCTGGTTTTTCTTCGGCGTCTCGCTGCCCGTGCTTCTGGCGAGGTACAAATGAAGAACCGGCTGCGTGTGCTGCGCGCGGAAAGGGAGTGGTCGCAGGCAGATCTGGCGGGGCGGCTGGAGGTTTCGCGCCAGTCGGTCAATGCCATCGAGACGGGCAAGTACGATCCGAGTTTGCCGCTGGCTTTCAAACTGGCGCGGGTGTTTGAAACCACGATTGAGGCGATTTTCAGCGATGAGAAATGATGGTCTGTGGTTTCCCACCCTAGCGACAAGAACAAAGGCATCGCGAGTGTGGGGCACCCGGGCAGCCGGCGGGGAGTTGAGACTTGTGGTTTCCCACCCTTTCCGCAAAGTACGCGGAAAGGATGGGGCACGGAGCGTGGTGGAATTATTAACTAGCTATTTCGCAGGCAGACCTATACTGTCCCCATGCTTTCTCTGTCTGCTTCTTCGCATCTGATTCGATTTGGCCTGGCTGCGGCCGGGCTGGTTTGCGTGCTGGCTCAGCCGCCAGCGGCATGCGCGTGGGGCAACAAGGGCCATCGCATGATCAACCGGGACGCGGTCTTTGGGCTTCCCGACGATGTGCCGGCCTTTCTGCGTTCGCCGGAGGCGCTGAACGAGATTGAGTACCTGGGCCCGGAGCCGGACCGGTGGCGCTCACCCACCGAGCCGGAGCTGGAGGCCGCGCAGGCTCCCGAACACTTTATCGACCTGGAGCTGGCAGATGCGCTGGGCCCTTTGCCGCACCGCCGGCTGGACTTCGAGGCCAAGGTCTTCGCTGCGGGGCAAAGGCCGGAAAAGATCGGCCTGCAGCCCTGGGAGACGGTCGAAGTTTGGGAGCGGCTGAAGGCGGCGCTGCGCGAGTACCGCAAGCTGGCAGCTGCCGGGCAGGATACGCACGGCGTGGAAGCGGCTGCGATCTTTTATGCCGGCTGGCTGGGCCACTACGTGGGCGACGGCTCGCAGCCGCTGCACACCAGCATTCAATACAACGGCTGGGTGGGAGCGAATCCCCACGGCTACACCACGGGCCACAAGATTCATTGGCAGTTCGAGGGGCCGTTTGTGGACGCGAATCTTAATTCTCACGTGGTAAGTACCAAGATGAAGATGTCGCCGCTCAAGGTCATCGATGGCGATATTTTCGACGCCTATGTGGCTTATTTGCGGCGCTCGCAGACATACGTGGAAAGGGTCTATCAACTGGAGAAGGCCGGAGGATTCGCGGGCAAGGGAACGCCGGAGTCGCGGGAGTTTGCCGCCGACCGGCTGGGGGCCGGAGCCAGCATGTTGCGCGACATGATCTACACGGCGTGGGTGGAGAGCGCGAAACCGACGGGGGAGCCTTACGCGGCCGAATAGGGCCGGCTTCATCCCTGTCCCGCAGGAACGAATGCGCGCTACAGCGTTTTCGATTCTGCTCTTTTCAGAAACCGAGCAGCGGAGGGGCTTTTTCCTTAAGAAAAAGCCTCCTTGCGCACTGTCGCAATGTCAAAATGTGAATCGAAAACGCTCTAAGTTGAGGATCGTGGTTTCCCACCCATTTCACAAAGAACGTGAAATGGATGGGGCACGGAGATCTAACGGGGCACCCAGCTTTTCTGATCTCTGACCTCTGATCTCTGACCGCTGCTTCAGTTGGCGGAAGTGGCTGCGGCCACGACCGGAAAGCGGCGCAGAAGGAGGGTCAGCGTCAGGGTCATGAGCGCCACGGCGGGGATGGCGATTACCAGCCAGGCGAGCACTGCCTCGGCGGCCAGATCGCCCATCTGCGAAATCGCCACCAGGGGAGAAGAGTGCAGCAGCGCGCGGGCATCAAACGCCGGATGAGGGCCAAAGGCAAACAGGCGTCCGCCCAGGCGCACGAACGGCACAATCAGCGCCACCTGCAGCGGCATCACCACGTAATTAGCTGCCTGGATGGCGGGCAGATTGAGGCCAAACGCCACCGCCAGCAGGGCGCATAATGCGGTCGGAATTCCCACCACCGGAAAGCAGCCGATGGCGAAGCCGAGCGCGAGCGTCACCGCCAGACGCCCAGGCGAGATGCCCTGCCGCAGCCAGACTGCCACCTTCCGCTTTGTCAATTCCAAGGTTTTCATCGCCACTGTCTCTATGTTATCGATGTGAGGGCAAAACCGCACAACTTCCCAGTGAAACTTTGGTGAAAAGACAAGAACTGGCAACGCGGATTCAATCGCCAGGCGCACCCAAGGCAAAACAAACGGGTAATGCCGCGTCCTCTGCCGCGAGACGGCGGAAGGCCAACTGCGCGATGCTGTAAGGTAGTTTTCAGAGATCAGAGATCAGAGGTCAGAGGTCAGAGATCAGAGACCAGAGGTCAGGGGTCAGGGAACTGTCAGGCACAGTAGTGCGCGGCAGGAGCGAGCCACTGGTCTTCTTTCTTGCACGCAGGCCATGAGCCGGAAAGAGATCACTGACAACTGACCACTGTTTACTGTTCACTGTTCTTCAAGGAGCAAGCTCTTGGATCGTTTCACCGGAGTGCTGGGAATTCTGGCCGTGCTCGCGGCGGCCTGGCTGGGCTCGACCGACCGCAAGCGCATTCGCTGGCGCACGGTGGTGTGGGGACTGGGGCTGCAACTGGTCTTCGCGTATATCGTGCTGCGCTTCAGCTATGGGCAGCAGGCGCTTCAGTGGGCCGGAGACCTGGTCCGGTCCATGCTGGCCTCGACCTACGCCGGCACCCGCGTTCTGTTTGGCTCGCTGGGCGCGCCGGGCGGCTCCATGGGCTCGATTTTCGCCTTCCAGACGCTGCCGACCATTATTTTCATCTCCGCCTTTTTCGCGGTGCTTTACCACATCGGGCTGATGCAGATCATGATCCGCGCCCTGGCCTGGGTGATGCTGAAGACCATGCGCATCTCGGGCGCCGAGAGCATGAACGTGGCGGCCTCGATCTTCATGGGCCAGACCGAAGCGCCGCTGACCATCCGCCCCTTCCTGGGCAAGGCCACGCGCAGCGAGTTGATGACGATCATGACCAGCGGTATGGCGCACGTTTCCGGCGGCATCATGGCCATGTACATCGCCCAGGGCATCGCGCCCGAGCATCTGCTGGCCGCCGTCATCATGACCGCGCCCGGCACGATTCTGATCGCCAAGATGCTGGTGCCGGAAACTGAATTTCCCGCCACCGAGGGCCGGGTCGCCATCCCCAGCGACGAGGAGCACAAGGATGAAAACCTGGTAGGCGCCATTGCCCGCGGCACCATCGACGGCGGCAAGCTGGCCTTCAACGTGGCCATCATGCTGGTCAGCTTTCTGGCTCTCGTCGCGCTGCTCGACAGCCTGTTGCTCTGGACGCACGGGCTGGCCTACATGCACTGGGTTCCCGGCTCGCTCGGCCAGATTCTTGGCTTCGTGTTCGCTCCCGTGGCCTGGCTGATCGGCGTTCCCTGGCGCGACTGCGGCGCCATTGGCAACCTGCTGGGCACGCGCATGGCTCTGAATGAAGTCGTCGCCTACATCGCGCTGGGCCTGCAAAAGGCGGCTCTCATGCCGCGCTCGTTCACGATCGCCACCTTTGCCCTGTGCGGCTTCGCCAATCTGGGCTCCATCGGCATCCAGATCGGCGGCATCGGCGCGCTGATTCCCGAACGCCGCAACGAACTGGCCAAGCTGGGCGTCCGCGCCATGCTCGCCGGCACCATGGCCAACCTGATTTCGGCTGCGATTGCGGGGATGTTTCTGGGATAGGCGCGACGGTGCTTTCCCAGGTCCCAAAATCGGGACCTGGGGCACCCGGCATTGTTACGTCTTCAAACAGTCAGAGCGTTAGCGGCAAGCCGCCTGATCCTGAAATTCGTGACTTTCCGTCATGGACACAAAACCCTGGGCGCAACTCAGAATCTGCTCTTCAAGAGGAGTGCTGTGGAATTCGTCCGGTGATATAAACGTGACCCGCTTGCGCATCGCGAGGTAGGCTTCGCTCAGCTTTTGCATGTTGTGGAATTCAGCGGAGAGCAGCGGATACGCGCTGTGGTCGTCGTCCGTCGATACGGCGGCGGAAGCAAGAGACAGATTCTTTTCTGCCAGCCTGTGCTGCGCGGATACCCAATCTTCCAACACCGGAGTATTATTCTCGACCGCATTGACGATAGCGATTCGCCATTCCCGGATCACGCTGATCTCTTCGATACTCGCCTGGGTGAAGGCTCTTGAGAATCCCGCCTTGGCATGAGGCGCGGGCGTTTCTGCCTCTGAATTCGAGGAATGAAGCGTCAGAATCGTATGATTGGCTTTGAATGAAAGGGCTCCCTGCGTCAAACGCGCAAGGGCCTCAATTTCGACATACGACTTTCCATTGACCTGAAGGATCTGTGCTTCGCCCGCATGTCCCGCGATTGTGAAGGTGGAAGACTTTTGCGGCGTTTGCGCGCTGCCATTTGCTGGCAGCATAAGAAGAACGGTTAAGATGGCCGCAACAGCGGCAAATCTTGTTTTCATGGGATTCTCCCTGATCGTCACCTGTCAGTTTCCCATTGCCCGATTCCGCATACTGTTCAATCTTGCGCACAAGGGCGGGGTGGCCGCGTCTTGCTGGCGGCCTTCTTTCTGAACGCATCGCGCGCCTGTAGAATGTGCACAGCACACCGCCAGGTGAAAAAATGACCTATTACGACGAAGTCTCTGAAGCAGTAACCTTCCTGCAAATCATGCTGGGCCCGGTGAAGCCCCGCGTCGGAATCGTCCTCGGCTCCGGGCTGGGCGCGGCGGCCATCCCGCTCGCCGACCAGGTTGTCGTTCCCTACGCCGAGATTCCGCATTTCCCCCACTCCACTGTCAAGGGCCACAAAGGGCGCATTGTAGCGGGACTCGTGAAAGGGGCTTCCAGCGAGAAGTCTGCGATGGCGGGCGTGCCGGTCATCATTCTGCAAGGGCGCGTGCATTTCTATGAGGGCTATACGCCGCTGGAAGTTACCTTTCCCATGCGCGTGCTGAGCGCGCTCGGCGTTAAGTCTGTTGTTTTGACGAACGCCGCCGGGGGCATCAAGGAGGGCTACCAGCAGGGCCAGCTTGTGGCTCTGGCCGACCACATCAATCTGATGGGCTGGAATCCGCTGGTGGGGCCGAACGAGCCGCGCTTCGCCGCGCGTCCCGGCGCCGCGCCGCGCTTCCCCGACATGACGGAGGCCTATTCAAAAGCGCTGCGCGCCCTGGCGAAGGAGGCAGCAGCCGAGGAGGGATTCGCGCTGGACGAAGGTGTGTACCTGGCCGTCAGCGGCCCGAGCTTCGAGACGCCGGCCGAGATTCGCGCCTTTCGCGCGCTGGGCGCGACGCTGGTGGGCATGTCCACCGTGCCGGAGACGATTGTGGCCCGCCACATGGGAATCGACGTGCTGGGCATCAGTTGCGTGACCAACCTGGCCGCTGGGCTGAGCGCCACGCAACTGAATCACGCAGAGGTCATCGAGACTGGGAAGAAAGTGGATCGACTGCTGGCCCGCTTGCTTCAGCGTCTCGTGCCGGGAATGGACGCACTGGTGGAAGCGGCTGCGGCGAGATGAAGAACAAAACTCCGAAACCGGAGCCACGCGTGAACCATGCGCAGGGCTTGAAATGCAAAAGGGAGTTCCCGGCTGGACAATCACAGTGTTTCTGAAAGAGGCCCTGCGGGTTTTATGCCCGGCGGACAGGCAACCTGCCGACGCCGAGGCCTCAAGTAAGTATCATCGATACAGTGCAATGGCTGAACTATACAGCGGCTATGCGAAGAAAGATAGACAGGGAGCGCGATGACTAGAGCACGGCGGGATGGCCTGTATTTTCTGCTGCTGGGGAGCTTGGTGTTTCTTTTGCTGGGCATTGCCCTGTTGCCCGCAGCTCGTGCCCCGTTGACAGATTTCAGAGGGCTTTACTATCCCGCTCGATGTCTGATTCAGCATCATGACCCGTATATGGAAGGCGAAGTGCTGCGCATCTATCGGGCAGAGCAAGGAGACAGCCCATCGGATACTGTTGATATGCGCCAGGTTGCAACGCGAAATGTTTATCCGCCAACCACTCTTTTTGTCTTGGCTCCATTCGCTATGCTGCCGTGGGGGCCGGCACATTTGCTCTGGATCATGCTGACCGCTGGAAGCCTTATCTTTGCCTCGTACCTGATTTGGAACTTGGGGGCGGATTATGCGCCAATCCTCTCCGGAGCGCTGATTGGCTTTCTCCTTGCCAACAGCGAAGTGGTCATCATGACAGGCAATGCGACGGGAATTGCGATCAGTCTCTGCGTCGTGGCCGTCTGGTGTTTTCTGCGGGAGCGGTTTGTCCTGGCGGGCGTGCTGTGTCTTGCGATCAGCCTAGCAATCAAGCCGCATGACGCGGGTTTGGTCTGGCTCTATTTTTTGTTGGCGGGTGGAGTTTACCGAAGACGCGCACTGCAGACCCTCTTTGTGACGATTGCGATCAGCCTGCCGGGAGTTCTGTGGGTGTGGCTGACAGCGCCACATTGGATGGCGGAGATACACGCCAATTTTCTGGCGTACTCGGCGCCTGGAGGCATCAACGATCCTAGAAGTGCTTCAATGGGTCCCGAAGGCGTTATCGACCTGCAATCGGCCATAAGCGTCTTCTGGGCTGACCCACGCATCTACAATCCGGTCAGTTGGCTGCTGTGCGCCGCGTTCCTGCTTGTCTGGGTGCTTGTGACAATGCGATTCCGTTTTTCGCCGGCGCGGGCCTGGCTGGCGCTGGCGGCAATTTCGGCTTTTTCTATGCTGCCTGTCTATCATCGGCAGTATGATGCCAAGCTGCTACTGCTCACGGTTCCAGCCTGCGCCATGCTCTGGGCCAAAAGAGACTGCATCGGGCGGCTTGCGCTGCTGGTGAGTGCCGCGGGGCTGGTTGTGACCGGCGATCTGCCGTGGGTGATTTTCCTTATTCTCAATAAGAGTCTCCACCTGCTCACGGCGGGAGTGTTAGGGAAGGCGCTGATGGATACTTTAATCTTTTCAGCTCCGCTGACTTTGCTGGCCATGAGCGTTTTTTATCTGTGGGTCTACGCGCGCAGCGGTCAGGCCGGGAACGATGGGGAAGGCGCGTGCGAGGCTGCTGGAGGTTGATGCAGACCGGCCACTGCAGGGATCTTTGGCGAGCCGGGGCGCGAAATATAGGCCATTCAATCGACCCGTATTGCAATTCCCCTGCCGTTTCGCTATGATGCAAGAATGTGTCCAGGGGAATCCCTGGGCCGTCATCAGCACTACGGTTTCTGGACCCGTTCGAGTGGGCTGCCGGCATGGCGATCAATAAGATTGCCCGTGCGGCAAGCACTTCCGGGCTCCCCGCAAAGCGGGGCTGGCAGGGACGGTGGGAGACGAGGGAAGAATGGCTAAAAGCAGCAAAAATATGACGAAGGCGCGCGCGGCTGTGACCAAGCCGGCGTATCCATTGAGCGAGGCGGTAAGCCTGCTCAAACAGGTGAAGTACGCCAAGTTCGACGAGACTGTCGACCTGACGATGCGCCTGGGCGTGGACACGCGCCATGCAGACCAGATGGTGCGCGGGACCGTTGTCCTGCCGCACGGACTGGGCAAAACCAAGACCGTGGCCGTGGTTGCCTCTGGCGACCGCCAGAAGGAAGCGACCGAGGCCGGCGCGGATTTTGTGGGCGGCGAAGAGATGGTGGAGAAGATCCAGAAGGAAAACTGGACCGACTTCGACGCATTGATCGCGACGCCGGACATGATGAAGGTTGTGGGCCGGCTGGGCAAGATTCTGGGCCCCAAGGGCCTGATGCCGAACCCCAAGACCGGCACCGTGACCATGGATGTGGCCGCGGCGGTGAAAGAGATCAAGGCCGGCAAGGTGGAGTATCGCGCCGACAAGACCAGCCTGGTGCATGTGCCGGTGGGCAAGCTGAGCTTTGATGAGCAGAAGCTGATCGACAACGCGCGGACGGTGATCATCGCGATTGTGCGCGCCAAGCCCGCGGTGGCCAAGGGCAAGTACATCAAGAGCATCACGCTCAGTTCGACGATGGGCCCAGGCGTGCCGCTGGATCCGGCGCTGGCCGAAGCGGCAGCCAAGCGGTAAAGCAGAGATCAGAGAACAGAGATCAGTTGGCGCCGTGCTGCAAATAGCGTAGCGGCAGAACGAACAAAAGATTCGGAACAGAAGGCCCAATAAGGGCGATACGCAGGAACAGTAATCAGTAGAAGTTTGGTAGATGGGATCAGGCGCGTTTTGCATTGATCTCTGATCTCTGATCTCTGGTCTCTGTCGTAGCGGAGCGAAGACAATGGCGATTTCAAAGGCGAAGAAGACAGAGAAGGTCCAGTTGCTTGCGCGTGAGCTGGAAAGCTCGACGACGGCGATTATCGGCACTTTTTCCAAGCTGACCGTAGCCAAGGATTACGCGCTGCGCAAGGCGATTCGCGAGGCGGGCGGCAAGTACCGCGTGGTGAAGAACAAGCTGGCGGCAGTGTCCGGCAAGGGCACTGCGGTCGAGTCCGCGCTGAAGGGCCTGAAGGGCGTGAACTCGGTAGCGTTCACCGCGGGCGACCCAGTGGCGCTGGCCAAGGCTTTTGCCAAGTGGGCAGCCGACAACGCGGAGTTCCAGTTCAAGCTGGGCATCGTGGACGGCGAGTTGCTGACGGCCGAACAGGTCAAGGCGCTGGCGACGATGCCGGGCAAGGAAGAGCTGTTTGCCAAGCTGCTGTTCCTGATCAATGCTCCGGCGCAGCGGCTGGCGACCGTGATCAACGCCACGGGCCGCGACATGGCTGTGGTTCTGGGCCAGGGCGTGGAGAAGGAAAAGTTTGCCGCGTAAAAGCAGAGATCAGGGGTCAGGGGTCAGGGATCAGTCGGTTCCGCACTCAAATGGCTCCCAGATGCCGCTTGGAGAGTAGACGAGATTTTGAGAAGGATTGGGTAACAGGAGGGAGGCGGGTCGTTTTGACCCCTGATCTCTGACCCCTGATCCCTTTGTTTCAAGAGATTTGGCTGTAGAGGCAGGCGGGAAGGGCGCGGGTCTGGCGCAACGGAAACTTTCAGCTTGAATTTGCGGCTGCGGGAAAAACAATTCAAACGATTCTGATTGGAGAAGAAAAATGGCGGATCTAGCGCAGTTGGAAGAGCAAATTGTTGCACTTAGCCTGCTGGAAGCAGCGGCTTTGGTGAAGAAGCTGGAAGAGCGGCTTGGCGTTTCAGCGGCAGCGGCAGCCCCGGTAGCGGTGGCGGCGGCGGGCGCGGCGGCTCCGGTGGCTGAGGAGAAGACCGAGTTCCAGGTGATCCTGAAGGACATGGGCGCCAACAAGATTCAGACCATCAAGGCCGTGCGCGAGGTTACCTCGCTGGGCTTGAAGGAAGCCAAGGATCTGGTTGACGGAGCTCCCAAGCCGATCAAGGAGAACGCGACCAAGGAAGAGGCCGAGACGATCAAGAAGAAGTTTGAAGGTATTGCAACCATCGAAATCAAGTAGGCACGAACGGGTTGCCCGGCCGCGAGGCTGGGCAACTTGCAAGGCTGACCGGGACGCGCTACGATAGTGGGTGCGCGTCTTTTTTGGCTCATTCCATTTTATGAGGGAATGGGATGGGTTTGGCTGGCGCGTCTTGAGATTTGTGGATGGGCAAGCAAGCGTTCACTGGCAGGGGCAGAGCCAAGCCCTCTGGCGGCAAGGCTTGCGTTGTTGTTAAATGCCTTAGGGTCAAAGGGATAGGACGGTTTCCCGTTGACGGTTGGCAAGTGGCTGGCGAGCGAGCGGCAGAAGCGAGCTTTGGGATCGGCGAGAGCATTGCAACAGAATTCGGATGGGGGCACAGGCAATAGGCCGCGCTCGTGAGGAAGTTTGTCCTCGCGGGCCTTTTCGTGTTTCCCAACTGTGGCAGATGAGCATCAGGAGACGATCTGCCCAGGACGCACCAGAATTGTAAACAGTTCAATTGTTGCGTTTGCTCCCTTGATTGTGCGCAGTCTAGCGCACCTGTCGGATGTGCGGCAAGGCCCAGAACACGTTTTTGACCGAACTCTCACAGGATGTTTATGGCCCTGGGGATTTACAGGGTGTGTATGCGGCTGTTTCCAAGTTAGCAGGGGACTCGGCCGGGCTTGAGGGTTTGGGGCTGGGGATAGCAATGCGCCAGTCCGGCATTTTTTGACTTACTTACCGTAATCAGCTGGCGCCGAAGAGACTCAGGCGCTGGCCCGGCCCACACAAGGCGCCGGATCGACGAGGCTCAGGAGTGAAGCATGCCCAACGAGAAGCGCGCGATTCGCAGCCGGCTCGATTTTTCCAAGATTCCCACCGCAACACAGATTCCCAACCTGATTGAAGTGCAGCGGCGCTCCTATGAGCGTTTTCTGCAGATGGACAAGCTGCCCAACGAGCGCGACGACAACGGCTTGCAATCGGTGTTTGTGTCGGTATTTCCCATCACCGATTTCCGCGGCATCTCGCAGCTGGATTTCGTGGACTTCGGGATCGGCAACTGGGAATGCAAGTGCGGCCACCTGAAGGGACTGCATCATCTGCGCACGGCCTGCGTGCATTGCGGGGCGATGGTGACGACGGATCCGTTCCGCGTAGGCGATGTGCTTTGCCAGAAGTGCGGCACGTACAACAAGAACACGCCCGACTTCTGCAACAAGTGCGGCGACCCGGTGAGCCTGCAGTTGAAGTACGACCAGCAGGAGTGCGAGGAGCGTGGCATGACCTTCTCCGCGCCGTTGAGGGTGACGGTTCGGCTGACCATCTATGACAAGGACGCCGAGACCGGGAACAAGTCGATACGCGACATCAAGGAGCAGGAGGTGTTTTTTGGCGACATTCCGCTGATGACGCCGAATGGCACCTTTATCGTGAACGGGACCGAGCGCGTGATCGTTTCGCAGTTGCACCGTTCGCCGGGCGTCTTTTACGAGACGGGGAATAACCACACCTATTTTCTGGGCAAGATCATTCCCTACCGTGGTTCGTGGGTGGAGTTCGAGTACGACCAGAAGAACACGCTCTATGTGCGCATTGACCGCAAGCGCAAGTTCCTGGGAACGATTTTCCTGCGCGCGCTGGGACTGCGTTCGGACGAAGAGATTCTGAAGACCTTCTACACCGTGGACCGGGTGCAGATTGCCGACGGCAAGCTGGAGTGGGAAATTCCGGAGGACGCGACGGCCAGCACGCACCTGGTGGGCGCCAAGCCGGCGCACGCAGTTCTGGCCAATGGCGCGGAGATTGCCTCCTCGGGGCGGAAGATCACACCGCACACCCTGAAGGCGATCCGGGCGGCGGCGATCAAGAAGATCGAAGTGGAACAGGCCGAGATGGACGGCGCAATGACCGCGGCCGACGTGGTGGATTTGAACACGGGCGAAGTGGTGGTGGAAGCCAACGTCGAGTTGACGGCCGACCGGCTGCACAAGATCGTCGGGAGCGGCGCGACGAGCTTCGAGGTGTTCTTCCCGGAGCGCGACGATGTAGGCAACATCATCACCAACACGCTGAAGCGCGACTCGATCAGGAAATCCGAGGAAGCGCTGATTGAGATCTACCGCAAGTTGCGGCCGGGTGATCCGCCGACTCTGGACACGGCGACGGCGCTGTTCGAAGGCATGTTCTTTGACGCGCGCAAATACGATTTTTCGCGTGTTGGGCGGCTGAAGTTCAACATCAAGCTATATGAAAACCAGGACGCGACGCCGCTGAATCACCGCACCCTGACGCCTGATGACTTCTACGCGACCATCCGCTACCTGCTGAAGCTGCGCAAGAACATCGGCGCGGTGGATGACATCGATCACCTGGGCAACCGCCGCGTGCGCGCGGTGGGCGAACTGATGGAGAACCAGTTCCGCATTGGCCTGGTGCGCATGGAGCGCGCGATCAAGGAAAAGATGAGCGTGTATCAGGAGCTGACGACGGCCATGCCGCACGACCTGATCAACGCCAAGCCGGTGATGGCGGCCATCCGCGAGTTCTTCGGTTCCTCGCAGCTTTCGCAGTTCATGGATCAGACGAATCCGCTGTCGGAAATCACGCACAAGCGGCGTCTTTCCGCACTTGGACCGGGTGGTTTGTCGCGGGAACGCGCGGGCTTTGAAGTGCGCGACGTGCATCCCTCGCACTACGGCCGCATCTGCCCGATTGAGACGCCGGAAGGTCCGAACATCGGCCTGATCAGCTCGCTGAGCTGCTTTGCGCGCATCAACGAGTTCGGCTTCATCGAGTCTCCCTATCGCAAGGTGAAGGACTCGAGGATCCTGGACTACGTGGAGATTACCAACGCCGGCGAGAGCGGCCTGCGCGTGGGCGACCACATCGAGAAGGAAGAAGCGGCGAAGCTGAATGCGGGGCTGAAGAAGGCCGGCAAGCGGGCCATCGAGCACATTCCGTTCAGCTTCTACCTGTCGGCATGGGAAGAGGACAAGCACACCGTCGCCCAGGCCAACATCGAGTTCAACGAGAAGGGCGAGATCACCGAGGAACTGGTGAACGCGCGCCGCGCCGGCAACTTCGTGCTGGTGAACAACGCGGAAGTGGACTACATCGACGTCAGCCCCAAGCAACTGGTTTCAGTGGCGGCATCGCTGGTGCCGTTCCTGGAGCACGACGACGCCAACCGCGCGCTGATGGGCGCCAACATGCAGCGGCAGAGTGTGCCGCTGCTGGTGGCCGAGGCTCCGCTGGTGGGCACGGGCATGGAAGGCGTGACGGCGCGCGACTCTGGCGCCGTGATTCTGGCCAAGCGCAATGGCATTGTGGATTCAGTCGATTCGCAGCGCATCATTGTGCGCGTGGAGGGCGAGCACAACCCGACGCAGCTTTCGCGCGAGGTGGGCTCCGATATCTACACGCTGATCAAGTTCAAGCGGTCGAACCAGAACACCTGCATCAATCAGAAGCCGGTCGTCCGCGAGGGCGACCATGTGGTGAAGGGGCAGGTGATTGCCGACGGACCGTGCACGGAGCAGGGCGAGCTGGCGCTGGGGCGCAACGTGCTGGTGGGCTTCATGCCCTGGCGCGGGTACAACTACGAGGACGCGATCCTGATCAGCGAGAAGGTAGTCAAAGAGGACTACTACACCTCGGTGCACATTGAGGAGTACGAGATCGAGGCCCGCGATACGAAGCTGGGTCCTGAAGAGATCACGCGCGACATTCCCAACGTGAGCGAACACGCGCTGCGCGACCTGGACGAGAGCGGAGTGATCCGCATCGGCGCCCAGATCGGGCACGGCGACATTCTGGTGGGCAAGGTGACGCCGAAGGGCGAAACGCAACTGACGCCGGAAGAGAAGCTGCTGCGCGCCATCTTCGGCGAGAAGGCGGGCGATGTGCGCGATGCGTCGCTGACCTGCCCTCCGGGCATCGAGGGCACGGTCGTCGATGTGCGCATCTTCAGCCGCAAGGGCCAGGAGAAGGACGAGAGAGCCAAGCAGATCGAGTCTGAATATGTCGCCAAGCTCGAAAAGAATCTGGGCGACGAGATCCGCATTCTGACCGATGAGCGCCTGAAGCGGCTGGACGGCATTCTGGGCAGCAAGGAAGTGCTGGCGGACCTGCACGACGAGCGGACGAACAAGCGCCTGCTGACCAAGGGCACGATTCTGGACCGCGACACGATCGAGCGCATCTCCACGAAGAACCTGAAGCGCATCCGCTACACCGACAAGGATCCGCGGGTCAACGAGCAGATCGACGAAATCGAGGAGATGACTTCGCGGCAGATCGAGGTGCTGCGGAAGATCACGAACGAGAAGGTGTCGAAGCTGTCGAAGGGCGATGAACTGCCGCCCGGCGTGATCAAGCTGGTGAAGGTCTATGTGGCCATGAAGCGCAAGCTGTCGGTGGGCGACAAGATGGCCGGCCGTCACGGGAACAAGGGCGTGATCGCGCGCATTCTTCCCGAGGAAGACATGCCCTATATGCCGGACGGAACGCCGATGGAGATTGTACTGAATCCTCTGGGCGTGCCTTCCCGTATGAACGTGGGGCAGGTTCTGGAGACGCATCTGGGCTGGGCGGCTCATGAACTGGGCCAGAAGATCGCCGCTCTGGTTGATGCCAACAGCGAAGTGAATTATGTGCGCGAACTGATGAAGAAGGAATTCGCGGGGACCGCAACGCTACGGCAACTGCTGGAACTGGACGACGAAATGCTGTTGCGCGTGGCCCGCGGCATGAAGCGCGGCGTGTGGTTTGGGACGAATGTCTTCGACGGCGCGCAGGAGAGCGAGATCAAGGCGCTGCTGGCTTCGGCCGGCTTGCCTTCCTCGGGCAAGACAACGCTTTACGACGGCATGACCGGCAAACCGTTCGAGCAGCCGGTGACGGTGGGTTACATCTACATGCTGAAGCTGTCTCATCTGGTGGACGACAAGATTCACGCGCGTTCCATCGGGCCGTACTCGCTGATCACCCAGCAGCCGCTGGGCGGCAAGGCGCAGTTCGGCGGGCAGCGTTTCGGCGAAATGGAAGTGTGGGCCCTGGAGGCATATGGGGCGGCATACATCCTGCAGGAGTTGCTGACCGCGAAGTCGGACGATGTGTATGGCCGCACGAAGATTTACGAGGCCATCGTGAAGGGCGAGGCGGCTATCGAGCCGGGCGTTCCGGAGTCGTTCAACGTGCTGATCCGGGAACTGCAGTCGCTGTGCCTGGACGTGGAGTTGATCAAGCGCGGAGATTTGGTGCCCAAGGCGCCTGCGCCGGAAATAGAGGCAGCGGTCGCCGACTAAGTTTGGCTTCCCGCCCTGGCCGCAAAGACAGATACGCGGCTAGGGTGGGGCACCCAGCGAAGTGAGCTATTTGTTTGGAGTCCTTTTTGAAAGCGGTCAACACCGCTTCCCGGGAAGGAAGGGCTCTTCAAGAATCCCGGGGAAAGCCGCGGCAGGCGCCGAAAGGCCCGCCAAGGAGGGTCGCCTTGTTCCGTTCGAACCCATTTGAGCAGTCCAGTCCTATTACTGATTTTGACGCTATCCGCATTCAGCTGGCATCGCCGGAGAAGATCCGCAGCTGGTCTCATGGCGAGGTCACCAAGCCGGAGACCATCAACTACCGCACGTTCAAGCCGGAGCGCGACGGCCTATTCTGCTGCCGTATCTTTGGCCCGGTAACCGACTGGGAGTGCCTCTGCGGCAAGTACAAGCGCATGAAGCACCGCGGGGTTATCTGCGACAAGTGCGGCGTGGAAGTGACGGTGAGCAAGGTGCGCCGCGAGCGCATGGGCCACATTGAGCTGGCGTCGCCTTGCTCGCATGTGTGGTTTTTCAAGGGATTGCCCTCGAGGATCGGGCATCTTCTGGACATTTCGCTTCGCGATCTGGAAGGGATTCTCTACTTCGAGTCGTATGTCGTGATCGATCCCGGCGACGCGCCGGTGAAGGAACGCGAGATTATCAAGGACGAAGCGAAGTTCCGCGAGATGGACGCGCAGTTCCGCCCCTCTGGTTTCAAGGCCATGATGGGCGCCGAAGCCATCAAGGAACTGCTCAAGCGGGTCAACATCGAGGAGTTGAATGTTGAACTGCGCGAAAAAATGAAGACCGAGACCTCGGCGCAGAAGAAGCTGAAGTATGCCAAGCGCCTGAAGGTTGTGGAGGCCTTCCGCAAGAGCGGCAACAAGCCGGAGTGGATGATTCTGGACGTGCTGCCGGTGATTCCTCCGGAGCTGCGCCCGCTGGTGCCGTTGGATGGCGGCCGGTTTGCCACCTCGGATTTGAATGATCTCTATCGGCGCGTCATCAACCGCAACAACCGGTTGAAGAAGCTGATGGAGCTGCACGCTCCGGAAGTGATTGTGCGCAACGAGAAGCGCATGTTGCAGGAGGCTGTGGACGCGTTGTTCGACAACGGCCGCCGCGGCCGCGTGCTGAGGGGCGCCAACAACCGCCCGCTGAAATCCTTGTCCGATACATTGAAGGGCAAGCAGGGCCGCTTCCGCCAGAACCTGCTGGGCAAGCGCGTGGACTACTCGGGCCGTTCAGTCATCGTGGTGGGGCCGGAGCTGAAACTGCACCAGTGCGGGCTGCCCAAGAAGATGGCGCTCGAACTGTTCAAGCCTTTCATCTATCACCGCCTGGAACAGACGGGCCACTGCACCACCATCAAGCAGGCCAAGGAAATGGTGGAGATGCAGGACCCGATCGTGTGGGACGTTCTTGAAGAAGTCATCAAGGACCACCCGGTCATGCTGAACCGCGCTCCCACGCTTCACCGGCTGGGCATTCAGGCCTTTGAGCCGGTGCTGGTCGAGGGCAAGGCGATCAAGATTCACCCGCTGGTCTGCACCGCCTTCAACGCCGATTTTGACGGCGATCAGATGGCCGTGCACATTCCTCTGTCGCCCGAGGCGCAGATTGAAGCCAGCGTGCTGATGCTTTCCTCGCACAACATTCTTTCGCCGGCATCGGGCCATCCGATTACCGTGCCTACGCAGGACATGGTGCTTGGCCTGTATTACATGACCAAGGCCAAGAAGAACGCCAAGGGCGAGGGCCGCGTCTTCGCCAACACGGAAGAGATTCTGATGGCGCTCGAGGCCAGGGAAGTGGAGACGCTGACGCCGATCCGGCTGCGCTACACGGGCAAGGTGCTGGACATGACCACGGCCTATGACGACCAGGATCTGACGCACACCGAGCCGGTGGAGTTCAACAAGCAGTACATCTCGACCACTGTGGGCCGCGCGATTCTGAACGATGCGTTGCCGGAGGGGATGCCATACATCAACGGCCTGCTGAAGAAAAAAGGCATTGGCGAACTGGTGAACTATTGCAACCAGAACCTCGGTCTTGAGGTGACGGTTGGGATGCTGGACAAGATCAAGGCGCTGGGCTTCAATTACGCCACGGTTTCCGGGCTTTCGGTGGGCGTGGACGACATGGTGATCCCGGCCAGCAAGTATACGACCGTGGCGGACGCTGACAGGAAGGTGATCGAGGTCCAGAAGCAGTACATGGACGGCGCCATCACCAACGGCGAGCGCGCGAACAAGGTGATTCAGATGTGGTCGTCCGTTACCGACAAGGTGGCCGACGAGATGTTCGCGAACATGAAGAACGCGGACGATGAAGGAGCCTTCAACCCGATCTACATTTTCGCCGATTCCGGCGCCCGCGGATCGAAGCAGCAGATTCGCCAGCTTTCGGGCATGCGCGGACTGATGGCCAAGCCTTCTGGCGAGGTGATTGAAACGCCCATCACGGCGAACTTCCGCGAGGGGCTGACGGTGCTGGAATACTTCATTTCGACGCACGGCGCGCGCAAGGGATTGGCGGATACGGCGTTGAAGACGGCCGACTCGGGCTACCTGACTCGAAGGCTGGTCGATGTGGCCCAGGACGTGATCGTGACCGAGTACGACTGCGGCACGGTCGAGGGCATCAGCGTGGGCTCGATTGTCGAGTCGGGCGAGATCATCGAGGAGTTGCGCGACCGCATCATCGGCCGCGTATCACTCGAACGCATCAAGGACTACGACGGCAACATCGTGGTGGATGTGAACCAGCCGATCGACGAAGATGTCGCCTCGGCAATTCAGGGCGCGGGCGTGGAGAAGGTGAAGATCCGCTCGGTGCTGACCTGCGAATCGAAGCGCGGCGTATGCGCTCTCTGCTACGGGCGCAACCTTGGCTCGGGCCGCATGGTGGAACTGGGCGAAACCTGCGGCGTCATTGCCGCGCAGTCCATCGGCGAACCGGGCACGCAGTTGACGATGCGCACCTTCCACGTGGGTGGCACGGCCAGCCGCGTATCCGACAAGTCGCGCCTGGACGCCAAGAACAACGGCTTCGTGCGCTTCATCAATCTGAACTTCGTGGAGAGCAAGGACGGGACGCTGGTGGCGATGAACCGCTCCGGTTCGATTGCCGTCCAGGACGAACGCGGCCGCGAAAAAGAACGCTACCAGGTGGTTTACGGCGCGCGCATGAAGGTGAAGGATGGCGAGCAGGTGAAGCTGGGCCAGTTGCTGGCCGAGTGGGATCCATACACTTATTCCATCCTGACAGAAATCGGCGGCACGGTGGTCTTCAAGGATCTGCAGGAAGGCGTCACGCTGAACGAAGAGGTGGACGAAGTGACGGGCCTCTCGCGCTGGGTGGTTGCCGATGCGGCCGACGAGAAGAAGCAGCCGACCTTCGTGGTGAAGAACGCCAAGGCCCACAAACGCTATCTGCTCCCCCGCGGCGCTCACTTGATGGTCGAGGACGGCAACGAAGTGGGGCCGGGCGACATTCTCGCGAAGATTCCCAAGGAAAGCACGCGCACCAAGGACATCACCGGCGGTTTGCCGCGCGTGGTGGAACTGTTCGAGGCGCGCAAGCCGCACGAGACGGCCATCATCAGCGAGATCGACGGCGTGGTCCGCTTCGGCGACGTCGTGAAGGGTCAGCGCAAGATATACGTGACTGCGGATAGCGGAGACGAGAAGGAGTACTCGGTGCCGCGCGGCACGCACGTCAACGTGCAGGAAGGCGAACGGCTGGTTGCCGGCGAGCCTCTGATGGATGGGCCGCTGAACCCGCACGACATTCTGGACGTGCTGGGCGAAAAGGCGCTGCAGGCTTACCTGGTGAATGAAATTCAGCAGGTTTACCGGCTGCAGGGCGTGGCGATCAGCGACAAGCACATCGAAGTGATCGTGCGGCAGATGCTGCGCTGGGTGCGAATCGACGAGGTGGGGGATACGAACTTCCTGCTCGAACAGCAGGTGGACAAGTTCCGCTTCCGCGAAGAGAACGACCGCGTTCTGGCAAAGGGAGAGCGTCCGGCCATCGGGCGGCCGCTGCTGCTGGGCATTACCAAGGCGTCGCTTTCGACCGACAGCTTCATTTCCGCGGCCAGCTTCCAGGAGACGACGCGCGTGCTCACCGAAGCCGCTATCAACGGGGCGGTGGACAACTTGCGCGGCCTGAAGGAGAACGTGATTGTCGGACGGCTGATTCCGGCCGGCACGGGCCTGGAGTACTACCGCAATGTTCAACTCAGTCCTGAGCTGGAAGAAGCGGCGGCGCGCGTTCAGCAGGAAGTAACGGCCGAGCAGGAAGCCGCCGAACGCGAACTCGAACTGATGCGGCAAGAGGGCGAGGCCGAGGAGATGGCTTCCGAGTAACCACCTGCGGTGGGGCCAGTCGCTCGCTATTCGCTCGCATGGGCTTCTCTTGTCTGGCCTCAGAACTTGCCCCGTGCGGTGGGGCCAGAGGCCTTCGGCAAGATCCGCCCAGGGTGGTACCGCTGATTTTTATACTGAATGATGGGCCCGGCGCAAGCCGGGCCTTTCTTTGTGTGCGCGGTCTTCGCGGAGCAGTTTTGGATCAGCAGTCTGAACCAGGCTCTTGCTGATTCAGAGCTTGTTGTTCTTGGCCGCGTACATGGCGGCGTCGGCGGCGTTCAGGAGGTCGTCCGCGGTGGTGCTGTCCTCGGGGTAGAGGGCGATGCCGAAGCTGGCGGTGCCGTGCAGGCTGTGGCCTTCGAGAACAAACGGATCACTGAAGCAGAGTTCCAGCCGCCGGACGACCTCATCGACGCCGGCGCGGTTGCGCACCGCCGGCAGCAGCACGGCAAACTCATCGCCGCCCAGCCGCGCCAGCAGGTCGCAGGGGCGCAGTTGCTGCTTCAGGCGCAGCGTTACTTCCTGCAGATACAAATCTCCGGTGTGATGGCCGTAGAGGTCGTTGACTTGCTTGAACTTGTCCAGGTCGATGTAGATGAGGCCGAAGATGCCGGCATTCTGGCGGGCCTCTTCAATCTGGGCATTCAGGCGTCTTTCCAGCGAAAAGCGGTTATGGACGTCGGTGAGCAGATCGAACTCGGAGCGGTGGCGCAGGTCGGCATCGCGCCGGCGGGTTTCGATGGCCAGCGTGGCCAGCCGCGCGCCGACGAGGAGTGCCTGATTTTCAGAGGGTTGGGGTTTCGTTTTCGCATCGAAGGCTGCAAAAAGCGTGCCCAGCGCCGAGCCGGCGCGGGCGGGAATCTCCTCGGTGACAATGCGCAGTGTGTGCGGCTCCGGCGGGCAATCTCCCAGCCGCGCGCCATCGGCGACCTTGCACCAGCAGGGAGCGCCATCCAGGCTGAAGGAGATCAGTTCGGCGATTTGCTCCAGAATGTCGGCAAGGGGTTTGGTTCCGTTGATGTCTTCGAGGATGAGGCTGCGCCGCCGCTCCAACCCGGCCTCGGCCTCGGTGCGAGCTGACACGGCGGCTGTCTGATGGCGCATCCTGCGTCCGAGAACCCAACCCCAGACGCCTACAATGGCCACGACGATCAGCAGCAGGCCGACAAGGAGCATCAGGTTGTGAATGTTCAGCGGGGATGGCCTGGCGACGACTGTGATGCTGCGAGCGTCGCCCATCATGATGCTGAACTGCATATTGTCTGCGTATGGATTGGAGCTTCCGAGGAAACATACGCCGATGATTCTGACCCTGGAGCCCAACGGAATCTCGTTCATAGGCGGCATGGGGCGGACTGAGTGGGGGAGTATGGCGGAGAACATGTAGCCATCCGAGAGCAGGGCATACTCATCCTGGGAATCTTCGCGAACCTCCGCAATCAACTGTCCTTCAATGGAGACGAGGTCGAATATGTGTTTGCTCGATGCGAGTTCGCCAGAGGTGACGGGTTTGGGCTCGATGGGAGCCCAGGTGCGGCTTTGCTGGATTTCTCCGTCGGTGAGGGTAAGAAACCCATCACGCAAGTCGGCAAAGCCCGTTGCATCAGCCAGAAAACCGGCCTGAAGGGGAGTTTCATGCTGAGTCACCACCCGAATGCTCTTGTCGCCGCTCTGGAGAATGACAAAGGAACCGGATTGAGAATGGGTGATGGTTCCCTGCACCCGGACTCTCCGGCTGAGATCCTGCACGTGGGAGCTGGATAGTATCTGATCCATGGGCATGACGGGAAGAGACCACGGACTGCCAGGCGCGCGCTTGAGAATCTTGACGTCCCCAAGCGAGTAGACATGGAGTTCGACCTTGATCATCTCTATTTTGCCGTCGAATTCCCCGCCTCCTACTCCGGTGAGTTCCACCTCGGCGTCCAGCAGGTCATTGGCGGCGGCGATATCACTGCTATCCATAATCACAGCGATGGCGCCGCCATCACCGAGTACTTGCATGAGGATGCTGGGTATCTTCCCTTCCTGAATCAGGTTGACGGATCGGACCACGCCGCGCATGGAAACGAGTTTGCAGTCATGCAGGCCGCGGGTCATCTCATCGAATGTGGCCGGTACTGGTTTAGGCAACGCGCCATGGTGGAGCACGGTAACGCTGCTGCTGCGCACAATGGGAAGGTAGCTGCCATCCGTCGTTCCTTTTATGAGGACGCGATCACCGGGAAGCAGTTTGTAGCCCGGTGAAGCGAGAATGAAGGATGCTACGCCGCCGTCTTGTACGAAAAGAGTGTTTTCATAGCCCCGATAGTAGGTAACTGTGGCCTCGAAGGCGACCGGCAGCTTCTGATTGGCCTCGGCATTGCTCAGGGCGTGAACCGCCTGCAATGTCGTCAGCGGGGCAGGCGGGGCGGCCCAGACAGCCGAGGCCCATCCAAGCAGGATGGCAACAACCGGGATCAGAGCGAAGCCAGAGTAAATGTGCCTTGCCGAGCGTCTACAATGTGGCGTTATTTCCACTCCAACGAGCCAAAATCGCTCGCCGGGGACCTCGGAGAGGAAAAAGCCACCTGGCGGGCGTGCTGCCGAGATACACCTACTCTGGTTTCGCTGTAATTTCTTCATTGCGCATGCACCGGCGCCAATTTGCTTTTCATTTTCCGCCCCATTGGAGTTCTATCGGAAGAAGTTGCCAAATAAATCAGCCCGGTGCGGGAAACGCGCTCTTTATCTTGAAGTTCAAGGATAGGCGTGTTCGCAGGCGCAGGAAACTCAGCGATATCAAGAGATTTGCAGACCAGCGGCGAAGGGCGTCGAAGCACGCAATTCGCCAGAAAACGCCAAACCGCGCCAGTGATTACGCGCTCCGCGAGGAGGCGGGTGCTGAATATGCCTCTTCGGCGGCCGCTTCTCCGCGCAGCTTTGTCTCCTTCTTAACCGTATACATGGCGGCGTCGGCGACGTTCAGGAGGCGGTCCCCGGTGGCGCCGTCCTCAGGGTAAAGCGCAATGCCGAAACTGGCTGAACCTCGCGTGGTAGTCCCTTCAAGAAGAAAGGGATCGTCAAAGCAGTGTTTCAGCCGCAAGGTGATTTCCTCGATGCCGGCGCGGTTTCGCACAGTGGGGAGCAGAATGGCGAACTCATCGCCGCCGAGCCGCGCCAGCAGGTCGCGGGAGCGGAGCTGATGCTTCATGCGCCGCGTCACTTCCTGCAGATAGAGGTCTCCGATGTGATGGCCGTAGAGGTCGTTGACCTGCTTGAATTCATCCAGATCGACGTAGATCAGCCCGAAGACGGCAGCATTCTGGCGCGCCTCTTCAATCAGGGCGTCCAGATGCTTCTCCAGCGAGAAGCGATTGTAGATGTCGGTAAGCAGATCGAACTCCGAGCGGCGGAGGAGGTCGGAGTAGAGCCTGCGGGTTTCCATGGCCAGCGTGGCCAGCCGGACACCCGCGGAGAGCGCTTCCATCTCGGACGAGGAGACTGGCGCGTTCGAATCAAACGCGGCAAAGAACGTGCCGAACGACGGTCCGGAGCGGGCGGGAATCTCCTGGTGGAGAATGCGCAACCGGTCTGCTTTCTGCGGGTAATTGCCAAGCCGCGCTCCATCCAGGACCTCGCACCAGCAGGGAACGCCGTGGAGCAGGGTGGAGACCATTCCGGTGATCTCTTCGAGGATTTCAGCGAGGGGCTTGGAGCCGTTGATATCTTCGAGGATGCTGCTGCGACGCTGCTCGAACTCGGCCATTGTAGCCAGAGCGCCAGTCTGACCGCGCACCTTGAGATTGAGGGTCCAACCCCAAACACTGACGGCAATCACTGCCAGCAGCATGATGCTGAGCACAATCATGAGGTTGCGGATATTCAGCATGGAAGGTCTGGCGACGACCACAATGTCGTCGGAAGAGCGCATCAGAATATCGAAGGGCACCTCGCCGGTGAAGGGATTGGAGTCCAGGAGGATGCAGATGCCGGAGACGCGAACCGTGGAGCCCAGCGGAATCTGCTTCATGGGCTGAGGCGGATTGTTCGCGTGGTTGAGACGCGCGGTGAAGAGCTGGCCATCGGCGGACAGAACGTACTGGTCCTGCGAGGTCTCCCTGACCTCGGTGACCACTTTTCCCTCGATGGAGACCAGATCGAGGACATTCTTGCTGGTTGCAAGCTGTTTCCATGTTGCCGGCTGCGGCGGGTTATTGGCCTGCACGTTGCTATCCCAGATTTCGCCGTTGTCCAGGGTCAAAAAGCCGCTATGGACGTCGGGGAAACCGGTGGCGTCGGCTCCATCGTTGATGCGCAAGCCGCTGCTGTGGGTCTTGGTTGCGATCCACAGGCTCTTGACGCCGTCCTGCAGTACGACGGCTCTGCCCGGCTCGTAATAGGTGATCGTTCCGTGAACCCGGACGCGCTGTGTGAGATCGTTCATGCGGTAGCCGGTGAGAATTCTGTCCATGGGCGTCACGGGAAGGGCGCGCGAACTGATGGCGGCGCGCTTCAGGACCTTGATGTCGGCGAGGGATGAGACATGGAGCAGAACGCCCACCTGCTGCATCTTGCCGTCGAAAGACCCGCCGGCAACGCCGGTAATCTGCACTTCGGCGTCCAGCAGGTCCGCGGGCATGCTGGCGTCATCGCTATCGACGAATGCCTCGATGGGACCGTTCTCGGTGAGCATCTGCAGGCGGATACTGGCAACCTGCGGCGAGCCGGGGCTGAGCAAGTTGGCGCGTCTTTCCAGGTCAGCGGCCCGCACCACGGCATGAGAGGTGACCAACTCGCAGTCGCGCTGGCCATGGATCAATTCGTCGAAAGTGGCTGGAACGGGCCTGGGCCGGGGGCCGTGGCGCAGGAAGGTGATCTTGTCGCTGCGCACACTGGCGCTGAAGTCCGCATGTGTCTTTCCCTGCACGAAGACCCGATCTCCGGGAACCAGATTGAGAGGTGTGGCAACCTTCACATAAATAGCGGAGTTGCCATCCTGCACAAAGAGAGTGTGTTCATACCCGCGAAAGTAGGTGACCGTGGCCTGGAAGGCGACCGGCAGAGCCTGTTTCGCCTCAGCTATGCTCAGAGCGTGGACTGCCTGCACCGTGGTCAGCGTACCGGGAACTGCTGCTCCCCAGACAACCGAGGACCATCCAAGAAAGATCGCAACCGCGAGAACCAGACTCTTCACCGCAAAAACCCTGTCGAACTGACGTATTATTCCCTATCTCTTTGATTTTACACGGTGGTACGTCAAATAAGTCAGTTCCGGGGCCGAGAAAAACAGGGAAGACGTGACTACGGTAATGTGCCGGAGGGCGATGTGCTTCGATTCAAAAGCGAAACCGCTGTGGCTTATTCCACCCCAAAGAGCAAAAATCGCTAGCTGGGGACCCCGAAGAAAAAGCCGCTTGTCTGGCGTGCTTCCTGGATCCACCTGCTGTGGTTTCGCTATACGGTGAAAATGCGCAGAGAGGGGTGGCCGCGGGTCATGCGGTCTTGTTTGCGGCCTGTTTGCGGGAGTTCTTGACTATGTACATGGCGGCGTCGGCGGCATTCAGGAGGCCATCCCCGGTGGCGCTATCCTCGGGGTAGAGGGCAATGCCGAAGCTGGCGGCGCCTTGCAGGGTGTGCCCATCGAGAACGAACGGTTCGCCGAAGCAATGTTCGAGCCGCAGAGCGATTTCCTCGACACCGGCGCGGCTGCTCACAATCGGCAGCAGCACGGCAAACTCATCGCCGCCAAGGCGCGCCAGCAGGTCATGGGAGCGAAGCTGCTGCTTGAGGCGCTGTGCCACCTCCTGCAGGTAAAGGTCTCCGGCGCGATGGCCGTAGAGGTCGTTTACCTGCTTGAACTGGTCGAGATCGATGTAGATCAGGCCGAAGATGCCGGCATTTCTGCGCGCGTCTTCAATCAGAATCTGCAAGTGCCTGCCCAGCGAGAAGCGGTTGTGGATGTCAGTGAGCAGGTCGAACTCGGAACGGTGGCGCAGGTTGGAGTACAGCCGGCGGGTTTCGACGGAGAGCGTGACCAGTCCTGCAGCCTTGGAGAGAGTCTCCGTTTCGAGGGTGGAGGGCTTGGCAAGCGGGTCGAAGGCGGCAAAGAAGACGCCAAGCGGGGGGCCGGATTGAGCGGGGATTTCGTGCTGGACGATGCGCAGAGCGGCAGAATCCAGCGGGCGCTTTCCCAACTGGGCTCCTTCGGCGACCTGGCACCAGCAATAAGCGCCGTGCAGCATGAAGGATGCCAGATCGGTAATCTCTTCGAGGATTTCAGCCAGGGGACGGGAGCCATTGATGTCCTCAAGAATGCGGCTGCGCCGCTGTTCGATTCTGGCCAATCTGGTGGATTGGCGGCGCACGCTGCGCTCGATGGTCCAGCCCCTCGCCAACACGGCGAAGACAACCAGAAGCAGCCCGCAGACGACGATGATCAGATTGCGAATGTTGAGCAGGGAAGGCCGCGCTACAACCTCGATGTCATCGAAGGAGCGCAGCAGAATGTTAAATGAAGCCTCCTTGGTGGTGTAAAAGGGGTTGGAGTCGTTAATCATGCAAATGCCGGTTACGCGGATTCTGGAGCCCACGGGAACAGCCCTCATGGGCGGAAGCTGAACTGCTGCGTCTCCGTTCTGATGCTGGAAGATGGCGGAAAACATGAGGCCGTTGGCGGTAAGGACATACTCGTCCTGCGAGGCCTCTCTGACTTCCATGACCACCTCGCCTTCGATGGAGACCAGATCGTACAAGTGTCCTTCGGATTTGTTTGCGCTCCAGAGAGCGAGTTGGTGCCAGGTTGCCGGCTGCGGCGTAATAGGCGCCTGCGTGTGGCTATCCTCAATCTCGCCGTGCGTCAGGACCAAAGACCCATTATTGACATCGGGAAAGCCCGATGCGTCGGCCAGATCGCCGATCCGCATGGGGTTGCGCGCCAGGGTGGTGATCCACAGGCTCTTGGAGCCGTCCTGGAGCACAACGGCCCTGCCGGGCACGTAATAGGTAATGGTTCCATGGACCCGGACTCTTTGCGATTGATCCTGCACATGGTAGCCAGACATGATCTCGCCCATGGGCGTAATCGGGAGGGTCCGCGGATTGGTGTTGGCGCGCTTCAGAACCTGCACGTCCGCGAGCGAAGGGACGTGAAGCAATACGCCGGTCTGCTGCATTTTGGCGTCGAAAATTCCGCCGGCAACTCCGGTGACTTTAACCTCGGCGTCCAGCAGGCCGCTGAGCAGGCTCGAATCGCCGCTTTCCACTATCGCGTCAACGTAACCCCCATCGGCGAGCATTTGCAAGTAGGTGAGGCGCGCATTCCCGTTCATCATCGAGTCGGCGGTGCGGACCGTGGCGCGCACGCTGACGAGCATGCAGTCGAACCTGCCATGGAGCAAATCATCGAATGTGACGGGCACGGGCTGGGGCAAGGCGCCATGGCGGACCAGGGTCACGCTCTTGCTGACTACGATGGGATGAAAGCTGGCCTGCGTCGTTCCCCTCACCAGGACGCGATCACCGGGAACCAGCCGGGTATTTGCGGAGTTGAACACAAAGATGGCGAGGCCGCCTTCCTGGACAAACAGAAGGCCTTCACGGCCGGGAGCGTAGGTCACCGTCGCCTCGAAGGCGACCGGCAGCGCGTGGCTGGCCTCGGCGTTGCTCAGGCCGCGGACCGCGCTCAAGGAGGTCAGCGTTGAAGGCGCCTCTGCCCCCCAGATGACCGGGGACCATCCGAGAACGATCGCGATTGCCAGAATCAGGTTCTTCACGTCGTAGAATCCTGCCGAACCAGAGGCCTGCTGTCAGTATCTCTCATTTATATCGGCATTTGGCGGAATCAATCATCCCGGGGCGGAGGAACAGGCCGAGCGCGCACACGAGAGTAACGCGCAGCAGTAATCAGAGCGAAACGACAGTAAACGTAACCTTGTTAAGCGCATTTATAGTGGTTATTTCTTGAATAAAAAAGCTACTTGGCAAGCGTGCTTCCGAGATACAACTACTGTGGTTTCGCTATAGATGCTTTCGGTCCGCACCAATCCCTGAAAGCCATCGCGCCCGGCTTATCGGAGGCAAATCGTTCTTTGGGAATCGCGAAATCGCGCCAAACTACGCTCCCGATGAAAGGACGAAAGTTGAGGACTGCAGCCGTCCTATTCTCATCGCGGCCTATTTGCGGGCGTTTTTAACGGCGTACATGGCGGAGTCGGCAGCGTTCAGAAGGCCGTCTCCGGTGGAGCCGTCTTCGGGGTAAAGGGCGATGCCGAAGCTGGCCGAGCACTGGAGGGTGCGCTGCTCGAGAATAAACGGCTCGCTGAAGCAGTGTTCCAGCCGCATGGCGATTTCCTCGACATGGGCGCGGCTGCTCACCAACGGCAGCAGCACGGCAAACTCATCGCCGCCAAGGCGCGCCAGCAGGTCGTGGGAGCGGAGTTGCTGTTTCAATCGCCGCGCCACCTCCTGCAGATAGAGGTCTCCGATGTGATGGCCGTAAACGTCGTTTACCTGTTTGAATTCATCAAGATCAACATAGATCAAGCCGAAGATGCCGGCATTCCTGCGCGCCTCTTCAATCTCGATGTTCAGATGCTTGCCCAGTGAGAAGCGATTGTGGATGTCAGTGAGCAGGTCGAACTCCGAACGGTGCAGCAGATCGGAGTAGAGCTTGCGGGTTTCGATGGCCAGCGTGGCCATTTTGGCCCCCAGGGAAAGCGCCTTATTTTCGCGGGCGAATGCCTCGGGAGTGTCCGGCGAGGCGGAGCAGTCAGGGCAGGCATAGAGGGTGCCCAGCGGTGGTCCGGAACGGCCTGGAATTGCCGTGCGGACGATGTGCAGGCTGTCTGCCTGAGGTTGGAAATTCCCCAGCCGCGCGCCATCGGCCACCTCGCACCAGCAGGGAGCGCCATCGAGCATGAAGGAGACCAGTTCGGTAATTTCCTCGAGAATCTCAGCCAGGGGCCGGGAACTGTTGATGTCCTCGAGGGTGCGGCTGCGCTTCTGTTCGAGCTGCGCCGTATGCCGCTGAAGGGCGGCCTCAGCCTCAATGCGCGTGGCCAGGGCCGCAGTCTGACGGCGCACTTTCCTTTTCAGCGTTGCGCTCCAGAAGACCATGGCGATCAGCACCAGAGCGAGCAGGCTGACGACGCGAATGAGATTGCCTATATTCAGCAAGGAAGGCTTGGCAACGACCGTAACATCGTTGAAGGAACGCAGCAGAATATTGAACGGAACTTCTTCGCCAGGGTTGATCGAATTGGGATCCATGACAGTGCAGATGCCGGTGACGCGAACCATGGAACCGAGCGGAATCTTCGTCATCGGCGGAAGCTGGACGAGGCGGCCAGTGTCCGGGTGATGGTAAATGGCTGAGAAAATGCGGCCATCCGCGGTCAGAACATATTCATCCTGCGTGGCTTCGCGGACCTCCGTCACCACCTGTCCTTCGATGGAAACCAGGTCGTACAGGTGCCCATCGGCCTTGTTTGAGCTCCAGTAGCCCAGTTGCCGCCAGGTTGCCAATTGCGGGGCGATGGGCTGGAAGACGTGGCTGTCCTGAAAATCGCTGTCGGTCAAAGTCAAGAGACGATTGTGCGCGTCGGGAAAGCCGACGGCGTCTGCCAGATCGCCGACCTGCAAGGGTTCGCGGCTATGGGTTTCAATCCACAAGCTCCTGGCGCCGTCCTGCAGCACAACGGCCGAGCCGGGCCGGTAATAGGTCACGGTTCCATGAACCCGGATTCTGGGGGTGAGGTTGCGCATGTGGTAATTCACGAGGACCTGATCCATGGGGGTGACCGGGAGGGACCAGGGACTGGAACCGGCGCGCTTGAGCACATGAACATCAGCCAGCGAGGAAACGTAGAGAACGATCCCGGTCTGCTGCATCTTGTTATCGAACTTGCCGGCGACGACTCCGGTGATTTCAACATCGGCGTCGAGCAGGGATTTCAGGGTGTTCGCGTCGTCGTTGTCGAGGTTTGCCTCAAAGTGGCCGCCCTCGGCAAGCAACTGGAGGCGGGCGCTGCGCACAGGGGCCGTCAGGCTCGTCACCAGGTCCGCGGCATGGACGGTGGCATGGATCGTGACCAGCATGCAATCGTGCTGGGCGCGAATCAACTCCTCGAAGGTGGAGGGTATGGGGCTGGGCGGGGGACCGTGGTGGAGCAGTGTCACACTATTGCCAACAACCAGCGGGCGGAAACTCGCCTGCGTCGTTCCGCGCACCAGGATGCGATCTCCGGGAGCCAGCGCGGCAGTTGTGGGAGGGCGCACAAAGATGGCAGCGTCGCCGTCCTGGACAAAGAGCAGGCCTTCATATCCGCGCGAATAACCTACCGTGGCTTCGAAGGCCACGGGAATCGCCTGTCTGGCCTCAACATTCGTCAAGGCGTGAACGGCTTGCAGCGCAGCAATGGGAGTGGGCGCCGCTGCCCACGCAGCCGAGGCCCAACCGAGAAGAACCGCGAAGGCGGGAGTGAATCGCTTCATCTAAAAATGCTCAGTATAGCCAATGCTGCATTACCTGGCTGCTATCCTCTCTATCGGCAATCCTTGCCATGTCTATCAACTCCACCAGAAATCCATGCGAAAGTATTGGAATTGACAGGCTTTCATCTTACTCTTAGCTAAGTCTGCTTGAATAGACCAGATGGGGTTGGCTCTTCGCATTTGCCTTGCCCCGCTGAAGGCGCTGGCAGGCAGGGTCTCGCCAGAAAGAGATGCAGATATGACGAATTCCGCAGATACTTCCAATGCCGTTTCCCCGTTCCAGCAAACCGGCGCGCAGGAGCAGCCGACCCACCGCATCCGCATCATCGGGGTTCCGCTGGACATGGGCGCCAGCCGCCGCGGGGTGGACATGGGGCCCTCGGCGGTGCGCGTGGCCGGACTGGAAGCGCGGCTGGAAGCGCTGGGCCACGAGGTGACCGACGGGGGCAACATTCGCGTTGAGATTGCCGAGACGCAGGCCGCAGGCAGCGAAAAGGCACATTACCTGGAGCAGATTGCCGAGACCTGCAAGCGCACCGCCGAGGCCGTGGTGAAGACCATGGAAGAGGGAATGATGCCGCTGGTGCTGGGCGGCGACCACTCGCTGGCCGCCGGGTCGGCCTCTGGCGCGGCCGAGTTTTATCGACGCAGGGGAGAGAAGATCGGCGTGATCTGGTTCGATGCTCACGCCGATTTCAACACGCCCGACAGCTCGCTTTCGGGCAATGTGCACGGGATGCCGCTGGCAGCGCTGCTGGGCCTGGGGCCGGATGGGCTGACGAAGATTTTCGGCTACGCGCCCAAGATTGCGGCGGAGAATACGGTTCTGATCGGGGTGCGGGACATTGACGCCGGGGAACGGGAGAACATTCGCCGCGCCGGACTGACCGCCGTGTACACCATGCGCGACATTGACGAGCGCGGCATGAGGGCGGTGATGGAAGAGGCCCTGAGCGTGGCCGGACGCGGAACCGCCGGATACCATGTTTCGCTGGATATGGACTGGATTGACCCGGAGGACGCGCCGGGAGTGGGCACGCCAGTGCGCGGCGGCGCCACCTACCGCGAGGCGCATCTGGCGATGGAGATCCTTGCCGACCACGGGCAGATGCGCAGCTTCGAGATCGTCGAGGTCAACCCGGTGATCGACGAACACAACCGCACGGCGGACCTGGCGGTGGAGTTGGCCTGCTCGGCATTTGGGAAGAAGATTCTGTGAGGGGTTTTACGCCAGCACCGGCAAAAGTTCCGTTCCAGAGCAGGCGTATGCTTCCTGAATCTCTCTTGCCCATCTCAGAGCAGTTGCGGTCGGAGAAACTGGATTACTGACGCGGATGGGAAAGCCATCGTAGGTTCGCCCGTCCAGCGCACGGCCCGCCAGCTTCTTCCGAATCCCCCCCCATTGTTTGAAAAAGAAAGGTACGCCTGCTTCGGCGCATTGATCGCGGATCGAGGTGACCCACTCTTTCTTCAATGGTCTTGCCCCGTGGCCGCTCTCTCCACCCACGATAACCCAGTGGATGCCTCTCAGGTTAAGGTGTCCTAGCCCCTCAAGAAGCGGCTCAATGGAGAGGAACCTGACTGAGGCCGGCGATTTTTGCAGGTCGCGCAGGCGCGGGAGGCCGTGTTCCTTGTCTTCAAGGCTTACACCCCACCATATGTGCCGATTCTCCGCAGCAAAGCGCAAACGTCCACTCAGGAGGCTTGCCATACGGGCTGAGCGCTTTGTGAGTATCTGGTAGGTGTGCCAATCAGCTTTCACCATCACTCTGGCAACTGCCTCGATATAATCCTCCGAAACCCCTTCATGGAAGAGGTCGCTCATGGAGTTCACAAAGATCATCTTGGGCGTCTGCCAACGCAACGGTTCCGCGAGCTTCTCCGGAACAAGGCGGAGGTCGAAGCCCTGTTCATACGGATGGCCCGGCACGCCGCGAAACCTCTCTGCGAAGACCTCGGCGTAGCAATGCTTGCAACCGGGACTGATCTTGGTGCAACCGCGCACCGGGTTCCATGTCGCATCTGTCCATTCGATTGCGCTTATCTCGCTCATTTGGCCTCCTGTTTGTTCGTTCGTTGCTATTTCTCTGGGAAGGTGATCCGCACGTGATCTGCAAATGTTGCCCTGCGCCGTTCTTTCGATGAAGGAGATGTCTGAATGATCTTCCTTTCTTCCATGTCCAACAGAATGTCACAGTAGTTTCTTCTAATATATGGACGCCCCACATTGTGGGAATCGAAGACCTCTTTCATGGTTATCGTTTTTCCCGCGAATTCTTTGAGGAGCAACCCTTCCAGATCAGTTAGGGGACGGTTCAGTTCAAAGAGAAGTGGGTGAATTGCCGATGCGGGGCAATACTCGAACGACGGGACGCCTTGGTGCTCTTCAGAACTGTATTTTGCCATGATTCCCTTCATGATTCCGTAGCCGCAAGGATGCTTGGTTGCGAAGATCAGATGGTGGCTCGTCCTCATGCCACCATCATTCTTGAAGCAGAATGGCAAGACATATCGTGCTCCGAGATCCTTCAGAGCTTGAGTAAGCTCTTCGACAATCGTGGTTTCCCGCTCGCTGGGCGAAAGAGGGATCAGTTTCGCTCTTAGACTATCCGCTCGTTCTTGGCCAAACAACACATCCATGTGTTGTTTGACGGCCAGATTGGGCAATCCGGCATTGATCCGATTGTAGTTGAAGAAGAATATACAGTCGCATCCCCAATTTTTCAGGACATTGTTAATCAGGCCAAGCGAAAGGCCCTTGTATCCCCAAGGATCAACAAAAAAGAGGGTAGGGACGCCAGCCCAAGCCCGAAACATGGCAACTATCTTATCGCCGACTTCTTCGGTTTCAACTCTTGGTTTATAAACGAGTTGATCGACGCCCGGAAGCAACTCAATCTCGTGTTTAAGAGTACTTGCATGTTCGAGATTGACGTCGTTGAACAATGTTGCAAGGTGTTCACGCATGTCCGGGTCTTCGATTGCTCTTTGCAGTACAAGCAGCGGCGTAGATGGGCTGTCGTCTTTGTATCTACCCGGACCGGCAAAGAGATCGATGTAGGCGATCTTGCCTGGTCGATTCTTCATTGTTGAGAGGATTACCTTTGCCCACGCCCAGAAATACTTGCTCACAATCGCGGCTTTGATGCGCGATTGCACGGAGGATTCGTCAAAGAAACCGTTGGTTGTCATAGGCGAATAAAAAACGAACTCAGTTTATCCCCTTTTGATTGAGACGACAAGTGCTCAACTTGGCTCCTCAAAAGGAGCTGTGCACCCCTTTGAATCCCTGAGAGCCTAAAATTGATAACGAAATGGCAAAAAAACTGCGGGTTGGGATTATTTTTGGCGGGCGGAGCGGCGAGCATGAGGTTTCGTTGCTGTCGGCCGCTTCGGTTTTGAAAGCGATTGACCGGCGGAAGTTTGAAGTAGCGTCGATCGGCATTAACAAGGCGGGGCACTGGCTGACCGCGGAGGCGGCGCAAACGCTGCTGAAGGGCGCGGGCGCGCCAGAAGCTCAGGGCGAAGCCGAAGCCGTTCAGAGCAACGTCGCGCTGGGTGGCCTGGACGTAGTGTTTCCGGTGCTGCACGGGACCTTTGGCGAGGATGGGACGATTCAGGGGCTGTTCGAGCTGGCCGGGATCGCTTATGTCGGCTCGGGCGTGCTGGGTTCGTCGGCGGGGATGGACAAGGACGTGATGAAGCGGCTCTTCGCTCAGGCCAGGCTGCCTCAGGTTCCTTATGTGACGCTGCTGAGGGCCGAGTGGGAACGGTCGCCGCGCAAGGCTATTGCGCAGGTGGAGGCGGCGCTGAAGTACCCGGTATTTGTGAAGCCGGCGAACCTGGGCTCGTCGGTGGGCATCTCGAAGGCTCATGATCGCAAGGAACTGACGGCCGCGCTGAAACTGGCCGCCAAGTACGACCGCAAGCTGGTGGTGGAGCTGGGCGTGGGCGGCAAGAAGGCCAAGGCGCGCGAGTTTGAAGTCGGCGTGCTGGGCAACGACGTGCCCAAGGCGAGCGTGGTGGGCGAGATTGTCCCCGGCAAGGAGTTCTACGACTACGAGGCCAAGTATCTTTCGGAAGGTTCGGTCCCGGTGATTCCGGCCAGGCTGAGCAAGGCGGAGAGCACGCAGATCCGGGAGATGGCCGTGGCCGCATTCAGAGCCTGCGACCTTTCGGGCCTGTCGCGGGTGGACTTTCTGATGGAGCCGGAGGGCAAGCGGCGCATCTATATCAACGAAGTGAATACGATGCCCGGATTCACCCAGATCAGCATGTACCCGAAGCTGTGGGAGGCTACAGGAGTCAGTTACAAGGATCTGATTACCCGGCTGATCGAACTGGCTCTGGAACGCCATGCGGAGAAGAGCCGGACGATCTACAGCAGGGATTAGGGAACGGTAGAGATCAGGGGTCAGGAACAGAGATCAGGGATCAGAGATCAGTTTCCGGCCCCAGGCAGGGAGCGAGAGATTCAGCTCAGGGAACTGTTCTTCTGGCGGTGGTGTCTAAAGAACAGTGGATGCGGGTTTATTCTGTAACTGCCAGGGCGCTGATTTCTGATCTCTGACCCCTGATCTCTGATCTCTGTTCTAGAGGGACTCAAACGATGACCTTGCTCGACGCTCCAGAGTTTGACGAGGCACGCGATCGCCGCCGGCATGTGATTCTATACAGCACGGCGGGTGCGCTGCTGGCGCTGTTTGTGGGCTGGTGGCTGGTGGCCGGCCGGCCGGTGGATTGGCCCTGGAACTGGAACAACCATCTGCGGGGAAGAATGACGGTGGACCGGTTCCTGACGGCGGTCGAGAAGAACGATCTGCCCACCGCTTACGGCATCTGGCTGCACGATCCGAGCTGGCAGCAGCATCCGGCGCAAAACGGCTCCTACACCTTCGAGCGCTTCCAGCAGGACTGGAGTTCGCAGAGCCCTGAGAACGAATATGGCGCGATTCAGAGCCACAAGATTGTGGCGGCGCGGATGTACGGCAATGTGCTGCTGATGGCCGTGCTGATCAATGGCCGGAAGAGCAAGGCGCTCGACCTGGATTACGATCCCAAGACGCACACGCTGAACTTTTCGCCGCCGGATGTGGAACTGTATCTGGGGCCGTAGAGGCGAGTCAGCAGGAATCGGTTGTTTGATGGGCTTCATTCTATGCGGCAAGCGCGATGAGCATGGAACCCATCGGCTTTATGCGTGCGCCGGCAGATTTTTCCGGTCACACTGCCTGCCAATTTGCATCGAACAGGCAAGGAGAACATCATGCCCCCGAGCACGCACACACGAATTGCGGAACTCCACAACCTGGCAGCTCACGCCCACGCCGCTGCCGCTGAAGCCCATGGCAAGGCAGATTACCGGACCGCTCACGAACTCAGCCAACAGGCTCTCGAACACTCGATGAACGCCCATAAACACTCCGAGCAACTCTTCGAGGAAGCAGAGAAGATCCGCAAAAAATAAGCCGGAAGAAGCCGGGAGCGGCTCTCCAATTGCGGTGGAGGAAAGGCATAGACCTTTTGTGGCTCTTTCTTGATGAAAAAGCCACTTGGAAGCTGTGGTTTCCCGCTATAGCAACAGGAGAACCGCTCTATGCGCCAGTGGCGCGTATGCCCGCGAGTTCCGCCAGCGTCTTTTCCAGGCTGGCGGCGTCTTCCACATTCATGGATTTCTGCGCCGGATCGATCTGCTTGAGCAGGCCGCAGAGCACCTTGCCGGGGGCGAGTTCGATGAAGGCATCGGCGCCCTGGCCGATCAGCGTATTCATGCAATCCACCCAACGGACCGCGCCGGTGACCTGGCGGGTGAGGACGTCGCGGGCCTCAGCGGCCGTGGTGACCAGGCCGCCGGTGACGTTTGCGGCCACGGGAATGCGGGGATCGGACAACGTCAACTCGCCGAGCACGCGCGCCACTTCTTCCTGGGCCGGCTGCATCAGGGCGCAATGGAAGGGAGCGCTGACGGGCAGCAGGACGGCGCGGCGAGCACCCTTGGCCTTGGCCAGCGCGGAGGCCTTCTCAACCGCCGCCAGGGCGCCGGAGATGACTGTCTGGCCGTGGGAGTTGAGGTTGGCGGCGGAGACCGCCAGGCCCGTTTCCTGGGCGGCTTGCTGGCAGACTTCGATCACCTGATCGGCGGTCAGCGAAAGGATGGCTGCCATGCCTCCCTGGCCTACGGGAACGGCCAGTTGCATCGCTTTTCCACGAGCCTTGACGGCGCGCACGGCGTCGGCAAAAGAGAGAGTGCCGGCGGCCACGTGGGCCGACCACTCGCCCAGGGAGTGACCGGCGGCCAGCTCCGGCTTAATCCCATGCAGGGCCAGCACACGCGTGACGGCAGTGCTCACCGTGAGGATGGCTGGCTGGGTGTTCTCGGTCAGTTTGAGGTCTTCCGCTGGTCCCTCGGCGATCAGCTTTGTGAGCGGGAAGCCGGCGGCTTCGTCAGCCTCGGCAAAGGTCTCGCGGGCAACGGGAAAACGCTCGGCAAGTTCGTGGCACATTCCAACTGCCTGCGAACCCTGTCCTGGAAAAAGAAAGGCTAGTTTCATTGACATACCAGAGACAATTTTACCGGATGAGGGGCTACGAATGCTTGAGGAATTCGGTTTTCCAGTTCTTCTGATAAAAGATAACGTCCTTTATTCGTTCGGGTTTTCAATCGTCTGCCGTTACCGTTCCCAAATGAGCACGAACATTCTGAATTGCGATCATCAGCTTTCGCTCTCCGACGGGGCAATCCTTGAACCCGCGCTCCCGGTAGAAAGCCACCATTCTGTCGTCGATTGCGTCCACCAAAATCGCGGCGAGACCGCCAATCTCAGCGGCTCTAACCGTGCGGAGAAAAGCGTCTTTCAGAAGCGCTGTTCCGATTCCGTGGCCTTGCATCTTCTTGTCCACGGCGAAACGGGCGAAGAGCATGACGGGGACGGGATAGTGCGCGGGCATCGCGTTCTGGATGGTGGTGGGAGAATCTTCCGGCCTGATCGAACTGAATGCAAGCGAGTAGTAGCCCATCACCACATTGTCCAGATGCACGACATAGGTTTGCGAGGAATCGGCGCGCTGGTTCACAAGGGCATATTTGCGGATGAAAAGGTCCAGGGAGTATTCGCCACACTTGAAGTTGCGGACTTGATGAAGAGCCGTGAGCTTTTCGACCGGCGAAATGGTGAACGAAGTGCCCATGTATTTATTCTCCTATCGGTGTGCAGTTCTGTATGTGAATCGTGTTTTTAAGGTTCGTCCTCATCAGAAGCCAGGGAACGACCAGCGGCACACAAGTTCTTGTCAGAACTATATCACGAATTCACATGAGCGTCATACGATGTATGTCGAAAAATAGTTCTATATTACGAGTCAAAACTGCGCTTTTGTGATATTGTCATACACAGTGAGTACGGGAGAATTCAAATGGCAGCTTCACCACGCATATTGAAATCAGGACGGATCAACGCACGAATCTCCGAGGCCGAAGAAGCGTTGTTGCGCAGCGGCGCGAGCCGCATGGGGCAGAGCTTGACGGAATTCGTTGTGCAGAGCGCCTGCGCCGTGGCGGAGCTTGAACTGGCCGAACAGAGGGAGTTTGCGCTTCCTCCCGCGCAGTGGCAGGCGTTTCTGGCCGCGCTGGACGAGCCCACCGAACCAAGTCCCGCGCTCCATCGCCTGCTGACCGAGCCCAGCGTCATTGAACTGGCGAACAGGAAATAGACACAGCAGAGCCTCTTGCCAAATTCGATTGAGATTGCAAAGAGGCTCTGGAAATTAGGGAATGGAAGCGCGATTTTCATCCCAATCTGTCTCTGCCCCCAGGCATTTGCAGATCATTTCTACTCAGCAGCGCACCATGAACAAAGGGGGGAGTGCGCTCCAGCCAGCATAGACCGGCAGTCCCCCCTCCCCCCCCAAACCCCAGGGGGGTATATCGTTTGCGTTCGATTTGCAGATTTTTGCGGGTCAATCCGCTTCTGAGCCACTCGACAAATTCCATGGAGATTACAAGATGTGTCAGGGCACGGCTTCAGTCTGAAGGCAATTCTGCAAGTAGCTCAGCAGATTGACCTGGCTCGCCGGATTCACTCTGGCTTGAGCCGGAATCAGTTCCAGCGCTTCTTGTCGTTGGGGTCGTCGTCGATGGGGCGGCCGTTGCCGTCGAAGTGGGTGGTGCGGCCCTGGGAGCGCATGTAGACCTCGAACTTGCGCGCGGCGCGGCGGCGTTTCCAGCGGTAGTAGCGATTGCGCAGGGCGTACCATTTCTCGCTGAACGTGAAGGAAAGGCCGCGGCGCGGGGCCACGCGAATATAGAGGAGGCCGGCCAGCGCTCCGCCCAACTGGGCAAAGGCGTACATGCGCTGCTGGCCGAAGAGCATGGCTACAGTGACCAGCGCGTAGATAGCTACGAGGTAGCGGGCCTTGATGCCAATGGGCAGGGGAAAGAGCATGAACTGCATATCGCCATAGAGCGCGCCGATGGCCACCAGCAGGCCGAAGATGCCGCCAAAGCAGCCGTAGAGAGGAATCTCGTAGGATGAAAAGCCCAGTGTATGGCTGCACGCATAAATGGCTGTGGCGGCGGCTGCGGTTCCCAGGACCGAAACCGCATAGAGGCTGGTGACCCAGGTCGAGTTGTGGTAGCTCTCAAGGAAGCCGGCCAGGAACCAGAGGGAGAGCAGCTCGAAGAGGGTGCCGACCAGGCCAATGTGAACGAGGCTGTACGTTAATGGCTGCCAGAGAGCGCCATGGAGGAAGACGCCGGGAATGAACGAAAAAGAAAGTGGAAGCTGTGCGGCAGTGGCCGGAATGGCTACCTGCGCCAGAAGCAGGGCGAAGTAGGCAATGAGGTTCCAGAGAATCAGGCGGCGCGTGGCGCCGCGGAACTCGGGGAAGGCAAACGGAGTGGCGCCAAACCTGGACATAAGAATCAATGATAGGGTAAACCGTGGGGCAGACGAGTGTCATGGAGCAGGGCGAAGAGCTGGACTTGCAAATTCCGGCGAGGTTCTGTTTCGGAACCATCTTTGGAGTGCAAAGCCGCATCGAAGAGGTGAGAAATTGAAGGGACGGGGGAGAAAGAAATTGATGGCAAAATCTCCCTGCTGGGAGTTTCGGCTGAGGTTTGGGCTTCTGCCTCTTGACCTGAGGCTGGGTTTTCTCCCAGAATAGCGGAGTCGCACCGTTAAGTACCGTCATCCTGCAATACGAAATGCCTTGGAGAGAGAGGGGGCTGTCATGCCGAGTTGTGTTGAATGCGAGAATGATCTAGACATTGATGAAGAAGAAGTGGCAGAAGGCGACATTATCACCTGCGATGAATGTGGAACGGAGTACGAGGTGGTCGGCGTGGAGCCGCTGGAGTTGACGCGCGTGGACGACGACCTGGGCGAAGTGGATGACGACGATCTGCCGGCCGAGGAAGAGGAGTAAGAGTGAGGCTAAACCGTACAAATATGGCGGCTGGGGTGGTATTTGCCATTCTGGCGGCCGGTTTGGTTCCCATGGGGTCGCGGGGCGGCCTTATGGGCCCATTTGCGGCTCAGGCGCAAAACCTGGGCCAGCGCGTAGTGATGGGCAGCGTGGTGGATGGCAATTCCGCCCCGGTGGCCAGCGCCACTGTCTTTCTCAAAGACCTGAAGTCCAAGACCATTCGCAGCTATACAACGAACGACAGGGGCCGATTCCGCTTCGCCCAGGTGAATATGGCTGAGGACCATGAACTCTGGGCGGAAAAGGACGGCAGGAAGAGCGCCGTCAAGACCGTCAGTTCCTGGGATGCGCGCAAGGAGTTCGAGGTTGAGCTCAAGATGAAGTAGGCGTGCGTGCAGGCCCGCAATAGGCGGACAGTCCTAGAATTGTTGAATGAAGACTCAACTAGACAGAGCACACCGGATGCTGCCGGCGATTCTTGGCGTCCTGACCCTTTTCTCTGTTGTTCTGCTGCTGGTCTGGGATGTATTTCCGGGGCTCTTTGCCAGTGGTGCGCACAGTCTCCTCGGCGCGCTGCCGCTGGCCTTGATTGCTCTTGCTTACCTGGTCTATCAAACTGTCCGGCGGCCAGAACGGGCGGAGGCGTTCAAGGCTGTTCTGCTGGCGATAGCCTTCCTCTTTTGGGCGGCAAATCAGTTCTGGCCGGAGTCGCCGCGCGCCACACTCTACAACGATTTAGCGATCGCGCTCTTTGTGCTGGATGTGTTCTTCGTCCTCGTTGGCTGGCCGAGCAGTTCGCCGGATGAATCGTTCGCGGAGAGCTTTACCGAAACAACCCAAGAGAAACATTGAACCAGGATCATTGCGCAGCCGGTACATCTTCGCGGAGGCGCATCCCGAAGTGAGCGCGCCTCAGCAGGGCCTACTCTTCCAGCTTTTTCGTCACCAGCTGGTTGAGCAGGGCCGGGTTGGCCTGGCCTTTCGAGGCCCTCATCACCTGGCCCACGAAGAAACCCGCCACGGTCTTCTTGCCGCCGCGATACTGCTCAAGCTGTTTGGGGTTGGCCTGGATGACCTGGTCGATCAGGGCTTCGAGGGCTGAGGCATCCGTAATCTGCTGGGGCTTTTCCCGCTCGTAGACGGCGGCGAAGTCCTCGCCTTTTTCAAAGCACACATCGAAGAGCTGTTTGAGCTGTTTGGAGCTGATCTTGTTTTCGTCGAGCAGGTCGGCGGCCAGAACCACGCCCGCCATGGAAACGGGGGAGTTCTCCCGGTCCAGGTTTAGCGCCTTCAGCCGTCCGCCCAGCTCGCTCAACAGGACACTGGCGACGCGGTGCGGACTGCGGGCGGTTCTGGCGGCGGCTTCAAAGCGGTCTGCTTCTTCTTTCGTCGCGGTCAGAGCGGAGGCGTCCTGCGTGGTCAGGCTGTAGTCGGCGATCATGCGGGCGCGGCGGGCCTCGGGCAGCTCGGGGAGCTTCGCTCTTGTCTCTTCCAGAAATGTGGAGGAGACGATGAGGGGCGGCAGGTCCGGCTCGGGGAAGTAGCGATAGTCGTGCGCCTGCTCTTTGGAGCGCATGGAGTAGGTGCGGCCCTCGGCGGCGCTCCACTGGCGGCTTTCCTGGATAACGCGGCTGCCGGACTCGATCACCTCAATCTGGCGCTCGATTTCGTACTGGAGGGCGGCGCGGACGAAGCGGAAGCTATTCACGTTCTTGACTTCGGCCTTGGTGCCGAGTTTGGTCTCGCCCCTGAGGCGGACGCTGACGTTGGCGTCGCAGCGCAGCGAGCCTTCCTCCATATTGCAATCGGAGACGCCGCAGTAAAGCAGTATCTCCTTGAGGCGGGTCAGGTATTCCCAGGCCTCGTCGGGGGTGCGCATGTCGGGCTCGGAGACGATCTCAGCCAGCGGCGTTCCGCAGCGGTTCAGATCCACGGACGTGTGATTGGCGGAGTCGATCAGGTCCTCGTGAATGCTTTTTCCGGCGTCCTCTTCCATGTGCAGGCGGGTGATGCCGACACGCTTCGTGCCGCCGCCAGCAGTGGGCACCTCGATCCAGCCGTTCTCGGCCAGGGGCTTGTCGAACTGGGAAATCTGATAGCCCTTGGGCAGGTCGGGATAGAAGTAGTTTTTGCGGGCGAAGATGGAGCGCTCGCGGACTTCGCAGTTGATGGCCAGCGAGGCCAGCGCGGCGAACTCGACGGCCTTCCTGTTGAGCACCGGCAAGCTGCCGGGCAGCCCCAGGCACACCGGGCAGACGTTGGTGTTGGGGTCTGAGCCGAACTGATTGGCGCAACCGCAGAAAGCCTTGGTGGCGGTGAGCAACTGCACGTGGACCTCGAGTCCGATGACGGGCTCGTACTTGGCCAGAACTTCGGGCGATAGCGTGGCGTCAGGCATATGTAAATATTAGCGCGAAGAGGGCGGACATTGTGACGATCAGCGCCGTTTCAGCAGCGCTTATCCTCAATGTCCGCCCTCGTTTGATGAAAGCGTGTCCTGTTCCGCTGATTCAGCCTCTACTCCGCCGGATCGTCGGCGGTGAAGGCCGAGCAGCAGGGCTTTTCGCTGGCGTGGAAGTTCATCAGCTCCACGCGAACGCCATCGGGGTCGTAGAAGTTGAACTGGCCCTTGCCATCCTTGCCCATCTGCGTATGCCCGTCGTTGGCCACGCCCGCGAGGCGCTTGCCGTCATTGAGGGTCTTGTAGGCCGCGTCCACAGAAACTTCGCCGATGGAAAAGTGATCAAGCACGCCCAGTTCGTGCGCTGAAATGGTGGCCGGAATGCCCGAGCCCGATGGCCCGCTGGTGAGCATGTACTCCAGCCAGTCGTGGCTGTCGGGGGTCTGCAGGCTGACCCAGTCAACCTTTCCCTCCACCATGCCGCCAAACCAGTAGGGGCGGAAGCCGAGCAGATCGCGGTAGAAGGTGTCCTCGACGGCGCGGCTGTGCACCAGAATTCCAGCATGGATGATGTGGCGGCCGATGACGTTGGGCGCATCGACATCCTTGGGCAGGCGGGGCGGCTCGACAAACTGCACCTTGTTGCCCTCGGGGTCGAGGACGGTGAACCAGCGGCTGCCGTCGACGCCTTTCTCGACTTTGGACGGGGTCTTGTAGGACCTGGATGCCAGGAATTTGCGCAGCCCCTCGGCGTTTTCGGTGTTATAGGCGACGTGGTCCAGGCGATTGATCCCGGCGCCCACGGGCAGCGGCAGCACTTCGATAAACTGCGTTGCGCTGAGCGCGTAGCGCACGCCTTTGGGGTTCTCCGGGTCGGGCAGTTTGGCCGCGCCCACAACGTCGCGGTAGAAGTGGTCGGCGGCAGCGGCGTCTGAGGTGTAGACGGCCAGATGCGAGAAGCCTGTGATCTTCGGACGCGTGATGGGCGGGTCAGGCATTTGAGCGGCGGCGGCGATGGGGACGGTTAGGAGAAAAGCGGCGGCAAGAACTCTGAAATTCATACTGCACCTCGAAAGACTGGTCAAACTACGGTAAATCGATTTTACGTCGCGCATCAGGCGGAGCGCCCAGGGACGCCGTGGATAAGTTTCTGACCGCATCATTTCGTGCCTTGCAGGTTCGTGGTCTCCCACCCATTTCACGAAAATACAAGAAGCAGGTCCTTCGACTCGCTGCACTCGCTCAGGATGGATGGGGCGCGGAGAATGGTTCAACTTCAAGCGGTCAGAAACATGGCCTATATTTGCGGCATCGATTGACCAGCTTTGATTGCTGACGCGCTTTCGGTCTGTCCCGATTCCGACAAAGCTACCGCGCGCCGGGGTTGAGGCCCAGCCCGGCATCGACGGCATCGAGCAGCACTCCAGTGGAGTCGCTTTCATAATCCCAGAACATCACGCCACGCAGCTTGTGGTCGAGCACGTACTTGCATTTGGCCGCGAGCGACTGCGAATCGTCATACGAAACGAAGACCTTCGTCTCCGGGTTGTACAGGTATGGAGCCGATGCGATGGGGTCCCAGAAGCGGATGAATCCATTCTTCAGCAGGGCTTCCGGCGCGGCGCCGGGCTGCCCGGCTGCGGGAGGCTTTGCCGGCTGAAAGAGGCCATTGTTGGCGGCGGGGACTTCGCTCCATGCATGGCTGTAAAAGGGTACGCCGAGGACGATTTTGGAGGTGGGAACGCCGGCCTGCTCAAACTCATGGACCGACCTGTCGGCCGAGACTTTCCACGGATCGGCGGGATTGGTGAAGAGGGGCGCGTGATGTCCGGTGTGGGGGTCGGAAGAATCGTAGTAGTCGTAGGCCATCAGGTTCACCGCATCCACAATCCGGGCCACCTTTTTCATTTCCGTGTGCGCGAGAAAACCTGAGGAAGCTCCGGCCGCGACGGTAAGATAGAGCCGGCGGTGAAGCTGCTTTTCCAGTTTGTTGAAGCTCAGGCGCAGTTCGCTGAGCAGCAGCGTGTAATTCTGCTGGTCCTCAGGGCGGAAGTTGTTGGTGGCTCCGGGAAGCCCCGGATACTCCCAGTCGATGTCCAGGCCATCGAGTTCATGGCGGCTCACATACTCGGTCACGCTGGCAATGAAGACGGCGCGGCTCTGGCTGGTGAGGGCGATGTCGGAAAAGCCGCCCGACCAGAGCCATCCGCCTGCGGAAATGAGGACGGTCAGGGAGGGGTTTTTCTGCTTGAGCGCAACCAGCGCGGCAAGGTTTCTGTCATCGTTGGCGAAGCCATTGGCGATGCGCCCGCCCTGGAGATTGGCGAAGGCATAGTTGATGCGCGTCAGCTTTTGCGCTGCGATGTCGCCGGGCTGAATCAGGGTGATTTCGCCAGTTCGAATCTCTTTCGGAAAAACATAGGCGACGACCACCGGCCGGGATGCGGCCGCGCCCGCGATTAGACCGGGACAAAAGCAAAGCCACGCGACAATCAGCAGACACAATCGAGACAAAACGCGTCTGTCCATATTGGTAATCAGAGTTCCGTGCTTTCTTTCTCGTGGCATCGACAAGGGACCGGCTCCTGCACGTTCCAGTCTAAAACAGGTGCGCGCGGGTGTCGGAATGGAGGAAGCCAATCAGCTTTCGGGGTTGCCCTCTGGTGCGCCAGGAGAATCGTCCTGTTGTTGAAAGCGGCCCAAACCATTGAAGGCGGCCGCCTTGTAGCATTCGACGTAGGTGGGATAGTTGAAAACGGTGTCGATGAAGTAGTTCACCGTGCCGCCCAGAATCATCACCGCCTGGCCAACGTGAACCAACTCGCTGGCGCCCTCGCCGATGATGTGCACACCCAGCACCTTGCGCGTGTCGCGATGGAAGAGAAGTTTCAGCCGTCCGGTGGTGTCGCCGCGAATCTGGCCGCGGGCGGTCTCGCGATAGTACGCCATGCCTACTTCGTAGGGCACGCCCTCGCCTGTCAACTGTTCTTCGGTTTTGCCGATGAAGCTGATTTCCGGAATGGTGTAGATGCCGTAGGGATAAACGCTGGGGTTGGTGGTGGCGGCGCGGTCGTTGAAGGCGCGCGCGGCGGCCATGCGTCCCTGCTCCATGGAGACGGAGGCCAGGGAGGGAAAGCCCACCACATCGCCCACGGCGAAAATGTGCTTGACCTTGGTCTGGTACTGCTCATTGACAAGGATGCGGCCGCGGCTGTCGGCTTCCAGTCCGGCTGCGGCCAGATTCAGTTCGTCGACCGAGCCCTGGCGGCCGATGGTGTAGAGCAGCGCGTCGCCGGAGGTTTTCTTGTTGCTGGCCAGGTTGGCGGTCACAGTGCCGTCGGGCTGCTCATCCACGCTGACAAGTTCTTCGCCCAGGCGAAAGGTGACGCGGCTGTCGCGCAGGTGATAGCAGAGAGCCTCGACAATCTCCCGGTCAACGAATTCAAGCAGGCGGTCGCGCTTTTCGATGACGGTGACGCGCACGCCGAGAACGGCGAACATGCAGGCGTATTCGATGCCGATGACGCCGCCGCCCACTACGATCATTGTGCGGGGCAGCTTCGGCAGGTCGAGAATCTGGTCGCTGTTGATGATGGTGCGGCCATTGATGGGCACGGTGGGCGAGCTGGATGGCCGGGTGCCAACGGCGATGATGACGCGGCTGGCTTCAAGAGTCGTGTTGGCCAGCGGACCCTCGACATGCACCTGATGGGGAGTGACAAAGCTGGCCATGCCGTAGATCACGTCGATGCCGTTGCGCATGAGCTGCGACTCGGTTACGTTTACCTCGCTCCGGATGACCGCCTGGACGCGATAGGCCAGGTCGGACATGGTGATCTTGTCCTTGACCCGGTAGCTGGTGCCGTAAATGGCGCGGTAGTTGTAACCAGAGAAGTGCAGCACGGCTTCGCGCATCGTTTTGGAGGGAATGGTGCCGGTATTGACGCAGGCGCCGCCGACAACGGCACGGGCCTCGAGAACGGCCACACGCTTCTTCATTTTGGAGGCGGCAACGGCGGCCCGCTGGCCCGAAGGCCCGGAGCCGATGACAACCAGATCGTACTTGACAGCGCTCATGAGAGGGTTTTCCTCCGGAGCTGTCTTCCGTCCTGACTGCAACGTACCTGAACGGAAGACGCGATCTTCCTACGCAGAAGGCTACCACAGCGCGGGCTTATCTGGCGCTGTATCACTACGACGGGAAAGAAGTGGTGATTCTGGCCGTGTGGCATGGGTTGGAAGCGGGGTAGTGACGAGAAGCTCGCTTCGGAGATAATGTATTGACACTGTCGTGACAATCGGTCATCATCAAGTTGACGGAGAATTCTATGGCAACTCAACCCATCCTGACGGAACGGCGCACGGAAAAGCTGGATTTGCGAGTTTCGCCTGCGGCAAAGGCCAAGCTGCAAGCTGCCGCATCCGCCGCTCACCGCTCGATGAGCGATTTTGTGATGGAGAGCGCTCTTTTTCGCGCCGAGGAGACTCTGGCCGAACGCCGGGTCTTCGGACTGGATGCGAAGAAGTGGGCCGCGTTTCAGGCCGCTCTTGATGCTCCGGCGCGTCCGCTGCCGCGTTTGCAAGCCCTTCTCGATGACCCGGGCTTCTTCGACACCGGCGCGGCAAAATGACCGGGGACAGCAAGGCAGAGACTCGTTCGATTGAGAAGCTCCGGCGCGACCATCCGGTTGACGCCTTCGACTGCGGACAAGAGGCACTCAATAACTGGCTGCGGAAGTATGCGCTGCAGAATCAGGGCGCTGGCGCGGCGCAGACTTATGTCGGGTTGGTTGGCAACGTTGTTGTTGGCTATTACAGCCTGGCCGTCGGGCAGATCGAGTATGGCGACGCGCCGGAACGCTTGCGGAAGGGCTTGGCGCGGCATCCGGTGCCGATCATGCTGCTGGCGCGCCTGGCTGTCGATCAGGATTGGCAGAGGAAAGGCGTGGGGCGAGCTCTCTTGCGGGATGCCGTGCTGCGCACCCTGCAAGCCGCCGACATCGCCGGGATTCGAGCGATTGCCGTCCATGCCAAAGACGAGCGGGCGCGGCGCTACTATGAGCAATTCGATTTTGTTGCTTCGCCGGCGGACCCGCTCCATCTGATGGTGCTTCTCAAGGATGTTCGCAGGCGGGTGGGCAGTTGAGGCCGGTGAGCTGAGGGTCCGAGGCAATCCCGTCCTTTTTCTATTATTGCCGGAGTCTCACAAGACGCGGATCGTCTTCTGCGCTGTCAACCAGCTTTGCACGAGTCTGGGGACTGTCTTCGCTGTTCCGCATCCTTCGCCCATGCATACCACGCGAAACAAGAACCCGACGAAGCTCTCTCCATTCCTCAAGCACTTGGAGGTCTATATGCGGGTTCTTACGTGCAATCTCTTCCAAATCAATCGTTTTCGGCATAACGCTACTCCTGTCGCTACATGAATGGCCGGTACTGATTGCAGACGTGAACGACGCCCTGCGTGTCCCGTTTCACCATGTAATCAGAAAGAAGATCGTGATAGGAACGTACAGCATTAGAAATCGCCGCATCTTTCCCAAAATCGTCAATCACAAGCTTCAAATCCTTTTGCAGCACTTCCATCGAAATTCCATAACCATGAGAGTGCCATTTCTTTGTATCGTTCAATTGCTTGCCGATTAAGGATGCCCTTTTCTTCTTCATTTCAAGGGTGACTGGCAGCTTCCTCGTTTTCGTGATCTTCCAGTTCTTAAACTTGTATTCGACAAGCCATTCCTCAAGAGCCGCAATGGAAAGTTCGCGCGCCTGTTCGATGTTGTATAGTTCGGCTTGATCGAATCCCTCGATCAAAAGCTGAACTTCGGCAGCGGAAATCTTTCCCTTCTGTGCCTTTTTTATTAACTCGTTGTACTTTTCAAGATGGCCTAATGCGGACACAGTCCTGCCACGAGAAGATTTGATCTGAGGATCAATCGGACCGAGGCGAGAGTAGTAATCCATTAGGATGGCGTCTCCAGAGAGCGCGAAAATAGTGCCAGCAGAATATGCATAGTTCGGGATCACGAAGTCAACGATCTGATAGTGCCGACGAATCGTCGCAACCATCCTCTGAACGGGTTCTAACATTCCGCCAGGAGTAGTCAAGAGAATCACCAATTTGTTTGATTTCGAACTTCGATCACATTGTTTTTCGATTACGCTCCGAAGAATGTCATCGACACCTGGATAAAGGGGTCCAAAAAGGCTGAGGGCATCGCAGGAAAATTTCTCTTCAATCGCTCGAAGTCCCCTATGCAGTTCTTGCTCAACAAACTCATTCGCCGTTACTGGTTTTACGGCATCGTGATTTGACTCGGACATTCTACGCCCTCTTGTCTTTCCACCTTGCCTGAGCAGCTAGACGTGCGATCTCCTGCTTGCGTTCCGCAGTTAAGCTCTCGGCTCTAGCCTTGCCGCCTTTTATACCACCCTTTCGGCCTATTGTCGCCAAATATTGAGAGATGGCCCCAATATTCTCCGGTGGCATGTCTGGTTCGTCAGTTGCAAGTTTCACCGATAATGCCGCAGCCTTGTTCGAGCCGAACGGCATATTGCTTAAGCGCCTCATGCATTCAGTATTCCATGATTCCGCTAAATTCTGCAATCGCCATCCGTATCCCTTGAACGAATTTAGCAAAATAAGTCACTGCAAAACAGCTCGCCTCTTGTCCTTGCCGCTGCCGTTCGCCCATCAACAAAAAGCGGACATCTGCTCCCTGTTACCGTCGCGCAGGCATCCAGCATCATCTCCTGAAGATTGAGAGCGATGGCTGCTAAACTAGAGGTTCATGATTCTCCCGTTTGTCCGCGATATATTTGCGGAGCTGGAGCACTCTTCGGGGTTTGAGCGCGTACGAAGGCATCTGAGCCTTGCGGCGGGGCGGAGGCGTGTCTCCGGGGTGACGGCGACAGCGCAGGCCGTCTACATTCCTCTGTTTGCGCGGGCGGCGCGCCAGCCGGTGATTGTGCTGGTGGCCGACAACAAGGCCGCCGAGGCGCTGGAGCCGATGGTGCGGGCCAGCTGCGAGCTGACCGGCGCGGTGGACCCGGCCGAAGTGGTGCGGCTGCCGGCTCACGATGTGCTTCCCTTCGAAAATCTTTCTCCTCACCCGGATGTGCAGGCGCAGCGGGCGGCGGCGCTGTGGAAGCTGGCGACGGGGGCGGCCTCGATTCTGATTGCGCCGGTGGAGTCGGCGGCGCTGCGGCTCTTTGAGCCCAGCTACTACGCCAACCTGGCGGTGAAGCTGAAGCGCGGCGAAGAGATGGACCTGGAGACGCTGACCGGGCACCTGGCCAGCGTGGGCTATACCCAGATGGACATCGTCGAGATGCCGGGGCAGTTCACGCGGCGCGGCGGGATTCTGGACGTGTATTCGCCGGAAGACGAACGGCCGGTGCGCATCGAGTTTTTCGGCGACGAGATTGAGAGCATCCGAAAATTCGATCCGGAGACGCAGCGGTCGCAGGGCGGGCTGGACACGGCCGAGTTGCTGCCGCTGACCGAGACGCCGGTGAACGAACGCCTGCTGGCCGCGGTGCATGGGCGGCTGAGCAAGCAACGGCTTGATTTTGAAGCAGATTCCGAAGACGCGGGCGAAGCAGAGGAGATGGCCGAAGAGGTTGCGGCGGCTGGCGGAGTGAGCGTGTTTCCGGGCTGGGAGTTTTTTGCCACGGTGGCCGGGGCGGAGAAGTCCTTGCTGACGCTGACGCCGAAGTCGGCGCTGTTTGTGGTGGAGCCGCTGATGGTGCGCAACCAGATCGACCGCTGGTGGAACAAGGTCGAGCAGCGGCATGAGCGGTCTGGAATCGGTTCGCTGATTACGCCCGAGGACATTTATTTGCGGCCCGAGCTGCTGAAGGCGGCGCTGGACGCGCACATGGGCCTCGACCTGGATCAACTGGGCGCGGTGGACGTGCTGGACGAGGACTCGACGCTGGGCGAGATCGAGATGAACACGCGGCCCGCGTTCAGGTTTCACGGGTCGCTTCCGGCGCTGACCGAGCAACTGCGAAAGCTGATGACGGCGGGGACGCGAACGGTGCTGGCCGCGCCGCATCAGGGCGACGTGGAGCGGCTGGCGACGGTGCTGCGCGACTACCAGATTCCGTACCGGCTGGGCAGCCGCAATCCGCGCCCCGGCGAGACGGTGGTGGATGAGGCGAGCTACCAGGCCCACGACGAGCGCGTGCCGGTGATTGTGCGCACGCCGCTGGCCGCGGGCGTGAACTTCCAGGACGCGAATCTGATTCTGTTCGGGGCCAACGATCTTTCCGACGAAGCGGACGTGGCGGCGCGGCCCGTGCCGAAGCGGTCGAAGACGGCGGCGTTTGTCTCCGATTTCCGCGATTTGAACGTAGGCGATTACGTGGTTCATGTGGAGCACGGAATCGCGCAGTACCAGGGACTGAAGGAAATCGAACAGGACGGGCTCACGGTCGAGTTCATGATCCTGGAGTTTGCCGAGCAGGCCAAGTTATATGTGCCGCTGACCCGGCTGGATCTGATTCAGAAGTACCGCTCGACGGACACGGGACCGGCGCCGCCGCTGAGCAGGCTGGGCTCGCAGCAGTGGACCAAGACCAAGGCGCGGGTGCGCAAGGCCATGCAGGACATGGCCGGCGAGTTATTGAAGTTATACGCCGAGCGGGCCACCGCGCAGGGAACGGCCTTCTCGAAAGACAACGCGTTTCAGCGGGAGTTTGAGGACGCGTTCGACTATACCGAGACGGAAGACCAGTTATCGGCAATCCGGGCTATCAAGTACGACATGGAATCGACGACGCCGATGGACCGGCTGCTGTGCGGCGACGTGGGCTATGGCAAGACGGAAGTGGCGATGCGCGCGGCCTTCAAGGCTGTGCAGGATGGCAAGCAGGTGGCCGTGCTGACGCCGACGACGATTCTGAGCTTCCAGCATTACGAGACCTTCAAGAAGAGATTTGCGCAGTTTCCTGTCAATGTCGAAATGATCTCGCGCTTCCGCACGCCGAAGGAGCAGAAAGCGATTGTGGAGAAGGTGGAGACGGGCAAGGTGGACATCCTGATCGGCACGCACCGGCTGCTGTCGAAAGACATCAAGTTTCAGGATCTCGGCCTGCTGATTGTGGACGAAGAGCAGCGCTTCGGCGTGCGCCACAAGGAGCGGCTGAAGCAGATGCGGCGCGCCATCGACGTGCTGGCCATGAGCGCCACGCCGATTCCGCGCACGCTCCATATGTCGCTGGTGGGCCTCAGGGACATGAGCGTGATCGAGACGCCGCCCAAGGACCGGATGGCGATTCAGACCGTGGTGGCCAAGTTCGACGAGAAGATTGTGCGCTCGGCCATCGAGGTGGAACTGGAGCGCGGCGGGCAGGTGTTTTTTGTGCATAACCGCGTGGAGTCGATCTACGAAATTGCCGCGCGGATTCAGGAACTGGTGCCGGGGGCGCGCGTGGCCGTGGGTCACGGACAGATGGGCGAGGCGGAACTGGAAAGGGTGATGCTGGCCTTCATGCGGCACGAGTACGACGTGCTGGTGGCGACCACGATCATCGAAAACGGGCTGGACATTCCGCTGGCCAACACGATTCTCATCAACCGCGCTGACCGGCACGGGCTGAGCGAGTTATACCAACTACGCGGCCGCGTGGGCCGGTCGAACCGGCACGCCTATGCATATTTGTTGATTCCCCCGGAGAAGGAGTTGACGGAGATCGCGCGGCGGCGGCTGGCTGCGCTGAACTCCT
>Ga0255348_1000056_pt1 | contig 61754 bp, 41 predicted proteins | sample CBST25v5metaG_FD_189945 | JGI IMG/M metagenome (GOLD analysis project Ga0255348, IMG submission 189945) | Peat soil microbial communities from Stordalen Mire, Sweden - C.B.S.T-25.v5 | ecosystem: Environmental > Terrestrial > Soil > Wetlands > Peat | place: Sweden: Norrbotten County, Stordalen... | reverse complement strand
CACGCCTCGTCGCTCGCGAACCGCCGCTCCATGTCGAGAAGAGTATGAGGATAATCTTCCACGGCCATACACTACCGCTTGCGGTCGGTTGAGTCAAGTACATAGCCCTATTCCGAAAATGCTATAGGTCTCATCCTGCGCGGAACATTTCCTCAGGGACTCAAGCCAACGCTGATTGGATTATGTTGACGGCACGACTCAAGTCGTGTCCTTTCAAAACAAAACTTGTTCAGAGGTTACCTGGGTCTTTGACAACATAGTTATGTTTTATCGGGCAGAGAAGCGCGGGCGGGAACGCCCGCATTACAGCCAGCCGGGAGACCACGCTGCATTTCTGATAGGTACATTTTCATCTTGTCAGAGGCCAGCAATTCAATCGTGATTTGATAAGTGCTGGTTCAACGCTGGCCCGGCATGGCTGCCGGACCAGCGCTCGAACACTTACTGCAAGGAGTAGACCGTCTTAAGCACCTTGGTCGCCACATTCTTGGGTAATGGCGCGTAGGAGAAAGCCTCGACCTGGCTTTCGCCGGAGGTGATGATCCAGTTCAGCAGATCCTTGATGACCTTGCCCTTGGCCGGATCGGAAGAGTGCTGCGGCACCAGCAGCCACGTGAAGCTGGAGATCGGATAAGCCTTGGCTCCCGGCGCGTTGACGATGGAGACACGATAGTCGGCGGGAATCGACTTGACGCTGGCGGCGGCTTCGGTTACGCCGGAAATGGAGGCCTTCAAAAAGTGGCCGGAGGCATTCTGCACTTCGCCATAACTGATCTTGTTCTGCAGCGCATAGATTAGTTCAACGTAGCCAATGGAGCCTGGTAACTGGCGGACCAGTCCGGCCACGCCCTCGTTGCCCTTGCCACCCACGCCTACCGGCCAGCTCGGCGAGGTGCCCTTGCCGGGGCCGTTGGCCCAATCCTTGCTAACCTTGCTGAGATAGTCGGTGAAGATATAGCTGGTTCCGCTGCCGTCGGAGCGATGAACTACCAGGATCTTTTCGTTGGGCAGTTTCACGCCGGGGTTGTCCTTGACGATGCGCGGATCATTCCAGACGGTAATCTTGCCCAGGAAAATTTCGGACAGTACGGCGGAACTGAAGCGAATGTCGTCGACGCCGGAAACATGGAAGATCGGCACGACCGCGCCCAATACCGTGGGAATGTGAATGAGCTTGGTCTTGGAGGCGGCAAGCTGTTCGTCGGTGGCCGGTCCGTCGGTTGCGCCAAAGTCCACCAGCCCCGCGGTTACCTGCCGAATGCCGCCTCCGGAACCGATGGATTGGTAGTTGATCTGGACGCCTGGATGCGCGGCGCTATACTCGCTGAACCACTTCGAGTAAATCGGATAAGGAAAGGTCGCCCCTGCTCCGGTCAACTTCTGCGCCTGAGCGGAACTCAAGGCCAAAATCAGCATACCAACTGCAATCAACGTCTTTTTCACGGAAATCTCCCTCGTAGAATACTTGCATTACTGCATCTGATTGTCGGCGGGGAATGTTACGGGTACTTGAATACATCATTTCAATCCGATGAAAGGCGACGCAGCGGCTGTCGGCAAGCAGAGATGCGGGTAAACGGCCGTTTGTCAGCGTGCGATGCTGTTCAGAAAATCCAATGCCGGGCAGGCTCTTTTTTTGAAGAGATCCTCCGGTGCTTTTCCGCGCGTCCTACCTTATTATTGGTTCGCTCATGCCTGCCAGTTCGCAAAAGTTGGCGTTGTTGAGCGACGGAGCCCTGTCGTGCGCGGCACCTGATTTTGCGGCAGGGAATCGAGAGCAGGACTTGCTGACGAAGAATCCTTTTGGCGGGGAAGGATCATCAAATTAGTAAAAATGTTGGTTTCGGTCGTTGTGAAGGCCGGAACAGCCGCCGCGCAGGTCGTCCTCCCTGGCATAGAAGTCCCTTCTTTTCTATCCTTTGATACATGGAGCGAGCTTGAGCATTCTGAAGAAAACCAGATGCAATGGTTTTGCGCGCGAAGGATTTTTATACTGCAAAAGAGCGGAACGCCCCCTTGCAATGGGACGAAAAACGAAGAAAATAGCTGTTCGCCAGTGGAAACGGAGCGGTGTTCCGTGGTAGGGTCCAATTTTTGTGGTTGATTTTTTCCGGACGGAAAAAGCTGCCAGCGGTGCAGACAGGATTTTTGGCTGTCTGCGAAGAGAATGGAACAGGCCCGAGCCGAATCCAATAGGCCGGACAGGATACAGTGGAATTGGAATCAAGGATGGCAATGAGCAAATCACTGGTGATCGTCGAGTCGCCCGCCAAGGCCAAGACGATTGAAAAATATCTGGGCAAGGGCTTCGAGGTTCTGGCATCGGTCGGGCACATCATGGACCTGCCCAAAAAAGAGATTGGCGTGGAGCTGGAGAATCGCACCTTCGAGCCGACGCTGATTGTTTCTCCCGGCAAGGAGAAGGTGGTGGCGCAACTAAAGCGCGAAGCAGCCAAGGCGGATGAAATCTACCTGGCGCCCGATCCTGACCGCGAGGGCGAAGCAATTGCGTATCATCTGGCGCTTCAGTTGGGAACCTCGGCGAAAGAGAAAAAGAAGATTCGCCGCGTGACCTTCAACGAGATCACGAAGTCGGCCGTGCAGGAGGCCTTCAAGCATCCCCGCGACCTGGATCAGGATCTGGTTGCCTCGCAGCAGACGCGGCGCGTGCTGGATCGCCTGGTGGGCTACCAGGTTTCTCCGCTGCTCTGGAAGAAGGTGCGGCGGGGGCTTTCGGCCGGGCGCGTGCAGACGGTGGCAGTGCGGCTGGTCGTCGAGCGGGAGCGGGAGATCGGCGCATTCAATCCAGTTGAGAATTGGACGCTGGATGCCGTGCTCAATCCGGAAAAGCAGACTGAGACCAAGCTCAAGGCGCACTTTGTCGGCATCGACGGCGAACCGGCGCGGGTCGCGAACGGCCAGGATAAAGACGGAAAAGACCAGTTCATCTCGAATGCCCTGCCGGACAAGAAAACCACCGACGAGGTGATCGCGGCGCTCCAGGACGCGAAGTGGTCGCTGGTTTCTGTGCAGTCCACAGAGAAGCAGCGGAGACCCCAGGCTCCTTTCATCACCAGCCAATTGCAGCGCGACGCGGCTAACAAGCTGGGCTTCAATGTGCGGCGGACGATGGGCGTGGCGCAGCGGCTCTATGAGGGCATCGATGTGGGCGACGAGGGGACTGTCGGCCTCATTACCTACATGAGAACGGACTCGCCGCGCGTGTCGCCGGAAGCGATTGCCGGAGCGCGGGAGCGGATTACCAAGCAGTTGGGCGCAAAATACCTGCCCAAGACGCCCAATCTGTACAAGGGCAAGAAGGCGGCGCAGGATGCGCATGAAGCCATTCGCCCCACCGACGTTTCGCGTACTCCGGATTCGATTGCGCGCTATTTGACCGAAGAGCAGCTCAAGCTGTATCGGCTGATCTGGCAGCGGTTTGTGGCCTCGCAGATGGCTCCGGCCGTCTTTGACGTGACGACGGCGAAGATTGCCGCTGTCAGCGCAAAGACAAAGAAAACCTATGATTTCCGCCTGAGCGGCTCGGTGCTGCGCTTCGACGGATTCCTGAAGGTATACGAAATTGCCGAGAAGGACGACGAAGACGACGAGGCTGGCAACAAGCTGCCCAATCTGGACAACGTGAAGAAGCTGGAGCTGAACAGGCTGGACAGCGAGCAGCACTTCACAACGCCGCCTCCCCGTTACAACGAAGCCTCGCTGGTCAAGGTTCTGGAAGAGAAGGGCATCGGCCGTCCATCGACCTATGCGTCGATCATCAACACCATTCAGGACCGCGAATATGTGACCAAGATCGCCGGGCGCTTCTATCCGACAGAAATCGGCATGGTGGTCTGCGACCTTCTGGTCAAGAACTTCCCGTATATCTTCGACGTGGCGTACACGGCCAAACTCGAAGAGGAGCTGGACGAGATCGAGGAAGGCAACGAGAAGTGGACCGACCTGCTGAACGGCTTCTATGGTCACTTTGAGGATGAGCTGAAGCACGCCGACGCGAAGATGGAAGACATCAAGCGCATGGAGAAGCCGACGAACGAAAAATGCGACTTGTGCGGCTCTCCGCTGGTGCTGAAGTGGGGCAAGTTCGGCAGCTTCTTTGCCTGTTCGGCCTATGACAAGAAGGACAAATCGAGCTGTACGTTTACCAAGGAGAACACCGCCGCCAAGCCGGAGATGAACACGCCGGAGGCGCAGGGCGCGGGCGAGACGGAGGAGTATTGCGATAACTGCGGCCGGGTGATGGTTCTGCGGCGCGGGCCCTTCGGGATGTTCATGTCGTGCCCGGGGTTCAACGAGGATCCGCCCTGCAAGACCTTCCGCAAGTTGACCCAGAAGCAGCAGCAGAAGCAGTCGACGCCGAAACCCACCGGCGAGGACTGCCCGCAATGCGGCAAGCCGCTGGTGTTGCGCCAGGGAGCGTATGGGGAGTTTGTCTCCTGCTCGGGATATCCCAAGTGCAAGTACGTGAAGCAGAACCTGATTGAGGGGATGAAGTGCCCGAAGTGCGGGCAGGGCGATCTGGCCGAGCGCAAGGCGCGCCGGGGCAACATCTTCTGGGGCTGCACGAACTATCCGAAGTGCGACTTTACCTCGAATTACAAGCCGGTGGCCGAGAAGTGCCCGGAGTGCGGCAGCCCGTATCTGGTCGAAAAGACGCGGGAGTCGGGAATCTTCCTGGAATGTCCGAACAAGAAGAAGAGCGCCGAGGAAAAGGCCACGCCCAAAAAGCGCGGCAAGAAGGCTGTCGAGCCTGCCGAGAGTGCCGTGACGTGCAGCTACTCGAAACGGATCGGCGACGCGCCTGCCGCGCCCACGGCAGCAACGCATGGGCCTGTGGTGGAAGAGCAGCCGGCTTGAGGCAAATTCCGTGGCCTGATCCGGCACGGAAGGATTCCGTTGTGTATCCCCATCCTTTTCGCATCAAACGCGAAAAGGATGGGGATTTTTCTTTTTGTGCAATAAAAAACGCTAGAAATCTTGAAATGTTTTTTGACCCCTGCCGATAGAAAGCCCGGATGTGTATTCGGCATCTCCGAAAGAGGCCATTGTGTCAGTTTCTATTATTTCCTCTGCTTCACTCTTGGATAGTGCGCTCGCAGCCGCGTTAACAGCGACAACCAGCACAAGCTCAACCAACTCTGTCACTTCGACCACAGCGAGCACGACGTCCAGTGTTACCAGCACCACGGACAGCGCACTGGCTACCCTCACGCAGGATATGGTCGTGCTGCTCAAGGCCCTGGCCTCCGGGGATACCACCTCCGCCAAGACCGATTTGACCAAACTCAAGACCGATCTGGCGGCTGAAGAAGCCACGCTTGCGGAGAATGCCTCCACGACTTCTTCCAACAATCTCACCAAAGACGTGACTTCGCTTCTCAAGGACCTCACTTCCGGTGATGCCAAGGCTGCCAAGACGGACGCGGCCACGGTTCAGGCTGATTTGAAGGCCGAGGACGCCTCGGACACTTCCACCACCAAGACCACCAGCCCGCTGGAGACCCTGATCGACACAATATCCACTTCGCTCAGTTCGGGAAGCACTCAGGGAGCCTTGCAGGCGCTGGCCAGCTACCTGGTGCAGAATGGGCAGGGAACGGGCAGCCTGATCAACACAACAGCTTAGGAAATGCACGGCCAGAGCTCATGCGAGCGCGCACAGTGGAATCTTTCAAAGCCGAAGCCCTTCGCGGTTTTGTTGACGGAAGGCTTTTTGGAACGGTCCCCGGTGGAATCCGTTACCATGAGGCAGCGGAGAACTCACCATGGAACGTATGCTTGCAACCCCAGCCGATGCTGAAATCATTCTTAAGCTCTATGAATTGCGCACGGAAGCCGTGATGCGCCAGGCCCGCGCGTGGGTGACCGGCGAGTTCTGGCCGTCCACCGCCGAGGACTACTTTGCCGTGGCCGAGAATCCGGCCGATCTGCACAATCCCTGGTTGCGCCAAGTGCTCACTTATTGGGAGATGGCCGCGGCCATGGTGGTTCATGGCGCGGTTTCAGAAGAGCTTTTTGTCGATTGCAACGGCGAGGGCTTTTTTCTGCTGGCCAAGTTTGCGCCCATCCTGGATGCGATCCGCGAGAAGGATTCTGGGTTCCTGGTGAAGACCACCGAGCTGGTGAACAGGTTTTCAGCCGCCACCTTGCGGTACGAGATTGTGCTCAAAAAGGTGGAAGCCCGGCGCAACAGGCTGCCGGTCCAGCCGCAGGCGCGCGGTTAGGATTTTATTCTGCTCTGAATCGGGTCGAATTCGGGTCGCGGAGTGTGACGACGGTTGGGCTCTGGTCCCTGTGGAGAGGGGCAGGTCGCGCCTCAAGACCTTTCAGTCTTGAAACGAATTCGCAATGCAGACGAATTTCTGCTAATGTCATATCCGTTACTTGAGCCGGAGCCGTTTGGGCCGGCCAGGAGCAGAAGCGGAGTTCAGCGAAGCTAACGATGGCACGAGCAATCTGGAATGGCAAGGTCATTGCCGAGAGCGACACGACAGTTACGATGGAGGGAAATGTCTATTTCCCCGAATCCAGCCTTAAACGCGAGTATTTTCTCCCCAGCAGCACCACCTCGCTGGATCCCGTGCGGGGCCAGGCGCGCTATTTGAACCTGCTGATCAATGGGCAGGATAACCCGGATGCGGCCTGGTACTATCCCGACCCGAGCCCGGTGGCGCGCAAGGTGAAGGGCTATGTGGCCTTCTGGCGGGGTGTGGAAGTGGAGAAGTAGCGCTGATCCACAGGGATGCGGCTCCTGGTTTGCACGGTGCTTCTTCTGGCAGAGAATGCGGTGGAGCGCAACACATGCCTGGGGTGTGCGGAGTGATACATTATCCCCATGGGTCTCAAGGGTGTCGCGACATTTCTAGGGTTGTTGGCCATCGCTCAGTTGGCTGGGGCGGTTCCCGCCAAGACAGCCAATCCCTCGGGCGCGAGTCGGCAAGCGACCACCCATTCGACGGCCCAGGCTGCATCCCACACGACCAAACCGGCTTCCTCTCATGCGGTTGCCCAGACTACGGCCCATCCGGCGGCGGTTCCAGCTGCTGGAGCCGATAGCGAAGAGAGAACTCCGGCCAGTCCGCCGCCAAGCGTGACCGTTGTCAATCCGCCCGCAGCGTCCTTGCCCTGGACCCTGCACGACAAGATTCTCTGGGGAGCCTATCTGGTGCTCGCCATGGTGGGATATGCCGGCGTGATGATGGGCATCTCTCTGCTGAAAAAGATTGATCGTCAAACCGGATACGCGGAGGTGGCGGCCGACGCTGCCGCGGCCAGCGCTCAGGCCGCCTTGTTGAATGCGCAGGCTGTCATCCACGCCGAAAGGCCATGGATCCTGGTCACTGTCGAGCCGTCGCGGAGCATGGAGAACAGTTTTACCGTCATGGCCACAAACCGTGGCCGAACTCCCGGCACAATCGTTGCAACCGTGGAACAAACGACGATTGTCATCGACGAAAAGCATCTTCCCGACACGCCCGAGTACAAGGATGAAAAGCCTGGTCCGCCGCTTGCTTCCATCATTCTGCTTCCGGGCGAAGCCACGGTTCTCAAGAATTTCTCCCGAAATGATGTGAAAGGGCTTTGCGACTCGGAGGAAAGATTCAAGCGCATCGAAATCTGGGAAGAAAAGGTCTTTCTTTATGGAAAGGTCATCTACAGGGATTTAGTCGCGTCTGCCAACGATCAAGTCCACGAGACGAATTGGTGCTGCTGGTATATTCACGGACGGCAGAACAGCGGTCTGGTCATGGCCGGGCCGTCTGAGTACCATTTGCATACATAGATCTCGGGGGGCACGGGCGCTGCCCTCGGCTTGCCGCCAGGATGGGCCGCTCGCACATTGCCTTTTACAGAGCCTTCCACGATCTCTGAAACCGCTCTTGATAAGAGAGAGAATGGTCTTCCGTTCCCTAATCCCTGTTTTTTTCAATGCGCCAGAAAATAGACGCCGATGCAGACCAGCACGGCGGCGGTCCAGCGCCTGCGGTCCACGTTCTCTTTGAGAAAGAGCTTGGCGGCGATGGCGTCCGTGACCAGCGAAAGAGAGGCCGAAGCAGGCGCGACCAGACTCAGGTTCATGTGGTTCAGCGCGAGAAGCAGCGAGAAGAAAGACAGCGCCAGAAAGCTCACGCCAATGTAGAACAGTGGGCAGGTGACAACGGCGCGAATGGCGCCCTTCATCCCTGAGTGGGCGCGAATCTCATCCAAATCGCCAATGGACTTCATCGCTCCAGCGGTCAGCACTTCGCCGGCGGTCGAAGTGACCACGATGGCGGCGATCATGGCGGCGGCTACCCAGAAGCTGGGCTGCGCGACGGAGGAGGAAATAATCATCGCGCCTGCTCCTCGCCGAGCTGACCGACGGGTTCCTCTGTTTTGGCGAGTGCGGATGCTGCCGGTCTTTCCGTCAAGGAGGGACCGTGTGCAACGAAGCCCACGCCCACGGTAATCAGCACAATTCCGATCCAGCGTTGGAGCGAAATTGGCTCGTTCAGCCAGTAGCGCGCGATCAGTGCGACGACCACGTTGCCGAGAGCCGTTGCGGGCAGGACAAAAGTAAGATCGGCCCATGAAAGAGCGGTCAGATAGCTGGCGAAGAAGCCGATCAGCAGCACGATGCCCATGGCAATCCAGGGCGTGAAGACCGCCGCGATGAGCGTGGCGGGGTGGGCCAGCGTGATGGCAGGCAGACTGCTCATGCCGCGCGACAGGCAACTGTCTCCCAGTGGCGCGCAGAGGGAGACAAGCGCCAGAGTCATGTATTGCCGCGGTAAAAGTCTGTGATAAGCCATCGTGGGATGAATTTCCTCTATGTTGAGCCTCAAAAAATCGAGGGCTGACGCAATTGCGCCGCCCTCGATGGGATGAGTGAAAACAGGTCGCTACGCCTGCTGACTGTGCGCATCCTTTACGATCTTCTTGCGCTGCGCACGCAGCTTGAGAAAGGACTTTGACTCAGCGTAGAGGCGAGCAATATCGCGATTGACGATTGCCTTCCAAACCACGCGCAAGGCCTGCTTGGGCCGGAAGAAATACTCCTCGTAGAAGCTGTTCACCATTTCGAGCACGTAGTCGGTGGAAAGGCCCGGATACTCGATGTGGGCCAACTGGTGACCGCCTGCATCGCTCATCGCCTCGGCATTCGAAATGAAACCGTTGGCCTTGACGTACTCGAACAGTTCGGTGCCGGGCAGCGCATGTGCGATGGAAACCTGGATCGTATCCACGTCCAGCTTCTTGGCGAAGTTGATGGTGCGGCGGATCGACTCCTTGGTTTCGCCGGGCAGGCCCAGGACGAAGTCTCCGTGGACGGCGAGGCCCAGATCGTGGCAGTCCTTGGCGAAGGCCAGCGCGCGCTCGACAGTGGCGCCCTTCTTGATGTTCTTCAGAATCTGCGGGTCGCCCGACTCGAAGCCCACGATCAGCAGCCGGCATCCGGCATCCTTCATGGCCTTCAGCGTTTCGTGGTCGGCGGTCACGCGGGATGTAGAGCTCCAGGTCAGCCCCAGCGGCCTAATCTTCGAGCAGAGCTCGATGGTGCGGGCCTTTTGGATATTAAAGGTGTCGTCGTCGAAGAAGAACTCCTTCACCTCGGGGAATTCTTTTTTGGCCCAAGCCAGTTCGGCGGCCACATCGTCGGTGGAACGCTTGCGCAGAGCATGTCCGCTGAGGGTTTGCGGCCAGAGGCAGAAAGTACACTGAGCTGGGCAGCCCCGCGTGGTGTAGAGCGCAATGAACGGATGTAGCAGGAAAGGCACGCTGTAGCGCGTAATGTCCAGGTCGCGCTTGTAGGTCTTGGTGGCCCAGGGCAGTGCGTCCAGGTCTTCCACGGGCGGGCGGTCGGGATTGTGGATGATCTTGCCATCCTGCTTGTAGCTGATGCCGAGAATTTCAGCCAGCGACTTGCCTTGGGCAAACTCGACCACCGAGTACTCGAACTCGCGGCGGCAGATGAAGTCCAGCTCCGGGCATTCATTCAGGGCGCGCTCCGGGTCCGTCGTTACGGGCGGCCCGACAAAGGCGATCTTCAGCGAAGGATTGGCGGCCTTGATGGCCGCGGCCAAATGCTGATCACTCTTCCAGCCGACCGTCGAGGTGAACAGAACCAGAAACTCATAGTCCTTGCAGATCGCGATGGTTTCTTCGGCTGTAATGTGGTTCGGAGAGGCATCGACCAGGCGTGAGCCCTCCAACATGCCAGCCGGGTAGCTCAGCCAAACCGGATACCAGTAGGATTCGATCTCGCGCGTAGCCGGCCAGCGCGAGCCAGCGCCGCCGTCGAAATTCTCAAAGGATGGCGGGTTCAGAAACAAGGTTTTCAAAGGTGTAGACATCCCTTCTATTCTAACATTCCGGCATTTTTCTTGATTTTGACTGGTTTTTTCTGCTGTTTGCACGGGGACTACTTCGTGTGCAGCTCGTGCAGCCAGTCTTCCATGTGCCCGAGGGCGCAGAGCAGGCTGAGGCGCGCCTTGGCGAGGTCGAATCCCGCTTCCAGCGCGTCCTCGGATTTTTGCTGCTCGTCGATGCGGGCCAACTGCTCCGCCTTGGGCGTTAATTGCGCCGGTGCTCCCGCAGCGGCGCCGGAGCCCAACTCCAACTGCGTCAGCACGGCTTGGAGTTGTTCCTTGGCGATCTGCTGTTTCAAGTCGGAAATCTCTGCCAGCGCGTCCAGTTCACGCAAGCTGCCGGTCAGCTCCGCAATCTGCACTTCGCTCTGGCGCTGGGTCTGCTCGGCCTCGACCGTGGCCCGCAGCGCATCGGCCGCTGACTCTTTGCCCTTGTCGCGATGGGCCCAGTCGAAAAGAGGAACCTGTATCGAGAATCCCGAACTGAAGTTGTTGGTCGGGAGGTTGTTCTTGTAGTAGTTGTTGGCGTCGTTCAGCATCGTGGTGCTGCGGAGGTACTCCGCGGCGAAGCTGATCTGGGGCAGCCACATATGCTGCGAGTCGCCACGCGCCTGCTGTTGCTTCGAGAGTGCAAGCATTTGCGCCGCTTTGACGCCGTGTGTGGTGCGTGGGGCTTCGTCAGCCTTGACGGCGGGAATCTCGGGGATGCTGGCGTGATCCGGCGTGATGGAGCCGACCGGCAGGCCGGTGAGCGTCGCAATCTGCTTTGAAAGTGTTGCGGCGCGAGTTTCCAGGTGCATCCGCTTCAGCTTGAGCTGGGCAGCCGTCAGGCGAGCTTGCAGCAGTTCGCTCACGGGGTCGATGCCGGCTTCGGCGCGCTCCTGCTCGATGCGCACCAAACGGTCCGCAAAGGCCTCCTGCTGGTGTACCGCCTCCAGTTCGCGCCCGATCGTATCCAACTCGATGTAGGTGGTTGAAGCCTCAAGCGCGACCTGCTCGCGGGCGCTTTTCAGATTGAGCGAGGCGGTCTTGAGCCCGGAGCGTGCCGCGTCAATGTAAAACTTTTGCGGAATGCTGAAAACCAGCGCCTGCACAGTGCCGTTCAGAATCGACGGCACCCCGCCGGTAAAACCAACAGAAGGAAATGCGGGTAGCCCCGAGCCGAAGTTGAAGTTGGGCAGATAGACATCTCTGGTCTCAGCCAGGACTGCTTGCGCCTTGCGCACATCGGTTTCAGCTAACTTGACCGCGCTCGAGTTGCGCTGCGCCAGATCCACGACGGTGGTCAAAGAGACCTGTGCAGAAACGAGCGCCGGGGCGCAAGCCAGCGTGACACCGACGAGCGCCACGGTCCAGCCCTTCAGCAGATTGTGTCTGTTTATCACGTGCGCTCTTTCACTCAATGTTGCAGATCTCAATGTCTCAAATCCAGGGCAGGCTTGTACTCATGCGCCAGGGCCAGCGCAGCCGCGCGTTCGCGGCTGGCTCCCGCGCTGTCTGCCAGTTGCGCCTTTAAACGCGCCAGCGAAGTGTGCGCCACAAACGCCGGCGCTTCCTCGGTCTTTGCGTTGCTGGCAAGATAGTCCTCGAGCATTTTGGCCGCTCGCGCGGGATCCCGGTTTGTCTTGGTCAACAAAGAAGCTCCATCGTACAGCGCCACGGATGCGTGCTTGTCCCGCTCGGCGGCGCTCTGCCCGGTGCGTATCGCGGATTCCATCTCCGTCCAGCGGGCACGGTGGCGATAAAAGCTTGCCAGCGTCATCCACTGAAAAGCCGGATGCGGAGATGTCGCTATGGCTTGCTTCAACTCTCGCTCGGCTGTGCCGTAATCCTTGCGCTGCTCGGCGATGTGCCCTCGCAATTCATGGGCGCGCGCGGGGTCGATTTGATCCAGTTGCGCGGCCACGCCCTCTGCCTTGGCTGTGCCGCCACCCACCACTTCGGGCGCCGAATAGTAAAACTCGCCCAGATCCGTCAGCGCCTCGGCGTTGCGCGGATTCAGCCGGACCGCTTCTTCAAACTCGCCCCGCACCCGCTTGGCCAGCGAATAGGCACTGAGAAAGGAGGCCCGGCTGGCCTTTTCGCCCAGGGCGCGGCCTAGCCACAGATGATCGACGGAGTTCTGCCCGTCCAGCTTGACCGCCTGCGTGCAGTCATTGATGGCGCGATCCCATTGTTCCAGCGAGTATTCCACGCGGCATCTGAGGTTATAGGCTTCCGCCTTGCCGCCTGGCTGGTCCAGCAGCGCCAGGGCTTTGTCCGCCTCGCCGGCTTGCAAGGCTGCCTTTGCCGGGGCAAGCGGATTCCTTCCGCCGCCCTGTGCGGAGGCAAAAAGGGCGGCGGCTGCCGCCAGCATCACTCCCGCGAAGATCTTCACCGCACGACCTTGATTGGAACGCCCTCTTGCAAGGGCTGTCCGCTGGTTGTTCCGGTGGCCACCATATCCCCCTCCTGAAGTCCGGAGAGAATGGCTGCCTGGGTCAGATTAATGGCCCCAATGGTCACGAAAGTTCTCTGTAACCCGTTTTTAACGATCTTGTAGACGTAGGTCTTGCCGTTTTCCGAGTGCAGGGCCTCGCGCGGCACGCTGAGGGCTGTGGCGTCACTGGAGATAGTCACCGTTGTGGTTACATTGGTCTCCGGTAGCAGTTCGCCGTTGGCGTCGTCGATTTTCACCAGCACCTCGCCCACGCTCCTCGTGCCCAGATCCATCACCGTGACCGGTACGCGCTGAATATGCCCGTTCCAAATGCGGCCCGGCTTGGCATCCCACTTGATCTGAATCTTCTGGCCAATTGCCAGTCGCCCGATTTCAGGCTCGTCAAAATACGCACGCACCCGCTCGTGGTGCAAGTCAGCCAACTGCATCAGCAGCTTGCCCTCTTCCACGAACTCCGTTCGCCCGGCGCCAAGGTTGTAGACCGTTCCTGCGGCCGGAGCATGCACATAAGTCTGCGCCACCACCTGCCGCGCCGCGGCCAGATTGGCTTTTGCGTCGGCGAGGGCAGCTTTTCCGCGCTCAATTTCCGCCGGCGAATAGCGGTTGTTTGCGCTCTGTTCCGAAGCGCGAAGATTGGCTTCCGCCGTATCCAGACGCTGGCGTGCCGCAGCCACCTCGCTGGGCGACGCCGCTCCGGTCGAGTTGAGCCGGGTCAGGGCTTGCAGGCCCCGGCGCGCTTCGTCGCGTTCCAGCCGCGCGCGCGTCACATCGGCGGCCGCCATCTGGCGCTCCTGCTGCGTTCCGTTGTGGGTCGCGGCTTCCAGCGCGGCCTGAGCGGCCTTTACGCCGCTCTCGGCAGTCGCCACGCGAGCAATAGCCTGAACATTATCGAGCACCATCAGCAGCTTGCCAGCCGGCACCTGGTCGCCCGGCTGCACATAGACGGCCTTGACCGTGCTTGCAAGCGGGGCGTGGAGTTCGAAATTCGCCTCCGGTTCAACCCTGCCGTTGGTGCTGATGGAGCTCACCAAGGGCATATGCACCACCTCGGCCACACGGACCTGAAGCCGGTCCCGTGTCAGTGAGCGTGCCGAGAAAAAAACTACGATTGTCAGAACCAGTGCGCCCAGCCAAAGCCAGAGCCGGTTCAAATGCTTTCTATCTTGAGTCATTCAGTCAACCAGAGTCAGTATATAGGACTCGGCGTCCAGCTCCCAGGCTGCATCTCAATCCCAAGGGAAGAAACTGGCCAGCGATTCTGCCGTCTCGTACAATGAAACCATGGCTTCAGAACCCCGCTATACCGACAAACACGCCCATGCTGGCCTCGATTTTTCCTTCCCCGCCATCGAAACTTGGCAAAACCAGTTTCCGGGCTATGAAATTGTGATCGACGACCCGGAGTTGACTTCCGTCTGCCCCAAGACAGGATTGCCCGACTTCGGCGTTCTCAAGATTCACTACATGCCCCGTCAGCGCTGCCTGGAGCTCAAATCGCTCAAGGAGTACCTCTTCTGTTACCGCAATCTGGGCATTTTCCAAGAGAACATTGTCAATCAGGTGCTGGAAGACGTGGTCAAGGCCTGCGACCCGGTTTGGGCCGTGGTGCGCGGCGAATTCCGCCCTCGCGGCGGCATCGGCACCACGGTAGAAGCGCGCTGGCCGCGGCCCAAAGAGTAGATGGGCGCTTTGTCGCAGCCTCTTCGCCTCCAGCGGAAACGTTCGGCGTTCCAGCCAATGCTCAGTGCCCCATCCTTGCGCCTTGTTTCTGGCGCAAGGGTGGGAGACCACAATTTTTCGATGGGCCTTTCTACGGAATGACTTCCTCGTCCACTTCGCTGTGCCCGCATTGCTCCCGCCTCAGCCCTGCCGTGGCGACGCTCGTGCTGCTCATTGGCCTGAATCTGCTCAACTACGTCGACCGCTACATCTTGCCTGGCGAACTGACGCTGATTCAGCGCGATTTTCACTCGACAGACCAGCAGATGGGGGCGTTGACCACGGCGCTCTTCCTCTTCTACATGATTGCCGCGCCGCTGACCGGATGGCTCGGCGACCGCTTCCCGCGCAAGCCGCTCATCATTGCCGGCGCGGTCTTGTGGAGCTTGGCGACTCTCGCGACCGTCTGGGTTCACGGCTACTGGACCTTCTACATCCGGCAGGCCATGGTCGGCGTTGGCGAGGCCACCTTCGGCATCTTCGCGCCCACGGTGCTGGCCGACTTCTATCCCGAGCGCGACCGCAATCGCATTCTCTCCATTTTCTACGTGGCGATTCCCGTTGGTGCGGCTCTGGGCTACTTGGCTGGAGGGCAAATCGGGCCGCACTGGGGCTGGCGTGCGCCGTTTTTTGTTTGTGCCATTCCGGGGTTGGTGATCGCGGCTCTTTACGGATGGCTGGGCAGTGAACCCGTGCGTGGGGCTAGCGACCATATTCAGCCCACCGCGAATCGCTCCACGGCCGTTGGGCTTTTCCGCAACCCGGCTTTCCTGACCGCGACCTTCGGCCTGGCCATGCTTACCTTCGCCATGGGCGGCATTTCCGCCTGGGTCCCGGAATTCCTTCGCCGCTCCGCCGGGCTCTCAATCGGCAGCGCCAGCCAAGCTGTGGGTGTCATCACGGTCATTGATGGCATCGCCGGAACGCTGACCGGCGGCTGGATCGCCCAGCGCTGGCTGCGCACCAATCACCGCGCCCTCTACCTGCTTTCTTTCTGGAGCGTCGCACTGACGCTGCCCTGCGGCGTGCTGGCCTTCTTTGGCCCCGCGGCATGGGCGGTTCCGTCGCTGTTTGCCGCCGAGTTCTTTCTCTTCCTCAACACCGGGCCGTTGAACACTGCCATCGTCAACTCGGTCGCCGCGCCGGTCCGCGCCACGGCTATCGCCTGCAATCTGTTTATTATTCATTGTTTTGGCGACACCTTCTCGCCGCAGTTGATCGGCTTTCTTTCCGACCGCGCCGGCAGCCTGCGCCTAGCCTTGGGAGCCACGCTGCTTGCCCTGGTCGCTTCCGGCATTTTGCTTCGCGCCGGAGCTCGCTACGCCCCGCGCTTCGAAGAGACGCATTGATTCCATCAACATGGGTGCCCCAGGTCCCGATTCTGGGACCTGGGAAACGAGGAAGTTCATTTCGCCGGGTGCCCCACCCTCGCCGCGTCTTTGTCTTTGCGGCTAGGGTGGCAATCCATAATCTTCACTTCCCAGGCAGCGTCTCTTTATCCCGCGTATTCATGAAGGCGCGATGCCCGCCCTGCGAGCGCAGGTTGGGATCGTTGATGGGCGGCCGGCTCTGGTCGGCGTTGAAGCCGCGCAGAAGTCTGGGGTTGGGCCGGAACTTGGGCGGTCCGCCATAGAACTGCCGCGCATGGCTGACCACCATGCCTGCCCGTCCGTGCATCGGCCGCACAATTCCGCGAACCTGCACGTTCATGTCGCGATACTTGCGCAGTTCGCCCACGTCGTTGCGATCTTCCGGCAGGCTCACGAGGGTGAAGTGGCACTTCGCGTCCGGCGTATCGGGCGCGCACACATCCAGAAAGCGCGTTCCATCCGGCAACTCGACCACTTCGTAAACATGGGCCGTGATGCACACGTCCTTGTCGACGAGCTTGGTCGCTTCATCGGCTGTTACGCACGGCTTCTGCTGGCCGGCAAAAGCCACCGAGGGCGAAACTGCGGCAAGAAGCACGAGCCGGGCGAGTCGGCGCAGAACCACGGAAAGCCTCCAAGAAAGATTTCCGCAATCCTAGCGCGAATTGAGCCGGAAAGGAAGTGATTTTAATGTGGGCACGGCTTCTGCCTGAGCCTTATGAACTCTTTGTTGCTACGCCTTCTGCCCGTAGTGGCTTTCGACGTAGTCATCGAGAATCTTCTCGAACTCCGCCGCAATGGCATCGCCGTGCAGAGTCGTTGAAAACTTGCCGTCCACATAAACCGGCGCTTTGGGCTCCTCGAATGTGCCCGGCAGGCTGATTCCCAGGTTGGCGTGCTTCGACTCGCCGGGGCCGTTGACGATACAGCCCATCACAGCCAGTTGCAGCTCTTCCACGCCGGGATACTTCTTGCGCCACTCCGGCATGGAAGCGCGAATGTGGTTCTGAATCTCTTCGGCCAGTTTCTGGAAGTAGGTGCTCGTGGTGCGTCCGCAGCCGGGACAACTGGTGACCTGCGGCATAAAGCTGCGAATTCCCAGCGACTGCAAAACCTGCTGCGCGGCAAAAACTTCTTCCGAGCGGTCGCCGCCCGGCTTAGGCGTCAGACTCACGCGGATGGTGTCGCCGATGCCAGCCAGCAGTAGCGGAGCGAGAGCCGCGGTCGAGGCGATTAGTCCCTTAGCGCCCATCCCGGCCTCGGTCAGCCCGAGGTGCAGCGGGTAGTCGCAACGTGCGGCCAGGTCTTTGTAAACGTCGATCAGGTCGCGGACGCTGCTCACCTTGGCCGAGAGCAGAATCTGGTCGTGGCGCAGGCCGTAGTGCTCGGCGGAGGCGGCCGACTCCAGGGCGCTCGTGACCATCGCGTCCATCATCACCTGGTTGACCGGCGCGGGCTGCGGCAGGCTGCTGTTCTTGTCCATCATGCGCGCCAGCAGCGACTGATCCAGCGAGCCCCAGTTCACGCCGATGCGCACCGGCTTCTGATTTTCGGCGGCGCACTCGATCATGGTGCGGAAGTTGTCGTCGTCCTTGCGGCCAATGGAAACGTTGCCGGGATTGATGCGGTACTTGGCCAGCGCCCGTGCCGTCTCGGGAAATTTCTTCAGCAGCAGATGGCCGTTGTAGTGGAAGTCGCCCACAATCGGCACGTTGATTCCGCGCTTGTCGAGGCCCTCCACAATTTGCGGAACGGCGGCCGCGGCTTCGTCGTTGTTGACCGTGAGGCGCACCAGTTCGGAGCCCGCCTGCACCAGCGCCTCAACCTGCGCGATGGTGCTGGCAACGTCCGCCGTGCTGGTGTTGGTCATCGACTGCACGGCGACCGGAGCCTCCGAGCCCACGCGAACCTGCCCGATTTTGACCGTAACTGTTTTCCTGCGCTGAATCTCTGCCATGCCTCTAGTTTACCCGCTGCACCGTGTTTTTTCACGCAGGGTGCTTGCCTATGGATTTTCCCTCAGGGGCTCAAGCCCAACACGGTTTTGTCGCATGTTCGGCACGACTGAAGTCGTGCCCTAACACAAAGCTGCTTGCTGAAACACTATCCACGAGTTTTTCCGCAGTGTTCAGCTACCGAAGAAACAACTTCTTACGCACCCCGATGAACTACTGCTTGTTCACGTCCACGTAATACAAATCCGTTGCGATCTGAAACTGATCCTTCGTCAGCGGAGTTTTCATCGATTGCCACTCGGTCGTAGGACGAATGATTTGCCAATGTCCTGGCGTTCCCACGCGCACCGGCATCGCGAAGTTGTCTTCGTCGGCGCGCCACTTGTACAGCACCGTGCCTGGCGCTTCGCCAAACAATAACTCCAGACGCGGAATCTGCGCATGGCGCAGGTACTGGTTGAAGATCGGCGTCAGGTTCATGCCGGTGTGCTGGTTGAAGTACGCCACCACATCTTCGGTCAGGATGTTCTGATACTTGAAGTGCTGATAGAAGCCGTGAATCAGCGGCCACCACTTCGCGTCGTCGTTCACCACGCTGCGCAGAGTGTTGATCATCAGTGCGCCCTTGAAGTATTGATCTTCGGTGGGCTCGGCATTCACGCCGCGTTCGGCGAGGATGGGCCGCTGATTCCGCACCTTCGGCTTCAATCCGCCCAGGTACTTGATGGCGTCGTCCTTGCCCCAGCGGTATTCCACATAGAGGCTTTCGAGATAGGTCGTCCAGCCCTCGTGAATCCACATATCCGCAGGATCGGCGGCCGTGATGCTGTTGCCGAACCACTCGTGTCCGCTCTCGTGAATGATGATGAAGTCAAAGCGCGGGCTGATGCCGACGCCGGTCCAGTCGCGTTCATAGTAGCCGTTCTTGAAGTGGTTGCCGTAGGTCACCGCGCTCTGATGCTCCATGCCGGTGTAGGGCGCTTCGATTAGCTTGTAGCCGTCCTTCGCAAAAGGATACGGGCCGAAGTAATGCTGATATGCCTCCATCATTCCCTTGGTCTGCGCGAACTGCACCTTCGCCTTCTCCAAGTCTTCAGGCAGTACATAGAAATCCAGCGGCAGGTCGCCAGCCTTGTCGGCAAAGTGGACATAACTGCCGATGTTCAGCGAGACATCGTAGTTATTGATCGGATAACTGATGTGCCAGTCCCAACGCGTAGAACCGTCGCCGAGGTCGGTCTTGCCGACGAACTTGCCGTTTGACACATCTACAAGGCCGTTGGGAATGGTGACGCTGAGGTCCATGTTTTCGACTTCGTCGCGCCATTGGTCCTTGTTCGGCCACCACATGCTGGCGCCGGTATTTTCGCAGGCGGTGTTGATCCAGACGCGCCCGGCTGGATCTTTCTTGAAGGTCATGCCGCCGAAGCGGCCGGTCTCCTCAGGATGGCCGGAGTAATAAAAATCAATGGAATAAATCTGGCCGGCGCGCAGTGCCCGCGGAAAATCGACGAAGACCGCGCCGGTGTCGCGCTCGTATTTGAGCGCCGTCGAACCGAGAAGAATCTTGTCGATTTTCAGCGTTTTGAGTAAGTCAAGCTGAATGCGTGTGCCGTCGGTAAGCATCTTGAAACGAATCGTATTCTTGCCGCTGATGAACTGCTTTTCCGGATCGACGCGGATGTCCAGATGGTAGTAGAGCAGGTCGTTGTTGGCGCGATACGGACCGTATGCGCCGCGCAGTATCTCGGCACGTGTCGGCGCGGAAACATCGGCATCGCTCGGCTTTGTAGGCGGCTTGGGTGCAGCGGCTGGAGTCGCTGTGGGTGTGGCTGGCTGGATCGTCGTTTGCTGTGCGGTTTGTGCAGAGAGCGAGGTCGCGGCGCACACAACCAGAACCAACAGCCCTCCAGCGAGAGATCGAAGCGCAAAAATTCGCATGGATTTATGTTAATCGCTGCGGCGAGGCTTACTTCCCGATGCCGCTGGCCTTGATGAGCAGTCGTTCCACAACGCTTGCGGGCAGCAGATGCTTTAGCAGCAGAGCGATCTTTGCGTCTCTGCCGAAAACGTTGCGCAGCCGGGGATGCGGGTTCGCGAGAATCGCCGCAATGCCGTCGGCGACGATCTGCGGATTGGCCTTCGGCTTGCCGTTTCCCATGCGCTCCAGCAAGCGCTGCACGCGTGCGGCGTTGGGCGAATGCGGGTCTTGCGATTGCTGGGAAAGGACTTGGCCGCTCGTCCAAATGCTGGTTTCAAAGGAGCCGGGCTCGACGAGTGCCACCTGAATTCCCAGCGGCTTCATCTCGATCCGCAGCGTTTCGGCCCAGCCTTCGACGGCAAACTTCGAAGCCACGTAACTGCTCACGCCCGGAAAGCCCATGCGCCCGGAGATGGATGAAGTCATCACGATATGCCCCGCGCCTTGCCGCCGGAACTGCGGCAGAAAGGCGCGCACGACAGCCGTCGCGCCAAAGAAGTTGGTGTCAAACTGCTGGCGCAGCTCCGCGTCAGAAACATCCTCCGCAAAGCCGCCCATGGCGAAGCCCGCGTTGCTGACCAGCGCGTCGAGCGGCGCTGTTCGCGCGACAATCGCGGCAGCGACTTCAGCAATCTGCGCATTGCTCGTCACGTCGAGCGCGAGAAATTCGATGCGGTCGAGCACGCCTGCATCGAGCGCAGCGGCTTCCAGTTTTTCGCGCCGCGCAAGATCGCGCATTGTGGCGATGACATGCCATCCGCGTTCGGCCAGTGTAACGGTCGTCAGCAGCCCAAAGCCGCTGGATGCGCCGGTGATCAGTGCGATTTTTGCCATTTAGACTCCGAAAAACGTGAAGCTTAACCAGCAAGTCCACAAGACTTCATAATCATTCTCTCGTAGAATCGCCACGGCAAAAGCCTGCGCCGCACGAATATTCTTTTGGCACTCTGGCCGAAAATATTGTGAAACTTGGGATGCTCTTGCTCCAGGATGCGTACTATACCGTCGGCAACCACCTGCGGATTGCCTTGCTTGGTTTGATCTTTCATCCGCTTGCGCCAGCGGGTAGTCTGCGCGGCGTTAGGCGAGGTCGGATCAAGCATTCCGGCTGCTGTCTTGGCATTTGCCCAAATGTCGGTCGAGAAGGAGCCCGGCTCGACCATTGAGGTTTGAATGCCGGCTTGCAGAAGTTCCATACGCATGCTCTCAGCCCAGCCCTCTAGGGCGTGTTTTGAGGCAGCATAACTGGAAAGGCCAGGAAAGCCGCAAAGCCCCGAGATCGACGAAAGCATGACGATGTGTCCGAATCCCTGGCGGCGCAACTGCGGCAGAAAGGCTTGTGTTGCTGCCACGCTGCCGAAGAAGTTGGTGTCGAACTGGTTGCGCAGTTCGGTATTAGAAACATCGTCCACAAAACCGACTATGGAAAAGCCTGCATTGTTGACAAGCGCATCAAGCGGCTCCGGACGTCGGGCAATTTCCGCGGCAGTCTTGTCGATTTGTGATTGGTTGGTCACATCGAGCGGCAAAACTTCAATGCGATCAAGAACGCCAGCGGCGCGGGCAGCTTCATCAAGCTTTCCTCTGCGTGCTGGATTGCGCATGGTTGCAATTACCTTCCAGCCGTGCTTGGCCAGCGTGACGGTTGTCAACAAACCAAAGCCTGACGATGCGCCGGTAATCAGAGCTGTCTTTATTGATTGCCTATTATTGGCTGTGGTACCCATATCCCTTTTTCTTGCCTCTGATATGAGTACGAAATCGTATTTCACAAAGTTCCCAAGCTACAGTTCATTCAGAGCGTGGAGTTCAAACACACTTTAACGCTGGCTCTCTGCATCTATGACGATCAACGAGATGATCGTCATAGATGCAGAGAGCCAGCGTTTGGTAACCAGATGGTTGGTGATTACGGCGCAGAGATAAGGCTTACGCCTTGGCTGCTTCGAGCAGGGCATTGACCTTGGCCATGACCTCGAATGCGTCGGCGACGTAGACCACGTCAGCCTTGCCGCGAGCCCAGCCGCAGTTGGGGTCCAGGTTGATGGCGCGACGGTCGCCGATGAAGCGCCAGCCGACGACGTGCGGTTCCTCGCCGTGGCAGCAGGTCGAGAGGCCCTTGGCGTGGCGCGGTGTGGCGCCTGTTTGCCCAATCTGGTTTAGATGTGTGAGGAAAGGAAGAACGGAGTTCCCCTCGCCGCCCTGATCCACCAGCGACTTGCTGCTGCCCAGAGACGCGCCGGTTGCGTGCAGAAAGTCCAGAATCAGCTTGCCTGCTTCGGCCGTGTGCGCCTGGCCGTCGTGCTGCTTCTTGGTCCAGCCGGCTCCGGCGACGAAGAGCAGCTTTGCGTCGGGGCGAATGGTCTGTTGATCTTGTTCTGGTGCGCGTAGGCCGCTGACCGTGGTGCGCAGCGCGGGTAGTTGGACGGCGATCTGCTCGACCGGAGCCGCGCCGTGTTCGCCAGCAAAGGCCGCGTGTGTGCCCGCATCGAGCAGCAGGAACCAGGGGCGCGCAACGCGGCTGAGGACCGCTTCAATGCGTTGGCGATAGAACCAGCGCGTGGCCTCGATGGCTTCCGTACCGCCGAGGGCCGTAATGTGCGTGTCGAGGAAGCCGCCCAAGCGATGGGCGACTCCGGCGGCGACACGCGTAAAGCGCGAGGTTCCGGGTGCGAGGACGATGGTGGCGTTCGCGGCGCGGCAGAGAGCTTCGGCGGCGGCGGCGTCCGAGGCGTAACGTGCCTGGGCAAAGGCCTCGCCGGGGACGGCCACGAGACGCGCTCCCGTCGAGGGTAGGGAAGCGGCGGCGGCTGTGGCGTCCACGGCGACAATGCCGATGGTCAAGGGTGCGGAAAGCCGCGCGGCCAGCTCAAGACCGGCGGTGACGGTTTCCAGAGAGGCCTTGGTGAGAGCGGAGCCGGTTTCATCGGCATGAGTCAGTACAAGAATTGTTTCCATTATTCGGCTCCAATCCACTCGACCAGTTCGGCTGCAATCTGGTCGGGAGTGAGGTCTTTCACGACGCGGGTTTCCCGCTGCTGCTTGGGCAGGCTGGCGGAGACATAATGCAGGCCGTTGGTTTCGAGCGTGACTTTCTTGGCTCTAGCCAACGCGGGCATGATCGTCCGCATGTTGGCCATGCCGACCTGCGGATTGTTGCGCGGCTCGGCCAAATTGCCGGTGGCCCAGCCGAGAACGGCGGGCGCTCCGGCGCAGACCGACACTTGCTGCTTGCCGCCTTCGACGCGCTCCAGCACTTCAAAAGAGCCGTCGTCGCGCGGGCTGATTTCGTCCACACCCTGGAACTGGTCGGTAATGCCGAGCAACTCGCCGACGAGCTGCAAAGTGACGCCCGCACCGCGCGTGGCCGACTCCCAGCCGCCGAAAAGAAGCAGCTTCGACTTGTCGAGGCCGGGAAGGGCGCTGATCGTTTCAGCCAGAACCGCTGCGGTCGAGTGCGCATCCGGGAAGCCGCCGATGGGTCCGTCCACGGGAACCAGTTGGAAGGCGACCTTCTGCGCCACGGTCATCATGACCTGCTGCAGCTTGGCCTTGGGGCCTAGCGAGACGAGCCAGAGCTTGCTGCCGGGGTTTTTCGCGACGAGGTTGGCGGCTTCATAGAGCGCGCTGGCCGCCCAAGGGTCGAGGACCGCGGGCAGAACCATCTCGTTTTTCACGCCCGGACCCGCAGGTCCAGTGACCGGTTCCAAAGTTTGCAGCGGATCGGGAACAATGCCCGCGCAAACCACGATGTCGAAAACATTTGCCATTTTTTCTTCTTCCTGCCTCGAAATGTTTGTGGTCTATTGCTTCTTCTGGCTTCATTAAGTTACTTGAAACATTTGGATCAAAAAGTACATTGAACAGAAAATTTAGCCCGTCTTTCCATGGCTGCTCTCATGGTGATCTTGATGTTAGCTAGATCGTCATCCGTCTTGATCGGATAATCTTTCCATTGATCCTCGTCCGAATATGTTCCAATAATGAAGTGTCGCTGTCGTGGAGATAAGTATGCAAAAACACGATTGTTTACCTTCATTGAGATCGAGTACTTAATTGGGTCAAATAATATCCCATCAGGTTTCCAGCCCTTGACTTCATCAAGCAGAGAACGAACTTTCTCTCGGACTGTTGCGTCGATAATGTACTTCAGGTGGTCCTCAATGTGCAATACTTCAACGACCTGTGGCAGATCGGGAATCGCCCTTTCTGTGAATATTGGTACGAGATCGTTTTCGCCTTCGAATTTCAGACAAGCGTAAGTGTATAGGGAAACTCGAAGGTCAAGCCACTTGCATCTGTTGACAAGTGTGGAAGTGAACTCCGGAGCAATGAGGAGAAGGCGGACCTTCTTTCCTGGGTCAATCAAGTGATCCTTGTATAGCCTAGCAATGGTTTCTATGTGGTCTGTAACATAATCATAGTAATCTAGACACTGACCAAGCATCTTGTCGTCTTGGGCTACCTTTAACTCGGCGACAACCAGAGCTTTGACATCGTCCACCATAAGTACGTCAAGGCGGCCACTAGTAGTCTGCATCTGATGGTCTAAATACGTTAGGCCCTCTTCCATCGCTCCGCAATGTTGCCTTACAAGTTCTTCAAGTAATGTTTCGGGAACGTCAACTTTGGTGTAGCTTTTCATAGCATCGGGCCTTTCCAAGAAGCATAGTAGCCGATAAAATGCTTGAATTATTCAATGTCCACTGCCTGTTTGAATTTTCCTCAGGGGCTAAAGCCAACGTCTATACTGCATCCTTGCGGCACGACTGAAGTCGTACCCTTTCAAAGCCAAAACGACCTTTGAAATCGCAGTAATCAGTATAGATCGAGGAGAACCCTCAATTTTCCGCCGAGTGCAGACCGCCGGAACCGGCGCGAAATTCGATGTTGCCGTGCACGCCGTCTGGTGAGTGCGAGCAATTCCACAGGCAGCCGCCGCAGTGAACGCACTTTTCGCGCTCGAAGGCGGGCAAGCCATCGTCGCCCAAGGTGATCGCTTGCCCGGAGCACATGGCGATGCAGGTCTTTTCGACGCATGGGGCGCAAAGTTGCAAGTCGCGGAAGCGGACGTGATCGGCGAATCCGGCCATGGCCTGGACCTTGCCGCCCATCAAAAGCGCGTCCTGATGCGTGACCAGAAGTTTTTCGTCGAAGGGAATCTCCGGCCAGCCGCGTTCCGTCAGCAGCGCATCGTGGAGCGGACGGCCTCCGGCCTGCGCGGCTTTTGCCAATTCGGCCACGCGTTCCGGCTTGATTCCCGGCGCGGAGGCGGCAATCTGCTCGTGGGCGGGAGGAATCTTCGCCTTGAGCGAGAGCTTGCCGCCGGTTAGGCCAGCCAGGCCCATGCCGATCATGCCTTTGACGAAGCTGCCGTAGAAGCCGTTGCGGGCATTCTCGGCTGCGCGGGCGCCGCGCTCGACCCAACTCGAACGGCGGCGTTTTTCGTAAGTGGCCGCTAGATTTTCCTGTGTGAAAGGCTTGCCTGCGCGCAGCAGCTCAACGACCGCCTCACCCAGTTGCGTGCCTGTGGCCCAAGCCTCGTCGACGCCGGAGCCGGTCAGCACGTTGGTCGAGCCGGAGCCCTCGCCGATGCGGGCAAAGCCGTCGCCAGCCAGAAACGGCTCGCCGTGGCGGCCCGATTCTCCAAGAGTCTTCGCGCCCCAGGAGCGCAGCGTTCCGTCCTTCAGATAAGGCCAGAGGGCGGGGTGTTGAATGTAGTGCTGCAGGTAGCGATACGCGGTGCGGCTGGGGTCGCTCATCCACGAAGGGACGAAGATGCCGACCGAAACCAAGTGCTCCGGATGCACGTAAAAGAAGCCGAAAATCTCCGGCTCGGGGTAGCCAAAGCTGTGCCAGATGGTGCCGGGCTGAAGCGGCGAGTCCTCGGGTAGTTCGATCACGAACTTCATGCCTACGGCGTATTCGCGCTGGGCGTGGCCCTCAGGCATTCCGAGCTTTTCGTCGAGCGCCTGACCGATTGCGCCGACCGGGCCGTCGCCGACGACCGTGAGCGCTGCCTTGACATCCATTCCGGCCATGAAACCGTCGGCGGGAGCGCCGGACTTGTCGACGCCCTGATCGGCGAGGCGAAGTCCTTCCACTTTTTTATCGGCAAACAGCGGCTCGCTGACGGGCGTGCCGGGCCAGATCTGGACCAAGCCGGTGGCCATCAGCTGCGAGCCAACCCACTGATTGAATTGGCCGATGGACATCACCATGCCGCCGTGCTTGTTGAGGAAGGGTGGAGTCCATGGGAGGGTAAAAGCGGAATTCTTGACGCCGAGCAGCGGTCCGGCTGTCCGGAGAACCGCGTCGGCGGCGCGCAGAAGGAACGAGCGTCGGCTGGCTCCGGTGGGGTCAAGCAGGTACATCATCCGCTCGCTCTTGACCGCGGTGGCCATGGGAATCTCGGCCAGGCTCAGCTCCGGGAAGCTGGCGCGAATCGAGCGGCCTAGCGTGACCACGCCGCTGACGCCAGCGGAAATATCGTCGGCGCGCTCGTAGCAGAGCACTTGCAGCGGCATTCCCGGCGCGACCTTGCTTTCAAAGGCCGGGTCGGAGGGGTTCTCATTCCAAGCTTTGGTGAGCGTGGTCAAAAAGCCGCCCATGGCCGGACCAAAACCGGCGCAGGCGATGTCCACTTCCATCGTCTGGCGGTCGATTTCGGGGGATTCGGTGCTTGTGCTTTCCACGCTCATGCGATTTTCCTTCTGGCTGTGACCTAGGCTGGGGTTGTTGTTTCCCAGGTCCGGAGATCCGGACCTGGGGCACCCGTTTTTCAAGCTAGCAGCTAAAAGCTAGAGGCTAGAAGCTGCACTCATGCCGGGTAGTCCAGGGCCTCGGGAATCATGACCTTGCCAGCTGTTGCTGCGGCGCGATCCTTGGCCAGCCGCAAGCCGTTCAGGCTGTGGGCCACTTCATTCTGGAGCTTGAAAAACTCGCTCGAATCGGCGGAGGCTCCTTCGTTGCTGGACGTGTAGCCGAAGACCAACTCGGCGGAGATGCGGGAGACCTCGCCAGCCGCCGCGGCAGCCTGTGTGGCGCACAGGTCGCTGAGGAAGCGAACGGTGCCTTCCAGGTTTTCGCTGGCAACCGGATCGGCGGGGCCGCTGGTTTCCAGCTCAAGCACGTCGAGAATCTGCGCGCGCGCGGCCACCAGCCAACTGAGCGCGTCGGCCATGGCAAAAGTCACGCCCTGACGCTGCCCGTGATAGAGCTTGTTGCCGTTGGGGTCGCTGGTCCTTTGCAGGTAGTTGAGCGTCCACTGCCACATTTGCATGGCGGTGGCCAGGGCTCCGGCGCCGATGCCAGGATGCTCCTCGGCGATGCGCTGCAAATCGGCAATCCAGACGCGGAACTGGGCCAGAAAGACCTCGGAGATCATGGTGATGGTCATCTGGCGACGCTGCACCGCCTCGGGGCCTTCGTAGGTGGCTTCGAGCTGGGCGTCCATCCACTTGCCGCCCAGGAATCCGGGGCAATCCTCGGTGATGCCGTAGCCGCCCATGAGGCTGACGGCCTCGCGCAGCATGTTGGCTCCGTGGCCGGTGTTCCATAGCTTGGTGGCTGGGCAGAGCACGTTGGCCGCGGAGTCCAGAAGGACAAACTGGACCAGCGGGTCGGCTTCAAGCTCCTTGCGGCGCGGGTCGCCGGGCGCGAGCGACAGCAGCTCAACCGCCAGCTTTTCGCTTTCCCTGAGAGCCCGGATCTCGGCGCGTCCGCCCTCGACGCCGCGTTCCTTGAGAATGGCGGTCTTCTGCTTCTCGATGGGGTCCAGCTCGTCAAAAAGGCGAGCCGTGGACAGGCCCAGCGAGGTGGCCGCTTCGCCGGTGGCCCATACGTCCACCAGACGGAGCAGAGCGTCTTCGCGTTGCTGGAGGCCCTGCTCGTAACGCACCGAGCCGGGCGTAAGGCTTTCGGCTCCGCGGAAGCGGCTGCGCTGATAGCGAATGACAGGCTCGATGGTCGAAAGCAGCTTGGCCGCCGTCATGACGCCGACCGGCACGCGGGTGCGGCGGAAGACGGAATCGAGCACTTCGGTGTGGCTGTGGCTGGGAACGATGACGCCGTCTTTGACGCTGTATCCGCCCACAATGCGGCTGGCCGGAACCTTGAGGCTGAAAATGGGGTCGCCGGTCGACGACAACTGCTGAACCAGCTTTTTGGTAGGTGTTCCGTGGTCGAAGGTGCCTTCGTCGGTCTCTTCCAGAATGACGAAACAACTGCCCTTGATGCGTGGGTCGTCGGTGGCGACCGCGGCGGTGACGAAATTGGCGAAGGCGATGTTGGTGATGAAGCGGCCGCGCTTTTCAATCTGAAGCCAGGGCTCTTCGCCGTCTTTCCACTCGGCGATGCGCATTTTGCCGTTCAACATGCCGGTGTCGACGCCGACGTAGGGAATCGGCTCGGTGAGCACGAAGGCCCCGCGCCAGGGCTTGCGATTCTCTTCCGGTTGCGCGGGCGCTGCCAGCGCTTTGTAGTGGCTGGACTGCTCGGCCGTGCCGCGCTCATGGATGGGCGAGAGCGCCAGGAATCCGGCCAGGCTGGCCGTGGCCGCGCCGCTGTCAACCCAGGCCAGTTCGAAGGCCGCCAGAGAGAGCGCCAGATTCTTGGGTCCGGCAATGAAACCGCCTTCTTCCGGCTCCATGTAGGCCGCCGTGACGCCAGCGCTGTCGAACGCCTCCATCATCGCGTTCTTTCCGGGGGTCCATTCATGGGTATTGCGCTCACCAGCCGCTACCAGCCGCGCCACAGTTCCCCGTGCCACGCCACGCGCCGCCTGAACCAGCATTTGCAAGTCGAAGCGGTCGGCAAAGCGCCATTCAATCTGGCGTACAGCGTCCCCAGGGAGCGTGAGCATTTCTTTTTCGCTAGATATCGCAACGGTGGCCATGAATCTTGTCCTCGATAAGCGCTCCTATTGTCCTTGACCGGACATAGGGCAGAAAGTGACCCGTATCACTCGGGCATGGTTGACAGCAAAGAGCTTTTCCCGGAGACGTTCATGCTTCAGACAATTCACAGGAGAAAGGCGTGCCACTCTGCTGGTAAGGGGTTTCAGAAGATCCAGCTATACGCGGACTGGCTGCTGCGATCAAAGATATGCGGGGGAATACTCATCCTTGAATGTGATTCTAATCACGGTGATAGCCCAGACCAAAGATCGACACAAGACCTTGTACTCTCACTGAAAAATCGGCCTTTCGGCAGCAAAACCTGAAAGCCGCCACGGCCTCTACGCGTAATCGATAGGATGCTTGTTCAGCCATTGTGCATCGCGCGTTTTCCCTATGTTTTTCAACGCGCTGCCAGCAACGCTGGCGCCCAGATGACGGTTGTTCCAGGCAAGGCCCGTCGTGAGTCCGACGGCGCCGCCCAGCAAGCCGCACGCCAAGGAGGCAACCTTGGACTTGTGCCGCCAGATTGGATAGCCTGCCAGCACGCCAACGCACACGCCAATCGCGGCGGGCACCAGCGCGTCCTTGGCCGACTCGCTCAGGTAAGGAGTAAGAGGCTTTCCGTTGAGGAATTCTTCCTGGCCGGAACGCGCCCCTTCGATTCCGGAGCCCACCAACTGCCGACCATAATCGACATTGGTTTTCACCCACTTGCTTACGCCCATCGAGCCTCCTCCGCATCTTTGAAAGACGTACCAAGTTTATCAGAATTGCCAAACGCCCGGTTAAGGCCGCGTGACAAGCCGGAAACCGGTGTGCGCATCGCTGCGGAAAAAAGCCTGAACTGAGTCCCAACTCCAGAAAAACATCCCCCAGGGGCTAAAGCTCGCGTTGATTTCAAGTAACTTACGGCACGACTAAAGTCGTGCCCTGACACAAAGCGGCCACTTGAAACACCATTTACGATTTTTTCCGCAGCCTGTGGAGGCCACAATCTGCATGAGCAACCCCATTCCGGAACGCGGCCCAAGCCACCCTGCGCGCTATGATCGTCTCAATTCATCTTCTGACAGGTTGTGGGCGGAAATGCGAATCGCGTACGTGCTGACCTCGCTCGGCATCGGCGGAGCAGAACGGCAGGTGGTGGCGCTGGCCGAACGCATGGCGGCGCGCGGCCACGCGGTCTCGCTGGTCGTGCTGCTCCCGCGCCAAGCCGCGGAGTGGCCCACGAACGTTGAGCTGGTTCGCCTCGACATGCGCAAGACGCCGGCCAGCCTGCTCGCCGGTTTCTGCCGGGCGCGACGGTTTCTGCGGGCCTTTCAGCCGGAGTTGATTCACAGCCACACCTTTTATGCCAACCTGATGGCTCGTCTGCTAAGGCTGTCCAGCACGACCGCGCCGCTTATCTCCACCATTCACAATGTTTATGAAGGCCCATGGACTCGCATGGCGGCCTATCGGCTGACCGATTTTCTGAGCCGCCGCACGACCGCCGTCAGCCAGGCAGCCGCCGAGCGCTTCGTGCGCCTCAAAGCTGTTTCGGCTCACAAGTGCTCGGTGATCACCAATGGAATTGACATTACGGAGTTCGCGCCCAGCGCCGAACGCCGCGCCCGCGCGAGGGCGGAAATGGACGTGCAGGAGAAGTTTGTCTGGCTGGCGGCCGGACGCATCGCGCCTGCCAAGGATTATCCCAACCTGTTGCGCGCCTTTTCTTTGCTTCTAGCCGCCAATCCTGCTGCGCGGCTTTGGATTGCGGGAGAGGATTTTGGGGGTGAAGCCGCAACAGTGCAAGCCCTGGCGGACGAGCTTGGCCTTGGAAATTCCATTTGCTGGCTGGGGTTGCACCGCGATATGCCAGCGCTGCTGGATGCCGCCGACGGTTTTGTGCTGGCCTCGGCCTGGGAGGGAATGCCACTGGCCGTCGGCGAAGCCATGGCGATGGAGAAGCCGGTCGTCGCGACTGACGTGGGTGGCGTGCGTGAGCTGATTGGCGAGTCGGGATCGATTATTCCGGCCAAGAGTCCGGAGGCCCTTGCACAGGCGATGATTGCCGTGATGCAGACCACATCCGAGGCCCGCCTTTCGCTCGGCCGCGCGGCGCGGGAACGCATCAAGGGCCGCTTCAGCATGGACACCAAAACCGAGGAGTGGGAGGCCTTTTACCGGGCGGCGCTGCATTTAAAAGATCATCTGCCGATGTCTGTATAGGATGTTTGCGGCTCTTTCGGCGGTTGTCACCGGCAGACCCGTAAACGTCGCAGTGATAACCTTATCATCGGCTATTTTTTTTGATTCAGGGGCCGGAAATGAGGCTCCTCGAAGGGCCTTGGAGGGCGTGTTGATACGGGGATTCTTTGTTCGGGAAGTGGTATGTTGTGCCTTGTTGGGTGTGGTGGGAGGCGAAATGGCGCTGGCGCAGTCAGCAGCCGCGCGGAATGCGGTGCAGAATCTGGATCATGGCTGGCAGTTCCGCCAGATCACGGCTAAACCGCAGCCGAGCGAATACGGATGGATGAGCGCAACTGTTCCCGGCGATGTGCATCTGGATCTGCTGGCCAACAAGAAGATTCCCGATCCGTTTGTTCGCGACAACGAATCGAAGCTGCAGTGGGTCGAAAAAGAGGCATGGGAGTACAGAACGAGCTTCGAGGTCACGTCGGCCATGCTTGCCCGTTCCCATGTGGATCTGGTCTTCGACGGCCTGGACGCGACCGCCGAAATCTACCTGAACAGCGTTCGGGTGCTGGACGCCAACAATAGCTTCCGCATCTGGCGCGTGCCCGCGAAGGGCCGTCTGCACGCGGGAAAGAACCTGCTCTATGTTGTCTTTCCATCGCCCATCAAGGCCGCCGCCAAAGTGGCCGAGGGCGACCCGTTCCGGCTCAAGTCCAAAACCGAAGAGAAGACCTACGTCCGCAAGCCTGCCTATGAGTACGGCTGGGACTGGGGACCGCGCTTTGTCACCAGCGGCATCTGGAAGCCGGTGCGGCTGGAGGCTTGGGATAAGTTCCGGATTGCCGATTTTGCCATTCGCCAGCGCGACGTGAGCAGGGAAGCGGCTCGCCTGACCGCCGAGGTCGAAGTGGAGGCCGCCAGAGACGGCCAGGCCAGGGTCAGCGTGCAATACGCTGGCAAAAGCGCGGTGGAGACGGTTGGCGTTCATGCCGGGACCAACGTGATCGATCTGCCCATCGAGATTCGCCAGCCGAAGCTATGGTTTCCAGCCGGCTATGGCCAGCAGCCGCTCTACGAGTTCACCGCGCAGGTTGGCATGGACGGCCAGGTGAGCGAGCAGCGCAAGACGAAAGCCGGACTGCGCTCCATCGTGCTGAATCGCCAGTTGGACAAGTGGGGCCGCTCCTTCGAGTTTATTGTGAATGGCATTCCCGTCTTCGCCAAAGGCGCGGACGTGATTCCCTTCGACAGCTTTCCCAATCGCGTGACGACGGCGGACTATCGTCGCATTCTGCAGTCGGCGCGCGACGCCAACATGAACATGATTCGCCATTGGGGCGGCGGCTACTACGAGAGCGACGAGTTTTACTCGATCTGCGACGAACTGGGCATCATGGTCTGGCAGGACTTCATGTTCGGCAACGACTGGCAGCCCGGCACCTACGCCTTCAAGCAGAACATCGAGGCTGAGGCCGAAGACCAGGTGCGGCGGCTGCGCAACCATCCCAGCATCGTGATCTGGTGCGGCAACAACGAAACCGAGATTGCCATGAACTGGAAGGACCGCTGGAAGCTGTCGCAGGATGTGAAGACGCAGATGTGGCAGGATTATCTGACCGAATTTAGCGGCATCCTGCCTCGCGTGGTGGCGCGGCTCGACGCGGAAACGCCTTACTGGCCCAGTTCGCCCAGCGCCGACTATGAGCCTCTCAACGATCACTACCAGTCCGGCGATCAGCACGATTGGAGCGTCTGGCATGGCCGTGTTCCTTTCACCGACTACGAAAAGCATCACTGGCGCTTTGTCACCGAGTACGGCTTTCAGTCCTTCCCGGAGATGCGCACGGTGGAGAGTTTTACCGAGTCCAAGGACCGCACTGGCATCTTCACGCCGGTCATGCTGGCCCACCAGAAGAATAATGAAGGCAACTCCATCATTCACGACTACATTGCCAAGGACTACCCGGAGCCCAAGGACTTTCCGAGCTTCCTTTACGTGAGCCAGGTCTTGCAGGCCGAGGGCATCAAGATCGGCGCGGAGCACTTTCGCCGCTCGCGACCGGAGACCATGGGCTCGATCTTCTGGCAGTTGAACGACTGCTGGCCCGTGGCGTCGTGGTCTTCAATCGATTACTACGGCCGGTGGAAGGCGTTGCAATACTATGCGCGGCGATTCTACGCGCCGGTGCTGGTTTCGCCGCACGTTGAGGAGGGCGCGCTGAAGGTTTACATTGTCAGCGACAAGACCAAGGCCGAGCCGGCCACGCTGCGCGTGCGGCTGATGGATTTTGACGGCAAGGTGCTGCTGGAGGAAACGCGCGCCGTGAACGTGGCGCCGCTGATGAGCAAGGCTTATCTCGACTGGCCGCTGAAAAAGCTGACCGACGCGGGCGCGGCCAACACCTCGCGCGTCTTTGCCGTGGCCGAGTTGACCGCGGGTGGAACGCAACTCTCGCGCAACCTCGTCTATCTGGCGCCGGTCAAGGAAGTACATTTGAAACCGGCTCAACTGAAGGTGGAAACCACCGGCGCGAAGGGCAGCTACAAAATTCGCGTCAGCTCCCCAGTGCTGGCGCGCAGTGTGTATCTTTCCTTCGGCAATCTTGACGTGAAGCTCTCCGACAACTACTTCGATTTGCTGCCGGGAGAGACCGAGGAGGTTACAGCCACCGGCGCGGTTTCACTCGATGCGCTGAAGGCGCAATTGAAGGTTATCTCGCTTACCGATGCCTTTGCCATCGATAACAAGCCCAACACAATCAGCCGCCGGTCTCGGTAATCACACTGGCACCAAAAACGAAAGGGCCGGAGCATTGCGCTCCGGCCCTTTCGCTTGCTTGCACACGACGCCTTAGAACGAGAAGGTCGCCTGAACAAAGACCCTGCGCGAGGCAGCGCCAGAGGAAAATGGTCCGCCCGCCAGGCTTGTTGAGTGCCCGAATTTCGATGAGCCCACGGCGCCCGACGGCGTTCCGTAGTTCATGTCGTTGAGCAGGTTCATCACATGCGCGCTGAAGCTCAGATTGTATTTGCGGCCTGTGCCAGCCGCCGCGAACATACTGCCCGGCCCTTTGCCGCCGCCGCTCAGCCCGCCCGGTCCAAGACCTCCGCCCGGTCCGCGTCCGCCTCCACCGCGCGGTCCTCCGCCTCCAGGACCTCCGCCCGGTCCGCCTTGATTCTGGTTATTAGCGGACTCCAGTTTGGGACCGACGCCAAAGCTGCGGCTGATGGCCAGATTGAAGGCCACCGTCGCCGGGCCTGTGCCGCGATTGACCGGAATCGGCGTGTAGCCCGCCGCGGGCTTGGTATCAAAGCAGCCATAAGAGGTTTGGTAGTAACGACTGGTATCGACACCGGACGAGCACTCCGTCGTATCGGCATAGGCCGGACGGTCGTTCATGAAGGCATCGCCGGTCAGATCGTTTTGGGTTACGATGTTGAACGGCTTGCCCGAGTCCGTCATCAGGAAGGGATTGAAGCGGATGCCCCATGGGCCGTTGTAGCTGGCCATGACGAAGGCCATGTTGCGCGGAGTAAAGCTGGCGCGTCCGTAATCCTGGCTCAGGTTGTAAGAGTTGGAGGCCGTGCCGCCCGCGCCGTCGGTGTTGGCGAACGAAAGGTTGTAGAAGCCAAAGACGCTGAGTCGCTGGGTGATCTTTGCGTTCGCGTTCAGAATCAATTGATTCTGTTTGAAGACCGCCTCGGGATCATATTCCCGCACAATGCCAAGCGAGGAATTGGGCCTCACGGCCGTCTGCGTGGCCGCGCCGAAGACATACTGATTTCCAGTGGAGGGATCGTATGCATTGGCGTCGCGGGTGACCAGTTGATGCACCCCATAAGAACGCAGGTAAGTGCCAGAGATGGTCGAGTTCTTGTTGATCTGCCGCTCGATGCCGATGCCGAACTGCTCGGTGTACGGCGAGTGGAAGTGGGGAGCAATCTGGACCACGGTGTTTTGCGATGCTGGTTCTAAAAGGCACTTGGAGAAATCGATGCCGGTCAGGTTTGCCAAGCCAGTTGCGCCACTGATGCTCAGGCAAGAGGCGGACGAAGTCGTTACCTGCGTCTGGCCGGAGTTGACCCCCTGCTGCGTCGCAGCCAGCAGACTGCCAACGCCGAACCGATCATAGAAGAGGCCGAAGCCTCCGCGCAGCACGGTCTTGGTCTTGTTGTTTTTGTGCCCGTCGAGTGCGTAGGCCAGAGCCACGCGCGGCGCCCAGTCGTTGTGGTCCGCGATGTGGTTCTGTGACTCCCAGCGCAGGCCACCCGACAGCGTAAGCAGCTTGTTTACCTTCCAATCGTCCTGGATGAAGAGGGCTGCGTCGAAGACCTTGGCCGAAAAGTCTGTCTTGCCGGACGTAATGCTTAGATTGCTGAAGTTGCCGCTCGATAGGGTCGTCAGGCTTTGGCCGTTTGCCAACGCATTCAGGGCGTTGATATAGCCGTTCTCGCTGAAAACCAGGGTGCCATTGTGATTGCTGTCCGATGAGTTGGCGTCGCGGTTGTAGCGCAGCCATGTCCCGAACTTGAGCGCCTGCTTGCCCATGCTCATGGTGGTGATGTTCTGCAATTCAATGTGATCTGTGTGTTCGTGCGAGGCTTGGCTCGATGCGCCGCCGCCGGTGAAATCGCCGCTCACGGAGAGCGTCGGCAGGGTGCTGACCGGCGTTGTGGAATCGACATCGCGCCGGTAATTGAAACGCGTTTCGTTGACCACGCGGTCGTTGATAACCTGCGTATCGCTCAGTTGAATCGAGTGCTCCGTGGAGTTGGTTTTATCCGACTGCGAAGGCAGTGCCGTGGAGCCGATATCTCCCGACTCCGTGTCGTAATAGTACTGGTAGCGCATTGTGAGCGTGTTCTTTTGCCCTATTTGCAAATCGATGCGCGGCGATATGTTGACGTGATTGTGCGGGTTGGCCAGCGTTCCCGAGACAGTAGTGTTCGAAAGCGAATACAACCCAGAGGTCGCGCTCAGCACCGCTGGTGTGTAGGTGTACACCTTCTCGTCGTGGTTGTCGCGCTGTTCGGCGCTGAGGAAGAACGAAGCATTCTTGCCCAGAGATCCGCTGATTGTGCCGTTGTATTGCAAACGGTAGTAGCCCGGAACATTGGGCGTGAACGGGTTGCCGGTGTTGAAGCTCTTGTCGTTGCCCATGGCAAAGAGCTGGCCGTGCAGTTTGTCGGTGCCGGGCTTGGTGAGGATTTCGATGCGCCCGTAGCCGAGCCGGTCGTACTCCGCCGAAAACGGATTCTGGTTGATGCGAATCTCGCGGATTGCCGACTTGGGTGGCAGTTGCCCGCCGGTGAAGCCGTCAATGTAAATCTGTCCGCCGTTTGGTCCTGCCGAGGGTCCGGCCAAGGCCGACAACTCGTTTGACAGCTCATCCGGGTCGTCCGACAGTGCATCCAGATCCTTGCCCTTGATGACGACCGAGCCGACACTGCTGTTGGCATCCACGCTGACCGTGGGCGAGTCGTCAGTGACCGTCACGCTCTGCTGCTCGGCCTGCAAGGCCATGGAAACGTCGATGCGCATGACCTGGTTGGCTGCCAGTGAAATGGGTTGCGAAACAAAATCGGCGAAGCCCGCAAAGGAGGCTCGGACAATGTAGCTGCCGGGCGTCAGGCCGTTCACCTGGTAATGGCCGCTTGCGTCCGCTGTGGCCGTTGCCGCAGTCTTCCTTGCTGTGTTCGTGACGGTGATGGTAGCGCCCGGAATCCGCGCGCCCGTCGGGTCCGCAATGTGCCCATGCAAGGTGCCCGTTGTTACGGTCGCTGTTGGCGTGGCAGTCGTCGTCTTGACCACGGGAGGCGCAGCCGGTGCGGCGGAAGTTTGCGCTTGCGCCGCAGCCACACTGGCCAGTCCTAACGCCAGGGCAATCGAAAAATGAGTAAAGCTATGCAATCTTGAATCCATGTATTCCTCGTATGCTTTTGCTGAATGTGTGTGCGGGGTTATTCGGCAGCTTCGGATGAGCTGCTACCCATGCTCCAATTGGAAAGGAGGTTGCTGGCTGCGGGAGCCTCAAGCAGCGGCTCAACGCCCGCCAGCAGCGTGATGGCCGTGACCTCGGTTGTCCCGCTGGTTGAAACCGCCATGATCGCCTCGCCCTTCTTCAGATCGCCAAGTTGAATGGCTGGAGCGCGGCTCAGCATCTGCTGTGGATCACCGCCTTCGCCATGGTTGCCATTTTGCCCGGCGAACTTGCCGCCTTTACCCGCCTCGCCCTTGAGTCGAGCCGCCAGCATTTGTGCCACGGAATCCGGCAACCGCCGCATCTGCGCGTCGGGCGTGATGTGGATGGTGACGGGTTTCTTCGTCGCCAGATCCTTGACCACCAACGACGAACCCGCCGCATCCAGCGACGTGATAATCCCAGAGACATTGCGGAAGCTGCCCGAGACCACCTCTTCGGCGGCAATTTCGGTTCCGTCCGCATTCTTCGCGCCGCGCGCCCGCAACTGGTCGCCCGCGTGGATTGCATCGATCGGCGCTGGCAGTGCCGCATCAAAGCTCACCGAGGCCGGCGCATAGCGCCTGAGAATCGTTGCCTTGGAGATGTGCACGGTGATCGTTTTGGCGGTCGCTCCGGCGCCGCTGGTCAATAGAATGATGCCTGCGGCCGCATCGACGCTCTTTACATGGCCGCCCACGCCGCGCAGTTGCCAATCCTCGCGATCTTTCTGCTGTTTCAGGGCCAGATCCGATTGTTTGATGGCGATAATCTGAAATGCTTCTTCGGTTCCGGACGGCGCTTCTGGATTGAGCTTCACCAGCACACGGTCTCCGGTTTCAAGGGCGCTGAACGGAATCGTTTCGGCGGCGCTCAAATTCTTTTGGCCCGGGGTGATGCGCTTGACCGCCGCCGTGTCGGGAACCTTTACCTCATGAATTCCATCGACATCGGTCTTCATCGTGAGCGTGTTGCCGTTGATGGCGGTGATGGTGCCCAGAAAACGGGCGGGTGTTGGCGCTTGTGCCAGAACCGCGCCAGTCAGCAGGGTGATTCCCAGCGCGATCAGCGAACAGAAGCGAATTTCCATTTTGCTTTTCATAAACCAACTCTCTGCCGGACGAAATCTGTTTGCTGCCCGGGGTGCGAAACTTGTCTCTATTCAGGTAGACGAGACAAGCCGCGAAAAGGTTGAAAGGGTGTCCCAGAACAGACAAATCGGCCAGAATCCGGCGGAATTTCGCTGTATCAATCAGCTTTCCGGCGGTCTGTGTGAAGGCTGGGCAAGGAGGCGATCAGAAGGCTGATGGCGGCCTATTTTGCCAGTTCCGCCGTTTCCAGAAAGGCATAGCTGCCCGAGGGCGAGGCAACTACATGCGTTAGCCGGCGGTTGTGCACCACGACCGTGTCCTTGTACCAGAGATTGACGGCTGGCAAATCGCGCGCCAAAATCTGTTGCGCCTCAACGTAATCGGCGCGCCGCCGGGTCTGATCCGCGTCTTCGGCCGCTTCGCTGAGCAGCGCGTCAAGCCGTGGGTTCGAGTAGTGACCGCGGTTTGCGCCTTTGGGAGAAAAGCTGGCCGTTGCGTAGGCGTATGTGAAGATGTCCGGCTGCTCGTTGCCGCCGATCCAGCGCAGCGAATAGAGCTGAAAGGCCCCGCGCGTCACGTCGGCGTAAAACGTGGCGAACTCGTAGCTGCGCAAATCGAGCGCAATGCCCACCCTGGCCAGTTGCTGCTGCAGTACGGCTGCCAGCATTCGCACATCTTCCTGCGTGCTGCTCTTCATCGTCAGATGAAACCGCACGCCATCTGCCCCAGGCTTGAGACCAGCTTCATCCAGCAGCCGCGCCGCGCGTGCGGGATCGAACTCGTAGCGGGCCACATCTCCTGTGTACGCCCAGTGGCTCACGGGCAGCAGACTTTCGGCTGGTTGTCCGCGGCCCTGCAACAGCGTCTGAATGATCTGCTTGCGGTCGATGGAGCAGGCAATTGCCTGGCGCACCCGCGCATCTTTCAAAACCGGATCGAGCAGATTGAAATTGAGGTACTGAACCTGCGTTCCGGGCGTGTCCTCGATGGCCAGATTCGGCCGCGCTGCCAGCACGGCGAGCGAATCCATGGGCAGGGAATTGACGGCCACGTCGCCCGAGCCCTTTTCCAGTTCCAATGACTCCGTAATCGCATCCGGCACGACGGCAAAGCGTACCCGCTCGATCTTTGGCGTGCCGGACCAACTGAGCGGATTGCGCTCGATGACCACGTCCTGATCGATGCGCTGGCTGACAAAGCGAAATGGCCCAGTGCCCACCGGATGCCGCCAGAAATCGCGTCCGCTGCCCTCGGGAACAATGCCGAAGGCTCCGGTCGAAAGATTGGTCAGCAGAAAGTTGTCCGCGTGCTTCAAGCGGAAGACCACGGTCTGCGTATCGCGCGCCTCGACCGCATCCACAGAGGCATAGGCGGCGGCCTTGGGCGAGATGACCTGGCCCGTGCGAATCGAATTTACGGTCCAGGCCACGTCGCGCGCCGTGAGCTGTCGGCCATCGTGGAAGCGCACGCCCGGACGCAGATGAAAAACCAGCGTCAGCGGGTCCGGCTGCTCCCAACTTGCGGCCAGTGCTGGCGTGAAATGAAAGTTCGCGTCGCGCGCCACCAGCCCATCAAACAGCAGTTCGTCGATGTGCTCCGATTGGCCGTCGGTTCCGATGCGCGGGTCAAGATTTGCCGGGCTGCTCTCGATCAGGAAGACCACCGTCCGCGGATCGCGTGGCGCGGAGTGGCAGCCCGCGAGCGCGACAAACGCGGCCAGCGCAAGCAGCGCAATTTTTCTACGCATACGTCACCTGCCCCAGGATTGCCGGTCGCGCCGCGCCGGTTGCACGGGGCACATTTGCTGGCAGGTGATGCCAGGTCTGCCAAGCCAGCAGCGCAAACGCCACAGCCTCCTTGGCCTCGGCGGGCAGGCCGAAATTTTCGCTGGTCGCCAACTCGCAGCCGAGTGGTCCCAGCCGTTGCGCCAGCATCGCCATCAGTGTTGCATTGCGCGCGCCGCCGCCGGAGACGATGTAGTCCACAACTTGGCCCTTCATTCCGCGCCGGACGAAAGTCTTGTAGCTTTGCGCAATGGTTTCGGCTGTCAGAGCCGTGGCCGTGGCCAACGCGTCCTCGGGTTTCTTGCTGCGCTGTTGGCAGGCGGCCAGAAACTTGGCTGCGTACTCGCGCCCGAATTGCTCGCGACCCGCCGTGCGCGGAGGCAGCAGCTTGAAGTAGGAATTGCGCAGTGCCTTCGTCAGCACTGGCGCGAGCACTGTGCCGTGCGCGGCAAAGCTGCCGTTGCGGTCAAACTTCTGCTGAAAAAGCGCCTGCGCCAGCGCGTCCACGATCATGTTTCCTGGGCCGGTGTCGAAGGCAACGACCGCATCGGCCTTGGCTCCGGCAGGGATGGCCGTCAGGTTGGCGATGCCGCCGATATTCTGCAGCACGCGCCCGCGCTTGGGGTCGGCAAACATCACATAATCCAGCAGCGGAACCAGCGGCGCTCCCTGGCCCCCGGCGAGCATGTCCGCAGGACGAAAATTTGAAATCACGGGAACACCAATGGTCGAGGCCAACACCGCCGGTTCGCCCAGTTGCCATGTGCAGGCGAAGCGCCGCCCGGCATAACTCTCCGCACACGGCTGATGGTAAAGCGTCTGGCCGTGGCAGCCAATCAGATCGAGCTCTACCGCGTGCCGTTCCAGTGTCGCTTTCACCGCTTCGGAATATGCGATTCCCAGCCGCCAGTTCAGCCGCGCCAGTTCCGCCGTCGAGGTGGCAGACGCATTCATGGCCGCCAGCACCGCGCGCCGCAGCGAGGCCGGAAACGCGAAGCCCTCATGCGCCAGCAGCGTGATCCTGGGTTGACCAAGTCCGCCCCGTTGCTTTCCAGGCGCAATCTCGACCACAGCTACGTCGATTCCATCGGCCGAAGTGCCGCTCATGATGCCGGCCACTGTCATGGTTTTCGCGCTCATGACTGCTGCGCCTCCTGAACTTTTAGAACCTTCTCGCTGAAGCGCAGAATCTGCTTGCGCAGTGCGTTGAACTGCCTGGCGGGGAGCGCCGGGGGCATCCCGCCCGCAAACAGTTTTGCCCTGCGCCGCGTAGTCTGTTCCGCGCGCGCAATAAGCAGCTTCGAGAATGCCGGTGAGCGTTCGCCCTCGGCAATCAGCGCTTCATAAGCGCGCAGAATTAGCTCTGGCGTGTGGCAAATTTCCAGCAGGTCCATCCCGGCGCGAATTGCCGCCACCGCCGCCTCTTCGATGGGCATGAACTTCAGAATTCCGCCCATCTCCAGATCGTCGGAGAAGACGATTCCCTTGTAGCCGATGCGACGGCGCAATACTGTTTGAATCCAGTAGGGTGATATGCTTGCCGGACGATCCTTGCCGGGCGTCTGCGGATAAGCCGCATGGTTCACCATAATCATCGGCAGCTCCTTGCGCAGTTCGCGGTAGGGCGCCAGATCCTTTTGCCACAGTTCGCGGCTGTTGCGCTGGATCGCTGGAGTTTCAAGGTGCGAGTCGAGTGTGCCGCCGCCGAGGCCGGGGAAGTGCTTGCCGCAGCCCACCACTCCGTACGTTGCCAAACCGGCCAGAAACTGGCGTGCATACTCGACAACGCCCGCCGTCGTTGCGGCCGCCGAGCGCGTGCCCATGACTTCAGCCGAATCGGAGTGCGCCAAATCCAGAACCGGCGCCAGCGTTGTGTTGAAGCCGAAGGCACGTACGCCCTGCGCAATCAACTCGCCCTGATTCTGAATCAACCCTTTCTTGCCCGCTCGCAGTGCTGCCGCTGCCGCTTGCGCGGAGGGCATCGGCGCAAGAGCTTCCCGCAGCCGGTCCACCGTTCCGCCTTCCACGTCCACGCAGCGAAGGCTGTTGGCCGCGCACAAGGCCGTGGCCTCGGCCAGCAGAGCCCGCGTCTGCCCGGCGTCCACGATGTTGCGCCTGAAGAGAATGATTCCGGCAGGCCGCACCAGCTTGAGCCACGCGCGCTCCAGGCCGGTTAGCTCCGCGCCTTCCAAGCCCACCACCAGCAAGCTTCCCGCCGCCTTGCGCAAGTTTGACTTCATTGCTTCTCCTTCAGCTCTTGCTGTAGCTCCTCCAGCAGATTCAGCGCCTGCAGTGGCGTCAGCGAGTTGACGTCTGTCGCCTCCAGCCGGTCCACGATGCGCTGCGAGAGTGGCGTGAAAATCGTCAACTGCATAGGCTCCGGTTCGGCAACCGTCTCCACCTGCACGTTCTTGCGCTCCTGCTTTTCATGCTGGCGGAGCACGTGTTTTGCTCGCTCGATGACCGCCGCCGGAAGTCCCGCCAGCCGCGCCACTTCGATGCCGTAGCTCTTGCTCGCCGCCCCCGGCTCAATGGTATACAGAAACACAATGCCGTTCGGAGTTTCTTTGATGCCCACGCGCAGATTGCGCACGCGCGGCAGCTTTTCGGCCAGCATCGTCAGTTCGTGATAGTGCGTGGCGAAGAGCGTCCGCGCACGGGTTTCCGCATGAAGATACTCGACCGTTGCCCAGGCCAGCGAGAGCCCGTCGAATGTCGCCGTGCCGCGCCCCATCTCGTCCAGAAGAATCAGCGATTTGTCGGTCGCGGTGTTCAGAATGGTGGCCGTTTCCATCATCTCCACCATGAAGGTCGAGCGGCCTCGCGCCACATTGTCGCTGGCCCCGATGCGCGTATAAATCCTGTCGACGAGCCCGAAGCGCATGCTCTCTGCCGGTGCAAAGCAGCCCATCTGCGCCATCAGGACCAGCATCGCCGCCTGGCGCAGATAGGTGCTTTTGCCGCCCATGTTCGGGCCGGTGATGAGCAGTAAACTCGGCCCTGCGTCTTTTTCTTCCGAGTCGGTCGCATTGAGATATAAGTCGTTGGCGATGAAGCTGCCCTCGCGTGTCTGCTCCATCCATTGTTCAATGACCGGATGGCGGCCCGCGACGGCCTCGATAATCGGCTCATCGACAAGCTGCGGACGTACGTAGTGCCGCTCGACGGCCAGATGCGCGAAGTCGGCCAGCAGATCCGCTTCCGCCACCACGGCGGAGGTCCGTTTGATGCGCCCCGCGGCTTCCAGAACAAAGCTGCGCAGTTCGGCGAAAATCTTCCGCTCAATCTCGATGGAGCGCTCGTGCGCGGTCAGAATTTTGCGCTCGTAGTCCTTCAGCTCCGGCGTCGTGAAGCGTTCCGCATTGACCAGTGTCTGCTTGCGTTCATAATCATCTGGAGCCATGGCTAGATTCGCCTTGGTGATCTCGATGTAATAGCCGAAAACCGAGTTATACCGGACCTTCAAGGAACTAATCCCGGTCCGTTCGCGTTCCCGCGTTTCGATGGCTGCAATCTGCTGGCGGCCGGTGGTCGAAATCGTCCGCAGTTCGTCGAGTTCCGCGTCGATGCCCGCCGCAATCGCCCCGCCATCGACCAGCGTCAGCGGAGGCTCCTCGACCAGCGAGGAAGAAATTCGAGCCGTCATCTCTTCGAGCGTGTCCAGCCCTTCGGCCAACTCGCGCCAGCGTTGCGCTTGCATCGCACGGAGCGCCGTCTTGAGCCCCGGCAAGCGGCTTAGGCTGTTGGCCAGCGCACGCACGTCGCGCGGTCCGGCTGAATCCAGCGAGAGGCGCGCCAGCAGCCGCTCCAGGTCCAGAAGTCCGGAAAACGAGCGCCGCATCTCCTCGCGCTTTATCAAACTTTCCTGCGCCTCGCTGACCGCCTCATAGCGAGCTTCAAGCGCAGCGGCGTCCACCAGCGGCCGCAGGATCGTGGCCCGCAGAAGGCGCTTTCCCATCGGTGTCTGGCACTCATCCAGAGTGTGAAAGAGCGTCGTCCGGTTGTCCTGGCCCGCGAAGAGCGGTTCCACCAGCTCCAGATTCCGCACCGTCACCTGGTCCAGTTCGAGTGCCGTCGAGTGCTCCTCGAAACGGAGGCTGTCAATGTGCAGCGCCTCGTTTTTCTGGGTCGTTCGGACGTAGTGCAGCACGGCTCCGGCCGCAATGGCCGCCGCCGCGTGGCCGGTAAGCCCGAAGCCTTCGAGCGAGTGAACATTCAACTGGCGCTCCAGCAGCGGAATGGCAAACTCCCGCGTCCAGACCCAGTCCTCGACCCGCGTGCGCGCCGGAATTCGTTCAAGCTGCGCCGGAAGTTCCGTGCTCGCGGCGACCAGCACCTCGCTGGAGCCAGCCGTCATGATTTCGTCGACCGCTTGCTGCCGCGCCGTCGCTCCGGTAAATTCAGCTGTACGAAATTCTCCAGTAGAAACGTCCAAGAGAGCCACGGCGTAGACCGATCCAGTTGGGGCTTTTGCCGCTGAAGAATGTTTTTTCCTGGGCTCGGTCGCAGACGCTTTTTCCTCGCCACTAAGCTCGAAATAGGCGGCCAGAAAGTTGTTCTGCTCCTGGTCGAGGCCAGCATCCAGAGCGGTTCCCGGCGAAAGCACGCGTGTCACTTCGCGCTTGACGATCTTTTTGGTGAGCTTGGGGTCTTCCATCTGGTCGCAGATGGCGATGCGATAACCCTTGCGCAACAGGCGCATCATGTAGCTCTCAACTGCATGATAAGGAACACCGCACATGGGCTGATTGTGTTGTCGGTCCCGCGCCGTCAGCGTCAGTTGCAGCTCGCGGCTGACGGTCACGGCGTCGTCGTAGAAAAGCTCATAGAAGTCCCCCATGCGAAAGAAAAGCAGCGCATCGGGATTCTCTCGCTTGGCCGTCGTCCACTGGCGCATGAAGGGCGTCAGCTTGCTGAGATCTTCGTCTGAAACGGGGGCTTGCGGGGTCGCGGGTTGGTTGTCTTCACGGATCACGTTGAATTTAAGAGTATCGCGGCAGGACGGAAGCCGGGTAGCCGGAGACGGCCGAACTGGACAAATATGTCCAGTTAAAAAGCGGACAACCATGTACATTTGGCGATTTTGCCCTGGCTGTGTGAACGGGTAGAATCGATACAAGCGAACAATCTGGAAATTTCATGCTTGGCACTTGCCGAGCAGAAACTGTAAGACGCTGATGCTAAAAGAGTAGGAGAAAATGGAAGCGATTCCCCCCAACTTCCCCGAGCACGATCAGATGAACGCCTCCGGTGCAGGCCCCGATGTGGGTGTTGACCCAGCGGTTCCCGTGCCCAAGCCTGCAGCCTCCCGGAAAAGCGACGGCATCGGGTTGTGGCTGCGCGACTTAGTGATTTCCGCCGCCATCTCGGTGTTCATCATCACCTTCCTTTACCAGCCGGTGCGCGTGGAAGGCACGAGCATGTTGCCGCGGCTGGTGGATGAGGATCGGCTCTTCATCAACAAGTTTGTCTACCACATTTCCGCCGTCGAGCGGGGCGACGTGGTGGTCTTCCGCTATCCGCGCGACCATTCGAAGAGCTACATCAAGCGAGTGATCGCGTTGCCGGGCGACCGGCTCTGGATCGATCACGGCGTGGTGTGGCTGAATGGCAAGCCGCAGCGCGAGGAGTATGTCCCCGATGCGTATCGCGATACCCGCTCGATGGCAGAGACCGTCGTGCCGGAGGGCACGTATTTCATGATGGGCGACCATCGGTCGATTTCTTCCGATAGCCGCGAATTTGGCCCCGTGGAGCACGCGCTCATTTACGGTAAAGCGGCCTTTGTTTACTGGCCGGCGCACGACGCGGGCGTGGTGCGATAGGCCCCTCAGAAGAAATGGCCCGGATATCCACCGGGACAATCTCTTCAGGGCCTGTTAGAATCAATAGAATCCACTCTTCGGAGAGGCAATGCAGGCAATCTTAGCGCTCGAAGACGGGCGCATCTTTCGTGGCCAAGGCTATGGCGCTCCTGGTGAGTGTCAAGGTGAGGTCGTTTTCAATACTTCTCTTACCGGTTATCAGGAAATCGCCACCGATCCTTCCTATTCCGGTCAAATCGTCGTTCTCACCAACCCTCAGATCGGCAACTACGGCACCAATCAGGCAGACAACGAGTCGGCCAAGCCCTATATCGAGGGCCTGATTGTCCGCGAGTTCTCGCCCATCAGCTCCAATTGGCGCTCGGAACAGGTCACCGACGAGTACATGGAACGCTATTCGGTTCCGGTGCTGGCCGAGATCGACACCCGCGCCCTGGTACGCCACTTGCGCACCTATGGAGCTATGCGCGGCGTGATCTCGACGCAGACCGCCGACGCCGAGTCGCTGGTTCAGAAGGCCCGCTCCATCAGGAAGATGGCCGGAACCGATCTGGCGCGCGTGGTCTCGACCAAGTCGATCTACACTTTTGACTCGACGGACCCCCGCAACCAGACGGGCGACACCTACCTGGCCAAAGCTCTCGATCCGAAAGACGGAGAGCGGCAGCTTCATGTGGTCGCTTACGACTTTGGGATCAAGCTCAACATTCTGCGGATGCTGGCGCGCGAGAACTGCCGGGTGACGGTGGTTCCTGCCGAAACCAGCGCCGAGGACGTGCTGGAACTGAAGCCCGACGGCGTTTTCCTGTCGAACGGGCCAGGCGATCCCGAGCCGGTCGATTATGCTGTTCGCGCCATTCGCAAGTTTCTGGGCCGCGTGCCGGTTTTCGGAATCTGTCTTGGCCATCAGCTCACAGGCCTGGCTCTGGGTGGCAAGACTTACAAGCTCAAGTTCGGCCACCACGGCGGCAATCACCCTGTGAAGAACATCCTGACCGGCAAGGTCGAAATCACGGCCCACAACCACAACTTTGCCGTCGATCCCGACTCGATCAACGCCAACGAAGTGGAACTGACGCACGTGGACCTGAACGACCAGACGCTGGAAGGACTGCGCCACAAGACGCTGCCGCTGTTCAGCGTGCAGTACCACCCGGAAGCCGCTCCCGGCCCGCACGACTCGAACTACCTTTTCCATGACTTCCGCAAGATGATGGAGGAGTGGAAGGGATGAGCGGTTGCTTTGACAATGACGTGATTTTTACCACAACGGCGGGGCTGAGGCTCCGCTGTTTTTTGAGCGCAAGCGCCAACTTGATTTAGGAAGTCGAACAAACTTATGCCACGCAGAAATGACATTCAGAAGATTCTGGTGATCGGCTCGGGGCCGATTGTGATTGGACAATCCGCGGAGTTCGATTACTCCGGCACGCAGGCCTGCAAGGCTCTCAAGCTTGAGGGCTACGAAGTGGTGCTGGTGAACTCCAACCCGGCCACCATCATGACCGATCCGGATCTGGCCGATCGCACCTACGTTGAGCCGCTGACGCGCGAATATGTCGAGGAGATCATTCGCATCGAAGCGGAGATGCTTGCCTCGCAGCCCGGCTCGGGCAAGTTCGCTCTGTTGCCGACCGTGGGCGGGCAGACGGCGCTGAATTTGGCCGTGATTCTGGCCGACGAGGGAGTGCTGGACCACTACAACGTCGAGCTGATCGGCGCCAAGCTGGAAGCCATCAAGAAGGCCGAGGACCGGCTGCTCTTCAAGGACGCGATGCTGCGCATCGGCCTGGAAGTTTGCAAGTCGGCGCTGGTGAACAACCTGCGCGATGGCCTGGAGTTTGCCTCGAAGATCGGCTTCCCGGTGCTGATCCGGCCCAGCTTCACGCTGGGCGGCACGGGCGGCGGCATCGCCTACAACCGCGAAGAGCTGACGGAGAATCTGGCGCGCGGACTGGATCTTTCGCCGGTGCATGAATGCCTCATTGAAGAGAGCGTGCTCGGTTGGAAGGAGTACGAACTCGAGGTGATGCGCGACCTGGCGGACAACGTCATCATCGTCTGTTCGATTGAAAACTTCGACCCCATGGGCGTGCATACGGGCGACTCGATCACCGTGGCCCCGGCGCAGACGCTCACGGATCGCGAGTTTCAGCGGATGCGCGACGCGGCCATTGCCGTGATGCGCGAGATCGGCGTCGAGACCGGCGGATCGAATGTGCAGTTCGCCGTCAATCCCGCCGATGGCCGCATGACGGTGATCGAGATGAACCCGCGCGTTTCGCGCTCTTCGGCGCTGGCCTCGAAGGCTACTGGCTTCCCGATTGCGAAGATCGCCGCGAAACTCGCTGTGGGTTACACGCTCGACGAAATTCCCAACGACATTACGAAGAAGACTCCGGCCTGCTTCGAGCCGACGATCGATTATGTCGTGGTCAAGATTCCCAAGTGGCAGTTTGAAAAGTTTCCCGGCTCGGATGAGACGCTGGGGCCGCAGATGAAGTCGGTGGGCGAGGTGATGGCCATTGGTCGCACCTTCAAGGAAGCGCTGATGAAGGCTTGGCGCGCTCTGGAAACTGGCAAGAAGACCGGCGCGGAGATCCTGGACCCGCGGCGGCTGACGCAGATGCTGGTGACGCCGAAGCCGGAGCGGCTCGGCTACATCCGTTATGCCTTCGAGCGCGGCATGAGCGTGCGGGAAGTGGCGCGGCTCACCGGCATGGACCCCTGGTTCCTGCATCAGGTTCGCGAGATCACGCTGGCGCAGCAGGAGATCGCGAAGACGACGCCAGAGGAGATCAGCGCGGAGCAATTGCTCAAGCTCAAGCGTTTCGGCCTGAGCGACGAGCGCATCGCCACCGAGTGGAAGCTCGCGGGCCACGCCGGCACGCAGCGGGTGAGGGAACTGCGCGAAGCCAAGGGCGTCAAGCCGGTCTTCAAGCTGGTGGATACCTGCGCGGCGGAGTTTGAATCCATGACGCCGTACCTCTACTCGACCTACGACGATGAGGACGAGGCGCCGCCGACCACAAAGCGCAAGGTCATCATTCTCGGCTCGGGGCCGAATCGCATTGGGCAGGGCATCGAGTTCGATTACTGCTGCTGCCACGCGGCTTTCGCGCTCAAAGAAGACGGCTACGAGACCATCATGGTCAACTGCAACCCCGAGACTGTTTCCACCGACTACGACACCAGCGACCGGCTCTACTTTGAGCCGCTGACTCTGGAAGACGTGCTGGCGGTCTACAACCATGAGGCGAAATCGGGCGCAGAGATCGGCATGATCGTGCAGTTCGGCGGGCAGACGCCGCTGAATCTGGCGCAAAGGCTGCGCGCGGCCGGTGTGCCCATCATCGGCACTTCGCCCGAGTCCATCGATCTGGCTGAGGACCGCAAGCGCTTTGGCAAGCTGCTGAACGAGTTGCAGATTCCTCAGCCCGCCGGCGGCACGGCCACCAGCGTCGAAGAAGCGCTGGCCGTGGGCGAGCGTATTGGCTATCCGGTGCTGGTCCGGCCGAGTTACGTGCTCGGCGGCCGGGCCATGGTCATCTGCTACGACTCCCACGAAGTCCGCCAGTACATGACGCAGGCCGTCGAATATTCGCACGACCGGCCGGTGCTGGTCGATCACTTTTTGGAGAACGCCATCGAGATGGATGTCGATGCGCTCTGCGACTCGGAGGACGTGATCATTGCCGGCATCATGCAGCACATCGAGGAGGCCGGCATTCACAGCGGCGATTCCTCCTGCGTGCTGCCCGCCGTGAGCATTCGCCCGGAGACGCTCGATGTGATCCGCAGCTATGCCCGCAAACTGGCGTTGGCGCTGAAGGTCGTCGGCTTGGTCAATTTGCAACTCGCCATCCAGCGCGACGCCGATGGACAGGATCACGTCTTCATCATCGAGGTCAATCCGCGCGCCTCGCGCACTGTGCCCTATGTTTCAAAGGCCACGGGAATTCCGATGGCCAAGATCGCCGCGCGGCTGATGACCGGACGGAAGCTGCGCGAACTGCTGCCGGAGCAACTGGCCAGCGGCAAGGATCTGGAAACCGGCCCGCACTATTTCGTGAAGTCGCCGGTCTTTCCGTGGAGCAAGTTTGCCGGTGTCGATACGGTTCTTGGCCCGGAGATGCGATCCACAGGCGAGGTGATGGGCGTGGCTTCGACCTTTGGCGAGGCCTTTGCCAAGGCACAGCTTGGGGCTGGGCAGGTTCTGCCCGCCAGCGGCACGGTCTTCTTCAGCCTCAACGATCGCGACAAGCCTTCGGCGAGCGATCTGGCGCGCAGCTATCTTGACCTGGGTTTCAAGATCGTCGCCACCGAGGGCACGGCCAATGTGCTGGAGAAATCCGGCATCAAGGTGGAGCGGGTCTTCAAGGTTAAGGAGGGGCGGCCCAACGTTGTGGACCTGATCAAGGGCGATCGCATTCAGCTCATCATCAACACTCCGAGCGGCCAGGATCCCTTCTTCGACGAGAAATCCATCCGCCGGGCCGCGGTGCTGGCACGCATTCCGACGATTACTACCATCGCCGCCGCGCAGGCTGCCGTCGAGGGCATCAACGCCACGCAGCATCGCCACACTACGGTCTACGCGCTGCAGCAACTGCATCCCGAGACGGAGAACTAGAGCGGACACGCAAAGGGGCTCCCCTTCAAGTGTCTGCTCAGCCTGTTCTTCGACAGGTCTTTGAGCGTTTGTTTCTTTGCGCTTTGAGCTTCCGCGATCCCAGGTCCCAAAATCGGGACCTGGGGCACCCATAGTCAGTGCGACTTGAGACAGCCATGGATTTTACGCAGTGGCGCGCTTCTGTTCGCGGGCGCCCACGTTGATGCTGAGCACCTTGGAGCAGCCGGGCTCCTGCATGGTAATGCCGTAGATCATGTCGGCCGACTGCATCATGCGCCGCGAGTGGGTGACGATGAGGAACTGCGTCTCGTGGCTCATCGACTTCAGCAGGTCGGCCAGACGGCCAATATTGGTTTCGTCCAGCGCGGCATCCACTTCGTCCAGCGCGCAGAAGGGGCTGGGCTGGAACTCGAAGATGCCCACCAGCAGGGCCAGCGCGGTCAGAGACTTTTCGCCGCCCGAAAGCAGCAGCACATTCTGCAGCTTCTTGCCCGGCGGCGAGGCTACGATATCGAGGCCGCTTTCGGCCTGATTCTCCACGTCGGTGAGGCGCAGGAAGGCCTGTCCGCCCTGGAAGAGGCGCGCGAAGACCTGACCGAAGTTCTCGTTGATCCGCGCAAAAGCCTCGTCGAACTTGGTGCGCGAAATCTGATCGATTTCCTTGATGGTCTCCTGCGTGTTTTCGATGGACTCAATCAGATCCGTGCGCTGCGTTTCCAGGAAGCTGTGGCGGTCGGCGGTCTCCTTGTACTCGTCGAGGGCCATCATGTTCACCGGACCCATTTGCTCGATGCGTTCGCGCAAAGTGCGGCAGGTTTCCTCTTCGACGGTTAACTCCTCGCCTTCGATGCGCGTGATCTGGTCGTCGGCGCGCAGTGCGGTGGCTTCCAGGTTGACTTCGGCCAAGCAGCTTTCTTCCAAGTGCTCCAGATCAGCGCGCAGCTTGGCCGCCTCGCTTGAACTGGTGGCGCGGCTTTCGCGCAACTGGTCGATTGCGGCGCGTCCGCTCTTGAGCTGTGTCTCCATGGCGGTGAGCTGCTGGCGCAGAGCCTGCGCCTGGGCCGTTGCCGTCTGCGCCAGAGCCAGCGCTTCAGCGCGCGCGGCGGTAAGTTCCTTCTCGCGCTCGGCCAGCTCCGCGCTTTCGCGGATGCGGTTTTCGCGTTCCTCCACGGCTGCGGTGCGCTGCTGCTCGATCGAGAGCACACGGCGCTCCAAATCCGCATTGAGGCGGTCAATGCGCTGGAAGGCCGATTCCGCGCCACGCCTGCGCTCCTCCAAGCCAGCCAGTTCCGCGGTCACCTTTGCCGCATCTTGCTGCAAGCCTTCGCGCTTCTGCCGCAGCAAGGCCAGTTGTGCCTGTAACTCGTCGAGTGCCGCTTCGGCCGTGTGGTTCTCGGCCTCCAGGCGGAGCATCTCCTGGCGCTGCTCTTCGATGCTGGCTCTCTTGGCCTCGCTGGCGTCCTTGTTGCGCGCGGCCTGCGTCTTCCAGTCTTGGAGCCGCCGCTCGACGCGCTGCGCTTCAGCCTCCATGTGCTTCAGCGCCGCGCCTTGATCGGCGCTGTCACGCTCGGCCAGACGTCGCTGCTCGCTGCTCGCCTCCAACTGCGCGGCCAGCTCTTCGATGGCTTGAGTCAGCGTCGTCGTGTCAGCTTCCGCCTGCGTCAATTCGGCATCTAGCTTGTCCAGGCGGCCCTGGGCGTCGCGCAACTCGCGCTTCAACGCCAGAGGACCTTCGCTGGCCGGCTTGCCGCCGGTCACCGTCGCGTTGTGGAAGCACTCGCCTCCCGGCGTCAGGAAGAAAGCGTAGGGGTACTGCGCGGCCAGGCTCTGCGCCGCGGAGGTCTCTTCCACCAGGTAGCCATACTTGAGCTTGGGAAGAATCGAATCCAGCGATTGCCCAAAATCGTTCAGCACCTTGATCGAGTCCTTGAGCGGAGCCAAGCCTGGAGCGCTGATCTGCTCGGTGCTCTCCTTGAAAAGTTCCTGATCCGCCGTGTGAATCAGGAAGGTGGCCCGGCCATCCACGCCGGACTTGAGCAACTGGACGCCCTGCTCGGCAGCCGTCCAGCTCTTGACCACCACATAATTCAGCTCCTCGCGCAGGAACTCGTCCACTACGCCTTCGTACTCGCCGCTGACTTCCAGAAAGTCCGCCAGCGTGCCCATGGGCGCCATGCCCTCGGCCAGCGCGCCCGGCTTCAGCAGCCGGCGCACCGTCTCGGTAGAGTAGCCGTGGTTGCGAATCAGCGATTGCAGAGCATCGCGACGCCCGGCCACGGTGGCCTGCTCGCCGCGTAACTGGTTCGCGTGCGCGCGCAGAGCGTTTTCTTCCGCGCGCCGCGCTTGCAGGGACTCGTGCAGCGCCGTGATCTCGCTTTCCAGCCGTTGCAGTGTTGCCGTCGCGGTTTCATAGCGCAGCTTCGTTTCCGAGCTTTTTGCGCCGAGGCCTTCAAACTCGTTTTCCGCCTGGTGCATTTCGGCCTGTAGGCGTTCGGCCTCGCGCTGCAGTGCGGCAAGGCTCTCCTCGCCCTGGGCCGTGAGGCTGCGGGCGTTGTTGGCTTGCGTCAGAAGACGCATGGATTCGCGGCGGCTTGTTTCCAGTTGCCGCTCGGCGGAGAAGACTTCTTCGGCTGCCGCGCGCGCTTCCTGCTGGTGTGCCTCGACCTTTTCGCGGAAGGCCTTGGCCTCGCCCGCGGCCGTCGCAAGAAAGCCCTGCTGCTGCTTTCGCTCCTCGGCAATGGAAGTCAACTGCGCTTTGGTTTGCTCCATTTCCGCGCCGGAGGCCGCGATGCGGGCTTCCAGTTCGATGACGCGTTCGGCATCGGAGCGCTTCCGCTCGACGGCGCGCTCCAACTCGATGGCCGAGGCGTTGGCCCGGTTCTGAGCCTCCTTGCCTTCGGTTTCCAGTTCGTAGCCGCGTTCGGTCAGCGAGTGCTGGCTGGCCTCTTGCGTGCCAATTTCCGCCGCCGCGGTATTGATCTGCTCGGTCAGCGCGGCGATTTGCTGCTGCAACTGGGCTTGGCCCGCATCCATCTGCGCCATGCGGCTGGCCAGCACCACTCGCAGGCGGCTGCGAAGTTCGTTGCGGACCGTGGCGAAACGCTCGGCCTTTGACGCCTGACGCTTGAGGCTGTTCATCTGCCGCGTGACTTCCTCGAAAATATCGTCCACGCGCGCCAGATTCTGTTTGGCGCTTTCCAAACGCAGTTCGGCCAGCCGCTTCTTGTTCTTGAAGCGCGTAATTCCGGCCGCCTCCTCGATGATGGCCCGCCGCTCATACGGCTTGGAACTGAGCAGTTGTCCGATCCGCTCCTGGCCGATGATGGCGTAGCTTTCCGGTCCCAGGCCGGTGCCCATGAAGATGTCTTGGATGTCGCGCAGGCGGCAGAGCTTGCCGTTCAGCAGGTACTCGCTTTCGCCGGTGCGGAAGAGACGGCGGGTAATCACAATCTCGCCCTTCTGCGGCGTGCGGTGGAACTTGCGGCGGCGAATCTTCAGCACCACGGGTTGCGGCCCTTCAACAGCTGCCTGCTGCGAGGTAACTCCATCCGCATCTTCCTCGATCGACTGGCCGGGTTGCTCTTCGGCGATCGTCTCTTCGGCTTCGCGGGCGCGCTGGCGGCGCAGCTCGTTCTCATCCCAATCCGCCGGGCCGTCGTTTTCGACCATGACCTGCGGCTCCACGGCCACAGGACCTTCGTAAGCCTCCGGGTCGATCATGGTGATGGTCACTTCGGCCATGCCCAGCGGCTTGCGGTCGCGAGTTCCGGCAAAGATCACGTCCTGCATATTGGCGCCGCGCAAGGTTTTAGCGCTCTGCTCGCCGAGAACCCAGGTCACTCCATCCAGAATGTTGGATTTGCCGCATCCGTTCGGCCCCGCAATCACGGCCACCCCCGTTCCCGTCACGGTCAGTTCCGTACGGTCGCAAAAGCTCTTAAAGCCGAGGATGTGGATCTTTTTCAGTTTCAGCATGTTCACTCCGGGTGTTGAGATATTCCTTTAAGTTCTTCGGCCCCAAATGGGCGCTCGTCGTCAAGGCCAGCACGTAGCGGAAAGCTACCCTCTTTTACTGACTCTACGGAGCCTGAAGGGCAGGGTCAACCGCATGGAGCGCGGTTTTTGTGGATAAGGGAGGCCGGAATTCGTCTTCTTTTGGAATGCCTAAAATGTGGTGCAAGTTTGGGTGCTTTGCCGGAGTTTCCGCCGTTTTTTGCACAGGCTGGCGTATTTTCATGGAGCGGGGGTTCCTTGGCTTTCGCCGTGGGGCTGGGTCCGCATACAGCGCGTGAATCCGTGTTCTGATCTACTCTGAACGTCGGGCTGTGCCGTGACACCAGTGACAAATCGTACGTCTTGAGTCGTTCGTTCGCATCGGAACTTTTCTACAGAGGCGTTGTTTGAATGCTTTGTGAACACTCCGTATGAATTTGCATAATAAATGGATTTAGTAAAACAATTCAGTAAATGGATTTATCTACATAGAATCAGCATGATACAAGAAGTGTGTATTTTTTTTAAAAAAATAGCTTGACTATCGTGTAGGGATGAGGTCTAGTCTTCTCCTGCCGCTCGAAGAAGCGGATAAACAGAACTGAATTGCGTGAGGGCCTGGAAGTTCGCGACAGGGAAGATCCTTTTAATGAATTAGCTTCCATACGGAAGAGGATCCACTGTGGCGATGGACTGGGTCAGACGCGAGAAAAAAGTGGAAGCGATGCAGTCATCACACTCAGAGCGTAACCAAGGATGACTCTGACGCTGCATCGTTCAGATTACCTGGGAAGTACCAGAACAACTTGGAAAGGGAAGGTCACATGAGACAAGCTAAGTATGGATTGATCTTGCTGCCGCTATTCTTCCTATTGGCGTGCGTGAGCGCATTAGCTCAAGCCAATTCCGAAGTTACCGGCATCGTTACAGACCAGACGGGAGCGGTCGTTTCGGGAGCGAATATTGCGCTCACCGATCCGGCTACGGGTGGTACACATACAACTGTTAGCAGCTCCACCGGACTGTATGCCATCTCCGGATTGAATGCTGCCAACTACAACCTGAAGGTTACGGCCAAAGGCTTTCAGACATACGCGCAGAATGGCATCGTGGTCAATATTTCCGCGACCTTCCGCGTTGATGTCAAGCTGACCATTGGCACGGAAACACAAACCGTAACCGTCGAAGCCGACGCTCTGGCGGTACAGAGCGACTCGAACGTAGTCAGCACCCTCATCAACGAGCAGCAGATCACGGATTTGCCCACTAACGGACGCAACATTGTTGCGCTGGCCTCTCTGGGCCTGGGCGTGAGCAACAATCTACCCGACTCGAATGCGCCTACTTCGGTAGGTTCCACTTTCAGCATCAGCTTCAATGGCCTGAACTGGACGCACAACATCTACATGATCGACGGCGGCGAGGCATATGACCGCGGTTCAGGCGGCAAGTTTTCGTTGATGCCTTCGCAGGACGCGCTTGGCGAGTTCCAACTGCTGGCCAGCAACTATCCTCCGGACTACGGCATCTCTTCCGGCGGCACGGTTACGATGTCTCTCAAGAGTGGCACGCAGAAGTTCCATGGCGAAGCCTGGGAGTTTGTCCGCAACGATGACTTTGATGCCCACAACTACTTTGACACCAACTCTTCAACCGGAGCTGTTTCCGCGAAGCCGGAATTGCGCTATAACGTCTTTGGCATGAACCTCGGCGGACCGGTGTTCATTCCTCACGTCTACAATTCGGCAAAGAAGAAGACCTTTTTCTTCTACAACGAAGAGTGGCGCAAGATGGTGAAGGGCACCGCTCCCACCCCGGTCAACACCGTTCCGGCGGCGGATGATGTTACGACGGCGGCGAATTTCAACTATGTGGTTCCAGCATTCAATCCAGAGGCGCAAAGAGCCGCTGGCGTTGGCAAGCAGATTTTCGTGCCCACAGTTGCGGATGCCGCGTTCAACGCCAAGTTGGTCGCGGATGGTCTGACGCCGGGCCAGCCTTTCCCAAATAACAAGATTTACGCCAACCTCCTGGATGCCAACGCGCTGCGTTTCAATGCAACAGGCGCCATCCCTGCCGCGACCAACGCAAGCAGCGATACGGCGACCGTTCCGGGCAAGCAGCCCACCAACGTGCGTGAAGAACTGTTCCGCATCGACCACAACATCAATGACAAATGGATGCTGCTGGGACACTTTATCCATGATGCCGTGAGTCAGAACTATGCCACCACGGAGTGGGGTTCGGACAACTACGCGACGGTTGGCACGGCCTTCTCGAACCCGTCTTATGCCGCACTCATCAAGTTGACCGGCTCACTGACTCCCGATGTGCTATTGGAAGCCCAGTTCAACTACGACGGCAACAAAATCATGATGCAGCCAACAGGCACCTATCTGCAGCCTACCGGATGGAGTACTGGAAGCTACTTTACGGGAGCGAATGTTCCAGCCCGTATGCCTGATGTCAGCCTTACAACCTTTGGATCGGGCGCCGGATACTGGGGCGTTCAAAACCGCGGACCGTGGAAGAACGGCGCCGAGGATTATGGCGAGATTGTCAATCTTTCCGTGACCAAAGGAAAGCACGCGCTGAAGTTTGGCGGCGGCTATAACCGCTACACCAAGAACCAGATCATCGGCACTGTGACCCAGGGCGTCTATACCTTCAGCGACAACTGGGGTACAAGCGCACCGACGGGTTCACTCACCGGCGATTCGTACCTGGACTTCCTGCTTGGCTTATCCACAACGTTCAGCCAATCGGCATCCAACCCCACCAACCACTATGTAAACCAGACGACTTCCATCTATGCCCAGGACAACTGGCATATAAGCAATCGGTTGAGCGTGCAGTATGGCATTCGTTACGATGCCATGCCACGTGTTTGGGAACGCGCCAACCAGGTTTCCAACTTTGATCCCAGCACGTATCAGACAGGACTTCTGCCCACGTTCACTTCGGCGGGCGCCTTTGCTTCAACCAGTGCTGGCTTGCAAACCATTAACGGCGCTACCTTCTACATGAACGGCGTCGTGATAGCCGGTCAGAGCGGAGTTCCGAGCGGTCTGGTCAAGAACGATTACAAGACCTATCAACCCCGTATCGGCTTCTCTTACGACTTGAATGGAAACGGCAAGACCGTGCTTCGTGGCGGTTTTGGCACCTTCTTCGAGCGCGTCCAGGGCAACGACATCTACGACACGGCGGGCGCGGCGCCTTTCGTCAATACGCCTTCGGCCACCAACGTCGAATACACCAACCCCAACTTGAACTGGCAGAGCGGCGCCACGGCTTCTTCACCGCTTTATCCGGCGGCACCGACTGCTCTGAAAACAACTTACCCCGCACCAGGTGTGGCGCAGTATAGCTTGGGCGTACAGCATGAACTGGCTCCCGCTCTAATCTGGACCACGCAATATGTGGGCAACATTGGTTGGCATCAGAATATTCAGGTTCCGATCAATAACTTCCCGTTGAGTACGTCGCTGACGACTCGCGCGGCGTATGTTGCCGGTACGCTCAACAACGTTTCAAAACTGAATGCCGTGACGTATCCAGGCTTTGGAGCGATCACGCAGATCACCAATGAGGCCACTTCCAGCTACAACGCCCTCCAGACCGGATTGCGCCAGCAGGGACGGCATGGCCTCAGCTTCGAGGTGGATTACACCTGGTCGCACGAGGAAGATAGTCAGGCCTCGGGCCAGGATGTGACTGGAACCGTCAGCAACCCCTGGAACCTGAAGTACGACAAGGGCTCCGGTGTCCTGGACCGTCGTCAGATCCTCAGCATCAACTATGAATACAAGCTGCCGTTCTTTGCGCATGCAAGCAGCTTGGTACATTCCGTGTTGGGCGGCTGGGAGATTGCCGGAACGGTTGTTGCGGAAACAGGTATGCCTTGGGCGGGTAATGCTTCCCCGGCTAGCGGCTATGGAGATACGATCGGTCTGGGCGGCGGCTACACTAACCGTGCCAACTTGACCGGCAAGGTAAAGTATCCGAAGAAGAAAGACTCCAAAGGCGTTTACCAGTGGGTTTCCAATAGCGCATTCTCAGAGCCGATCGCGGCTTGGAATGGCGGATCGAACCTGGGCTTTGGCAATGCGCCCAAGGATGCCGTCAAGGGCCCTGGCCGCACAAACTTTAGCACTTCGGTGTATAAGTCGTTTGCTCTTCCGGCGGGAATGCACTTCGAGTTCCGCGCCGACAGCTTCAACACCTTCAACCATACGCAGTTCAACGCTTTCAATAGCACAGTCAGCAGCTCCACCTTCGGTGAAGTTACCAGCACGCAGGACCCGAGAGTCTTCGAGTTCGGCGGCAAGTTCACCTTCTAACTCAACTCTCAAACGGGGCGCGTCAGGCCAGGCCTGCCGCGCCCCTTTTCTGTTTGGCACGGGCGATTGCATACCTTCCAATAGAATGGACGTAAAGAAAGAGCAGGACTCGCCATGCGTCTGCAAATCTCCCGAATCCTTACATTGACGACGATGCTGGCCGTCGTTGCGGTTCACGGTGCGGGGCAAACTGCCGCCGCCAAGAATCAGCGGCAAACGGCGTTGACCCTCGAACAGCAGGGCAACAACTCCGAGGCGGAGGCGGCGTGGCGCCTGGTTCTGAAGGCGCATCCTTCCAATCCTGAGCCATACGCCCACCTGGGGCTTCTGGAAGCGCGTCAGGAGCGCTACAAGGAGGCCGTGCCGCTTTACCGCAAGGCACTGGCGCTCAATCCGAATGTTCCCGGTTTGCGCTTGAATCTTGGTCTGGCACTGTTCAAGGCCGGCGAGATGAAGCAGGCCATTCAGGAATTCAAGCCCCTACTCAAAAGCCAGCCCGCGGGCTCAGCCGAGGCCGAGCGTCTGACCATTCTGCTGGCGATGGCCCACTACGGACTGGGTGAATACGCCGCGGCGGTTCCTTATCTGAAAACAGGCACGGCCGGCGACACGCAGAATCTTCCTTTGCGTCTGGCCCTGGCGCACAGTTGCATGTGGTCCAAGCAATATCAATGCGTACTGGATACATATCACGAGATTCTAGCGCTTAACGCGGAGTCGGCCGAGGCCGATATGCTGGCTGGCGAGGTGCTGGACGAGATGAAAGACACGCCGGGCGCCATTCGGCAGTTTCGCGCCGCGGTGAAAGCCAATCCGAGAGAGCCCGAAGTCCATTTCGGCCTGGGCTACCTGCTGTGGACGCAGAAACAGTATGCGGAGGCGGCCAGCGAGCTGCAAGCAGAACTGGCCAACGATCCAAAGCATCTGCAGGCCATGGTCTATCTGGCGGATACGCAGATTCAACTGGGGCACCCGGAGGCCGCGCGGCCGCTGCTGGAAAAAGCTCTGCAAATCGATCCGAAACTGGAATTGGCTCATCTTGATCTGGGAATCCTTGATGCGGATGCCGGCCGCCAGGAAGAGGCCCTGCGCGAACTGAATGTGGCCGTCAAACTGGCTCCGGAGGACGTGAGCGTTCATTGGCGGCTGGCGCGGCTTTACCGTTCCATGGGCAAGAAAGAGGAAGCCAAGGCAGAGTTCGAGAAGGCCAGCAACATCAACAAGGCGACCGACAGCGCGCTGGTCGACAAGGTCAGCGGCGGGCACGCCAAGGACAGGCCGGATCAGCAACCATCGGCAGTGCAGCCGAAAAGCAGCCGGTAAGGCGAAGCTGTCTGGAGCCGCAGGTTTTCGCTCTATTGTCCGAGGGTGAGCACGGCCAGCAGGGGAAGCCAGACCAGGCTTATGGCGTGCCAGTACCAGGCTGTCGCGTCGATGGCGATCTGGCGGTACTTGACGCGCTTGAGCCAGCCCAAAGCGCTGAGGCAGAAGACGAGAGCTGCGATGCCGATCGCAAGGTGGGCTGCATGGATGCCAGTGATGAGATAGAAGAAGTAGCTGGTCGGGTTGGAAGATTGACTGAAGGCCGCTCCCCGCGCGATCATCTGGCGCCAGGCCGTCCACTGACCGGCAAGGAACAATACGCCTAGCGCGAGGGTGGCTCCCAGCCAGGGAAGCGCACGGCGGAAGGCGGGTCGGCCAAGCCCAAGCCACTCTTCCAGTGCGTCGATTTCGAGAAAAATATTGCGCCGCGCTAACTCCATGGTGACGCAGCTCGCGAGCAGCACGGCGGTATTGAGATAGAGGATGGGCGGCAAGGGCACGGGATGCGAGTTTCCTGCCTGCCCGTGTGCGCCGGCGTCGATTCCGGCACTCGACTGGCGCGCGAAATCGATGGCCACCAGGATGCCAAAGAAGAACAAATCAGCCGTGAGAACGGAAAAAACGAAAGAGCGCACGCGCCGCAGAAGTCCTCCCGGTCCCCCGTGTCCTTCCTTCCAGTTGTCGTCGCCGCCGCCGTCATCGCCGCCGCCGGTCGGCCGCCGCGCAACGGGCGGGAGGCCGCCGAAAGCCGGATCTTTCCGCCTCTTCTTCGTCTTTCCCGGTTTATGCGTGATGATCGCGGGCATAAACAGCCTCTGTGAGGATGAGAATACTCCCACTTTGGCTTGTGCGCGTGCAGATCTCGAAGATTTTTTTCAACCTGTACAACACATGAAAACCGGAAGGGTTGTCACGCTGCTTTGGGAGGCCGCTTTATTGCCTGGATGCCGTGACGGTCTCGACGAATAGCCGGTGGACGCGGCGGTCGTGCGAGAGCTCGGGATGGAAGGTGGCGGCCATGACACAACCCTGGCGAACCAGCACGGGAAAGCCGTCGCGCTTGGCCAGCACCTGAACGCCCGCGCCGACTTTCATGATGCGCGGGGCGCGGATGAAGACCATTTCCAGCGGACCGCCCGGCAGGCTGGTTTTGGCGGTAACGATGGCTGAGTCATTCTGGCGGCCGTAGGCATTGCGCTCGACGGCGGCATCCAGAACCCCAAGGCTGCGCTGCGCCGGATTCAGAACTTCGCGCGCCAGCAGGATCGCACCCGCGCACGTAGCGAAGACCGGCTTTGCTTGGCAGAATTCCTGCAATGCTTCAAAGAAGTGATGCCTGCCGAGGAATTTCAGCATGGTCGTGGACTCGCCGCCGGGAAGCACAAGGCCATCGAGGCCGACAAGCTGGCTCGGCTTGCGCACCTCGACGGGTTCCGCGCCAGCCTCGGCCAGAGCTTCGGCGTGAGCGGCATAATCGCCTTGAATTGCCAGTACTCCGATGCGCGGCAGTTTCGTTTTCGTCAATGTTTTTCCCCGGGAGGCCGATTTGAGTGTATTTTCCTGGGATCTGGTCTTTCGATCCAGCCCTTCTTCGACAGAGACGAAGAGGATAGCCTCTCTTTCTAGTCATATCACTGGCATCCGGTGGAGTCCAACCAAGGCCATTTGCAGCGCGGTGGACAACATTCAGCTTTGAATGCATCGTCAGTGTTGGGAAAAACAATACCCCGGGTGGGTATGAGGGGGGGGAGGGGGTCAAGCGCATAAGCGCTAAGTTATGCGTTCAAGTTGGGGTCTTCGTCTTCTGTTTGGCTCGCTGAGGGCTGCGGCAACTTGATTCCAGCATTTCAAGACAACACCGAGGTGCAGTGCAGGTGCAATTGCGGCGA